>ERZ833963.3302-NODE-3302-length-13034-cov-11.613915_pt1 | contig 13034 bp, 9 predicted proteins | sample MGYA00519693_ERZ833963 | MGnify/ENA primary metagenome ERZ833963 (study PRJEB31850, sample SAMEA3708748) | human gut metagenome | biome: human gut; feature: human-associated habitat; material: faeces | place: China | collected 2014 ... | reverse complement strand
CTTTCCGACCGACTTATTGCTTAAAATAAACTCCAATTAATGGGGTTCACTTCATAACCCTTTTTTGTTATTTGGGACTGTAGGGATTGGTTAATATTCGAAAAATAAAATTTCTAAAAGTGGTTCCATTTTGTACATGTTTAAACATATAGTATAATGTGTATAAAAAGATAGGAAGTGATTCTTATGCGTGAAGTAGTAAATAATAATATGGATCGTTTGATGAATGAATCCGGTTTTAATATTGCAAAAAACTTGAAAATCCTTAGAAGAGAAAAAAACGTTACTCAAAAGGAAGTTGCCCAACATTTAAATATTGATGTCACAACCTTATCTCACTATGAAACTGGTATTAGAATGCCAGATATCGATACTTTGATTGCTTTAGCTAGATACTATAATACGGATATTAACAGGATCATCAGTAGTGAAGCTTACTAATTTGTAAATTTGAAGCACAATTTTAAGTCTCTTTTAAATTTTTATTGTTAAAGTTGTGTAAATCAAATTTTAATAGTACTTTAGGATTGCTATAATAGCTGTAGGTACTTACAAATTAGGAGGACGAATTTAATGTCTTGGCAAGATAATATGCAACAATGGCTCGACTATAAAGATTTAGATCCAGATATGAAACAACAGCTCAATGAGATGAAGAATGACTCAAAAGTAGCTGAAGAAGCTTTCTATGAACCTATGGAGTTCGGTACAGCAGGTATGCGTGGTTTGATTGGACCTGGTATCAACCGCATGAATATTTATACGGTTCGTCAAGCTACTGAAGGACTAGCATCATTTATGGATACTTTGGACGAAAAAGTGAAAGCCCAAGGTGTAGCAATTAGTTATGATTCTCGCTACTATTCACAAGATTTTGCTTACGAATCAGCTAAAGTTTTGGGTGTTCACGGAATTCACAGTTACGTCTTTGATAGTTTGAGACCAACACCGGAATTATCTTTTGCTGTAAGAAGCTTGCACACTTATGCAGGAATTATGATTACGGCAAGCCACAATCCTAAGCAATACAATGGTTTCAAAATTTATGGTCCAGATGGGGGACAAATGCCTCCAGCTGAATCTGACAATATTACTAGTTTTGCTCGTAAAGCTAGCGACCTCTTTAGCATCAAGGTTATGTCAGTACCTCAATTGCGTGCTGACAAGTTGTTGACTTTGATTGGTGAAGACGTTGATTTGAATTATATGAAGAATCTTGAAACAGTAATCGTAAATCCTAAGTTGATTGAAGATATTGGTGACAAGATGAAGTTTGTTTACTCACCACTTCACGGAACAGGTAAGATGATTGCTCCAAGAATTTTCCAAAAATTAGGTTTTAAGAATTTCAACATGGTAACAGAACAAGCCATCCTTGATCCAGAGTTTGCGACAACTCCTTTCCCTAATCCGGAATTTGCCCAAACTTTTGATTTGGCTATCGAACGTGGTAAAAAGATTGGTGCTAATATTTTAATTGCAACTGATCCTGATGCTGATCGTTTAGGAGCCGCAGTAAGACAACCGGATGGTTCTTATAAATTAATGACTGGTAATCAAATTGCTTCAGTTCTATTGAACTATCTTTTGATGGCTAAAAAAGACTTGAAGGAATTACCAGCTAACGGAGCAGTTGTTAAATCAATTGTATCTTCAGAATTGGCTACAGCAATTGCTAATAAATATGATGTTAAGATGTTCGACGTTTTGACAGGATTCAAATATATTGCCGAAACAATTGAACAATTTGAAAAGACTAATAGCCATGAATTCCTCTTTGGATTCGAAGAAAGTTACGGTTATCTAGTTAAACCTTTCGTTCGTGATAAAGATGCTATGCAATCAACTCTTTTGTTGGCTGAAGCAGCTGCTTATTATGAATCAGAAGGTAAGACAATCTATGATGCTCTAGAAGATCTTTACAAAGAATTTGGTTATTATCGTGAAAAGACTATTTCCAAGACTTTTGAAGGTATTTCTGGAAAAGACAAAATGGCTCAAATCATGAAGACACTTCGTGAAGAAGGTATCGAGTCAATCAATGGCGTTAAAGTAGTTGAATCAATTGACTACTTGAATAACACCGATGTCACTGCCAGTGGTACTAAGGAAACGGGTCTACCAAAGGCCAACGTTTTGAAGTACGTTCTAGCTGATGACACGTGGGTTGCCGCTAGACCATCAGGAACTGAACCTAAGATGAAGTTCTACATTGGTGTTAAGAGTGACACTGAAGATGGTGCCGCTAAGAAACTAGCCGAATTTGCTAAAGAAATCGAAGGCTGGGAATAAAAAAATAGACCTTATTAGGATGCTGATATTCCTAATAAGGTCTTTTTTGTCGTTTTTACCACGTTACAGTCACTAGTCAATTGCGATATAATATTTTCATGTACTTTGTGAAAAGGGGAAATCAAATTGTCTACAAATCAACATTTAGTAATTATTTCGTTAGATTCATTAGGATTTAACGATATTAATGAACATCAATCAGAACTCCCAACACTGAACAAACTGGTTAACGGAGGAACTTGGGTCAAAGAAGTTAGTGGAATTTATCCAACTTTGACGTATCCTTCGCATACAACTATTATTACTGGTCAATATCCGAATGTTCATGGGATCGTTAATAATACCAAAATTCAAACGACTCGACGTTCCCCAGATTGGTACTGGTATCAAAAGGACATTCAAGTACCAACACTTTATGATTTAGCTCACAAAAATAAAATGAAAACGGCAGCTTTTTTGTGGCCAGTAACTGCAGGCAGCAAAATTACTTATAATTTGGCAGAAATTTTCCCTAATCGGATTTGGACTAACCAAGTTTTAGTCTCTCTGAAAGCTAGTTCGCCTTTATTTATTTTAGAAATGAACAAAAAATACGGCAAATTACGTAATGGTATCAAACAACCACAATTGGATGAGTTTATCACTGCTTGTGCCGTCGATACGATTAAAAATAAGAAACCTAATTTGACGCTTTTGCATCTTGTAGATATGGACAGTATGCGCCACCGTTATGGCGTTCGTTCTGATGAGGCAATGCAGGCCTTACATCGACTTGATAAACACGTTAAGCAAATTGTCGATGCTACTAAAGAAGCAGGAACTTTTGACGATACTAATTTCGTAATATTAGGTGACCATTACCAAATTAATGTTGATAAGATGATTCACTTGAATACATTATTTGCTAAACGTGGTTGGTTAACGGGTAATCCTGATCAGACGATTAGAAAAGATTGGTCCGTGTTAGCAAAAACTTGTGACGGCTCAACGTATATTTATACGAAGAATTTCAGCCAAATTAAACGTTTGCGAGAAGTTATCTCTGGAGTAGAAGGTGTCGAACGGATTTATTCCAATGAAGAGGCTATTGCTCGTGGAGCTGATCCTAAATGCACGTTGATGGTTGAAGCTAAAGCTGGTTATTATTTCACTGATGAGGGCAGTCGTTCAAATGTTGTGGAAAAAGTTATGCCAGAAATGATGGGACATCCTGATCGTTACCAAGGAGTTCACGGTTATGATCCACAAAAGTCAGGCTATAAGACGACGATTATCTTTAATGGACCAATGATCAAAGAAAATCAAACGATTGACGGTGCTAAATTAGTTGACGAGGCACCAACTTTTGCTAAATTGTTGGGATTAAAATTCCCTGAACCATTAGCTGGAAGTGCTATCGAGGGTATTTTTAAAGATTAGAATTGAGGGAATTTATGAGATTCAATAAAAAACAATGGAGTTGGATTTTTTATGACTGGGCTAACTCGGGTTATGGAATTATCGTTACCACAGCAGTTTTGCCAGTTTATTTCAAATCGGTAGCTCAAAATTCAGGAGTATCACAGGCTAATGCGACGGCATTTTGGGGTTATGCCAATAGTTTTGGAACTTTGATAGTTTCTATTTTGGCACCAGTTTTAGGTGCGTTGGCTGATTATCCGCACCACAAAAAGAAATTATTGACTAGCTTTTCATTTTTAGGAATTTTAATGACATTTGGATTAGCGTTATTACCACCTAATCAATGGCAAATATTACTAGCTGTGTATATCCTGTCGATAATTGGATACTCAGCGGGGAATCTATTTTATGATAGTTTCTTGACCGATGTGGCCGATAATTCACGAATGGACTCACTTTCGTCAAATGGCTATGCTTATGGTTATTTAGGTGGTGTCCTAGCCTTTATTTTGTTCTTAGTTTTACAATTGACGAGTGGCTTTGGGATGTTGTCTAGTTATGGCGTCGCCCGTTGGAGTTTCTTCTTGGCGGCAATTTGGTGGTTAATATTCTTTGTTCCACTGCTAAAAAATGTTCAACAAGTTTATTCTTTACCAGAAAACCCACATCCTATTACTTCGAGTTTTAAACGAGTATGGGAAACTATAACACATTTACGCAAATACAAAGCTGCTGCTTGGTTCTTAGTAGCATATTTCTTCTATATTGATGGAGTTGATACGATTTTTACGATGGCAACATCAATCGGGATGGATATGGGTATTACGACGACGACTTTGATGTTAGTTTTGTTAGTTGTCCAATTAGTCGCTTTTCCATTCTCCATTTTGTATGGTTGGATAGCTAATCATTTTTCTGCTCGTAAGGGAATTTTATTAGCAATTATTTTGTATTTTGGAATTTGTTTATATGCCTTAAAACTAGAAACAGCAAAGGACTTTTGGATTTTGGCTGTTTTAGTAGGGACTAGTCAAGGTGGTATTCAAGCTTTGAGTAGATCATATTTTGGCAAATTGATTCCTAAAGATTCCGGTAGTGAATTCTTCGGATTTTATAATATTTTAGGTAAATTTTCAGCCGTTTTAGGACCAGTTTTGGTTGGTATTGTGACACAAATTACTGGTAAATCAACGATTGGAGCAGCTTCATTAAGTGTATTGTTCCTAATTGGTTTGGCAATTTTTATGATGTTGCCACGATTGACAAAGGAATAAGTAAATCTATGGCGAAAATATGTTCGCTATGGTAATATAGAGCCAGCGAAATATGCCTGACATTAATTACATCTAATTCTTGTGCGAGTTAGATGTATTTTTTAGCTTAAAGGGGGACTGACGGCGTGATAGATAGAGTTACTAATAATAAATTTGATTTGGTCTCAAAGTATTCTCCAGCTGGGGATCAAGGCCAAGCAATTGATACTATCACTAAAGATTTTAAAAAAGGCGATAAAGAAGTCATTTTGGAAGGTGCTACCGGTACTGGTAAGACTTTTACAATGGCCAATGTTATTAAAAATCTCAATAAACCAACGTTAATTATTTCTCATAATAAGACTTTAGCCGGTCAACTTTATGGTGAAATGAAAGAGTTTTTCCCACACAATGCGGTGGAATATTTTGTCAGTTATTATGATTACTATCAACCTGAAGCTTATGTACCATCTAGTGATACATATATCGAAAAGGATTCTAGTATCAACGATGAAATTGATAAATTACGTCACTCGGCAACTAGCTCATTACTAGAACGTAATGATGTTATTGTGGTTGCCTCAGTATCTTGTATCTTTGGATTAGGTGACCCACGAGAGTACGCTGACAGTATTATTTCTTTACGTGTTGGTCAAGAAATTGCTCGTGATGAATTGTTAGAAGAATTAGTCGAAAATCAATTTGAAAGAAACGACATCGACTTCCAACGTGGTAGATTTAGAGTTCGTGGCGATGTTGTGGATATCTTCCCAGCCTCACGTGACGATAATGCTATTCGTGTGGAGTTTTTTGGTGATGAAATTGATCGAATTATTGAAATGGATGCCTTGACTGGTGAAGTTAAAGGTCAAATGGATCACATTGGAATTTTCCCTGCAACTCACTTTATGATCAGTGATTCCAAGATGGAAGAAGCTCTTAAGCGAATCAAAGACGAAATGGATCAACAAGTGGCTAAATTTACTAAGGAAGGGAAATTGCTTGAAGCCCAACGTATCAAGCAAAGAACGGAATACGACATCGAAATGATGCGTGAAATGGGTTATACTTCTGGAATTGAGAATTACTCACGTCACATGGAAGGTCGTGCAGAAGGTGAACCACCATTCACATTGCTTGATTTCTTCCCTAAAGATTTTAATATCATGATTGATGAATCGCACGTTACTATGCCTCAGATTCGTGGGATGTACAATGGTGATCGAGCTAGAAAGCAACAATTAGTCGATTATGGTTTCCGTTTGCCTAGTGCTTTGGATAACCGTCCACTTAAACTAGAAGAGTTTGAGAAACATGTTAACCGGATTCTTTATGTTTCAGCTACACCTGGTCCTTATGAACTAGAGAGAACTGATCATAAAGCTGAACAAATTATTCGTCCAACTGGTCTGTTGGATCCTAAGATTGAAGTTCGCCCAATTATGGGTCAAATCGATGATTTAGTAGCAGAAATAAATGATCGTGTAGCTAAGCACGAGAGAGTTTTTGTCACAACTTTGACGAAGAAAATGGCTGAAGATTTAACTGATTACTTCAAAGATTTGGGTATTAAAGTTAGATATTTGCACAGTGACGTTAAAACTTTGGAAAGGTCAAAAATTATTCGTGATTTACGTTTAGGTAAGTTCGACGTCTTGATTGGTATTAATTTGTTACGTGAAGGAATTGATGTGCCGGAAGTTTCTTTGATTGCGATTCTCGATGCCGATAAAGAAGGCTTCTTGAGAGCTGAGCGTTCGTTAGTTCAAATTATTGGACGTGCTTCAAGAAATGAACATGGTAAAGTTATTATGTATGCCGATTCCATTACTGATTCTATGCGGGGAGCAATTGATGCCACAGCTCGTCGTCGTAGATTGCAAAAGAAATTCAATGAAGAACATGGTATTACTCCTAAAACAATTGTTAAGCCAATCAGAGATGCTATTTCCATGTTCCAGAAAGTTGATAATACTTCTTCAGAGACGGAAAAGATTGACGATGATATCGACTTTAAGGATATGAGTAAGAAGGATCAAAAAGAACTTCTTGCTAATCTGAAAGAACAAATGGAGTCAGCTGCTAAGAAGCTCGACTTTGAAGCCGCAGCTAATTTACGTGACACGATTTTAGAGTTAAAGGCGGAAATGTAATTAATATGTTAAATGATAAAATTGTAATTCATGGTGCACGTGCACACAATTTGAAAAATGTTGACGTGACGATTCCTCGTGATAAATTAGTCGTTGTGACTGGTTTATCAGGTTCAGGAAAGAGTTCTTTAGCTTTTGACACTTTGTATGCTGAAGGTCAAAGACGTTACGTTGAAAGTCTTTCATCGTATGCTCGACAATTTTTAGGTCAAATGGATAAACCGGATGTTGATTCAATTGATGGATTGAGTCCAGCTATTTCAATTGACCAAAAAACTACTTCCAAAAACCCTCGTTCAACTGTTGGTACCGTTACAGAAATTAACGATTACCTTCGTTTGTTGTGGGCTCGTGTAGGAACACCAATTTGTCCTAATGATGGGACCAAAATTACTAGTCAATCAGCCCAACAGATGGTTGATGCTATTTTAAAATTAGGTGATAAAACTAAACTTCAGATTTTGTCACCAGTTGTGCGTGCAAAGCGTGGACAACACAAAAAGGCCTTGAATCAAATTAAGAAACAAGGTTACGTTAGAGTTCGAGTTGATGGCGAAACTCGCGATATCGCAGAAGATATCGAATTGGATAAGAACAAGAAGCATAGTATCGATGTTGTTGTTGATCGTATCGTAATCAACGACCACATTAAATCACGTTTGTTCGATTCAGTTGAAGCAGCTTTGAGACTTTCTGATGGTTACATGAACGTTGATGTAATTGGTTCTGACATGATGGTGTTCTCTGAGAAGAATGCTTGTCCATTGTGTGGATTTACTGTTGGTGAGCTAGAACCTCGTTTATTCTCTTTCAATGCACCTTTTGGCGCCTGTGATAATTGTGATGGACTAGGAGTTAAATTAGAGGTCGATTTGGACTTAGTTATTCCTGATCAAAGCAAGACTTTGAATGATGGAGCTATTGTTCCTTGGAATCCAATTAGTTCACAATATTATCCAGAAATGTTAGCTCAAGCATGTAAAGAATTCAAAATTGATATGGATACACCTTTTGAAGACTTGCCACAAAAGGATCAAAATACCATTTTGTACGGTTCCGATGGCAAGAACTTCCACTTCCATTATGAGAATGATTTTGGTGGCGTTCGTGATGTCGATGTGCCATTTGAGGGCGTTATTCCTAATATCAATCGTCGTTATCATGAAACTAACAGTGACTTTACTCGTGAAGTTATGCGTAAGTATATGACTGAATTAACTTGTCCTGTTTGTCATGGTAAGAGATTGAATCGTCAAGCATTGGCGGTCAAAATTGAAGGTAAAGATATCGCTGAAGCTTCAGATATGTCAATCAAAGATGAACTTCCATTTTTCAAATCAGTGAAATTTGGTGAACAAAATACTGTTATTGCTAAACCAATTTTGAAGGAAGTTAAAGATCGTCTTAGTTTCTTAATTAATGTTGGTTTGGAGTACTTAACACTTTCTCGTTCAGCTGGAACATTATCCGGTGGTGAAGCACAAAGAATTCGTTTGGCAACACAAATTGGTTCTAATTTATCCGGCGTTATGTATATTTTGGATGAACCTTCAATTGGTTTGCATCAACGTGATAACGACCGTTTGATCAGTTCATTGAAGAAAATGCGTGACCTTGGCAACACTTTGATAGTCGTGGAACACGATGAAGATACCATGCGGGCAGCAGATTACTTGATTGACGTCGGTCCAGGTGCTGGTGAAAATGGTGGTCAAATCGTAGCTGCTGGTACACCAGAAGAAGTTGAGAAAAATCCTAAATCTCTAACAGGTCAATATTTGGCTGGTAAGAAGTTTATACCGGTACCTTTGAAACGTCGTGCTGGTAATGGTGAATTCGTTGAAGTATTCGGTGCTGCTGAGAATAATTTGAAAAGCTTAAACGTTAAATTCCCACTAGGCAAATTTACCGTTGTGACTGGGGTTTCTGGTTCCGGTAAATCTACTTTAGTTAATATGATTTTGAAACGTGCTTTGGCACAAAAGATGAATCATAATTCTGAAAAACCTGGTAAATATAAGAAAATCACTGGTTATGAGAATTTAGATAAGATAATTGCGATTGATCAAAGTCCAATTGGTCGAACACCAAGAAGTAATCCAGCTACTTATACGGGTGTATTTGATGATATCCGTGGTTTGTTTGCTCAAACTAATGAAGCTAAGTTACGTGGATACAAAAAGGGCAGATTCTCTTTCAATATTAAAGGTGGTCGCTGCGAGAATTGCCGTGGTGACGGAATTATCAAGATTGAAATGAATTTCTTGCCTGATGTTTATGTACCTTGTGAAGTTTGTCATGGTACTCGTTACAATTCAGAAACTCTAGAAGTTACTTATAAGGGGAAGAACATCGCCCAAATTTTGGATATGAAAGTATCAGAAGCTTTGGACTTCTTTAGTAATATCCCTAAGATCAAACGTAAGCTCCAAACAATTGAAGATGTTGGTTTAGGCTATGTTTCATTAGGTCAATCAGCCACTCAATTGTCTGGTGGTGAAGCTCAAAGAATGAAGTTGGCTTCAGAGCTTTACAAGAAATCTAACGGTAAGAATTTCTATATCTTAGATGAGCCAACAACTGGTTTGCATACTGACGATATCAAGCGTTTGTTAGGCGTTTTACAACGTTTAGTAGATGAAGGTAACACTGTTTTGGTTATCGAACATAATTTGGATGTTGTTAAGTCAGCTGACTGGTTGATTGATCTTGGCCCTGATGGTGGTGAAGGTGGCGGAAAAATCGTTGCTGCTGGAACGCCGGAGGATATTACTAAGGTCAAAGATAGTTATACTGGCCAATATTTGAAACCAATTTTGGAACGTGATACTAAACGTACTAAAGATGCACAATAATTAAATATAGTTAAAAATGACTTTCATGAAATGAATTTAATCACATTTTATGGAGGTCATTTTTTAATTAGCTTTTTCAGTACTAAAAACTGACACGCCCGGCTTGTTGTGTTATGCTTATATTCGAATGTGAGGTGCATTATGGCAGAAGATATGCTTAGTTTGGTTATCGTAACTGGAATGAGTGGTGCGGGAAAAACCGTTGCGATGCAATCCTTTGAAGATTTAGGATATTTTTGTATCGATAATATGCCACCTAACTTACTTCCAAAATTTTGGGAGCTAGTTCATGAATCCGGTAAGATAAAAAAAGTAGCGTTAGTTGTAGATATTAGATCACGTTCATTTTATGATGAAATTTTCTCAATGCTTTCAAAAATGGACGAAGACGAACAAGAGAAACATCAAAAGGTTGATATGAAGATTCTCTTCTTAAATGCATCTAATGAAGAATTGGTTTCTCGCTATAAGGAAACTCGCCGTAGTCATCCATTGGCTATGGAAGGTCGTTTATTAGATGGAATCGAAAAGGAACGTGAGTTACTTTCAGAAATCAAGAGTCGGGCATCAGTTGAGATTGATACAACTGACCTTACCCCTAGACAATTACGAGAAGAAATTTTTGATAACTTCCAAGAAAGTTCTGTCGTGCCAACATTTCACATCGAAGTGATGTCATTTGGCTTTAAATATGGTTTGCCAATTGATGCTGACATTGTGATGGATGTTAGATTTTTAAGAAATCCATTCTATATTAAAGAATTAAAGACTCAAACCGGGATGGATAAACCAGTTTATGATTATGTTATGGATGATGCAGAAACAAAGAATTTCTATGACAAATTCTATGGTTTACTAAAAGATATCGTTCCTGGCTATGAAAAAGAAGGTAAGACCAGTTTGACGATTGCAATTGGCTGTACTGGTGGTCAACATCGTTCAGTCGCTATTGCTCAACGTTTAGGTACTGATCTAAAGAAATTAGATTACTACGTAGACATTACTCATCGTGACATGGAAAAATCTCAAAAGAAGGTAATTGAACATGGCAACAAATAGGATAGTTCGGGTTGTTAAGGGACGCCGTCCAAGAGTTGTAGTTATAGGTGGGGGTACTGGTTTACCAGTTGTTTTAAACAGTTTAAGAAAGATGGATGCTAATATTACTGCGATTGTTACCGTAGCCGATGATGGGGGATCATCTGGTATCATTCGTGACTATATTAACGTTGTCCCTCCTGGGGATATTAGAAACGTTTTAGCATCTTTGTCTGATTTGCCTAAAGTGGATTTAGACGTTTTCCAATATCGTTTCAAGACCAATGATGATTTCTTCTCTGGTCATGCGATTGGAAATCTGATAATTGCTGCTTTAACAGAAATGTCGCCTAATATTTTTGACGCCGTGCAAGAACTATCTAAAATGATGCAAGTTGATGGTCACGTTTATCCGGCCAGCAACACGAAATTAACGCTGAATGCAGAATTTACTGATGGAACGACTTTGTCAGGAGAGCATGAGATAACGCATTCTGGTAAGCATGTAAAACGAGTTTGGGTCACTGATTCAGATAATCCTGATCAAGAACCTAAATCAGTGCTTCCAGTTATTGCTTCTATTATGCAAGCCGATGTAGTCGTCTTAGGGCCTGGTAGTTTATTTACTAGTATTTTGCCTAATTTAATGATTAAAAAAATTGGTGAAGCTGTTAAACAAACTTCAGCCGAAATTGTATATATTTGTAACATTATGACCCAAATCGGTGAAACAGAAGGCTTTACTGATGCGGATCACGTAAAAGTATTGAATCGTCATTTAGGTGGGAATTTTATCGATACAGTTTTAGTCAATACGCGTAAAATTCCTGACGGTTATATGGATCATAAAAAGTATGATGAATACGTCAACCAAGTGGAAACTGACTTTGATGGCTTGAGAAAAATGGGCTGCAAAGTTATTCAAGATGATTTCTTATCGTTGCATGATAAGGGAGCTTTCCACGATGGAGAAAAGGTTGCTAGAGAAATTATCAATCTCTCGTTGCAATCAGGAAATAGGAAAAATGAGGTGAGACGTTAGTGGTTTCATACGCTAGTGAAGTTAAACAAGAGCTCACAAAATTAGTCGTTCATCCCGAACACGCTCGAGTAGAGTTGTCGGCGTTGTTGAGAATGAACGGTTCTTTGAGTTTGCAAAACCATCATTTCGTCTTAACCGCACAAACTGAAAACGCCGCAATTGCCAGAAGAATTTTTTCATTGGTCAAGCAAAAGTATGGCATTGAATCAGAATTGTTAGTGCGTAAAAAGATGAAGTTAAAGAAAAATAATCAGTATTTAGTACGGATCAACCAAGATACTAATAAAATTTTGACAGATTTGGATATCTTAGATGAATCTGGTTTGTCTATCAATACTAATGTACCGTTGGAAGTTATCAATGAAGATCAACGAATGCGTTCATATTTGCGTGGAGCTTTCTTAGCAACTGGAAGTGTCAATAATCCGGAAACTTCTAGATACCATTTGGAGATTTATTCATTGTATGAAATGCACAACGAAGGTATTGTGCAAATGATGAATTATTTTCATCTGAATGCTAGAACTACCAAACGTCGTAACGGCTATATCGTTTATTTGAAGGAAGCAGAAAAAATTGCGGATTTCTTACAATTGATTGGTGCTACGAATTCAATGTTGAAATTTGAAGATATTCGAATCGTGCGTGATATGAGAAATTCAGTCAACCGGTTAGTTAATTGCGAAAATGCCAATATCAACAAGACCGTAGCAGCAGCTGAACGTCAAGTTGAAAATATCAAGCATTTGCAAGCGACAGTTGGTTTAGACAATTTACCTGATAAATTACGTGAAATTGCGGTCTTGAGACTAGAGAATCCAGAAGTTTCACTAAAAGAATTGGGCGATATGGTACCAAGTGGTCCAATTTCAAAATCTGGAATCAATCATCGTTTACGTAAGTTGAATCAATTAGCAGAAACAGATAAGGTTTAAAAAAATTTACGGTTCTTTCTTAAGTTAGGTTAGTTTAGGATTCCGTCCTCCATAGCAAAGAAAAT
>ERZ833963.3291-NODE-3291-length-13079-cov-3.564803_pt1 | contig 13079 bp, 8 predicted proteins | sample MGYA00519693_ERZ833963 | MGnify/ENA primary metagenome ERZ833963 (study PRJEB31850, sample SAMEA3708748) | human gut metagenome | biome: human gut; feature: human-associated habitat; material: faeces | place: China | collected 2014 ... | reverse complement strand
CCATGTTACATACTGTAATGCAGTTGCCGTTACCATCGCGCATTACTTCGTATTCAATCTCTTTCCAGCCTGCAACGGAACGTTCTGCTAGAATTTGGTGAATTGGTGAAAGTTTCAAACCACGACGTGTGATTTCATACATTTCATCTTCATTATGGGCAATACCTCCACCAGTACCGCCTAATGTGTATGCAGGACGGATGATAATAGGATACCCAATACGATTAGCAAAGGCTACTGCTTCTTCAAGATCGTTAAAGATATCGGATTCAGGAACCGGTTGGTTGATTTCCTTCATCGCTTCTTTGAAAAGCTCACGGTCTTCCGCTTGTTTAATGGCTTCAAGAGTTGTACCAAGAAGTTTTACACCATATTCTTCTAATACGCCAGCTTCAGACAATTGTACCGCCATATTAAGACCTACTTGACCACCTAATGTAGCCAACAAGCCCCAAGGGCGTTCTTTTTTTATAACTTCTGTTACGAATTCAAGACTAATCGGTTCTACATATACGCGGTCTGCAATATCTGTATCAGTCATAATAGTAGCAGGGTTGGAGTTAACTAATACTACTTTATAACCCTCTTCTCGAAGGGAACGGCATGCTTGTGTACCAGCATAATCAAACTCTGCAGCTTGACCGATAATAATTGGACCAGAACCAATTACAAGTACTTTTTTTGCTTCTGAGGTCATATTATTTTCCCTTTCTCATTAAGTCTTCAAATTCGTCAAATAAATATAGGTTATCAGTAGGTCCTGGGGATGCTTCTGGATGGTATTGTACGGAGAAGATTGGCAATTCTTTATGACGCATACCTTCTACGGTACCATCATTTACACTACGATGTGTAATTTCTACGAAATCTGGCAAAGAAGTATCATCTACCGCATAACCATGGTTTTGAGATGTAATATATACCCGACCAGTACGTAAATCTTGTACAGGATGGTTAGAACCACGGTGACCAAATTTCAATTTGAATGTGGTGCCACCATAAGCTTGTGCCAATACTTGATGCCCCATACAGATGCCAAAGATTGGTTTCTTACCAAACATTTTCTTTACTTCTTCTACTGCATAGCCAAGATCTTGAGGGTCTCCAGGGCCATTAGATAAAAAAATACCATCTGGATTTGCTGCCAACACATCTTCAGCCTTAGCATCTGCAGGAAATACAGTAAGACGACAGCCTGCAGCTTCTAGAGAGCGAAGGATATTTTCCTTTACACCATAATCCATTACCGCTACGTGGAATTCAGCATTTTTATCGCCACGCATACCTTGCCATTTTGTAGTTACACGCATAACTTGATCTGTTGGCAAGTCTTGTTTAAACAATTTTTGAATATCCTCCATAGGGTAATCAGAGCGTACGAGTACGCCCTTCATTACACCATGGTTACGAAGAACACGTGTAATCGCACGTGTATCTACATCATAAAGGCAAGGGATGCCGTGCAAACGAAGATACTCACTAAATAACCCCTCATTTTGCCAGTTAGATGGAAAGTCACATAGTTCACCTACAATAAAACCTTTACAATATGGCTTAGGACCTTGAGTGATAGAATTTAAAGTACCATAATTACCAATTAAAGGATAGGTTAATGTAATAATTTGATCCGCATAGGATGGGTCAGTCAAGATTTCTTGATACCCGGTCATACCTGTGTTAAATACAACTTCACCTACCGTTGGGGCGCCACCTAATAAGGAACCTTCAAACACGGAACCATCTTCAAGAACTAACTTGCCTTTCATTATAAGACTACGCCCTCCTTCATAACAATTTTGCCATCAACTACTGTAAGTTTAGCTTTACCTGTAACAGTCATACCATCAAATGGGCTAACTTTACCTTTTGTATAAAATTTATTTCTATCTACTGTCCACTTTTCAGTTGTAGAGAATACAGTAATATCCGCTGGCTTACCAACTTCAAGAACACCTGCATCAAGGTGCATCAACTCAGCTGGTCGAGTACTCATATAGTACACAACTTGATCAATGCTAAGTTTATCAGGACCATATGCATTTGTAATAACCGCTGCCAAAGATGTTTCGAGGCCACTGAAACCATTTGGTGCACAGCAGAATTCATGGTCTTTTTCTTCGTATGCATGTGGTGCATGGTCTGTAATAATCGCATCGATTGTGCCATCTTTCAAGCCTTCTAATAATGCTTGGCGATGATCTTCTGAGCGAATTGGAGGAGCCATTTTAAATGCTGGATTATATTCGCGTAGGTATTCATCTGTGAAAGACAAATGTTGGCTTGTAACTTCACAGGTTACATTAAGGCCTTTAGCCTTCGCACGGCGCACCATATCTACAGTATTTTTACTACTTACGTGAGCAATATGGATATGACCACCTGTCATTTCAGATAACAAGATATCACGAGCAACAGCCAAATCTTCAGCTACTGCAGGGCGACCAATAACACCTAATTCATAAGAAACAATACCTTCATGCATATGGCCATTTTTAGTCAATGTAATATCTTCTGCATGGTCGATAACCATCTTATTAAACATGGACGAGTATTCTAAAGCACGACGCATAAATGCAGCATTTTCTACATAGTGGCCATCATCGGAGAAAGCTACTACACCAGCTTCTGCCATATCCCCCATTTCAGCAAGTTCCTTACCTTCAAGACCTTTTGATACAGCACCAATAAATTCTACCTTAACAACACCAGTAAGTTCGGCTTGCTTTTGCAACCCTCTTACGAGCGCAGCATTATCTACCACAGGATTTGTGTTAGCCATAGTTACAACACGTGTGAAACCACCTGCAGCAGCGGCTTGTGTACCGGAGTGGAAATCTTCTTTCGCTTCTTGGCCTGGTTCACGCAAATGTGTATGAATATCGATAAGACCAGGTGCTACGATAAGCCCTGTTGCATCATAAACTTCAGCACCTTCAGCACTCAAGTTTTGACCGATGGCCACAATTTTACCATCTTTTACGAGAACATCTGCTACTTCGTTTTGTTTTTTTGCCGGATTAACTACCGTACCATTTTTAATAAGCAAGCTCACTACCGTCACCTCCGATAATAGTTAAGTACAATACAGCCATACGTACAGCTACGCCATTACGTACCTGTTCTTGAATTACGGATTGATCAGAATATGCTACATCTGGTGCAATTTCAAGGCCGCGGTTCATAGGACCTGGATGCATTACCATTACATCATCTTTAGCTAATTTTAATACATCATTGTTAATACCAAAGATACGAGCATATTCTCTATTTGTAGGATACAATGCAGAATGAATGCGTTCTAATTGAATGCGAAGTACGTTAACTACATCTGCATTAGCCACTGCTTCACGAATATCATGGTGTACGGTAACACCTAATTTTTCAAGTTCTGGATATACCATTGTACGAGGACCAGCCAGATGTACATCAGCCCCCATTTTTGTAAGTCCATAAATGTTGGAGCGGGCTACGCGACTATGCATTATATCGCCAAGGATAACCACCTTTAATCCTTCAATAGATTCCTTTTTCTCTAAGATAGAATACATGTCTAGTAATGCTTGTGTTGGATGCTCATGAGCGCCATCACCTGCGTTAATGATAATAGGATCTACGGCTTTCGTAGCGTATAAAGGTGCACCTTCTGCGCTGTGGCGCATTACGATAGCATCTGTACCCATGTAGGACATAGTTAATAATGTATCGCGGAAGCTTTCACCTTTACCCATGGAAGATCCACTAGGAGAAAGATTGATTACGTCAGCCCCTAAATATTTTCCGGCTAACTCAAAGGAACTACGAGTACGAGTACTTGGTTCCATAAAAAGGTTAATAATGGATTTCCCCTTTAATAGTGGAACCTTCTTGTCATTAGAAAGAACGATTTTCTTCATTTTCTTTGCCACATCTAAAATCAATTTGATTTCTTCAGGTGACACATTTTGCAAACCCAATAAATCTTTGCCTTTTAGGCTAACTTGTCCCATGATTTCCTCCTAACTCACGTAACAAAAAAGACCTTTTGCCCAGGGCAAAAGGTCAAATAGTTTGCACAAAGAAGCCCCTATGGGCACTTCAACTATATTCCTTTCTCAGCCTCTCTGGACTAAATTAAAAGGTATTGTATTATGCAATGGTCTCTCGTACCATATATGCATTTTCTTTATTTATTGTACTGAATCCACCTTTGAAAGTCAATGTAAAACACAAAATTCATATGGATTTTAAAAAGAGGACAAGCATATAAAATTGCTTGTCCTCTCTATATTTAAACAGCTATTAATCCACTTCTATATCTTAAACTTTAATCTAAAATTTTTTTTAGAAATTAAGGGTCTTAACCTAATGGATATAATCTTGGTGGGTTTTCTTCATCATTTTGCTGTTCATTTTGTGGAGTATATGGCATTTGATCTTGTTGCGGCTCATTCGCTACAGGATCTATCTGCACATATTGCTGATTTGGCGACAATTGAGGTTGACGTTGCTCACGACGACGTGTATTTTGAGATGCAGTCGGTCTAGGTTTTGTCAACTCATCAATGGATACAGCATTTGGAATAGTTACATTTGATGTATCCCCATGAATATCATCAAGTTCACTGAAGGAAGGAGTCCTCTTAGATGCTTGAGCAGCCTTACGTTCGGCTTCAAGTTGTTGACGGGCAAGTTCTGCACGACGACGAGCGCTTTCTTGTTGATCTCGAACACGTTGAATCGCTTCAGCACGCTCTTTTGCTTTACGCTCTATTTCAGCTTGAGCCAACGCTTGTTGACGGGCAGCTTCAGCTTTACGTTCTGCCTCTAGTTGCGCTTTATATCGTTCCTCAGCAAGGCGTCGTGCCTCGGCTGCTTGACGTTCTGCTTCAGCTCGTTCTGCAGCAAGTCGCTCTTGCTCTGCCTTACGAGCTTCCGCCGCTATGCGAGCCGCCTCTGCTTTACGAGCCTCTTCGGCACGTCTTGCTTCTTCTATGCGACGAGCTTCTTCGGCTCTACGCACTTCTTCGGCACGTTTAGCCTCTGCAGCAATACGAGCTTCTTCAGCACGGCGCGCTGCTTCGAGTCGTTCCTGTTCAGCTCTACGTTGTGCCTCAAGTCTAGCTGCTTCTGCTTTCCGAGCTTCTTCTGCTCTACGTGCTTCTGCTTCTAAACGAGCTTGTTCAGCTTTACGCGCCGCTTCAATTCTCGCAGCTTCAGCTTTGCGTGCTTCCTCTGCTCGTTTTGCTTCTGCTGCTACGCGAGCGGCCTCAGCTTTACGTTCCGCTTCAATTCGAGCTTCTTCTGCTCTACGCGCTTCCTCCGCACGACGAGCCTCTTCTGCTTTTCTTGCTGCTTCCATTTGTTGTGCTTCCAAAGCAGCCTTAGCCTCTGCCGCTCTACGAGCATCTTCTTGACGCTTCGCTTCAAGAGCGGCTTGCTCAGCAGCACGTTGTGCTTCTAAAGCAGCTTTCGCTTCTGCTGCTTTACGAGCTTCTTCGGCACGTCTTGCTTCCAATGCTTCCTGCTCAGCTTTACGTTGTGCTTCTAAACGAGCTCTAGCCTCAGCAGCCAAGCGTTCCTCTTCGGCCTTTTTGGCCTCTAAAGCAGCTTTTTCTGCTGCTCTTTGCGCTTCAAAGCGTGCCTTAGCTTCGGCCGCTTTTCTTTCTTCCTCCGCTTTGCGTGCGGCCTCAATACGAGCAGCTTCAATTCTACGTTCTTCTTCAAGACGTTTTGCTTCCGCTGCTAGTCGAGCTTCTTCTGCTTTACGAGCCGCCTCTAGTCGATCCGCTTCCGCTTTTCTCGCTGCCTCGATACGTGCCATTTCAGCTTTACGAGCCGCTTCCGCCTTGCGAGCTTCCTCTGCTTTACGCTCTGCTTCGGCTTTTTCAGCCTCGGTCTTTTCGGGTTTCTTTATTTCTTTCTTCTTTTCTTCCGCTTTAGGCTTTATGGCGACGGTCTCTTCATCTTCCTGCGTCAACATCTCTTGCTCTGCCTCTTCCGGCACTTCCGGAGCCGCTTCTTCCGGCATAGTCTCCACTTCTACCAAAGAAGGATCGGCAACGCCCCAGGCATCGGACGTTTCTCCCATCATCACAGGCACACCGCCTTCCTCCGACTGTTCAGGCAACGTAAATCCTACCAGTATCAAAAGGGCAATGACAACAACGTGTACCAACAGCGCCCCTGCCAATCCTATATATTTTCCTTTCTTCTTCTGATTCACCGTTTCGATTTACGATTTAGCTATTTACGATTGAAACCGTTTACTTATTCTCAGGCGGGCGTGTAGCCAACACCATTTTGAAGTGGTTCTCATTAGCGATATTCAGCACTTTCACAATCTCCCGATAAGGAACGGATTCATCGGCATATAACGCCACATACATTTCGGGTTCTTTCGCTGCGCACGATTGCAGGAAAGGAGTCAAACCATCCAAAGTCAACGCCTGTTCCTTGTCGTTACCGAAAGCCGCGTAATAATTCAAATCCTTATCGATGATAACCCTTGTCAGCGGCTTGGCGGATGTCTGCTGTTTTCCCTGCGGAAGCAATACCTTGATTGCATTCGGCGATACTACCGTAGAAGTAATCATAAAGAAAATCAACAGCAGGAATATAACATCCGTCATGGACGCCATACTGAAATTGGGCGATATTTTTGCTCTACGTTGTAACACGCTCTCCTATTTATGATTTATAACTTATGATTTTATTTGGCAGGCTCGTTCAGCAAGTCCATGAAAGCCATTGTCTTGGCTTCCATCTTGTTTACGACACCATCCACCAGCGTCACCAGATAATTATAGGCAAACATAGCGATGATACCCACAATCAGACCGCCTACGGTGGTAATCATAGCCTCGTATATACCGCCCGAAAGCAGGGTTATATCGATATTATTACCGGCATTCGCCATTTCAAAGAAAGCGCGTACCATACCGGTCACCGTACCCAAGAAACCGATCATCGGAGCACCGCCGGAAATGGTAGCCATGATAGTCAATCCTTTTTCCAACTTTGCCACTTCGATATTACCTACATTTTCTATGGCAGCCTGCACATCGTTAACCGGACGTCCCAAGCGGCTGATACCTTTCTCTATCATACGGGCGGAAGGCGTATTGACGCTGCGGCAATAAGCGATGGCAGCCTTAATCTCACCACCCAGAATATAATCCTTGATTTTATCCATAAACATAGGGTCTTCCTTACCCGCCTTACGGATAACGTAATTCCGTTCAAACAAGATATAGAAGCAGATAACGGAGAGAACTCCGAGAACTATCATAATCCAACCGCCCTTGACAGCCATACTCCATAAATTCATTTCATCGGGAGCGGCAACAGGAGTAAGTACCGGATTGGCGCCGGCGATAGAATCGGCCAACGCCGGAGCCGCCTGGGCTAATAACAACATAAGATTCATCAGCGGAGACAGTTTTTATATTCCTGAATGGTACGTTCCAATCCCAGATACAAAGCATCGCTAATCAGCGCATGACCGATGGAAACTTCATCCAGCCAGGGTATGTTTTTATAGAAATAATTCAGATTCTCCAAGCTCAGGTCGTGACCGGCATTCAGCCCCAGTCCCAGGCTGCGCGCTATTTTGGCCGCTTCCACAAAAGGAGCTACCGCAGCTTCCTTTCCTTTCGGGAATGCCGTAGCATAGGGTTCGGTATAAAGCTCCACACGGTCTGCGCCGGCTTTGGCGGCATACTCTATCATCTCCGCATCGGTAGACACGAATACAGACGTACGGATACCGGCGGTATTGAACGCTTCCAGTACTTCCGTCAAAAATTCAAGGTTGGTTTTCGTATCCCAACCGGAGTTGGATGTCAACTGAGTGGGACTGTCCGGAACCAACGTCACCTGATGCGGCTTTACCTTCAACACCAAATCTATAAATTCGGGGGCGGGATAACCCTCTATATTAAACTCCGTACGCAACAACGGACGCAAATCGAAAACATCCCTCTTACGGATATGCCTTTCGTCGGGGCGCGGGTGTACCGTTATACCGTCGGCGCCAAAGTTTTCACAATCCAACGCTACTTTTACAACATTAGGCACATCGCCTCCACGCGCGTTACGTAATGTTGCCACTTTATTGATATTTACACTTAATCTAGTCATAATTCGGCTTATAGTTTGGGGCAAAAGTACAAATAATAGCAATATGTTGGCAGCATTCTGAGAAAAAAACTATTTTTGCATCCTACAAAAACAGAAAACAATTATGAAATTTGCCATATTCGGAAATACTTACCAGGCGAAGAAGTCATCGCATGCCGAAAACCTTTTCCGCCTGCTGGCTCAGCGCAAAGCACAGCTCTGTGTCTGCCGCGAGTTCTATAATTTCCTGACTTCCGACCTACACCTCAACATCCCCTCCGCCGAATTGTTCGACGGTGACGATTTCTGCGCCGATATGGTTATCAGCATCGGCGGTGACGGCACGTTCTTGAAAGCCGCCAGCCGCGTCGGCAAAAAGAATATTCCCATTTTGGGTATCAATACAGGACGTCTCGGCTTCCTGGCCGACATATCGCCCGAAGAAATGGAAGAAACGATTGATGAAATTTACAACAACCACTATAAAGTAGAGGAACGCAGCGTATTGCAGTTGAAGTGCGATGACGAAAAACTAATGGAATATCCTTATGCCCTGAATGAAATAGCCGTCCTGAAACGCGACAGTTCATCCATGATCAGTATTCATACGGCAATCAACGGAGCGCATCTTACCACTTATCAGGCTGACGGTTTGGTTGTAGCCACCCCTACGGGCTCTACGGCTTATTCATTGAGTGTCGGCGGTCCGGTCATCGTTCCTCATAGCAAGACGATTGCAATTACTCCCGTTGCCCCTCATAGCCTGAACGTACGTCCCATCGTCATCTGTGATGACTGGGAAATCACGCTTGAAGTAGAGAGCCGCAGCCACAACTTCCTCGTAGCCATCGACGGACGGAGCGAATCATGCAAAGAAACCACACGGCTCACCATTTCACGTGCGGACTATTCCATAAAAGTAGTGAAGCGCTTCAATCATATCTTTTTCGATACGTTGCGGAATAAAATGATGTGGGGGGCGGATGTAAGATAAAAAAAGGAAGTTAACTTCGCGCCAACAACGAAGTTAACTTCCTTATATCAAGATGTTAACTAATTATCTACCTTTCAGTTAACTTCATTCAGGCTTCGATGTTAACTGCTTCAGCAGATGTTCCACCGCAGCTTTCAATTGCGCATCATCTCCGTTTATCGCCTCTTCCGGAGTATTGTATATCAAAATATCCGGTTGTAAAGTATGGTTTTCCAGATAATTACCCTGCATATCCATGCAACCCACCTGTGGAATGCCGAACACGATACTCGGATCGATCTGGCGTTCCCACCATACGGCTGTCATCGTCCCGGCAACGGGAGTGCCCACCAATTTACCGATACCCAAAGTCTTGTAAACAAAAGGAGTACCATGGGCATTGCTGTAATTGTCCTCGCAAACCAACATACAGGACGGTTTCAACCATTTATTAAACGGATCGCTGCCGATATACTGCCCGCGCGGCACAAAGCGTTCATATTCTTTTCCGCCAAGTAATGTCACCACATCATCGTGCAGCCATCCGCCACCATTATGACGGACATCCACCACTACCGCCTCTTTGTTACGGTTACGTCCCAGCAATTCGGAATACATCTTACGGAAACTCGGACTATCCATTCCCTTGATATGAACATAACCGATACGTCCGCCGGACAGTTCCTCTACTTTCTTACGGCAATTCTCCACCCACCTCTTATAAAGGAGTTCGCTTTGCGCCGCATAAGTAATCGGTTTGACCGTCTCTTCAAAGTGTTTCTTCGTACCCGGGTCATAAACCGAAAGAATCGTTTTACGATTAGCCTTACCCTCAAGCAACGGGAAATAATCCATACCCGCCTTGACAACCACACCGTCTATCTTCTCGATTATACAACCGGGCTTGACATCGGTTTTCTTTTTGGTCAGAGGACTTTGAGCGATGATTTCCTTGATTTTCAGTCCATCACCGGTATACGATTCATCATAGAATACGCCCAATGCAGCCGTAGGCAGTGTTGCACCGGAAGCATAATAACGCGCTCCCGTATGCGAAGCGTTCAGCTCACCCAGCATTTCACTCAGCATTTCCGTAAAGTCGTAGTTATTATTGATATATGGCAAGAAGCGTTTATAGCTCGCCTTATAGCCCATCCAGTCCGTTCCCTGCAAATCTTCCACATAGAACTTATCATCCACCTGTTGCCAAACATGGTCGAAAATATACTCACGTTCTCCATAAGGACGATAATCGAAGAAGGCCTCAAACTCAATCGGAGTAACTTTACCGCCTTCTGCCTCTATTTTCTTCATACCTTCGCTGCTGCAAAGGAAAATATTCTTTCCATCCTTATCAGGCAACAAAGCACCCGCGCCTACATCTTTCAAAAGAACCTTGGTTGAATTTTCTTTCAAATCATGCTTCCAAAGGTCGTAACCGTCTTCAAAAGTAGACAGGTAATAAAGCGCATCCCCTTTCGGAGTAAGTACGGCATCCGCCATGTGCGAAGAGTTAACTGTCAGACGTACAATGCGGTCGAAGCGATTTTCCAAATCAAATTTCAAAGGTTCCGCCTTCTTTTCTTTCGCTGCATCCCCGTCCTTTTCTGTCTTATCACCTTTCTTTTTGGAATCTTTCTTCTTATCCGCTTTTTCCTTTGCTTCCTTTTCCGCTTTTTCGGCCTCTTCCATCAAAGCGGTTTCTTCTTTACTCATCAGGAAGCGGTCATAAGCCTCGGCATCGAAAAACATGATATAGGTATCATCTTCGGCTCCCCAACTGCCATGGCTGCGATATCCGGCACGGTCGCTCGTCCAAATCATCGCTTTTCCGCCTAATACCCATTTGGCGTTACCGTCTGTATAGCCGCTTTCGGTCAGGTTTATCATTTCTCCTTTTCCGTCGGCATTCAGCAACACGACATCCTTATTGTTCCAACCGCCGATGCCTATAAAATCAGAAAGAATCCACTTGCTGTCAGGACTCCACCGGAACCACTGGTCGCCGTCGGAATAAGAGTACTGATACTTGGCATCCATTACGGTACGTACATCTTTCGTTTTCAAGTTGATGACACGGATAGCCGCACGGTTCTCCAGAAATGCCACTTCTTTCCCGTCGGGACTGTACTGCGGTTGGAAAGAGGTCACATCCGAATCGGTCAACCGTTCCTCTTTCAACTCCGTAGCGTATGTAAACTGTTTTTCATCCTTACGGACAATAGCGGAAGTATAAAGCTGCCAGAGCCCGTTACGCTCGGAAGCATATACCAACGAACGGCCGTCGGGAGCAAAATCAACATCACGTTCCTGACAAGGCGTATTTGTAATCTGTTTGGTGGTTTTATAGTCAACCGAAGTTACATACACATCTCCACGAAGCACAAAAGCCACTTCCTTGCCATTAGGCGATAAAGCCATTTCCGTTGCCCCGCTACTCTTAATCTGGCGAATCAAATCCTTGTCGCTTCTGTCGGAAACAATGCTGATATTCACTTTCCGAGGTTCTCCTCCCGGAGTTAAGGTATAAATTTCCCCGTCATAACCGTAACAAAGCCTGCCGTCGGCAGCAATGCTGAGGAAACGCACCGGTTGCTTGGTATGACGGGTGACCTGCGTGGCGGAAGTTGCACCGGGAGTACGCTGATATACGTTGAAAGTTCCGTTTTCTTCACTCAGATAATAAAAAGACTTTCCATCGGGCGCCCAAACCGGTTCGCGGTCTTCACCGCCAAATGCAGTCAGTTGCCGGTAAGCGGGTTTTTCATCCGGTGCATACATCCATATGTCACGTGCGATGGGCGATACCTGATGCTTACGCCAATAATCTTCATAGCCTTTCTTATCCTGATAAATTATCGTCCCTTCCTTATTAATAGAAATACGCTCCATCGGCATCGGCGAATAAAGGACAGGACGGCCGCCCTCTACCGACACTTTATATACTTGCCGGAATTGTCCGTTGGAAGGGAAAAGAACCGTTTCGGCAGACGGCATAATATCCGCGGAAAACAGAATATGTCCGGCATCGCTAAATGCCACAGGGGTTTCGCTCCCCGAATGGGTAGTCAGCCTGCGAGGCTCGCCGCCCTCTTTGGAAACGATATAGACATCCATGCTTCCCATACGGTCGGAAGCGAAAGCGATACGTTTGCTGTCAGGACTCCATACCGGCTCCGTATCATGGGCAGGATTGGTAGTAAGCTGCATAGCACGTCCACCACCGACCGGCACTGTGTAAATATCGCCTTTATAAGTGAAAGCAATCGTAGTCCCATCGGGAGAAATGGCGCAATGACGCATCCAAAGCGGAGCATCCTGCGCAAAAGTAAAGCTTACCATACAGGCAGCGGCAAGGGTTAATAATAGTTTTTTCATATAATAAGTGTTGTTTTCCGCCGTTTGTCATTCAGAGCATAACGAACGGCATTAGGATAATGGAAAAAATGCAAAAGCCCCACGACTTTTCCTTTCCGGTAAAAGTTCGTGAGGCCTTACTTATACTTTAAGTTACCCCCTCAATCAGAGAGCGCCTACTTCTTTCAGAGCAGCGTTTGTTTTGTGAACGGCAGCAGCGCTGGCAGCAAATTTAGCTTTTTCATCAGCGTTCAGTTCCAGTTCAACAATCTTTTCGATACCGTTCTTGCCGAGGATAACGGGAACGCCGATGCAGATATCGGACTCACCGTATTCACCTTCCAAATATACAGAGCAGGGAACCATCTTCTTTTGGTTGTGGATGATAGACTCAACTACATAAGCGCCTGCCGCACCCGGAGCGTACCATGCAGAAGTACCCAGCAACTTAGTCAGCGTAGCACCGCCCACCATAGTAGAAGCAACTACTTCGTCCAGTTTTTCCGCGCTCAACAGCGTGCTTACCGGCTGGCCTTTGTAAGTAGCCAGACGAGCCAAAGGAATCATAGTAGTATCACCGTGACCACCGATAACCATACCTTCCACTTCGTTTGCATTGCAACCCAAAGCCTGAGACAAGAAGTATTTGAAA
>ERZ833963.3284-NODE-3284-length-13085-cov-4.098619_pt1 | contig 13085 bp, 10 predicted proteins | sample MGYA00519693_ERZ833963 | MGnify/ENA primary metagenome ERZ833963 (study PRJEB31850, sample SAMEA3708748) | human gut metagenome | biome: human gut; feature: human-associated habitat; material: faeces | place: China | collected 2014 ... | reverse complement strand
ACAAATTCATCAAACGGTACTGTAATTTGTTTTTGTTGTCCATGTTGACGATATGTAACAGTTTTTTCATCTCGTTCATTATTACCTAAAACTAATAAATATGGAACTTTTTCCATTTGTCCTTCACGAATACGATATCCTAATTTTTCTTCACGAGCATCCATTTCTACTTTTAATCCTGCTTCTTGTAATAATTTAGTTACTTCTTTAGCATATTCTAAATGATATTCATTATTTACTGGTAAAACTTTTACTTGAACTGGTGCTAACCATAATGGGAACACTCCTGCAAAATGTTCAATTAAAATACCAATAAATCTTTCAATTGATCCAAAAATAACACGATGTAACATTACTGGACGAGCTTTTTCACCCTTATCGTCAATATATGTTATATCAAATCTTTCAGGTAAGTTCATATCTAATTGAATAGTTCCACATTGCCATACTCTACCTAAACTATCTTTAACATGGAAATCTAATTTAGGTCCATAGAAAGCTCCATCACCAGGATTAATTTTATAATCCTTACCAGCAGCTTTACATGCAGCTGCTAATGCTGCTTCTGATTTTTCCCAAATAGCTAAATCACCAATATATTTTTCTTCAGGACGAGTTGATAATTCAATTTCATAACTTAAATTTAAACTATTATAAACACGATCAATGAAATTAATTAATTTAATAATTTCACTTTCAATTTGATCAGGTGTCATAAAAATATGCGCATCATCTTGAGTAAATGAACGAACTCTAAATAATCCATTTAAAGCACCACTTGCCTCATGACGATGAACTTGTCCTAATTCACCCATTCTAAGAGGTAAATCTTTATAAGAATGTAAACCATTTTTATAAACTAATAAACTACCTGGACAGTTCATTGGCTTAATTGCAAATTCACGATCATCAACCATACTTGTATACATATCATCTTTATAATTAGCCCAATGTCCACTAGTTTCCCATAATTCACGAGACATCATAATTGGAGTTTTAATAAATACATATCCTTCTTTTGTATGTTCTTCATACCAGAATTGTTCTAATGTATTTCTTAAAATCATTCCTTTAGGTAAAAAGATAGGCATTCCAGGAGCATATTCACTCATCATAAATAAACCTAATTCTTTACCGATTTTTTTATGATCTCGACGTTTAGCTTCTTCTAATAAATTTAAATGTTCTTCTAATGCTTCAGGTGTTTCAAAACATACTCCATAGATTCTTTGAAGAACTTTATTGTTTTTATCACCTTTCCAATAAGCTCCAGAGTGTTTAGTTAACTTGAAGTTTTTACATGCTTTAACTGTCTCTACATGAGGACCGCGACATAAATCAACAAAATCCCCTTGTTTATAACAACTAATGTTTGTTCCATTTTCAAAATTATTAATTAAATCAATTTTATATTCATCATCTTTAAACATTTCTAAAGCTTCTTCTTTAGAAATTTCACGACGAACAATTCTTTTACCATCTTTACAGATTTTTTTCATTTCTTTTTCAATTTTAGCAATTGCTTCATCACTAACAACTTCATCACCTAAATCGACATCATAATAGAATCCTTCAGCTACAACAGGACCTACCCAAAATTTAGCTTGAGGATAAAGATGTTTGATTGCTTGTGCCATAACATGGGCACAAGAGTGATTTAATGTATTTAATTGTTCATTTTCTTTAAAATCTACCATTTTCCTTCTCCTTTACATAAAAAACTCTCATCCAAAGGACGAGAGTTTCGTGGTACCACCTTAATTTGCTTTTCAGCCTCAAAACTTTAACGCAGTTAACGACAATCTTTTTCAAGTGTAGCTATTAGGGAGTATCTTATAAACATTCTCAAGGTTTTCACCAACCACCTTTTCTCTAAATCAAATCATTTATAAAACATATCCTAAATCATTGCTTTTTTTATTTACGTTTTTATTCTAATACAATATTTTACATTGTCAACTGATTATTGGTTTTCATTTCTTTTATTTGCATGCATTTTTTCTTAAAAGCTAAATAAACAAGTTTTGAAGGAAGGGGTTCATACAATGTGAGCGTATCACATTTAACACAATATAATCCTTCAATCCCATTAACACATATATTTTCTACCCATTCATCCGTTGCTTTGCAAATACTACAGTTTTTTAATTGTTTATCATCAATAATTTGTACTCTCATTTCCATCACCAACAATTAGTATAAGCACTCATGCATAAAAATGATGTCGAATTTTATTTTCCAACTAATTTTTTTAAATCTTTTACTTCTTGTGGTTTTAAACGACGATATTCTCCAGGACGTAATCCTTTTAAATTGACACAACCAACAGAAATACGATGTAATCTTTTTACTGGATGTCCCACACTTTCAAACATTTTTTTAACTTGTCTGTTTTTTCCTTCATAAAGTTTAATTTTTAAAACAGTTGTTTTATGTTCCATATCTTTATAAGTGACTTTGATTTGACAAGGCATCGTTTTTTTACCTTCTAAATAAACACCTTTTTCTAAATGATGTAAATCTTCACCTTTAATAAGACCTTTAATTGTTACTTCATAGATTTTTTCTAAGTGGCTTCTTGGATGCATGATCATATTTGCAAAATCACCATCATTAGACATAATTAAAGCACCTGTTGTATCGAAATCTAAACGTCCAACAGGATAAATTCTTTCTTCAACTTCTTCAAAGTAATCAATTACTTTTGGTCTATCGAACTCATCATCTAATGTACAAACACATCCTTGTGGTTTGTAAAAAAGATAATAAACTTTATTTTCACCAACAATAGCTTCTCCATCAATTAAAACAACATCTCCAGATTTAACTTTAGTTCCAAGTTCAGTTACAACTTGACCATTAACAGAAACTCTACCTTCTCTAATTAAATCTTCTGCTTTTCTTCTTGATGTATAACCACTTGAAGCAATATATTTTTGTAATCTTTCCATTTATTTCACCTACTTTATCAAAAGTTATTATACCTAATTTTTATATCTTTGCAATCTGTTTTTATTTTTTTAAAAAATACCTTTTAAACACACTTTTTTTCTTTCCTAAATACTTAATAATTGTTATACTAACTTTTGGTGAAATAAAAAAATGAACGAACAATTATTAATAAAAAATATTGCTGAAATCGGGAAATTATTACTTAAAAATGGTGCTGAAATTTACCGTGTAGAAGAAAGTCTAGAACGTATGTGTCAAAGCTATGGCTTTCAAGATATAGGTGTTTTTGCTCTTCCTACTTATTTTACAATGAGTGTTACTTTTCAAGATGGAACAAGTACTTCTCTTACTAAAAGAACTTTACAAAATCGTACAAACCTTGATGCTGTTTGTGCTTTAAATGATCTTGTTAGAAAAATCTGTAATGAAACACCTACTAATGATTTTATTGAACAACAAATACAGGCTATCAATTCCTTACACCCTATCATGCCACTTGTTCTTTTAGGGTATGGTTTAGGGGCTGGAGGTTATGCTATTTTTTTTGGAGGTGGACTTCATGAAGGAATTATTGCTGGAATCATAGGTTTTTTAATGTATTTTTTTATATGGATCAATGAGATTTTAGGAATTAATTCATTAATGCGTACAACACTAACAAGTATGTTTTTAACTATCTTAGCGATTTTGTTTTATCATTTTCATTTGATTTATAATCTAGATGCGACAATTATTGGTTGTTTAATGATTTTAACTCCTGGAATTGCAATTACCAATAGTTTAAGAGACATTATTGATGGTAATTATGTATCAGGACAAGCACGTTTGGTTGAAGCTTTTTTTATCGCTACAGCGATTGCTTTAGGGGTTGGTTTAATACGTATTTTATTGAAAGGATTGATATAATGGAACAAATAATTCAATGTTTAAGTGCTTTTTTAGGGTGTTTAGGATTTGCTTTTGTTTTTAGAGTACATCGTCATCTTCCTTATGCTATATTAGCCTCAATTGGAGGAATGCTAGGTTGGATTGTTTATTTATTAGTCATTCCTTATTTAAGTAATATTATATCTAATTTATGTGCCATGATTGTTGTAGCATTATTTAGTGAAATTATGGCAAGAATATGTAAAGCACCAGCTACTATTTTTATTGTTGTTGGTTGTTTCCCTATTGTCCCTGGTAAAGGGATTTATCAAACGATGCTTTATTTAATTTCCCATGATCAAAATTTATTTCTTGATTCACTTTTTCAAACAGTTGGAACAGCTTTAGCCCTTGCTACTGCTATTTTAATTGTTTCAACTTTCTTTAAAGTTATTAAAACCATTAAACAAAAGGACTATCATTTATGAAAATATTAGGAATCATTGTTGAATATAACCCTTTTCATACCGGACATCTTTATCACTTACAAAAAGCAAAAGAAATGGTAAAGCCCGATTTAACAATTGCTATTATGTCTGGTAATTATGTTCAACGAGGAGAAGTCGCAATTATTGATAAATTTAAAAGAAGTGAACTTGCTATTAAATATGGCGTAGATTTAGTTATAGAATTACCTTTTGCCTATGTCAATCAAAGTGCTGATTATTTTTGTAAAGGAGCGATTGATTTACTTTATCATATAGGAATTACTGATCTTGTTTTTGGTAGTGAATGTGGTGACATCGATACTTTTAAAGAAATTGCCTATGCTATTAAAAATCATCCTAATGAATATGATCAATATGTCAAAAATGCAATGAAACAAGGATTACGTTATCCTGATGCCTGTAATCAAGCATTAAGCCTTCTATTAAATAAAAGTATTCAAACCCCTAATGATTTATTAGGATTAGGATATGTTAAAGAAGTCATCAATCATGATTATCCTATTTGTCTCCATTGTATTCAAAGATCAAATGATTATCATGATACCTCTCTTACAAAAATAGCTTCTGCTACAGCTTTACGTAAAGCCTTAAAAGAAAAACAAGATGTACATGATTATTTATTAGATATGTCTTATTATGATCATTTATATGATCAAAGTAATTTCTTTGATTATTTAAAATACCAAATTATTATTCAAAGCCCTACACAATTAAAAAAGATCCATCTTGTTAATGAAGGCATAGAGAACTTATTAAAGAAAGTTATCTTTGATACTAATAGTTATGAAGAACTTGTAAATTTGCTTACAAGTAAACGTTATACAAAAACTAGAATCCAAAGAATGTTATTACACATTTTAATGAATAATACAAAGGATGAAATCAAAAACTGTTTTCCTATTGATTATATTCTTGTTTTAAAAATGAATCAAAAAGGACAAAAGTATTTAAAAACAATCAAAAAAACATGTTCTTATCATATAATTACAAATCTTTCATCTTATAAACATCCTGCTTTAGATTTAGAAATTAAATCATCAAAATTATTATCTTTAATAGATCATCAAATGATCAAAAAAGAATTTCAAAATATTCCTGTTATCGAACTATCTAAAAGATAGTTCTTTTTTATTATTGAAATATGTGCTTAAATTAAGATAGTAGCTAAAGGAGAATATTATGTTATTTTATTATACAAAGGTACAAGTAAATGAATTAATGACACCATCTTTATTAATTGAACAAGTGATTTATTGGTTACAACATACAAAAAATAAAATGAAAGATTTGAATTATGATCATTCTTTATACTATTCTTTAAAAGAAAAACATAAAAGCTTAGAAATTAAAGATTTTAAAACTAAAAAAATTTTAGGAATTCAATTTATTACTGATCATAATTACAAAAAAAATCAATTTACAATAGAAATACTCTATCATTATCAACAAGAAATTCTTGAACTTTCTTTCTATAAAGAAATATCAAATGAATCTAAATATATCTCTAAAATCTCAATTCCTAAAATATTTCCAATGATTTTAGAAAGTAATTATATTCAAAAAGACCATGATTTATCAATACAATCAACACCTCATTTTATTAATGAAAGAACAGTCAATCAACTATTAAAAAAATCATATCATTTACCAATAATCATCTTATACAAAAATAAAAAATGTCTTGTTAATCCCTTTATTTTAAACCAAGAACTCTATGGAATGTGTCATATTATCGTCATTCCTACAAATAAAGAAGTTAATTATGTACAAATTAATTATCCAAATCATGAAAAAGAAAAAATATTTTATGAAAAATCTTTTCTACAAACGCTTATTCAACATATTCGTTATTATATGTTACAAGAAAATGAATTTTATTCTTTTTCGGAACTTCAACAATTTGAACTTTTACAATCTTATCAAGATGATGCATTATCATCTGTAGAAGTTCAAGAATTATTCTTAAATGAAATAAAGAATATTGAAAATGACATCATTGATTTACAAAAAGAATACCAAAATAAAAAAGATATTCTTGAAAAACTTACAAACATAAATCAAGAATATCATCATCTATTAAAACAATACGATGAATCTCCATTAATTACGATTCATCAAGATAATTATAAAGAATATCAAGACTTTATTTTTTCAATCATTCATAAAACTTTAATGAATTTATCTCCTGATGATACTTATCGTAAAAGAGATCTTTTAAAGTCTATTGAAAGGAAACATCAACTATGAAGCATTTATCAACTTTGATTGCTGTAAAAAATCTAACTATTATTCAATTTACAAAAATAATTCAAGATTTATTTTATTTAGATGAATTTATATTAGATTCATTGATCATTCATTTAGAGAATTGCACAATTTATCATGATGAATCAGCTATTGCTTTTTGTATTCAATATCAAAATAACGATTATGAATATATTTTTAACGAAACAAAACAAAATATATATCTTTCTATTAATAAACGTAATAATCAATTTATCGATTTAATAACATATCTTGATAAATGTCATCTTTTAAACAATGATCATTTTTCATATATTCAACCAAACATCAAAAATATGAATGATTTAAATCAAGTTATTGAATTTGTAGAAAATAAAACAATTCTTCCTGTTATTTATTTAAATATGTCTTTAAAAGATTTTAAAAATGAGATTCTAAATGAAATTCAATCAACAGCTTATATTCTTACAAGCGAAGATGAAAATTTTCATCAAGCATTTCAAAAACATTTTCATTTAAGAAATAATAGTTATATTCTTTATTTAAATCATGAATTTCAAAAAATTTCTTTTTTAAAAAAAGAATCTCCTCAAGAATTTATTGAGAAAGTAAAAATAAAAATTCAAAGTTATGTTTTACAACGTACATATTCATTTCCTTATAATATGAAAGATTTTCAACATCATGTTATTAAAAAAATAATTGAAAATCATAAAGAAAATGATTTTCTCGAAAATTCTTCTATTGAACAACAAGTCTTAGCTTTAGAAGATAAGAAAAAGAATTTACAAAAAAATATTGATGATTTAAATAATCAAATATTGATTTTAGAAAATCAAAATGAAGAATTAGGAAGTTATATTAAACAACAAGGATATTATCCTTTAATATTAAAAGGAAATGAAAAAGAATTTTACAAAGGTGAACAAAGAGATCTTCTTCTTTATCTTTTAAAAGAAGAACTTAAAAATAATCATAATCAAAAACAACAACAAATCATTCATACAATTCTTGAGCAAAATCCTTCTGTTGGTAATCGAAATAGATATTTAACAGATATTTTTAACTTATTAGTCAATGAAGGTCTTTCAAAGAAATCTATTGATACTTTAAGTCGTTATGGAATTATTTTAAGTCATACAGGTAAACATCCAACAACTACTTTTTTTAATGATTCACGTTATACTATGACATTTTCTTCAACACCAAGTGATCTTAATGTTGGTAGACAATATTATCGTCAAATTAGAAAACTTTTCTTTTAACTTTTCCATAAAAAAAGAGGTGTGTTTGACACCTCTTTTGATTATCCTCTAAGTACTGCTCCAAAATCTTTTTCAACAGCTTTTAAGATTTTTTCCATAGCTTCATTAATTTCTTGTTCTTTTAATGTTTTCTTATCATCTTGGAAAGTTAAATTAATAGCTACTGATTTTTTACCAGCTTCTACATGTTCTCCAACATAAACATCAAAGATGTTTGTTGCTTTCACAAGTTTATTACTTGATTTAATGATTTTTTGACAAACATCATTTGCTGGAACTGATTCATCCATTACTAAAGCAATATCTCTTGAAACAGATGGATATTGTGGAATTGGTTGATATTTAACTTTACCTGTTTTGATATTTAATAATGCAGATAAGTTTAATTCAACTACATAAACATCTTTCACATCATATTTCTTTTCCATTAGTGGATGAACTTGTCCAACGACCCCAACCACTTCATTTTGTACTTTAATATAAGCACTACGTCCAGGGTGGAATGATTGGTTATCACTTTCAACACGTTCTAAACGATAACGTGATTCACTGATTCCTAATCTTTCAAAGATTGTTTCTACAAATCCTTTAACTAAATAATAATCTGCTTTGTATGAAATTTGTTTAAATGATAACCCATGGTATTCACCAGTACATGCAATCGCAAGGTTTTGTAATTCAACGCCTTTTGAATATGTTGTTGATAATTCATATAAATGAACATCTTTCATATTTCTTGATTGGTTATAATTAATGACTTGTAACAATGAACCAATAATTGATTGTCTTGTCACTGATCTTTCTTCACCTAATGGCATTGCAAGTTTAACTGGTTCTTGATCATGGAAAATATTGAAATCATGAACAAGTGATGGTGATGTTAATGAATATGTTAATGTTTCATGTAATCCTAAATCTTTTAATAAGACTTTCATCATATGTTTCTTTTCTTGAATTTCTGTTCTTTTTCCAATTGTCATAGACATTTCTGGTAAAGTTGATGGAATGTTATCAAAACCATACATACGCACAACTTCTTCAATCAAATCAGCTGCCATCGTAATATCATTACGATAAGTTGGAATTTTAACATTGAATGTATCTTCTTTTAATTCATATTTGAATTTTAATGAATCAAAGATTTCCGCAATTTCATTTGTTTGGATGTTTGTTCCAAGTAATCCATTAACTTGTTGAGTTGAAACTGAAACATATTTATCTTCAATATAAAGAGTTGTTGAAACAGTTTCATAGATTTCTTTAGCATCAGCAAGTTCTTCTAATAAATTTGCACATCTTTCTAAAATATTTAAAGAATTAGCAGTATTTAAAGCCCCTTTAATATAATGTTGAGAAGCATCTGTTAATAAATTTAATCGTCTTGCTGTTTCTCTTAAACTTGGTCCATCAAAAGTAGCCACTTCGATGACGATATTTTGTGTATTTTCATCAATCTTAGTACTATCAGCACCCATGACACCAGCGACACAACCCACACCATTATCTGTTGAAACGATGATATCATTAGGTTCAAGTTTATATTCTTCACCATCTAATAAGATTGCTTTTTCATCAAATCCAGTTTTTACAACAAATTCTTTTTTAGTTAATTTGTCATAGTCATACATATGGATTGGTTGACCTGTTTCTAACATAACATAGTTAGAAATATCAACAATGTTATTAATTGGTTTAATACCAGAAGCAAGTAAAGCTGTTTTTAACCAAGCAGGTGATTCTTTTGTAGTGACACCTTTAACAAGCTTAGCCCCAAAGAATGGACATAATTCAGTTTCTACTTTAACTTCAATGCTGCTTCCAGGCATTCCCTTTTCTTTAATTTCAGGTAAGTTAACGTCTCTTTTTAAAACAGCAGCCACTTCATAAGCAAGTGAAGTTAAAGCCATACAATCCGCTCTATTTGGTGTTAAACCAATATCTAAAATTGTATCTTTTAATCCTAAATATTCTAAAGGATCTTTTCCTACAGGTGCATTTTCATCTAAAACATGAATGCCATCTTTATCTTCAGGAGATAATAAACGTTGATCTAAACCAAGTTCAGCCATTGAACAAATCATTCCATTTGATTCTTGGCCACGAATTGTACTTTGTTTAATGACAAATCCTTCTCCTAAATCACATCCAGGATTAGCCACAATAACCTTTTGTCCAGCAGCAACATTTGGTGCTCCACAAACAATTTGTGTTACTTCTCCAGGTCTTACTTCAACTTGACATACATGTAAATGATCACTATCAGGATGATCAACACATTCTTTAACATAACCAATTGTCATGTTATTTCCATTAGCTAATGAATGCATTCCTTCTACTTCTAAACCAATTGAAGTAATTTTATCAGCAAGTTCTTTTGGATCTTGATCATCTATTTTAACGTATTTATTTAATAAATTTAAACTGACTTCCATTTTCTTACTCCTCTCTTTGGAATTGGTTTAAGAATCTTAAATCATCATTATAGAAATCACGAATATTATCAATACCGTATTTCAACATAGCAACACGTTCGATTCCAATTCCAAATGCAAAACCTTGATATTCTTTACTATCAAAACCACACATATCTAAAACTTTAGGGTTAACCATACCAGCACCTAAGATTTCAATCCATCCAGTTCCCTTACACATGGCACATCCTTTACCACCACAATGATGACAAGAGATATCTACTTCTACTGATGGTTCAGTAAATGGGAAGTAAGATGGACGTAATCTAATTTCACGTTTTTCTCCAAAGAATCTTCTTGCAAATACTTCTAATGTTCCTTTTAAATCAGCAAGTGTAATGTTTTTATCAACAACTAAACCTTCACATTGCATAAATTGATGTGAATGTGTGGCATCATCATCATCTCTACGATATGTTTTACCAGGACAAATAACTTTAATAGGACCTTTTCCTCTAGCAGCAAGCAAAGTATGAGCTTGCACAGGAGAAGTATGAGTTCTCATTAAAGTATTTTCATCAATATAGAAAGTATCTTGCATATCTCTTGCAGGATGTCCTTTTGGTAAGTTCATTAATTCAAAGTTGAAATAATCACTTTCTACTTCAGGACCTTCAGCAATTTGATATCCCATTCCTAAAAAGAGTTCTTCTAATTGAGAAACAATAATTGATAAAGGATGCATTGTTCCTTGATCTAATTTATAACTTGGTAATGATAAATCAATAGTTTCACTATTGATTTTATCAATAATAGCTTGATGTTCTAAAACTTCTTTTTTATCTTCAACTGCTTTAGATAATTCTTGTTTAACTTTATTACTTGTTTGACCAAATGTTTTTCTTTGATCAGGGTCCATATTTTTCATCGATTTCATAGCTTCTTGAATAGGACCTTTTTTCCCTAAATAAAGAACACGAATATCATTTAATTCTTTTAAAGATGAACAAGCTTCTATTTTTTCTAAAGCTTCATCTTTAATCTTTAATAATTCATTTTCCACTTTATTTCCTCCTCAAACATAAAAAAACTCATTCCAATAGGAACGAGTTGATCGCGGTACCATCCTAATTCATGTTTAAAACATGCTCTTAATTAAACATTAACGCAGTCTCACGTCACTGATTAGGTGCTCTCCATGGTGAATTCAATAAATTATCTGTAGGAGTTTCCAGCACTTCTCCCTCTCTAAAACAGCATCATCCATTTACTAATCCATATCAACGATTTATATTCTCCACTATTATATCAAATTTTCCTAACAAAACAAGTCTCTTTTAAAAGCATATTTTCATATTTTTTCATATTTCTGAAATTGCCTACATAATAATTGTATATACATTTATAAATATGGTATAATCGATATGTAAGAGGTAAAAAAATGTCAAAGAATCCAAAATATATAAAAATAATGAGTGATTTAGAATCACAAATCAAAAACAACGAATTAAATCCTGGTGATCAAATTCCAACAGAAAAAAATCTATGTGAAATGTATAATGCGTCTAGAATGACTGTTAATAAAGCTATTATGATGTTATGTGAAAAACGTCTCGTTGAAAGAATTGCTGGAAAAGGCTCATTTGTGAAAGATTATCGAACAATAAAAAATTTACAGCTTGGATCTACTGGAAGTTTTACAGAAGATATGATTTCGACTGGCAAAGTACCCGGAGCAAAACTAATTGGATATAAACTTGTTAAAGGCAAAGAAGTTCCTCATGTAAGAGATGCTTTAAAACTATCAGATGAAGACTTTATCCACTATTTTGTACGTCTTAGAACCGGTGATAATATTCCAATAGCAATTAGTTATACTTATCTATCAACGCATATCATTCCATCTCTAGACATCCAGGTCTTAGAAAACTCTCTTTACAAATATATAAAGAAGCTTGGGTATCAAATTCAAGGTATTGATGCACAATATTCAGCTGTTATGCCAACAAAAAAACAAAAAGAGTTATTAAAGGTTGACAATATAGCTCTTTTTAAAAGTCAACATGTTACTTTTTTATCAGATGGAACTCCTTTCGAATATATTTCTACCTATTATCGAGGAGATCAATACACATATTCATTAAAAACAATCTTTAAAGATAATTAAATAACAATTCTCATTTAATGGATTATTTTTATGTGTAATTAAAAAACTGTGGGGATTTCTCAAGCTATAAATAATCCAGGGGTAGCAGCTCCTGGATTTTACTTTTGGCTGTTAATTTTTTTGGGGTATTTTCTTGATGTCTATTTTGTTATTTCCATAAATCATTTATCATACTCTTAAGGTCAAAAAATTTATAGAAAGAAAAATGGATAAACATCTAACTTTGGCAGGCGAGATGTTTATCCATTCCATAAGAACACGATGATAATAATAAAACTTTCAAACAAAATCAAGTATATTTCTCAAATTCAATATGATAAAATCGTTTTTTTGAATTTTAATCATCTTTAATGCCCAAACTGTCATTCCAATGGTTTAATCATTCATGCCTACTATGACCGCCATATCGATATCTTTGATTGAAATCACACCATCAGGGTATTAAGACTCAAATATCCTTCCTGTAATTCTACCCACGCTGTCTTGATTGAAGACATGGTCCTTACTCTGTTGCTTCTTTTGATATCATCGTTGATATTTTAAACAATGATGATTTTTTATCATCTCTCACACCTTTTTTATGTGCGTTATGAATGTTTCAAAAGTTATTTTAACACTTTCCTTTTAAAATTTCTTTTATCTTTAAAATAACGCCATCATTTTCATTACT
>ERZ833963.3282-NODE-3282-length-13092-cov-47.676996_pt1 | contig 13092 bp, 8 predicted proteins | sample MGYA00519693_ERZ833963 | MGnify/ENA primary metagenome ERZ833963 (study PRJEB31850, sample SAMEA3708748) | human gut metagenome | biome: human gut; feature: human-associated habitat; material: faeces | place: China | collected 2014 ... | reverse complement strand
GAACCGCTGGGTATGAGCCGTATTCTGAGGTGATGGCATCGCTGATTGCACAGGTTCTGGGTCTGCTTCATGTGAAATACGCCCTAATGCCTGCCAAACTCTTTCCCGATATTCAGACCTATTCCTGCGATGTGGTCAGTGTTTGCCCTTTATTTGTAAAACCGGGAGATCAGCTTTACCATTTTGCAGACTTGGCTGATGCCCATTTTCTTGCCAATGGGCAAACACCTTCGCCGGAAGCACTGTTCCAGTATGCTGTTGAACTCTACGGAAAAAAGTGGCTTTATCAGATGCTGGCCTTCGATGCCTTTATCGGGAATGAGGATCGTCACGAAAATAATATCGACATCATTGTCAGACACTATAAACATGTTCTTCCTCCGCTTTATGATAACGGCGGAAGTCTGCTTGCATGGGCAACCGATGAAGAATTGACTGACACGAAGCTCCGTTATCAGTTCGACAAAGCCAAGCCATTCCGCAGCCGTCACGCCCAGCAGATCAAACTGCTCGACGAGCCTGTGCTGCCAACGCGTGACTTGGACGAGTTGTATAGTGAAATCATTCAGTCCATCTCGCCTATTCTTGCATTGTTGAGCGAAAAAAGAGCATCTGCGATCCGTCAATACCTGAAATACCGTCTGCACTACCTGAAAGCCGCCATGGGGTGATAAAATGGCCTATCTGAAATTGATGATGGATGAAAAAGAAATCGCACACCTAAGCGAAGATGGGCAGTCTCTTTGCGCAAATGAGGGCGTGCCGCAGTACAGCCTCCCACTGAACCTTTTCATCGGTGACAAACGCAAAGTCCCATTGGTCGATGTGGTCGTTTGGGCAAAGAAGCGAATCTTCCCGAAAAATCGGATGGACTGTAAAGAGATTCTGAAAATGATGGGACTGCCGGACTACAATGCATGGGAAATCGTCAAGCGCACCAACGCCTGCCTGATGGAAGACCCCTATTGGCTACGATTCAGCGAGGATGAAACCTTTGAGGACACCACGCGCGGACGAGCCAGAAGAATTATGAACGAAAATCAAAAGAGCAGCTGATACCAAAAAGCCAAACCTCACCGTACATCCTGTACAGCTTGAGGTTTGGCTTTTCTCTTATCATCCTTCACCAGCGCGAGCGATGGTTGATTATTTTATCAGCTTAATCCAGAGAGTGACCGCATTACAAGGTCGATGTCCTGATTTTCCAGTTCCTGAATGATGTGCAGGTAGGTTTTCTGCGTGGTTGTCATGCTGGAATGCCCCAGCCTCCTTGCTACGCTTGCAATGGATACCCCTGCAAACAAAAGCACCGAAGCGTGGGTATGCCGCAGACCATGTACCGAGATGACCGGGATCTTGGCCCGGTCGCAGTGCCGTTCCAGAACATCGTTAACAGTGGAATTGTAGGCGTGTTCCTTGAACACAAAAATCGGCTTATCTTCAGGAACGTCTTTTACCAGTGCTGCGAACTGAATCACCGTCTGCCAGTCAATTTGAATTTTACGGACAGACGATTTATTTTTTGTCGGCAGAAATCCGCCGTTCCCCTTATAATCCCATGTTTTATTGATGGAAAGCATCTGGTGCGAAAAGTCAAAATCCGCAGGAGTGATCGCCAAAGCTTCGGAAAAGCGGATGCCGGTTTTGGCAATCAGCAAAATCATCCAGTCCCAGTTGAGTTTTCCCTGTAGATCCAAGTCGCTCAACAAAAGATGCAGTTCAAACTGGTTCAGGTATTTCACCTTTTTAGGCACCGGGGGCTTGCCTTTGATGATCGCTTTTCGGGTTGGGTCTTTCACGATCAGTCCATCATCCACAGCATCCATGATGGCGCCTTTCAGTTGATGGTGGAAGTCCATCGTGGTCTGACGCTCGTGGCCTACGGCATAATCGTTCAAAAGCTGCTGATAGGTCACTCTGGAAACCTCACAGAGTTTCAAAGTAGGAGCAAGTTTTTTTACCCAAGAAAGGGTCATTTTGTACTTATCCAATGTAACCGGGCGAACTGCACCCTCTTTGTATACAGCAACCCACTGCTCATAATAATCGCAGAACAGGTTGTTTTCATTCATTTCGTTTAACACGTTTTACCTCCAAAATCGGTTTTATATGCTCACGCTGATGAAGGGTGATAAGGGTGTCGAGTTGCTTGAAAAAACGGCCTATTGCCTGCTGTTCAGCCACGCTAGGCACTAAAATGCTTTCTTGCAAGAACTCATTAATAACCAATTCATTCATCATAGTGCCCGCTTTTGTCGAGTTTACAAGCACTTTTCTCATGATTGGTTCATAGTGAATGTAATATTTCCAAAAATTTATTGGCATCTCGTGCAAAGGCCTCAAAGCACTAAATCTTGGTGACATAATTCCATCGCCCACATCATTTAGTACAAATCGGCCATACCGAAACTCCTTACTTGTGTGGCCCTCGAACGCAATATCTCCGGTTCTTAATCTTTTATAGTTTGCAAGCGAAGTATCTGCAGCACCATTGCCATCCGTCTTAAAAGACATTGTGGCAACAGAAAGTGTCTTCTGGTACGGAAGCAAATCGGCATTGCGCTCAGTTAGTTGAAAGTAGAGTTCTTTCAGCTTACGCTGTTCCCAAGTAGGTGTGTTTTGGGATTTTGGCGCAAAAAAAGAGCCGAGGACGCGCCTCGGCTCTTGGTCAGCAGGGTGATTTTGCACCCATTTTATGATTCTTTCGGCATTTTTAGGTCAAATCCGCCACTTACGATGAACTCGCGCAAGAGTTTATCATACTTGACAGGCACTTTGGGAGGAATGAGTTTTGTCCCCTCAATTGCCTCAAAATATGCCTTTGCTTTTGCCTTGTCCACAGTGGCTTTCAAGTCATCAAAACGTCCGAACTCGTTGATGTTGGCTTCGGTGATATTTGCACGCATGAATGCCCGCAGCTTCTTTTCGTCCAAGCCGAAAACTTCAGCTACTTTGTGGATCTGGTCGTTTTGCTTTTGGGCGATGTACTCGGCAATGTACTCCCGCAAGGTCTTTCCCTGCTGCGGAACCACTGCGCCGCTTTGAATGTCGTGCAGGAAAATATTAGCGTACTTCTGTTCTTCCTGCGAGAGGGTGGCAAAGGTCTTGTGCAGCTCCGTTTCGGCCTGATGGATGGCTTCCGCTTCTGCACCCTCCTGATAGAAAATTTTCAGGTACTTTTCAAAGCGGGAGTTCATGTAATCCGTGTCGATGTCAGCAGTATCAATGGTGGTCAGATAGCTGTTCACCGCATAGGGAACGTCATCGTCCGGGTCATTTTCACTGCCATCCGGATTCGGCGTGAACAGCTCTTTATAGCGGAGTGCCAGCACTTTGAACGTTCTCTCGTCAAAGTCCGCATGAAGTTCCGTTTTCTCATCTGCATCCTCGTTGATGATCACAATGGGCTTATCCCACTCGAAGCCCTGCACCTTGGCTGCTTCCAGATTTTCGTTGAAGGACTGGAACAGGTCGGCAAACTTTTTGCGCTCTGCCATATCCGCAGGGATCTGCGAAAACTCTTCAATGCCCGCCGACACAAATAGATCTTTGATCTCCGCATAGAGGGCATTCAGTTTTTCCACGTTCTTGTCCAGCTTATCTACAAACAGGCCAAACGGTTTATCGCCGGAATACTCTTTTACCGCATCTGCGATGTTTTTCTCCATCGTGTGCGGACGGCGGTAATACTTGATGGTGCCAAACTGTTTGTCATCGCCAAACAGTCGGTTGGTGCGGGAGAACGCCTGAATCAGATTTTCGTATTGCAGCATTTTATCCAGATACAGGGTGTTGATCCACTTGGAGTCAAAGCCTGTCAGCATCTGATCCACCACGATTAGCAGATCAAGCTGTTTTTCCGGGGTGCGCTCGATGCGCTGGTAGGGCAATTTGTGCGCCAGCCGTGCCGCAATGTCCTTTTTCATCTTGGCAAAGGTCGGAATGCCGAAGTCCTGTCCATAGCGGGCGTTATAGTCTTCTACGATCTCTTTTAGCCCTTCTTCTTTGGTGATACCTTTGCCGTTGTTGTCAATGTTGGGGTCAAATAGTGCGGTGACTTTCAGCCATGGTGCAGCTTCTCTGAACCTCTTGTAATATTGGATGGCTTCCGGGATGCTGGAGGTTGCAAAAATGGCATGAAATTTGCTGTTGCGGCTCTGGGTCTGCCAGTTCTCGCAAATGTCCTCCACCACGGCTTTCTGGTGTTCTTCGCCCTCATACTGGGTGTTGGGAATATAATCCTCGATGCCCTTTATCTCCTCACCGAGCGCATCTTTTCCGCCTGCCATCGGCAGATTCAGATACTTATAAAACACCTTGCTCTTCTGTGGGTCGGCCAGAGCTTCGTCCACAGAATATGCCTTTGCTTTTTCCAGTGCGACCGCTTTCCGCAAGTCGCTGTCCTTGAAGGTCAGCACCTTGTAAGGGTCAAAGCCCAGCACGTTGTGATCCCGGATACCGTCTGCAATGCTGTACCGATGCAGTTCGTTGCCGAAAACGGTGGCGGTGGTGCTCATTTTCTTCTGGTTTTCGCCTTGGATCGGCGTACCGGTAAAACCAAAGAACAGTGCTTTCGGGAATGTATGCTTGATGGTCTGCATCATATCGCCAAAGGTGGAACGGTGGCACTCGTCCACGATAAAAACCAACCGCTTTGCGTTGATCAGCGCAATGTCGTTGGGGTTCAGCTTGTTTTGTGCATCATCCTTGATGTTGCTCATCTTCTGGATGGAAGTCACGATGAGCGTATCGGACGGCGAAGTGCTTTTCAGCTTGTCCACAAGAACATCCGTGTTCTCGGTAGCCTGCACCTCCTCGTTTTCCCCTGCAAAGTTGCGGTATTCTTTCAGGCTCTGGGTGCCCAACTCGATTCGGTCCATCAGAAAAATCACTTTGTCCGCATCCTTGGAAGATGCAATCAGTTGAGCGGACTTGAAAGAAGTCATGGTCTTGCCGGAACCTGTGGTGTGCCAGATGTAGCCGCCGCGCTGCTGGTCATTCTCCCATTTCGCCTTGGAAACGGCATCCGAAATTTTGCTGGCAGCGTAGTACTGATAGCTGCGCATCACCTTCAAAATGCCATCGGAACCATCGGCAACGGTATAAAAGCCCACCAACATATGCGCCATCGGGATAGACAAAAGTGCCGTTGTAACGTCTTTCCAATCGTTCATCGGCTCGTTGTAGAAGTCCGCCCAATGGAAATAGTAGCTGGGGTTGAATTGTCCTTCCGGGCCGGGATTGGCAAAGTAGACCGTTTCTTCCGGGTTCATGGCCACAAAAATCTGCACCAGCGAGAACAGTCCCGTAAAAATGCCCTCTGCCGCGTATTTTTCAATCTGGTTGCAAGCCCGTTTGATGGAAACACCGCTCTTTTTCAGTTCCATGTGAATGACCGGCATACCATTGATGAGCAGCATCAAATCGCCGCGGCGGTCATTCAAAATTTTGGACTTGGTGGGGAACTTTGGCTGCTCTGCGATCTGGTAGCGGCTGAGTCCGGCTGCAATTTCCAGACGGTCATAGATTTTCAGGGACACTTCTTTGCCGAAATTCAGCTTATCGTCAGGATTGTCACGCTTGATAAGCACACTTTTGCCGTTGATAAATTTATTCAGCTTCATCGGCGTTTTCGCGTTCATGACCTGTTCCATGATCTGCTGCATCTCGCCATCCGTCAGCGGATAATCGTTCAGTCGGTCAATGCCACGGTTGTTTTCAAAAAGGATGTTCGCCCAATTCTGGATCAGCTGCTGTTCGGTGTAGTTCTTCAGCACACCATCTTTCCAGCCGCGTTCTATCAGGAGCTTTACCACCGCCTCTTCAAAATCGGCTTCTTTTGTAAACGCCATAACGAACTCCTTTCGACTTTGCAAAAAGCACCTCTCTGCGAAGGCTTTTCTAATTTGTACAAGCTTTTCCAGCTTACGCTGATGAAGGGTGATAAGGATATCAAGTTTTTGGAAGAATTTTCCAATTTTCTGCTGTTCTAAGATAGACGGCATTTTTATAACGGTATTCAAGATGTTCTCATTGTACAATCGTTTTATCGTGCTACCTTCAATACCAGACCACTGGACCACAGAGTAAAAGCATTTCAAGAAATCATTGGTAAGCTGTTCATTATGTTTTAACCATACTATATTAGAATCTTGGAAATACTCATTTTTTCCCGTAAATTCAACATTCCTTCCAATGCTTCCAGATGCAGAAAGTAAAATATCACCCTTTTGCGGGTATGGATATTTTACTTTATACTCTTCAAAAAGGTCTTTTGAAATAAATGCGTCTGCTTCTCCTCCGAATGTTCCAATTTTATAGAAGGGCACATCGCCTGTTTCAGCTGTCTGCTCTTTGAAAATTCTACGGCACATAGCAACAGAACCGACTTCCCCCAGCTTACGCTGTTCCCAAGTAGGAGCAAATGCACACTTTCAGCAGCTATTTTCCACCGCCTACCGAATGTTCGCTGAAAATTTCACTCTCGGTTTTGCGTATTCGGCTCAAATTTTGATTTTTGACTCTCGATAGTCTTAAAACACAGCTGTTCCAAGCGTCTGACATTGCCTTAATTTTCATTCATCAGCCTGTTTTGCATATTCTGAATTGGCAAGAGAAATTGCGTTGCTCCTTAGCCAAACAACAAACGACGGTACGTCCATCTTCTGGTTGCGGGCAAATTGCACCACTTGTTTTTATACAAACATCTTTTCAAGACAAGATTTCTTGATGTTTTGCAGCTTTTCCAACTTACGTTGATGAAGGGTGATAAGGGTGTCAAGTTTCTTCAATAGCCTGCCGATTTTTTCTTGCTCCACCTTATCTTCTGGCATAGTTGTATCAATATCAAAGAAATCATCTGCCGAGATATTCAGCAAGCCGTGATTTCTTGCGCCCTCTGCCGCACGCTCGGCAACGCCTCGATGCCAACGGTCAGTATCATAAAACACTGTCATAAAATCCGAGTCATCTTTTTCGGGATGCTTTAGTGCAAACACGATATAAAGCGTCGACAAAACGCCTTTTTCATACCAATCAAGCCGTTTAACAGCACCAAATGGGTATCCGTCCGAAGTGCTCTTGTTATAAGCAAATTCGCCGTTGTAGACCAGATAATAATTGCTCACATCACGACTGGCAACACGATTATTGAAATATGTGATCTGGTCAACCAAGCCGTCTTGTGCAGAAATTGTTAGCGGCAACCGCGATTCGTTATTCGTGTTTTTTCGGACAACTCTTTCAAACGCATCCCCTAACTTACGCTGTTCCCAAGGGTCAGTAAACCCCTTGAAGCGAATTTCCGGCACAGATACCCCATTTTGGGGGAACATCTTGTCCAGCATGGACTTTTTGATATTCACTAGCTTCTCATACTTACGCTGATGAAGGGTGATAAGGGTGTCGAGCTGATTCAAAAATTCACCAATCTTTTTTTGCTCTTCATAGCAAGGAATAAGAAAATTTTCCTGCAAGAAGTCATCGGCAACAAGATTCGTCATCATGGTAGAAGCCTTTGTGCTACGCAAAAGGATCGGCCCCATAATCCGCTCATTGTTAATTGCATATTTCCAGAATTGCAAATCATAATTTGTCATTCGTGGTTTAAATACATCGAAAACGTGCGAAACGATGCCATTTCCTATCGTATTTTCTACAAAACGTCCATGTGCAAAATTTTTGCTTTTATTGCCTTCGAATGCAATATCACCCATTTCAAAAACATTGTAAGTTAATAGATAATTTTCATCCGTAATATATGACTCTGCCTTATAATACATATTGGCAACAGATATAATATCGTCTTTGCCATATGTTAAATCGTTTTTACGACTTACCTTTTCATACAATTCTGAGAACTTACGCTGTTCCCAAGGGTCAGTAAAACCCTTAAACCGGAGGGCAGGTTTCTTCTCGTTATCCTGCATAATCATTCACCTCCCAGCAACTTTTTGAGTTCTGCAATGCCCTTCATGTCAAATTCATTTCCCTGCAAATCGTCCAGCAGCCCCAGCAATTCGTGCTCGGTATTGGTGATCTGGCTCTCTACGTCCTCAAAGGTGGTTTCATATTTCTTGCAGACGGCATCCAGCTGCTTTACAAAATCGTCCAGAACGGCATCCGGCAGGCTGTTCAGATTTTCCATCAGGGGCAGGATCCACTTGCGATGCAGCAGGTCACGCACTTCTTCATCGGTCAGGCGTTCAATCACGCCTTTGGTACGCTGGTGGAGGGCGGCACTGTCGTCCTTGACCTGCTTTTTCAGGGTCTTTTCCTCGGCGAACAGCGCGTCCACATCTTTCAGGATGCTCAAGGTAGCTGGCTCTACCTCCCGCGCCTTGATGGCCTTTTTGACCTCAGCCGCAACAAAGGCACCATCGTTGACAAAATCCTGTTCCTTGTCCTCCTCGCTCAGTTCGTCCAGATAGCTTTCATACTCGCCTGCAATTTCGGCAAGGCGAGTTTCTTTTGCCCGCAGTGCTGCCACTTCCTCATGCATTTTAACGCTCTGCACCAGCTCAAAGGGCAGCACATGACCCACCCAGCCGTCCTGTACCTCGGCATCCTTTTTCAGCACCATGTTGGGGTCTACCTGCTTGGTTGCGGCAAAACCCTCGGTCTGGATGATTTCAAGGTCGATGGCAATTTTCTTCCAGTCGTCGTCCAAAAGCTGGTATGCTGCATAGCGGTCAACCAGCGGAATTCCTGCCAGCCGTGCAAAGATCTCCCGGCTCAGGCGTTCTTCCTCGCCGGCAGCATTCAGCTGCGTCATGCCGTCGATGAGTGCGGACTTCAAGTAGGCATCAAAGTCACCGAAAGCATTCTGGAAAGCGGTCTTGAACGCCACCACATCCGGGTGGGACAGAACAGCGTTCTTTAAATTGGCCACATTCAGACGGCAATAGGCTTCGTTGTCCGGGCTGAACAGAGCCGCTTTCAGGTGCGGGAATGCTGTCCAGTAGGCAGACAGGTCTTGCAGTTCGGCCTCGGGAATGCCGCCAAACATGGAAGCGTAAATATCCCAGCTCTCAGCCTTTTCCGAGGAATCCACATACCGGGGGATGTTCAGGTTGTAATCATTCTGGATAATCTCTGCGCGGGATACTCTGCGTGCGAACTTTTCGATTTTCTCCGGGCGTTCCTTGTAAGCATCCACAATGCGTTTGATGTCACAGGCACGCAGCTTGTTGTTTTTGCCGTCCTTCTCAAAGCCCTTAGACGCATCAATAATCAGAACGTCCGAATCCTTTTTATTCTTCCGCAGCACCATGATGATGGTGGGAATGCCTGTGCCGAAGAAAATATTGGCGGGCAGACCGATGATTGCATCAATGTTATTGTGGTCAATCAGATTTTTGCGAATTGTACCTTCTTCACCGCCACGGAATAGAACACCGTGGGGCAGAACGATGGTCACAATGCCGTCATTGCGGATATGATACAGGTCGTGCAGCAAAAAGGCGTAGTCTGCCTTGCCTTTGGGGGCAAGGCCGTAATCCGAAAAGCGCGGGTTGTTCTCTTTGTCGTTCGGATTCCACGCCTGCGAATATGGGGGATTTGATACCACCGCATCCACAAACAGCGGGTCGTAGGTGTTGACCGGGTCGTTTTCTTCAAAGTACGGCCAATCTTCCTCCAGCGTATCGCCGTTGCGCGTTACAATGTTGTCGGGCAGAATGCCGCGCATGACAAGGTTCATGCGGGTCAGGTTGTAGGTGTTTTCCTTCAACTCCTGTGCGTAGTATTTGATGTTGTTGCCATTGCCCATATACCGTGCGGCACACTGACCAATGTTGATCAGCAGTGAACCGGAACCGCTGGTGGGATCGTAAATTTTGATCTCTTCCCGGTCTTTCAGGTGGTACGCCACGATTTCAGACATGAGCAGCGAAACTTCGTGCGGCGTGTAGAACTCGCCGGCCTTCTTGCCTGCGTTTGCTGCAAAGTTGCTGATCAGATATTCGTAGATAAAGCCGAGAACATCATAATCCTGCTTGCCGTCCATGGGAATATCTTTGATGAGATAGATCAGGTCGCGAATGGCCTTTGTCCGCGCACCGGAGCTTTCACCCAGTTTGGACAGGCCGGTTTGCAGCGTAGCAAAGACACCGTCAAACACCTTTTTGTGGTGCGGGTCGATCAGTCGACTGAATGCCTGCAATGCCACCGTTACGTCGTCAGCCTTGAAGTCGCTGCCTTTGCTGATCCATGTAGAAAACAGATTTTCATAGGCGATAAAATAGCCGACATTCTTCCGAACGGTATCCAGCGTTTCGGCATCGTCTTCGGTCAAATCCGGCAGATATTCGTCTGTCCAGTCGTTCTCTTTCAGCCATTTGACTTCCTTGTCCGACAGAAATTTATAAAACATGAAGCCCAGAATGTAATCCTTGTACTCGTTGGCTTCGATTTTAGAGCGCATCTTGTTGGCAGATTCCCAGATTTTCGATGCGAGTTGCTGCTTGTTCATGCTATTCCTCCCAGTGGCCTACAATAGGGCATTTTTAGATTTTTTAATCGGACAGCCCCTCCGATTTTATGCGTGTATTCATTGAACCAATTATACAAAAGTGCCACCCGGTTTGCAATGCGAATAAGAAGTTTCCGTGCGGCTTTCGCCAGCAATGCAGACGTATATAAGTCTGCTCACTTGTCGGAGAGCCTCAAATCCTATAATCATCACGTTCCGTGATGGCTGCGCACTCCTGTGGAGTGCTGAAAGAGCGTTTTGCAAAAACGCGTAGCCTGCATCCGTCGGATGCAGTTCAAGGGTTTGGGATTTCCCAACAAGCATTTTGCAACGCAAAATGGTCTTTGTATATACGAAGACACTGCTTGCTACGGCTATGAACGCCTTTTGAATTGCAAAATGATTTTTCAGTTGCTATACTGGGCTTATCAAAGTTTTTTCGGGAGGACGTCGCAGTGACCGCACAGACAATGCAAATCGGGAGCAGACCTTGCCGCATTTACGGCGAAGCCCATGCAGAATACCTACTGCTCCAAATGACCGGCGAACACGAGCTGCAAAGCATGGACAGCGAGGTTGCCGCTATTGCACAGAGTGCGCACCACTTTCTGTTTGCGGCTATTCCAGTGGAAAGCTGGAACGATGCACTTTCTCCGTGGGAAGCCCCTGCTGTGTGGGGAACGCAAGGGTTTGGCGGCAATGCTATGGACACCCTGCGCTTTCTGATAGAACAGGTCATCCCCACGCTGAAGCGGCAGTTTCATCTCCCGGAAAACGTCAAAATCATTCTGGGCGGCTATTCACTGGCCGGGCTGTTTGCGTTGTGGGCATCCACCCAGACTGATCTGTTCTATGGTGTCGCCGCTGCCTCGCCCTCTGTTTGGTTTCCGGGCTGGATGGAGTTTGAACAGCAGCATTTGATACAGGCACAGCACATTTATCTGAGCCTTGGCGACAAGGAAGAGCGCACGAAAAACGCTGTCATGGCTGCGGTGGGGGATAATATCCGCACCCTGCACAGTCGGCTTGCAGAGCGTGGCGCAGACTGCACCCTTGAATGGAACAGCGGCGGGCATTTCAAAGACGCTGACCTGCGCACTGCGAAAGCCTTTCGGTGGGTGATGGAGGAACACGCATGACCATTTTGATCGATGCAGATGGCTGTCCGGTTGTCGATTTGACATTGCAGATTGCAAAGCAGTTCGGCGTTCCTGTCATCATCCTGTGCGACACCTCCCACCAGATCGAGCGGGAAGGTGCGCAGACGCTGGTGTTCGATAAAGGGGCTGACAGCGTAGACTTTGCCCTCGTCAACCGGGTAAAACCGGGAGATGTGGTTGTGACGCAGGACTACGGGCTGGCGAGTATGTGCCTTGCCAAGTGCGCCCGGGTGCTGAACCAGAATGGTCTGGAATACACCGCCGACAACATAGACGCTCTCATGCTGCGGCGGTATGAAAACAAAAAGCTCCTCCGTGCCGGAAAGCACCCCAAGGGGAGCCCAAAGCGGACGAAGGAGCAGGATGTCAGGTTTGCGGACACGCTTGAGAAGATCTTGAACTGCAACCATTGATACATACTTTTGGAAGGCTGGAGAAATCCAGTCTTCTTTTTTCATAAGTGCTAATTGTGACTTTTTTGTTAACTTTCGAAGATGTGGTTGTATTTTGGCCTTTCAACTGGGTTCGTATATGAAGGCTTCTTTTTTTGGCGAATATCGATTCGAGAGATTACATCTTGGTTACAAGTTATAAATTGTGGGTGCAGAATGGCCTTTTTCGTCGGCTACCAATTAGGGGGATGATTTTTCAAAAGCCCTAAATTCCGAAGATTTTCTATAAAAAGCGGCTCCTTGAAAACAGAACAGTTCAATCGTCCGGTACTTCACAAAAGGTACTTCTGTAACTCGCAGCCCGGTCATAACGAAGACGGGGTGGCTGAAATGCCAATGGTGCGGTGTGAATCCGCTGCCGGACGATTCCCCACTCCTAGGGTGCCGAGGGCGAATATGGGAGACCTATATCATATTGACGCAGATGGACTGTAAGCCTATCTGCGACGCGAGAGTTGAAACTACTGTCAGCTCTCTTTACATTGCCACCTATCCGCAGGTGACACACTTTTTGACGCTATGAAGGATTCTTCTGGCTAGTATCAATTTGAACGATTACATCTTGGTTACAGATTGTAAGTGGTGGGTGCAGAATAGCCCTTTTCGTGGGCTCGTATATAGAGGGGTATTTCTTCGGAGTATCTTCTTTCACGAAGGTTTGCTTGTACTCGTATGATTATTATGACAATTCCGTTTAATAGCAGACGCACGATTTGCAAATGCAAATTGTGACTTTTTTGTTAATTTTCAAAAGCATTGCTACGTTTTGGCCTTTTTCGTCGGCTACCTATTGAGGGCATCTTTTTTCAAGACCACTTTCAACTTCAGGCACCGCCATTGTTGCAAAGTTTCGCCCTCCATCGGTTACCCCATGGACCGACGTTATTTTAACCAAGAAGCTACTTCGGCTATATTTTCCAAGAACTTTTTAACAAATTTCTTTTTCGGGTTACTTTTTGGCCTTTCTCGATGCCTACCAATTAGAGGGACAATTTTTCGGAAGCCTTAA
>ERZ833963.3273-NODE-3273-length-13127-cov-3.745334_pt1 | contig 13127 bp, 6 predicted proteins | sample MGYA00519693_ERZ833963 | MGnify/ENA primary metagenome ERZ833963 (study PRJEB31850, sample SAMEA3708748) | human gut metagenome | biome: human gut; feature: human-associated habitat; material: faeces | place: China | collected 2014 ... | reverse complement strand
ACCTTTTCACTGAATAATAATACGTGAAAAAAAAGTATTGGGTTTAGTGGTGTATATCTTGTCAATCGTCTTAATACAAATTCAAGTCGTGAATTAGTCTCGGCTTATTGGCTTTAAATTGTTTAATTTTAATTTTATAAGTTTTACTATGAAATTGTACATGAAATCATTAATGCTACTCCTATTTTTAGGAACAGTTGCGTCCTGTAATGACAGTTTCCTCGATCAAACCCAAACTTCGGATTTAAATCGTGAGACCGTTTTTGCAGATAGTACGTATACCGCCAACTTCCTGACCGGAATTTATACCGACATCGGGTTTGATATCAACTACAACCGATGGACATACCTTTTGGCTAATGGTGGTGGGCTGCAAAGCGCTTGTGACGAAGCTGAATTTTATCCTTCGTCAACCATCTGGACAAACATGATGTTTGCTACCGGTACGGTTAATCCGGTTACGGTGAGTGATGACGCATGGTCGAAATGCTACACCAACATTCGTCGGTGCAACGTATTCCTCGCCAATATCGACCGATCACCGATGGTACAGAGCCGGAAAGCTCAATACATATCCGAAGCACTTTTCTTGCGTGCCTGGTACTACTTCATTCTGATGAAACACTACGGTGGTGTACCTATTATCGGTAATAACGTGTATGATGCTACTTCGACAATGAAAACCTCGCGCAACACATGGGCGGAATGTGTAGAGTATGTGTCCCATCAATGTGACTCTATCGTCCAACTCAATGTACTTCCCGTGCGACGAACAGGTCAAGAAAACGGTCGCGCCTCATCGGCAGCGGCATTGGGTCTTAAAGCCCGTGTCTGCCTCTATGCAGCTAGTCCATTATTCAATGGAAGTGATTTCGCTCCTACTGATACCAAAGAATTAGTAGGCTATCCCTCTTATGATAAAGAACGTTGGAAAACGGCAATGGATGCTGCCCGCGCAGTAATCAACCTAGGAACCTATAATCTCTTTATTAGAAGTAAAGATTTGAACGGCAAAGCCGAACCAGGTTTCGGATTCTACGTCGTATTCCAAGCCGGTGATACACGAAATGCCAATTTAACCGATGATGATGGTAAAAACAATAACGGAGCCTTTGCCGGCAATATCCTCGACCGTAAGTATCAACGTGAGTCCGGACATGAAGCTGCTTACTATCCACCTAGTGGAAGTCACTCCGGAACACGCCACGGCGGGTACATATACAAAGAATTGGCAGATGCCTTCCCTATGATTGACGGTAAACCCATTAACAACAGCCAATACACATTCGATCCTCTGAATCCCGCTCAAAATCGTGATCCACGTTTCAACAACACCGTGATTTATGATGGTGCTTTGGTCCCTGCTGACGATACTTACAGTGCTACCACAGTTGTTAACACATGGATTGGCGTAGGGCAAACAAGCGATGCCGTATACCAAGGCACTGCCACTGGTTTCTATGTACGCAAGGGATGTGATCGCTTATGTAAAGGTAGTACATGGAACCCAAGCCGTCACAACGATCCACTGATACGTTACGCCGACATTTTACTGATGTATGCTGAAGCAGCCAATGAATATCATGGGCCCGATTTCGAAGAAACACTAGGCGGACAACAACTTGGTTGCTATCCCATATTAAAACTCATTCGCAAGCGTGCCGGCATCGAGCCCGGTGCAGATGGTATGTATGGACTTAAAAAGAATATGACACAAAAACAGATGCGCCAAGCCATTCAGGAAGAACGCCGCCTTGAATTTGCTTTTGAAGGACATCGCTTCTTTGATGTACGCCGCTGGATGATTGCTCCGCAAACCGAAAGCAAAACCATGCATGGCATTGAAATCACTCGCGCCACTGACGGAACAAAGACTTGGAAAGAATTTGATGTACGCACGCATGTATGGCGTCCGGCTATGTACTTCTTCCCAATTCCTTACAATGAAACGGTGAAGTCGAAAGATTTGCTACAGAATCCCTACTATAATTAATAAAATACCCTAAATATGAAACATAGCATACATTTGGCGGCAATAGCCTTGCTGACTACTCTGCTTGTGACATCGTGTGATACGTTCTCTGCTCCTGCTGATCCTGACAAAAACACGGAGCAGGTCAAAGACATATCAGGCACGTGGCAACTCACCACAGTGAGCCGCAACAGTAATGATATTACCGAAACCATGGACTTCAGCCAGTTCCAAATTGACCTGAAGAAAGATGGTAAGTACACAATTGAAAACTATCTGCCTTTTGTGGTACGCCACAATGGCACGTGGAAAGTTGACGATATCTATTATCCTTTTCGCCTCTATTTCACAGAGGATGGAGCCACGGAGCAGGCCAGTACCGATATCCTATTCCCCATTACCAATGGCGAACGTAACATCGTGATTACTCATAGCCCCGGGTGTGGTTCGAATACCTACACCTATGTATTCAAGAAAATATCAGAAAACTAAAAATCATAACGCTTTATGAAAAAGAAATTAATCAGCTTGCTTCAACGCAAACGGCACATCGTAGCGTTATCAACTATACTTATGACTTTCATCGTTATGAGTTGCCTCTTTATCGATTCTGTCGATATAACCCAAATGATAGATGGAAAAGCCGTAAACTATGCAAAGGCCGGAACGACTGCTACTTTCAAAATGCATGGACACATTAAGGTTCAAGGAGACCCACGCAATGACAAACGACTTGTTTTCGGTTTTTTGGCTCCTAAGAGTTGGAATCTGGCACAAAATGCCAGGGTTTCGTACACAGAAGATACATTTGATCCGAATATAGGTGAGCAAAACATGACGCTTATCCCATTGACCGAACAACCTAGCAACAAACCAGGATTGTCGTGGTCGGCTGCTCTCATGCAGGAATACGGTGTCGGTACCAATATTCTGGAAGATATGGAATGGGCAGCCTATTGGACAAGACCCTATAACGGTGTCGCAGATGAAATTCATTTTACAATCTATGTCCGTGTACCGGTAGGAAACAAAAATCTGCGTTTCAAACCATCATTCTTTATTAACAGTACTGACGATAACTTCAGTACAAGTGCAGATGCAAAGAAATGTGAGGAAGCCGGATGTTTTGAGGTAGTAGAAGGTGAAGGACTTGTCACTGACTTCTGTAGCGAACACTTCAACAAAACCACTCCATTAACAGCATTGCAAAACGACTTTGTAACCTTTAGCTTCATTGGAGGCATGGACGACGAAAATGCACTTGTCAAGGCCGATAAGATCTATTTTGAAGGAACGGCGGTAGCTAGCGACGGACACCGTTATACCGTAAATGAGAAGAGTGACAAGACCCTGATGAAACGAGAGAATCAGTATACCAAAACATACAATATCACATTCTGGCCGGAAGGGTTCTTCAATGTACCTGAAGGAACAGAGCTTGTAAGTATTGAATATGCCTTCACTAATGCCGATGGATCTATCTCCGTTACACAGTCTGATGATGACTTCGTAATGTTAAATATACCTCTTCCTCCGCAGAAGGAACCATTCATATATACGTTCTATTGCGAGTGATAACCTTATATTCTACTGATAATGAAACAGAATATGTATAAAATGATAACGACGGGACTACTATGTATAGCTGCCGTCGCACTAAAGGCACAAGATGCACCGATAGACAGTGTGGATCACACTAAAAGTAATACCCTAGGGGCATCTTCGACGGTTTATACCAACGACTTGATAAAATATCAGTCAGCCACCATCCTTACCGGATTGCAAGGACGATTGAAAGGTCTTAATGTATCACCTTTCCGTGGCATGCAACTGTTACGGACTGATGCCAATACTAAATCCGATACAGTGGGAGCTATTCCTAATGTAGGTGGAGGTATCTACGGAGATAATTCGGAGTTTCTCATTTCAGCACGCGGACAATCGCCTGTAGCCATTGTCGACGGTGTAGAACGTGACCTGTATTCCATAGATCCCGAAGCCATTGAATCGGTTACCATTCAAAAGGATGCCCTTTCCAATATGTTTTTAGGAATGCGCAGTTCACGTGGTGCATTGATTATTACTACCAAAAATCCTGATGCAAAAGGTGGTTTCCATCTCTCACTCACCGGAAAGTTTGGTATATCCAGTGCATTGAAATCTGGCCCAAATCCACTTTCGGCTTATCAATATGCTTATTTGCTCAACGAAGCATTGCTCAATGATGGCAAATCACCACTCTATACGTATGATGATTTCGAAGCCTATCGTAATGGAACTTCCCCTTATCTGCATCCCGACGTAAATTGGAAAGATGCTATTATGAACAATTCTACTACGTCGCAAGCCTATAATCTGAATGTAACAGGTGGCGGACGGGTGGCTCAATACTTTGTAAGTTTGGGATATTACAGCGAAAACGGATTGTTCAAGACGAGCGATGCTAATAGCTACAACACCAATTTCAAGTACAACCGGTATCTCATCACATCGAAGGTAAACATCAACGTGACAGATGAATTTAAGGTAAGCATGTCTTTAATGGGACGTATAGAGGAAGGAAACCAACCTGGAGGTATTTCGGGGACAGGATACAGCGACCTTTTGAGCAACGTATGGCAAACTCCCAACAATGCTTATCCCGTCTTAAATCCCAACGGTACGTATGGTGGTAACGCTTCGTATACCCAAAACCTCTATGCACAGACCACTGGTTCGGGATATATCTCAAGCAATACCCGCGACGTCGTAGGAACCATTAATTTGAAATATGACTTCGATAAATTGGTGAGAGGACTTTCTGTTGGTGCAACGGGAAACATCTCATCGCAAGTGCGTAATGCTATCGTTCGTACTAAACAGGCACAAGTATTTCAATACAGCATAACCCAACAAGGCAACGAGGCTTATGACAAGTATGGAGATGTAAGTTCACAAACCAACAGTTACCGTTCAGTATCGACGTACCAATATATGTATGGCAAAATGTATGTAGACTGGGAACGCCAATTCGGTATGCATGGTGTAAAAGCTTCACTTTGGGGCGATACACGTACTATACTCAACAACTACGACCTGCCTATGATTCCGTCGAACATCGGACAGAAAGTTGAATACAATTACGATAACAAATACTTCGCGCAAGCAGCCGTAACGGAAAGTTATTACAACCGCTATGACAATGGACGTCGCTGGGGAACATTCTGGGCAGTAGGTCTGGGTTGGGATATCAGCAAAGAGAAGTTTATGGAGGCATCGAAGATAGACCAACTCAAGTTACGTGCCACATACGGTCATACAGGAAACGGAATCGACAATGCCGGTTACTTCAGCTATTTAAAGAGATACAATGAAGATGGCGGATTCTGGTATAGCAACGGTACATCCATGAGCAACGGAGGTTCAGTGTCAGAAATATCCCCATTGGCTAATACCCTCCTGACATGGGAAAAAGGAAGGAAGGTCAATGTAGGTTTAGATTTAACCTTGTTAAAGAATCGTTTGACTCTCTCGGCCGACTATTACAATGACTACTACTATGACATATTGCAATCACGTGGTAAGAGCATCGAATTGCTGGGTATTGCTTATCCGGCAGAAAATATCGGAAAAACACGTTACTACGGATTGGAAACACAACTTAGCTGGCAAGATCACATCGGTAAGGTGAACTATTATGTATCAGCCAACTGGAGTATGGAACAGAACAAACGGTTGTTCATGGACGAGCAATACGTACCTTACGACTATCTGAAAATGACAGGTCAACCCACCGGTACCATCTACGGATTGGTAGCTACCGGATTCCTCACAGCTAAAGACATAGCCGATGGTTATCCCGTAATGAACGGCTTCAACAATATTCAAGCGGGTGACGTGAAATACAAAGACATGAACGGTGACGGCGAAATCAACGAATTCGACCGTACTGTGATTGGTGGCGACAAACCGACTTGCTATTTTGGTATTGATTTAGGCTTTGAATGGAAAGGGTTGGAAGTTACAGCACTTATCCAAGGTGCTTACAACCGCGACTTATATAATAGCGACCGCACGTTGCTCGAAGGATTCCAAGTGATCGGACAAAGCTACGGACAAGCTTACACCAATTTGCTGAATCGTTGGACACCCGAAACTGCTGAAACAGCTACGTATCCGAGACTGACTGCCGGAGGCAATATGTACAACTACGGAAACAACTGGAACTCTTCACTCTTTGTACAGAACGGAAACTACATTCGTCTCAAGAACGCCACCGTATCGTACAAACTACCCGAAAACTTCTGCCGTAATTACTTAGGCGGACTGCGCGTGAAAATATTTGTACAGGGACAAAATTTACTCACATGGTCACGTACCCGCTTGCAAGACCCTGAAGTTACCTTCACCAGCTATCCGTTACAGCGCACCATTACGACTGGAATCAATCTTAACTTCTAATAAAAATGATGGATATGAAACAAAATAAATATGGCACATGGGCAGTAGGAGCATTTATGCTGTTATTGAGTGCTGCCGCATGTACAGACAGTTATGAGAGTACGCCTGTAGATATGTTTACAGAAGATTACCTCTTCTCGAAGACCGACTCCAACGGAACTGTAGTACGTAAATACCTCAACCGCATCTACTATTACATGCGTAATGGACACAACGGCGTAAATGGTGACTACCTGGATGCCGCTTCCGACGATGCGCTCTCTGTTATTTCGTCCGAGTCCGATGTATACAAACTGGCCATCGGACGTTACAGTGCCTCCAATTTTATTAACTCGGATATGATTTGGAGCGACCCTTATTTGGTGATTCGCCGCGTGAACATTCTGTTGAGTGGCATTGACGTAGTACCTTTCAACACTACTTACACTGATGCACTCGGTAATACACGCAGGCTCAATGATTCTATGAAAGCCGAAGCCCGGTTCCTGCGTGCTTACTTCTATTTTGAATTGGTGAAGCGCTACGGTGGAGTGCCCATTATCGGTGATAAAGTGTACGAATTGAACGAAAACATCGAATTGCCACGTAGCACGTTCGAGCAATGTATCAAGTATATTGTAAGTGAGCTTGACGATATCAAAGATGACCTTCGTTCGCTGCCACTACCTGACGCCGCCGCTAGCGCACACGTAGTAAACACACAGGCTGCCCAGGCACTGAAGATTCGTGTATTGCTCTATGCAGCAAGTCCGTTATTCAACGAAAAGCCCATTGAATCTGGTAATGAGTTGATAGGATATGCCTCTTATGATCGCGAACGTTGGAAAATAGCAGCCGATGCCGCCCGCAACTTTATTAACACGTACGGAACAGGTGACGGAGCTATCATGGGACTTGACGATAATTTCAAAAATGTATTTACCAATTGGTATTCAAACGAACATAAAGAAGTTATCTTCTTCCGTGAAAACGCAATGGATAAGACGGTGGAAACAGCTAACGGTCCATTGGGACTTAGCGGTGCCAAACAAGGAAACGGCCGCACCAATCCCACACAGAATTTAGTCGATGCCTTTTTAATGAAAGACGGTCACTTTATCAATGATAAAGGTAAATATGAATACAATGAACAGCTTCCTTACGCACAACGTGATCCACGTTTGGAATATACCATTATACACAATGGTTCGTCATGGGTGAACTCTACGATGGAAACATGGCAGGGTGGAGCCAATAATCCTCTTGGTTCGTCGTACTCGCTCACGAGTTATTACATGCGCAAGTTTATGGGTGATTTCGAAGCAGCCAACGAATATCAAGACACACAACACAACTGGGTGATGTTCCGTTACGCCGAAATACTTCTGAACTTTGCCGAAGCCGAAAACGAATATTTGTCTACTCCTTCACAAGCTGTATATGATGCTATCATCGCCCTGCGCCGACGTGCAGGTATCGAACCTGGTGAAAAGAATTTGTATGGACTAACAACCAATGAGCAGACACACAATTTGACGCAAGCCGAAATGCGCAAAGTGATTCAGAATGAACGCCGCATTGAATTGGCTTTTGAAGAGCATCGCTATTGGGACATTCGTCGTTGGCGACTTGCCGAACAGGTCTATGCACAGCCTATTCAAGGAATGTACATCACTAAATCACAGACTTCCACGACCTATGTTCCGCAAGCTGTACTCAATGTACAATGGGACAATAAACGTTATTTCTATCCGATTCCTTATTCGGAAGTAATAAAAAATAAGAATATGGTTCAAAACCCTAATTGGTAATATCTTATGAAAAGAGTAATTATAACATTCTTGTGCCTCCTCTGCATTGTACAGGCATACTCCCAATCGTTTACGATAAGCGGTACCATTATTGATGGGGAAAGCAACGAACCGCTTATCGGAGCTGGTATTCTGGTAAAGGGAGCCGGAAGGGGTACCATCACCAATATAGATGGAAAATATTCGCTGGAAGTGAAACGTGGCGAAACATTGGTATTTTCGTTTGTGGGCTATCAAAATCAGGAAGTCGCAATAACAAATCAGCGCACACTGAATATCGCATTAAGGGTTTCCGAAGCCAACAACCTGAACGAAGTTGTTATCACAGGTCGCGGCAGCGCGAAACGTATCACTTTGACCGGTGCCGTGAGCGGTATTCAAGCCAACGAATTACGTAGAGTTCCTACAAGTAGCTTACAGAATACATTATCGGGTAAACTGCCCGGCTTCTTCAGTCAGCAACGTTCCGGTCAGCCGGGAAAAGATGCTTCCGACTTCTTTATCCGTGGTGTCAGTTCCTTGAATGAGGACGGTAACAAGCCACTTATTATGGTTGATGATGTGGAATACAGTTACGAACAGCTGTCGCAAATCAATGTCAATGAGATTGAAAGCATATCTATTTTGAAAGATGCATCTACTACTGCTATTTATGGTATCAAGGGGGCTAACGGTGTGTTGGTAGTCAAGACACGTCGCGGTGAAGAAGGAAAACCAGTGATCCATGTGCGTGCAGAAGCCGGCGGTCAGATACCTGTCCGTAAACCCAACTTCTTAGACTCATACAACACCGCCCTGTTAGTCAACGAGGCACGTACTAACGATGGTTTGACTAAAATGTTTACACAACATGATTTGGAACTGTTTAAAGACGGTTCCGACCCATACGGACATCCTAATGTAAACTGGTACGACGAAGTGTTCAAAAAATCGGCTATGCAGTCGAACATCAATGTCGACGTATCGGGTGGTACCAAACGTTTGAAATACTTTGTATCCGGTGGATACTTCTCTCAAGGTGGTTTGGTTCGTAACTTTGCTAAAGCGGATGACGATGTGAATACCGGCTATTTTTACCGCCGTTTTGACTACCGTACCAACTTGGACTTTACTGTTACTGATAATCTGACTATGCGTCTGGACTTCAGTTCGCGCTTCATGAACATCAACGAACCGAGTAGTCTGAATGCTACAGGCGAGATTTACAATTTCACCGCCATGCACCCCTATTCGGCACCGGTACTCAATCCGGACGGATCGTATGCTTATCTTTCAGATGTGGACGGTTACGGACCTACATTGAATGCACGTTTGGCTAACGAAGGTTACACGCGTACACGCCGTAACGATAACAACATTCTCTACGGTGTGAACTGGAAGATGGATTGGCTCACCAAAGGATTGTCAGCCAATGCTCGTATTGCTTACTCTACCATTGACGAAGTCTTCCGCAAAGTAAACCGTGGAAAAGATGCGTACCCTACCTACCACTACGATCCTACTACGGATCAGTATAACATCAACCCCAACCGTAAATATGCTTATTCACAGTATGCTCTGACGGCCGGAACCAACCAGGCTGTGAAAAATCTGGATGTTCAGGCCTCCATCAACTATGCACGCGTATTCAATGGAATACACGACGTTAGTGCCACGTTACTGTATAGCCGCCAAAGCCGTACCGTAGAAAAAAATCCAGACGATACAGGAGAAAAGATTCCCGAAAACTTTCAGGGTCTTACCGCTACCGTAGGTTACAAATATAAAGATAAATATCTGGTCGACTTCAATGTTGCATACAACGGTACCGACCGTTTTGCCGAAGGACACCGCTACGGAATATTCCCTGCTATTGGTGTGGGTTGGCGTATCTCCGAAGAATCGTTCTTCAAGGATAACATTTCTTTCATCCAACTATTGAAAATCAGAGCTTCGTATGGTATTGTAGGTTCGGACGTAGCTATGGGTAACCGCTACCTTTACAACCAGATATATACAGCAACTGATAATGCTTATAATTTTGGACAAAGCGATGTCACTTCCACTGCTATTACGGAAGGTGACCTTGGTAATAGCAGTGTGACATGGGAAGAAGCTAAGAAGTTTGATATAGGTCTCGATTTCAATGCATTCGACCGCTTCTCATTTACTTTCGACTGGTTCTACGATAGACGATATAATCAGCTTGTGAAACGCAATGACATACCGCAAATCCTAGGTGTGGGTACTTCACCTATCAATGTAGCACGCACTAGCAATATGGGTTTTGACGGACAAATTGGTTATCAAGACCGTTTCGGTGAGTTCAACTTCAATACCAACTTTGTATTCTCGTATGCTAAGAATAAGGTAGAGTTTAATGCCGAAGCACAACAAAGATACGATTGGTTGTCGGCAACAGGTCGTCCTATCGGTCAACCATTCGGTTACACTTGGATAGGTTATTATACACCTGAAGAAGTGGACTTGATTCATGCAGGAGCCGCAAATGCACCGGCTGTGCCTAATACCGATGTGCCTATCCAAGCCGGCGACTTGAAATACAAAGATTTGAACGGAGACGGTGTTATCAACGACTTCGACAAGGGAGCTATCGGTAAGCCAAACTTACCCAACACCACACTGGGATGGACAATCGGTGGTTCGTGGAAAGGATTGTCAGTGAGCGTACTCTTCCAAGGTTCGTTCAACTACAGTTTCTCGGTAAACGGCACAGGTATCGAACCTTTCAAGAGTCAATTCCAGAAACGCTGGACATTGGAACGCTACCTGAACGGTGAAGCCATCGAATTTCCGCGCTTAACAAGCAATCCGTCAACTGTAAACAGCGCAGCAGCGTATATGTCCGACTTTTGGTTAATTGATGCTTGGTACATCCGCTTGAAAACCATCGACGTCTCCTATCAAGTGCCCACAAAAGTGTTGCCTTCATGGCTTACAAACCTCCGTGTCTACCTCAATGCTTACAATATGTTTACATGGACAAGTTTTGATAAGTATCAACAAGACCCGGAAATCAAGTCCAACTCCGCCGGTGATGCATACATGAACCAGCGCGTGTTTAACTTAGGAGTACAACTTACATTCTAATAAACTGATAAATACTCATAGTAGTATCAATGAAAAAGGGGATGCGTCTTCATAGATGCATCCCCTTTTTCATTGATAACACATTGTAAATCAAGCATTATTATTTGATAGGAAGCCGAATCCGTACATGTAGGGGTACATGGCTTACCGTAAACGAAAACGTCCCACTCCACACACAAGTCGGTGTGCGGGGCGGGACGAAAACTATTATAGTTGCCGTGTTAAAAATCTATCGGTTCATTCTGGTAAAAGCAGCTACTTGAGGTATTTCTTGTTTACATCTTCCAGTATCTGCATCTGCTGGATAGCTATCCGGTTCAGCCGGACAAGCCTTTCGTGCTGAGAAAGTCCTTCTCCTATGAATACGGCATTCAGATTCTCCATGTTCGAGAGACAAATCAATTCGTTCACCGTGGCATAGTCGCGGACGTTTCCTTTCAGGTCGGGATGCGCATCGCGCCATTCGAGGGCAGTGAGGCCGAACATGGCAACGTTCAGCACATCGGCTTCATTGGCATAGATGATGCTCGCCTGCTTCGCGGTCACTTCGGCCGGAATCAGATTTTGTTTGATCGCGTCGGTATGGATGCGATAATTGATCTTGGACAGTTCGCGTTTTGCGCTCCAGCCGAGTTGTGCCTGTTCCTGCTCTTTCAGGCGCTGGAATTCCCGAATCAGATAAACCTTGAATTCGGGACTGATCCACATGGCAAACTCAAATGCAATATCTTTATGGGCGTAAGTACCGCCATAGCGTCCTGTCTTGGATATGATTCCGATAGCGTTCGTTTTCTGCATCCACTCTTTTGCGCTTAAACGATAGCTATTCAGACCCGCCTGACTTTTAATTATGTCGAATTCGGCATAATTAAAATCGGGATTGACCAATTTTTCCCATATACCGAGAAATTCAACGGTATTTCTGTTTCTCAGCCAGTTAGAAAAGAAGAACTCACCGTCTTTGGCTTTCAGCATATCGGTAAGGCTTATATAGTCCTCATCGTTTACCTTTATGACCGATACGGCAACATCCTTTACTGTAATCTTTTCCATAATTATGTCGTTTTCTTAATCGCAAATATATATTAACATTTTGACAGATAGAGATTACCGATCTACTTATGCCTGTTCCAAATACCCGATCATCTCCTTTTTCATATCGTCGTCGATGTCGCGGTAGCGAGCGAACGCTTTGCTGCCTTCCTTATGCCCACTCAATGATCCCACGAGGTTGGGGTCTTTCACTTTTTTGTATATATTGCCGATGAACGTGCGCCGGGCCATGTGCGATGATGCAACCTCATATAATGGTTTCTGTACTTCCTGTCGGGTCTGCTGATCGAGGACGGTAACAATACGGTCTAATCCAGCCTTTTTGAATGCCTCTTTGATTTTCCGGTTGTAATGCTGTTCCGTGCTGAACGGGAACAAACTCCCTCTATCATAGTCCTGATATTTGGCGATCAGTCGTTTCGCGGTGTCGTTCAGCGGTACGCGCACGGTGATCGGTCTGTCCTCTTTCGTCTTTCTGGGGATATACTCCACCGCATCGTTAATAATACTCCGGTAGGTCATTTTATACAGGTCACTGACACGACAACCGATAAGGCATTGAAATACGAAAATATCCCGTTGTGTTTCTATCTCCTTATCATCGGACATATCGGCTTCGAGCAGTCGGTTTCGTTCTTCATTGCTGATATAAATAGGTGTACCGTAAACGATCTCCCCAATCGTAAAATGTTTGAACGGATTATTTATCGTGTAGTTGTTGTCGATAGCCCATATGATAAAAGCCCGGAAGCGGGTGAGCATATCCGCAACGGAGTTTTGCC
>ERZ833963.3267-NODE-3267-length-13155-cov-3.209618_pt1 | contig 13155 bp, 7 predicted proteins | sample MGYA00519693_ERZ833963 | MGnify/ENA primary metagenome ERZ833963 (study PRJEB31850, sample SAMEA3708748) | human gut metagenome | biome: human gut; feature: human-associated habitat; material: faeces | place: China | collected 2014 ... | reverse complement strand
CCAAACCTTGAACTCTCAATCCCCACCAAGGCGTAAACCATTTACCAACAGACAAGGCCGGCATAAAGGTTAATCGATCACCGAACTTTGCATCAGTAGACCCCTCAGCATAGAGGGTTTGAGCCCCTAAATTCAATGAAATAAACCAATTATCCCAAAATTTGTTGGTTTCAAATGATGTTTTATAACCCGGCAGTTTCTTTTCCTGATTATTCTGCGCAAACGTAGAAATGTGTAATACTACCAATAGTACTAAAAATACGATTTTTTTCATTTTGAAATAGTTAAAGTTTATATTGCAACCTTTCTCAAATAAATTTGGAGAAAAACGCCGCAAATGTATAAAAAAAATAATTACTGTATTTTATTATACACAAAATAACTACATCTTTATTTCCAATAATCTTAGAACGTGATCTTCAAGTTCACGGAAAAAGTACGTCCGAAACCATAGAAAACCTTGGCTGTATCTTTATCATGCCCGGCACCATCCTCCGCGTCAGCGATATACTCTTTATCCAAAAGATTATTCACGTTTGCGGAAACCAGCACGCCAAACACCTTACTCAACGGGAAACGATAGTTGATATTAGCATCCAAAACACCATATGCCGGCATCCTCCAAGGAGATTCAAATGCCTTTTCAGCTCCCAGATCATACCCCAAGGAAGGAGTAAATTTTGCATAATTCCGAGCGAAATGAGAATAATCCACTCCCACATGCGCCCTTTTCAAAAACTGATAACTTCCTCCCAATGCAAAAGTTGTCTGCGCGGAATTACCCACCCGCACATCCTTCATCTTTACTGTATTCTGAGCATGATTCTCTCCCCCGACCTGACTCACCGGGTCTCCATTTTTATCAACAGGTTCTCCTAATGAATTATAAGCATATCCTTTGCCATCCCCATCCCAATGCCAGTCTCCCATGGAAAACATCCCGGTAACCTTCAGATCTTTCAACGGACGTAACACGAAATCAACCTCAATCCCTTGATGTAACGCATCCAGTCCGGTCAGATTCACCCGTACCCGTTCCCCGTTCTTCTCAAAGAAATTAGCCATTGTCTTATCCATCCACGAAGTACGATACAAATTCACGTTGGCATCCAACCAAGATGAACGAAAACCGTACCCCAACTCAAAAGTAAACACCTTCTCGTTCACGGCATCCGGGTTCGTCTCGTTACTCACATCCTGCTGCAAAAATACTCCGCCTTGCATGTAAGGAGCCCGGGAGAAATACCCGATATTGGCAAACACGTTATGCTGATCTGTCAAGTTATAATTAGCTCCGGCTTTCACCGTACCTCCCAAGAAACTCTCCTTATCCGATTTCGCCTCATCTTTCAAATAATAAAAACGATCTTTCCGCCAATAAGTTATATTAGAAAGAGACCCGGAAACGAACACACTCAAAGCATCCCGGTTATATTCCCCTTGCGCGAAAAAACCTTCCTGCACCATGTAACCGTCATAATCCCGGTAAACAATATCCCCTTTCTTCAATTCCTTATTTTGCCACGTATAATCGTCCGCCTTGTATTTTACATTCATCCGACTATCGTCAATAAAATACCTTCCCCCGTACAAATCTACAATCTCGTTATAATGTTTCCCCTTGTAATAACGCAAATCGACACCCCCGTACACATCAAAATATTGTCCCAGTTTGGTCGTGTAGGTAGAAATCAAGCCATACCAATTATGCTCGTTCCGGCTCATAGCCATAATCATCTCCGAACCGATCACGCTTGCCGAATTTAAATTATAAACAGCCGTATAATTAAACGTCCCGTCTGCCGCTCTGAAATCGCCCGTTGTTGGCTCCCCTTTGGAAGTTCCGTACCAATCATATTTATGAGCCTTATTAGAACGTCCTCCATATCCGCCCCCTCGTCCTAAAGACAAGTAAAGTACACTGGACAAACTTGACTTTTCATTGATCTCCCAAAGGTGATTCAATGAAATTTGAGGCTTGTGATATTTATTATATGCCGAAACCTTCCGCACCTTCTCTCCATTCCAATCCGCAAAACCATAGGACGGGTTATACTTCGTATCACCCAATTTTTCCCAAGCCTTGATCAGCATCTTATCATTCCGATTACGTTGATTATGCCATTGTGGAGCGCCAAGAGCAGTCAAGGACAATTCATGATTCTCTCCCAATTTCTTGGAAATATTAATAAAATAAGAATACCCCACGAAATCCGTTCCTTGTATATACCCGTCACCCCAAGTTCTTGCCCCCAAAATAGACATGGCCCATCCATTTTTTAACAAACCGGTAGAGAAGCTAAAAGCCACCTTATTATAACCGTCATTTCCCACCCCGTATAAAATAGAGCCTCCGGCCTCTGCATTTGTCGTATTCGTCACGATATTGATAGAACCGCCAACAGACGGCACGGCAATCTTTGATGCCCCTAATCCCCGTTGTACCTGAATAAAACGGGTCACATCCGACAAACCTGCCCAGTTAGACCAATAGATTCCACCCCATTCCATCTCGTTCACGGGAACACCGTTCACCATCACGGCTATATTCTCCGTCTCGAATCCCCGCAAATTAATCCGTCCATCTCCAAACGCTCCCCCCTCTTTCGTGGCATAAACACTCGGCAAAGATTTCAATATCTCCGGGAATTCCTGTGTTGAAAGTTTCTCCTCGATCTCTTTCGCCGTCACCACCGACAAAGCAACCGGGGTCTTCCGGTCCACGGCTAAAGAACCACGCACCACCACATCCGACAAATTAATATACATCGGCAACATCCCCACGGTCCCCAGATCAACCTTTTTATCATCCACAACAACACTTTTTTTCACTTCCGAATAACCTACACACCGGAACACCAATATCACGGTTCCCGATTCTTCCACCTCCAATTCAAAATATCCTTCCGCATCCGTAGCACACCCAACACTCGTTCCCTCCACGCTCACGGTAGCCCCGATCAACACTTCTTTTGACTGAGAATCAACGACTCTACCCTTAATTACCTCTTTTGCCATAACATTCCACGACATACCTAACAGGAACATAGTCCCACAAATCACTTTTAACAACATACTACCCATAATACATTACTTTATGAAACACAACGTGACACGCCAGGCATCTTTAAGTCTATTTAGTGTCAATCTCGTTGCGAAAGTAAGTATTTATTTACAACACACCTAATCATTTATTAAAACTTTTTACATTCCGGTAAATTTTAATCCAATCACATAAACGAGAATGCACCTTTAAATCCAATCACCTGAATAAAAAAGAGCCTTCCCTCTTTAAATTTACACGATACTACTCAAGTTTATTCATCAGTATTTCAAACCTTTTCCCATCTCACTTCTTTTGTAATCTTCAAAAATCGTATCATTTATCATTCAAACCTTCTTTTACTTGCTCAAGAAAAAATTCTGGATCAACCAACCCCTCTATCCGATGGCGAATACCCCCATCGGGATTCACGAGCAAACAGACCGGATAAAATTCCATGTTCCACTTCTTTGCCAATACAAGTCCCTCTCCCACCTTCATGTCATACTTCACGCACACGTAATTATCTTCTAGGCATTTTTTTATATCCTCTTTTTTTAGTATGTCATTCTCCATGCCATCACAAGGGGGACATGAATTTATTCGACAATAAACAAAAAGCATTCGTCCTTGCCTACTTGCCTCTTTCAACGCATCTTCGTAACTTAAACTCTGAAAATTCACCCCATCAAGAAGATCCCGCTTAAGCTTTTGGAAAAATCCGGCAACTTGTTCACGTCCATCACCAGAAACTAACTCCAGATACCTGTTCTCCAAACGAATCATTCGTTTTAAATCCACTTCCGAAACCTTCTGTTCTATTGCCATGAAAGCCCTCATTACAAACCAAACCTTATTATTATCATTATCCCTTACATCCTCGGCAATCGAAATCAATTGATCGAGATCATTTGCCAAGCAAGCCTGATTTAATTCAATCGCATACCATAAAACCTCCTCATTAGTTATATCTACTCGGGCCAATTCCTCTTGGACTTGTTTTAACGTTTCTCCCGAAGTCCGTGTAGCAGCATTTAAAACTCCATCTATCGCCCGGAAAAAATTATCCATCAAATAACTATCTATTTGTTCTTTACCGACATTTTTATACAAAACATCCGAGTGGTCCAGCACAAACTTAAATCCCTCCGAACCGTAAACTTCTTTTTTCAAGATAGGCCAAAATTCTTTCTGCAACTTATCCTCATCATTCAACTGTACATTCAACTCCTCGAGAACTTTCCCGGACTTCATTTCCTCGTTCGCATCCAACAACGCAATTTGATACCTCACGAGTTCTTTCTTGTTTAACTTTCCCTTCTCGTATTTTTTATCCAGGTAATCAAGAGACGTCTTCTCATTTAACCCTCGTTCAACCTTCTCAATAAACATCTCAATCATACCGGTTCCTCCAACAATTTTATGTTGTAAAGTTCCATCCGGCCGAAGAATCAAAAAAGTCGGGTAAGCCTTCACTCCAAATTTTTCATTTAATTCCTTCCCTTCCCCCCGTTCCATATCAAACTTCACAGAAACAAACCTCGGATTGAAAAAATCACCCATACTTTTCTGCGGGAACACCGCTTGAGCCATTTATTTACAAGGACCACACCAACTCGTGTAACAATCCACGAACACGAATTTATTTTCCGCTTTCGCTTTCGCCAAAGCTTCGTCAAAAGTAAGATCTTCAAAATTTACCCCCTCTTGAGCAAAAGTCGCCATATGAACCAATAACAAAACAATAATAAAAATAGAATTTTTCATAACTTCAATAGATTACATTTAAATGAAAGGAACTGCTATCACGAGCATATTCCTTTCAACTCTTGATACGATTATTCAAATATCACACGATGGTCACGAATCCCAAATAAACATCACCCAATGCTCGATTTATACAATTAACTCTTCTATAAATTCGTCTATTTCTGCTCTTTATAAATCATTTGTACAATCTCACCTGCAACGCCCCGTTCTTTCCATTTCAGAGACTTTGTTGCCACATCGTAACAATACACGCAACCTTTATACTCCTGATTTCCTGCCGCATCCAAAGCCACGTATAAATTTTTTTCCTGTGGGTCCAGCATCATGCCTTTAACAATATCCCCCTCTTCGCCCACCGTGTAATCCGAACTACCCGGAAAATTCCCATCCGACTCGAAATTATACCGGAAAATCTCATTCCCTTTTGAATAGTACAAAATGCTCTCTTTCTGACTCGTGAGAAACACACTATTTTCCACGATATTTCCTTTCGTTTCTGGCCATACGGATTTCAACACATTATTTTTCGCATTCACATAAGCCACTTTCATTTGATTCGCAACATCTTTCATGATAATGATCCCCTCTCCATCATTCTTACTACTCAACATACCCAATACAGAAACGGCCTCAAGGTCATCATAAACCGGCATAACCATACCCCAATCTCCCGGAGCCAAAAATACCTTATTCCGTGTATCAAAAACCAGATAACTTGTTCCGGAATAAGAAGACGAAATAATAGCCTGATTTGCCAGATAAGCGTCGGGGAACATACCTCCCATCATCTCGTTGGTTATCCCCTGCTGAAAATTATTCAAAAAATCTTCTCCTTGACAATTCATATCGGCAATACGTCCTCCCCCCAAAAATGTAATTGACCCTTCACCATTGGGCAACAGACGTTCTACCCTGGGTTCCGGACAATTAATCATATTCAGAATTTCCATAGAATTTGCCTCCACTTTAGCAATTTTCAACGGCTCCTCCGTAGCAATGTATATATAATTAATTTTCGCATTATAAAGAATAGATCTCGGGACATTTCCCAAAGTCACACCCGGGTTATTAAACTGGTAAACTCCCTTCTCAAAAACGCTATCTTCTCCTTCTATATTCTTGAAAGAAACCATTGATTTTCCATCATGTGAACTTAGCACCACGATACCATCCTCGTAAGGATAAGGCACTTTCAGATTAAATGTTTTAAATATCGCCCCATCTTCATTATAGACTTTTAAACGACACAAAAAAGTCCCGCACGTTGTACATTCATACGTCAACACATTCGACGTAGACTTCACTTCATGATCTATCTGCCATTCATAAAAAAGAGGTTTATCTCTATTTTCCTGCTCTATATCAGGAGCATTCAACGTAAAAACATGCATCTTTTCCCCGACATAAACACTATCCAATGGATTCACGAAAGAAAGTAGGGAAATAGCATCTCCCCCCAAGTCCGATTGATCGTCAATACAAGAAACCAACGTGAATAAACCTAACAATATATATATCAACTTTTTCATAATTCACTCGTTTTTTATCCGTATATACTCTTTACTCGTAAGGCCAGAAAATATAAGGAGGGAACTCCATCCCGTACTCGGGATGCTCCTGAAAATATTCATACATCTCCTTAGCAACATTGATCAACTTCACCATTTTATAGGAATAATCATCCAAGGTGATCGGACCTCCCCAAATTTCTATCATTTTCTGGTACTTCTCCTTCTGGTAAGGCCCCCAGAAAATATCTTTAAGGCCAACCCACCATACCGGTTCGGCCAAATAATTACTGAAAGTGACTGTTGCACGAAGTCCCTCTTTTACCCCTAACTGGAAATCAGAACTTGTTTCCAGTTGCAAAACAACCCGAAAAACAGTATCTCGTTCATCCATAACATTCTCCCGGATAATCTCCACCGGAACATACCCGACAATAGAATCCTTGGGAATCGTGATTTCGGAAGGAATCGCCGTGTAAGCATCGTCCATAGCTGTTGTAGCTGTTAAATCCACTTTCACCTTTACTTTCATATCTGTATGTGCCGGTTCTCCTAGCATCTGAACCGGAACCTTCACCGTGTATCTGGTCATCTCCACTGGTTTATCTCCAAAAGCATAATGCAAGCTATCTAACGGAAAATACACCCGATACAAATTATCATAGAAACCATCATCACCATTTTCACTACACCCGGAAACCCAGACTCCAAGGCATATTACGAGAATATACAATATCTTTTTCATCGCTATATAAATTTACTTGTTAGTACCTCCAAATTCCTGTTCACTCTTTGGCCAAGGCAAAACGAACACATCAACAGACGGAAGAATCTCTTTATCATTTGCCGCATTCATAAAACCGGAATTATCCCGTTTATAAGAAAAAAATACTTGTCCTTCACCCCAGAACTCACGGCAACGCTCCACGAGTAATTCCTTGTTGAATACATCTTGTGTCGGAAACCTGGATATCTCCAAATCTTTCAAACCCCGACTATTCCGAACATCATTCAAATAACGTAGAGCCTTCTCTTTATCTTGTGGATAAATGGCCTCAGCCAGAATATAATACATTTCAGGAAGGCGAAGCAAACATACCCCTTGAAAATTATATGCTTGTTCATCCTTTTTCAATAGCCGGGTAAAAGCGTATTGCTGGGAAATCGACTCGTCCTCCGTGAAAAACTCCGTGTAACGCATATCTTTACTGTCCGCCTCAAAACTTCCCACCTCATAAATGGTACGCATTCCTTCCCGGACTCGCACGACACTGCCTGATCCTAGCGAACCTTTTAAAAACAGATCGTTATAAGGAGTGTACAACAAGTTGGAATAGAGTCCCCAAATTAATTCTCTATTGGCTCCATACCTCTTCACTCCGGCAAAAACTTTCGAATCCGTTAACCTGAGCTCCGGATGAGCAATAACTTTTTCAGCGTTATATGCCGCACTATCTAAATCTCCCTTATAATGAAAAACACGCGCCTTCAAAGCCCACACGGCATACTGGTTACAATGCTGATAACGTGTCCCCCGGTACACGGAAGTCGCTAAAGAATCCTTTACCAATTTATCGTTAACCAAAATCTTTTGAGCCTCGGTCAAATCATTCAGTACATTATCATAACATTCCTTCAACGTGCATATCCGCTTGTTCTTCAAGTCAAACGAATAGGAATAAGGAATCCCGCCTGCACCGGAATTTATCTTTATATTATCACAAAACAAACGCATAAGATCAAAATGCAAGAAAGCACGCAAAGCGTACGCCTCCCCCCGAATAACCGTGTAATCCGGATCTTTGCCCACCTCTTCTTTCTCCACGTTCTCGATCACATTATTCACGTACATAATACATTCATACGCCTTAGACCAAATCCCATCTACCGTTTCGGAAATAGCCTGATCCGTGTATTTAAAATTCGTGGCAGCATAAACATCCGCCATACCATTATAAGGATCGTAAAACAATTGCCCCACCTGATCTATAAAACCGTAACTCATCGCTTTCCCGTACAGGCTCGTTTGTGCCATCGAGGCATAAATACCATACATGGCGTCTCTATACCCTTGCACATCCTTGAACTGTTTGCCTTGTTCGACCGTACCTTTAGGTTGTACATTTAAAAAACTATTGCACCCACACAGACATACCAACAAGCAAAGCCCGAACAGCAACTTAGATTGTATATTTTCTCTTCTCATAACTTTCGTTTTAATTCATTCTTTTAAAATGCAGCACTTATAGAGAACTCAAAACTTCTCGCAAAAGGATAATCAAGCCCCCGTTCCTGCTTAATCGTGGACACCCGGAATATATCATTCATCAAAAATTCCACCCGTAGACGGTTCAAATACAATTTTCGACACAAATCCGGCATGAAGTCATAGGATAAACTCAAACTCTTCATGTTCAAGAAATATTCATCCCGGATAAAACGACTCGTAACATCAGGAATACTCTTATCAGCAATATCCTTATACTTCGTATGATCCCCCACTTGACTCCAACGACTGTAAAACACCCGTTTATCCGCGTTACATTGAGGGTCGGCACCCTCCACCCGGGTAACCAAAGTCTGGTTATAAATCGTTGCACCCAAAGAATAATCAAACATCATGTTTAAAGAAAAACCCTTGTAAGTCAAATAACTGGCAAAAACACCAGACAAATCAGGATCAGAATCCCCGTACACCCGCTTATCCCAATAATTATACTCGAAAGTCGGGTTCCCGTCCTTGTCTATAAAAATCTCCCGTCCGGTAGCCGGATCGATACCTCCCGACTTAACAGCCTTCACGGCACTGATAGAATGTCCTTCCTCGTAGATAGGCGGCGGCATCCGTGACGCTTGGGTATTCAAAGAATCATTTAATATTTTCAACGAATTACTGATCTTCTTTATCTTATTCTTATTATGCTGCATCGTGACAGACAATGACCAGTTCCATTCTTTATTCGTCACGGCAACCACTCGCGCCTGTAACTCAATTCCCGAATTTGCCAATTTTCCCATATTCTCTTTAGCGGTAGGCATCCCGATTGAAGGAGCCTTCGTCACATCAAGCAAAAGATTATCCGTGATCTTATTATAATAATCCACGGTCATATCCAACCGATTACGAAAAAAAACAACATCAATTCCCACATTATAATTCAATGCCCGTTCCCATTTCAACTCCGGGTTTCCAATAGCCATTGGCACCGCACCAATACCTTTCCCGTAATCCAATTCCCCTCGATATTGATAGGTCGTCATTGCTTGATAAGGGGCAAAAGACGCATTCCCGGTATATCCCACGCTGGCTCTCAATTTCAAACGATCCGTTGATGAAGAGTGCATAAACTTTTCTTTATGAATATTCCATCCCGCACCGACACTCCAGAACGGAGCATAACGCTGATCCTCCCCAAATTTAGAATCTCCCTCGTAACGAATAGAGGCATCCAAAAAATAACGATCATCGTAAATTATATTCGCGTTCATAAACGCACCCATCGTACGGGAAATATTTTGTGATCCACCAGGTTTTTCACCTTCCGGATATTTTGTACTAAAAGCCGGATGTGCCAATTTATCCGAGAAAATCCCAACACCTACATACGAATTTGAATTACTCTCGGTCGACTGAATTGTTCCCCCACCAATCACACTCAACAACGTACCGACACCGAACATACGATTATAGGACAACATCAATCTCCCTTGATAATCCATGCTTTTCGTGTTAGAGATACTGATTTTTCCCGACTCCGAAGCAGATTTCCCCCTAAAATCATTCGATTCCGGGGAACGGAAAATTTCCGTATCATTCTTTGCTTTATTTAAAGAGAATGACCCTTCCACCCGAAAGTCCGGTAACACTTCCACCTTCAGATCCAAAATCGTATTCAAATAAAACTGTTCCCCTTTATTATAACTCCCCAATGATGCCTCGTACAAAGGATTGGGCGTGTTATAGCTCAACGTCCGATTCAAAGAACCATCAGCCAGATATACCGGATCATAAGGATTCAACTTCACGTATTCACCAAAAGTCCCATAAGGAGACTCTTCATTATTCACGGATGTAATAGTCGTCGTGTTCGACACGAATACCTTATCCTGTTTATTATACGAGAGCTTAAAACCCAATGAATACCTATCCCGGTTGGATTCTTTCATCACCCCTTGCTCCGTCCCATAGCGAGCGGTCAGACTATAACGTATATAATCATCTCCCCCGGCAGCATTAATGGAATGGTTATGTGAAACCGAATTACGTAAAGGCTTAGAAATCCAGTCCGTATTCACACCTTCCCGTACCCGCAAAAACTTCTCGTTATACAGCTCGTCTAACTCGTATTGATTACGACTTGTCCCCATGTACAATTTAGCCCTTTTCTCGTATTCCAGCTTTTCTGCCGCATTCAACAAATCATAGTCACTCAAATCCGGCATGGAAACCCGAAACGTCCCGCTATATGACACTCTCATTTTTCCCGCCTTCAAAGGCTTTGTCGTGATTACGATAACCCCTTTTGCCGCCTTAGCCCCATACAAGGCGGAAGCAGAGGCATCTTTCAGTACAGTCACGTTTTCCACGTCATTTATATCCATGTCAAAAACATAGTCCAAATCGACTTCCGCCCCATCCACAATAAAAGTCGGGACATTGGATGATCCCTCAAAACTACTTCTTCCCCGGATCAAAATTTCCGGCCTCGTGTTCGGGTCCGATCCCATCTCATTATTCGTAACGATCTGCATACCCGGCACAAAAGCAGCCAAGCTCTGTAACAGATTTTTAGTACCCACACTCAACAACTGTTCCCGCTTTACCGTCGTGGCCGCACCCGTGTAACTATTTTTCGACTTCGTTCCGAATCCGGTAATAATCACCTCTTCCAGTTCATCCACGTCCGGTTTCATCACGATGATCAAATCCTTCGTTTCCACACTTTTAATTTCCCGTTCCTGTGTCTTCATTCCCACAAAAGAAAACACCAGCACCACGCTATCCCTTTTCGAGAATTCAAACTTGAACTTCCCGCCCGCATCAGTAGCCGTTCCGATTGTCGTCCCTTTCAACGCAACAGTCACCCCGGGCAAAGGTATTCCACTCTCATCTTTCACCGTTCCGGTGATTTTCCATACCACCGGACGCTGCCCCTCTGTTTTAGGAGAAATCACGATCACATTATCCACGATGTGATAAACCAATGAAGTCCCTCTCAGTACACGTTCCAAGATTTCCGCCAGCGTTGCGTTTTTCACGGAAACCGACACGTTTACCCCGGTCACCTCATCATCATTGTAAAAGAATTCATAACCGGACTTCTCTCCCAGCTCATTTAAAACTTTTACCAAGCTTTCCGATTTTTTCTCCATGGATAACCTGACATTCTGTGCCACGCTTTCTGCGGACACCGAATAAATAGTAATTAGTAATAGAAAAAGACAGAGTTTCATAACCGTACAGATTTTTTTTAGGACAGACTTTTCCCCTGCCCTTACGTTTGGCTTTTTTTTCATAACTTTGTAAGGTTAAATTGTTTGTACTAGAATCAATTTTTCAGTTTATACAGGAAATGTTCGCTGCATTTCCTGTATTTTTTATTGTATCATGATTGTATGCTCTTTTATCTCGAATTTTATATCCGTAGTCATCTCTATCATTTTCAACACTTGAGATATATCCGCATATTTCGGTAATGACCCCGTGAACCGTTTCTGTTTCATAGATGAATTCGCGAAAAAGAAATCCACGTTATACCACCGGGATAACTTCCGAATCACCCCTTCCATATCCTCGCTGGCAAAAGTAAACCGATCCAGCCTCCACAGAGTATATAACTTAGTGTTTACCTCCCGGACGGTCATCTCGCCCCCTCGCAATAGCGCTTGTTTCCCGGGAGTCAACACAACCTTTTCCCCGTTCACCTTATCATTCACTTCAACCCGTCCCTCCACTAACGTTGCATGACAACTTTCCTCATCCTCGTACACCGATACGTTGAAAGAAGTTCCCAATACTTTCACATCCATATCCCGTGTCTCCACGATAAACGGGGCCGCCTCGTTCCGTGCCACTTGAAAATAGGCCTCTCCGGTTAATTGCACTCGACGCTCGTTACCAACAAAATGGGCAGGATATTTCAATTCGGAAGCACTATTCAACCAAATTTCCGTACCGTCATCCAGCACGATTTTGTACTCGCCCCCCTTCGGAATTCGTAACGTGTGCCATTCCGACATACTCGAAAGTGCGGATAAAGAATACTTCAAACTACCATCCTCTCTAATATTCAAGGTCTCCGTTCCCGTAATATTCAAACAGGTATCTTTCAGGCCCTGTAATACCACTTGTTGCCCCGTCTCTGTAATCAACACAGCCCGCATTCCCCCCTGCTCTATCCGGGCGATAGCGACTTGTTTTACTTCCGGTTGAGGAGAACCGGTCATTTGCCAATAAAGCAATCCTCCCACGAAAGCCACCACCACGGCAGCCACCGCTCCCCACACTTTCAACAGAGAACGTCCCTTCCGAACCGGTTCTTCCATCGCCTCCTTCAACTGTCCCCACCGCCGGGACGTGTCAAACGACACATACTCCCCGATCTCCCGCACCGAGGGGGGATAGCCGTGGAGGCCGGAGAAGGAAACGATATAGTCATAGATCTGCTGCTGCTTGGCGGTCAGTTTGGCCATGGCAAGGGCTCCTTTCGGCAGACGGACAGAAAATTACACACTAAAATTTAGATGTATTTTATCATACATTTGTACGAATGTCAAACGAATGTTCCAAAAATAAGGAAGCCTCTAAAAAAACGCCAGGACCTAGAGGTCCTG
>ERZ833963.3254-NODE-3254-length-13216-cov-3.400122_pt1 | contig 13216 bp, 12 predicted proteins | sample MGYA00519693_ERZ833963 | MGnify/ENA primary metagenome ERZ833963 (study PRJEB31850, sample SAMEA3708748) | human gut metagenome | biome: human gut; feature: human-associated habitat; material: faeces | place: China | collected 2014 ... | reverse complement strand
TATTATTTTATTTATAGTTTTTCGCCCCAATCCTTTTATTAATGTAAGTGTTATTATTAGTTCTGCATTATTCATTTTGTCTCCATTAATCATTTTTTAGTTACTTTTAGTATTTGTGTAAAACAAAAAACTATGTGAAATTCTCACATAGTTTTTTATAATTCCTATAAAATTGGCTGTTGATTATTCATAGAATAACCGTCGTACATAACATCTTTTAAATCCAGCATATTTCCTTTATTTTTTTCTTCGACTTTGCTAAGTTTTTTGACTGCTCCATATGGATTTTTAAGCGATATTTTATCTCCTTTGCCTGAAATAACCCAAAGAACTTTATACCCTTTTGGTTTTACTTTTAGTTCAGTCTCGCCTTTGCCGTATGTGAAGTAAATCAACATATTGTATTTTTTGATTTTGTTGTTGTTTAAGTATTCAAAAACTGGGCTAAACTCAGTTCCTCCGCCAGTTGAAATCCTATCTTGAACGTCTTTTAATTTTTTGACTTTATACGCTCTTTTTATTTCTCTATCACATTCTATAATAGTTATTTCGTGGTTATGGTTTTTGACTATTGATAAAACTTGTTTAAATTCTTCATCACTTATACTTCCGCTTATGTCGATTGCGACTGCAATTTCGGCTTTGTGGTTTCTAAGTTCTCCTCTTAAATCTAGCCGGTTTGGTTGTCTTCTACTTCTTCTTGTGATAGTCTTTTTCTTATTTGCCTCTATTGTTCCCATTATCTTTTTAAGATATAAGTTCCATGGCAGCTCTCCATTTTTACTTTTTAAACTTGATATAAGACCTTCTAAATAATCTGGATTTTTACCTTTTTGAGCAAGAGATACAAATTTCTGTGTAAACTCCGACATTGTTTTTTCGTCTATATCGTCTGACTCTTCCCAAAGGGCGTGAGTCATCTCTTGATTGTACTCATCTTTAAAATTCATATTTTCTTGTTCATTATTTTGTAAATCTTCTTCATCTGATATATTTGTATCGTGTTCTTCTCCGTCTTCGTTTTCTTCTTGCAAATCAAGCTCTATCTGGATTTTTTTTAAATAATATTCAAAAGTTTGATAAGGCTCAAGCTTGAGATTGTAATTTACATTTACCCATTCTAAAGTTGCCGAATATGGTGGAAGATAATTTAAATAAATGATATATGACGAGTAAGACAAGTTTCATGAAGTACTTTCTTATCGCATTTACTCTAATGTTCATCAGTTCTGGCCTGAGTGCCGGAACTTTTGATTTAGACGGCAAGAAGAAAGGCAAGGAGAAGAAAGAGGAGTTGTCGGCCGACGGCCCTTATGTGATTTATCAGCCCGGTGGCAAAACGCGTGTTATCAGTGTGGACAAGAAAAGAAAGATTATTGATACCACCTATAACGCATTGCCGGAGGATTTTACTTTGCACGTTGTGGATCACAAGGGGCGTTTCCCGTTCGATGTAAAACTCCATCTGGTGAAGCGTCCCGACTGGCAATACCGGCAACCCGCGAAGGTGTTTGTGATGTCCGATCCGCATGGACGTCTGGACTGTGTGATTAGCTTGCTGCAAGGCAACGGAGTTATAGATAAAAACTATAACTGGAGTTTCGGAAATAATCATCTGATGGTTATCGGAGATATCTTCGACCGTGGAAAAGATGTACCGCAAATTTTCTGGTTATTCTATAAGCTGGAAGATGAGGCTGCCAAAGCCGGGGGAACCGTTTCCTTCCTGTTGGGAAATCACGAACCGCTGGTGTTGGCAAATGACCTGCGCTATACCAAGGATAAATATAAAGAGTTGGCGGAGAAGTTGGGTATGGATTATCCCAGACTCTTCGGACCGGACACTGAGTTGGGGAGATGGTTGGGAATCCGGAATACGATGCAGATTATCGGCAATGACTTGTATGTTCATGCCGGATTGGGTAAGAGGTTCTACGACCATGATTTAAGTATTCCTACCGTGAACGAAGAAATGAGTAAAGCCCTTTTCATGAATAAGAAAGAACGTAAAGCCCTTTCTCCGCTGACGGCATTTCTGTATGGCAACGACGGACCGATCTGGTATCGTGGTCTTGTGCGTACTGATGCCAAATATCATCCGATGGCACAAGACAGCCTGCAAATGGTGCTGACACGCTATAAAGCAAAGCGTATTATCGTGGGGCATACTATTTTCAAGGATATTTCCACCTTCTATGACGGAAAAGTAATCGGCGTCAATGTGGACAACAAAGAGAACCGGAAGAAAAAGCGTGGGAGGGCACTGCTGATTGACGGGAATACGTACTTCGTGGTGGGCGATAGGGGTGTGCTGCGGAAATTGTAGGGATGTCTTTCGTGGTTTTTGGTCTTCTTATTATACCTTTTTCTTATAAAACACATATCTTTGTCGCAATATAATAAGAAGACCATGATAGAAATTACGGATGCTGCCTTGCGTAAAGCCGCAGGCGAGGGAATGGATGCTTTCATCCAAGTATTTACAGATACATATAAGGAAGTAATAGGCGGCGGGCTGACCGCTGAAACGATGCCTCTGCTTACGGGAGAGCAGCATTCGTTGCTGGCGTATCAGATATTCCGTGACGAACTCATGGAAGGAGGCTTCTGCCAGTTGATACAAAACGGGTACGGCGGCTATATTTTCGCTAATCCGTTTGCCAAAGTTATGCGTTTGTGGGGGGTGGGCGATTTAAGTAAGCTGGTGTATGCCGCCAAGAAGATATATGATGCCCATCGTGAAGATTTGGAACGTGAGCGTACCGACGACGAATTTATGGCTATGTACGAACAGTATGAGGCTTTTGATGAACTGGAAGATGAGTTTCTGGAAAAAGAAGAGGAATATACGGCATTGGTTGCCAGTTATGTAGATGAACATTTGGATTTATTTGCGAAAATAATAAAGTAACGGTTGCAGTATTTTTTAAGTTGCTGCATTTACATTATGTGAATTGAATTTTATATCTTTGCAAACTCTAAAAAATAATGTTTATGAAACAATTGAAATTCTTAATGGTTGCCTTTACCTTATTAATGGGCGTTTCTCTGACTTCGTGCCTTAGTGATGATGCGGGCGAAAGCATGTATGACGGAATAGGATATGTACGTACTAAAGGGAACTATTTTGCTGATCCTGATGGAAATATGTATTATCCGACACCTGCTTCTGTTACAGAGATGGAAGCCCAAGGATTTAATATGTTAGGGACTGATTTAGCCTATATTGCTTTTAAAAAAGTAGAAGATACTCCTACGACTAAAACTGTTGATAATATTACTCCCCAAACTTATCGTATAAAGTTAGTTAGCGCAGCTGCTGTTGATTCTTATTATGCAGAAACGGCAACCTCTGTGGAAGATATGGAGTCAAGTGTATTGGAAAATGCTCCTATTGTTACTTTGGAGCCGACAGATAACTATGGACAGACTTATAAGCCATGGATGTACGGTACGGAGATGCTGGTTTTACCGGTTTCCTGGAAAATGGAGAACAAAGAAGAAATGCTGAAACAGCATACTATGAAGTTGGTTTATATAAATGATGATGAGAATGAAAGCGGTACGGAACTCGTTTTTTATTTGATACATGACAAAGGTACCGATACGAAAACAGATGTTTTTGCTGTTAGAAATAAAGCTTATGATATAGAAAATATCATGGAAAGCTTTAAAGCTAAAAACGGTAGTTATCCTACAACAATTACTATTAAGGCAAAAACGGATGTAGACGGTGCCACTTTACCGGAAAATTATACGGATTATTCTATTTCGTTGAATTGGAGTACACAATCTAAAAGTAACTAATTGAATTACAAAGAACTATTTCATATAGCAATGCAACTGATTTCCTCTCCGGCACGTGCCTGGGAGGAAATTCGTTTGGAAGAGGATAGGCGAAAAGTATTTACGGCTTTTGTCTATCCTATGATTGGTTTATGCGGATTATCCGTCTTTATCGGCTCTTTGGTAGCTAAGGGGTGGGGCGGGCCGCAAAGTTTTCAATATGCCATGACGCAATGTTGCGCGGTGGCGGTATCCTTGTTCGGAGGATATTTTTTGGCGGCCTATCTCATCAATGGGTTGCGTGTCCGTATGTTTGCCATGGGCAATGATATTCCTTTGGTGCAACAGTTTGCCGGCTATGCGCTGGTAGTGCCTTTTCTGCTGAAAATCATAATCGGCATATTGCCCGATTTCAGTATCATAGCCCTGTTGCTTCAGTTTTATATTGTATATGTGGTGTGGGAAGGAAGCGCTATTCTGATGAAAATAGCGGAAAAAGACCGTTTGAGGTTCACCATTCTTTCTTCCATTTTGTTAATAGCTTGTCCGGCAGTGATAGAATTCGTATTCAATAAACTGACGGTAGTGCTGAACTGATTGATTTTATGAAACAAGCTCCTGTAAATATAAAGAATAAACGTGCTACATTCGATTACGAGTTGGTAGATACCTATACTGCGGGCATTGTGCTCACCGGTACGGAGATTAAATCTATCCGTTTGGGAAAGGCGAGCCTGGTGGATACGTTCTGCTACTTTGCCAATGGTGAACTATGGGTGAAGAATATGCATATCGCCGAATATTTTTATGGTTCGTACAATAACCATAATGCACGCAGGGAGCGCAAACTGCTGTTGACAAAGAAAGAACTGGATAAGTTGCAGCGCGGTTCGAAGGATCCCGGTTTTACCATGATACCCGTCCGTATGTTCATCAATGAAAAAGGATTGGCAAAGGTAGTAGTTGCTCTTGCAAAGGGTAAGAAACAATATGACAAGCGCGAGGCTTTAAAGGAAAAAGATGATAAACGCGATATGGCGCGTATGTTCAAGAGATAATTATGGCTTCTATTGAAATGCTGGTGCGTGAGCGCATCCTTGTTTTGGATGGTGCTATGGGCACCATGATACAACAATACAACTTGACGGAGGAAGATTTCCGCGGAGAACGTTTTGCGCAGATTCCCGGACAGTTGAAAGGCAATAATGATATACTTTGCTTGACACGTCCGGATGTAATACAGGATATTCACCGTAAATATCTTGTAGCGGGTGCAGACATTATCGAAACCAATACGTTTAGTTCTACAAGTGTCAGCATGGCCGATTATCACGTACAGGAATATGTGCGTGAGATAAATCTTGCTGCCGTGAGACTGGCGCGTGAAGTTGCCGATGAGTTTACGGCTTTAACTCCCGATAAACCGAGATTTGTGGCAGGATCCATCGGGCCTACCAACAAGACTTGCTCCATGAGCCCGGATGTCAACAATCCTGCCTTTCGCGCATTGACCTACGATGAACTGGCTGCCGCTTATCGCGAACAGATAGAGGCGATGCTCGAAGCCGGTGTAGACGCGTTGCTGATTGAAACCATATTCGATACATTGAATGCCAAGGCTGCGATATATGCTGCAGAGCAGGCGATGGAGGCTATCGGCGTCCGGGTACCGTTAATGCTTTCCGTAACGGTTTCCGACATAGGCGGACGTACTTTGTCCGGACAGACGCTGGAAGCATTTCTGGCTTCGGTGCAGCATGCGGATATTTTTTCTGTCGGGCTTAACTGTTCTTTCGGGGCTCGTCAATTGAAACCCTTTCTGGAGCAATTAGCCGCTCGCGCTCCTTATTATATCAGCGCCTATCCTAATGCGGGATTGCCTAACAGCCTGGGTACGTACGACCAAACTCCGGCCGAAATGGCGGATGAGATTAGGGAGTATGTCCACGAAGGGCTGGTAAATATAATAGGCGGTTGCTGCGGTACTACGGATGAATATATAGCTGCATACTCGTCTTTGATAGCAGGAGCCGTGCCGCGTATACCGGCTTTGGCGCCCGATAATCTTTGGCTTTCCGGTTTGGAGTTGCTGGAGGTAAAACCCGAAAATAACTTTATCAACGTGGGCGAGCGTTGCAACGTTGCCGGCTCACGCAAGTTTCTGCGCTTAATCAATGAGAAGAAGTATGATGAAGCGCTGAGTATCGCCCGTCAGCAGGTAGAAGACGGAGCGCAGATTATCGACATAAATATGGACGACGGTTTGCTGGATGCGGAAAAGGAAATGACCACTTTCCTCAATCTGATAGCTTCCGAGCCGGAAATAGCCCGTGTTCCTGTAATGATAGACTCTTCCAAGTGGGATGTGATAGTCGCAGGGTTAAAATGTGCGCAGGGAAAGTCCATTGTCAATTCCATATCCTTGAAAGAGGGCGAGGAGAAGTTTCTTGAACATGCCCGCACTATAAAACGGTATGGTGCTGCTGCGGTCGTAATGGCTTTTGATGAACAAGGGCAGGCGGATACGTACGAACGCAGAATTGAAGTGTGCGAACGTGCTTATCGTCTGTTGGTAGATAAGGTCGGTTTCAATCCGCAAGATATAATTTTTGACCCGAATGTACTTGCTGTGGCTACGGGTATGGACGAGCATAATAATTATGCGGTCGATTTTATCCGTGCTACCGGTTGGATACGGAAGAATCTGCCCGGCACTCATGTCAGCGGTGGAGTTAGCAATCTTTCGTTTTCATTTCGGGGTAATAATTATATTCGTGAAGCGATGCATGCGGTGTTCCTTTATCATGCCATTCGCGAGGGAATGGATATGGGCATCGTAACCCCTGCCACTTCCGTACTCTACACCGATATACCCGTTGATATACTGGAACGCATCGAAGATGTCGTCCTCAATCGTCGCCCGGATGCCGCCGAACGGTTGATTGAGACTGCCGAACGCTTGAAAGCCGAGGCGGAAGCCGCCAAGAACTCTCTTTCTGACGGTCGTTCCCAGCTTCCAGCTCCCAACTCTCAGCTTGCCTGGCGTGAAGATACCGTAGAGGAGCGTTTGAAGTACGCTTTGACAAAAGGTATAGGGGACTATTTGGAAGAAGACCTTGCCGAAGCCTTGAAAGTCTATCCCAAAGCTGTGGATATTATTGAAGGTCCGTTAATGGCCGGAATGAACCATGTTGGCGATTTGTTCGGTGCAGGTAAGATGTTCCTTCCGCAAGTGGTTAAGACGGCGCGTACCATGAAGAAAGCGGTGGCCGTTCTTCAGCCTGTCATTAAATCGGAGAAGCAGGAAGGAGCTGCCTCTGCCGGTAGGGTACTGCTTGCTACGGTGAAAGGCGATGTGCACGACATTGGAAAAAATATTGTTTCCGTGGTAATGGCTTGTAACGGATATGAGATAATCGACCTGGGGGTAATGGTTCCTGCTGAAACGATTGTGCAGCGAGCCATAGAGGAAAAGGTTAATATGATTGGACTGAGCGGTCTTATCACTCCTTCGCTGGATGAAATGGTGCACGTTGCCATTGAGCTGGAGAAGGCGGGACTTGATATACCGTTGTTGATAGGTGGCGCCACTACCTCTTCTTTGCACACGGCATTAAAGATTGCTCCTGTTTATCATGCTCCGGTTATCCATCTGAAAGATGCTTCGCAGAATGCGACGGTAGCAGCCCGTTTGATGAATCCTACTCAAAAGGAAGAGTTGGTTAAGAAGCTTTCTAACGAATATCAGCGGTTGCGCGAGAAAAATCAGGAGAAGCAGCTTGAAACAGTCTCTCTCGAAGAGGCAAAAGCCAATCGGCTGAAATTATTTTGAGGTTTTCACCGCAGGGGAAGCTGCATTGTAATCTATTCTCAGGCGGAAGAATAAACTGTTATGTCTAAAAAACGCTGTACTTCCGTTTATCCTTTGCTGTGAATCAGCTTTTTATCTTTTTCTTATACTGTTCAAACCTTGCCGTTATATCCCGAACGAAGTTGTAAGTTTCTATACCGCGGAAATAACCATTCTTACAAACCGGGTCTGTGAAGTATTCCTCGTTACTTTTCAAGAGGATAAAGTTCTCCACATTATCCCGCCATACGTATTTATTCTTGCCGTATTTTTCGGCTAATGCCATGGCATCGAACACGTGTCCGATACCGGAGTTATACGACGCCAGGACAAAATTTATCCGTTCTTCTTGGGGAATTGCCGAGAAGCTCTTGGTGGTAGCGGCGATATATTTCGTGGCAGCCTTGATACTCTCTTCCGCGTCTTGCTCCTTTCCAGGGGGAAGCCCCATGGCACGGGCGGTGGCGGGCATCAACTGCATCAATCCTTTTGCACCCGCCCACGAAACGGCGGTAGTATCGAAGTTGGATTCCGTATAGGCCAGCGATGCCAGCAAACGCCAATCCCAATTGATGTCGGGTGCGTATTTCTTAAAAAGATGGTCAAAATGAGATATTTTTCCTTCCCGCAGAGACAGGATAGGAGAGTGCGGAATGGCTTTGCTGATTTCAAAATACCGCTTCATACTTGCTGTATAAGCCGGCGATGTCATGTTCTCCTCATGCCATTTATCGGCGGCTTCCGCAAGCTGCGGACAATCTTTGCGTACGGCCCACGAAGCCCGTTGGTCGAAACTGATGGACAGTCCGATATTCAGGTTGGGATAGTAGGTGGTGTTGAGACGGGCTACATCATTGTCCGCTACGGTATACGGTATCTTACCTTGCGAAACCTGCATAATCAGGTCTTCTATCGTGATGCTGTCATTACTTACCTTGTGGATATGGATGCCGCCACCCAGTTCTTTGTCCAGATTGACAAGGCGCTCGTAGTACTTTCCGGGTTTTACGTATACATCCTTTCCGATGAGTTCCGTTACGTCTTTCAACGGTTTGGTACGTTCGCCTGCACGTTGTACAATGACTTGATGGGTAATCACTTCCTCACCGCAATATATCAGACTGTCTTTCCATTCTTTGGTGATGGGCAGGTTATAGGCTATGAGGTCGCCTTCGCCTGCAAGAAGCTTTTCAATCAGGTCATGTACGCTTCCGGCCACTTTAATCGTCAGCTTGACGCCGAGACTTTTGGCAAACTGTTCGCTCAATTCATATTGAAAACCCATGTCCTGACCGCGATAGATAAAGTAGGACGTGGAGCTATATAAAGTCAATACCACCAGCTCTCCGCTGTCTTTTATCTGCTGCAAATCTCCGATTTCCTCTTGTTCTTTTACTGCATTATGATTGCCGCGGCATCCCATAACGCTGCAAAGCAATATGATTGCAATCAGCAATTGGCAATGGAGAGCTGACAATTTACGCTTGGCTGGGGAAGTATGCTCGGCCATATCTGCAGAATCGGTTGTTTATAAATGCTTTTTGATATACATCGTAAGAATATCAATCGCTATCCGGTTGTTTCCGCCTTCCGGTATGATAAGATCGGCGTATCGCTTGCTGGGTTCTATAAACTGCAGATGCATGGGTTTCAGAATACGGGTGTAACGTTCCATCACAGCCTCGGCCGTACGTCCGCGTTCGATGACGTCGCGCTGAATGACACGGATGAGGCGTTCGTCCGGATCTGCGTCTACAAAAATCTTGAGGTCCATCATGCTGCGCAGCTTTTTGTCGCATAAGGCGAGGATACCTTCAATAATGACGACTTGTCTCGGCTCGATATGGATTGTTTCAGGCTGACGGGTGCAGGTCAGATAGGAGTAGGTGGGTTGCTCGATGCTTTCACCCTCATGCAACATGGATACGTGCTTTGACAAAAGTCCCCAGTCGAAAGCGTCCGGGTGGTCGAAATTAATATTCTGCCGCTCTTCTACGGGCACATGACTGCTGTCTTTGTAGTAAGAGTCCTGAGGTAATAATACCACTTCACCAGCCGGCAGGCTTTCAACAATTTTACGTACGACGGTGGTCTTTCCCGACCCGGTTCCGCCTGCAATTCCTATTATTAACATCCGTTTAAGTGTATATTTGAAACAAAACGAGTATTTTTGCGGTTTTAAAAAAGCAACCGTTTCAATTGACAAATATAGATATAAATCATTTAAATAACAAAGTTATGGTAAAGCATATTGTATTATTTAAGCTGAAAGACGAAGCCCCCGCTGACGAAAAGTTAGCTGCGATGAATAATTTTAAGAAAGCCATTGAAGCGCTTCCTGCTAAAATATCCGTTATACGTAAGATTGAAGTCGGATTGAACGTCAATCCTGCCGAAACTTGGAGCATCGCCCTTTACAGCGAATTCGATACGTTGGACGATGTGAAATTCTACGCTGCGCATCCCGACCATGTAGCTGCCGGCAAACTCATTGCCGGGGTTAAAGAGAGCCGCGCTTGCGTAGACTATGAAGTATAAATTAAAAAACAGAAAGAAAATCAAATGAAGAAAAGCATATTCTCCATTCTTCTGCTGCTCTTCACCGTGGTGGTGCAGGCGCAGATACAAGAACCTGTCAAGTTTAAGTCGGAATTAAAGACTTTACAGGCGGGTGAAGCAGAGGTCGTATTTACCGGAACTATTGATAAAGGTTGGCATGTGTATTCTACCGATCTCGGTGACGGTGGTCCTATCTCGGCTACATTCAACGTAGAGAAAATATCCGGTGCCACGGTTGTAGGAAAATTGCAGCCGAAAGGTAAAGAAATAGCTTCTTACGATAAATTGTTTGAGATGAACGTGCGTTACTTTGAGGGTACGGCGCAGTTTGTTCAGAAGCTGAAACTTACGGGGGGCGATTATCAGGTGCAGGGATTCCTGGAATTCGGAGCTTGCAATGATGAAAACTGCTTGCCGCCCACACAAGTAGAATTTGATTTCAAGGGTAAGGCGGAAGCTGCCAAAGGTGCGGCCGCTGTGGCTCCTGCGGATAAACCGGCAACTCCCGTTGCGGAGGCAAAACCGGAGAGCCAGCCGGTTGAACAGGCCGGAACACCGGCAGATGCTGCTGTGATTGGTGGGACGGACGCTCCGACGGATGTGAATGTTATGGAAAACATAGACCTCTGGAAACCGGTTATCTCTGATCTGCAAACTTTTGGTGAAACTACTTCACAGGAAGATATGTCATGGATTTATATCTTTATCACCGGATTCCTCGGTGGATTGCTGGCTCTGTTCACTCCTTGTGTGTGGCCCATTATTCCGATGACGGTGAGCTTCTTCCTGAAACGTTCCAAAGATAAGAAAAAAGGTATTCGTGATGCCTGGACGTATGGTGCTTCCATCGTAGTGATCTACGTTACACTGGGTCTGGCTATTACGCTGATTTTCGGTGCCAGTGCATTGAATGCGCTTTCCACGAATGCTGTGTTCAACATCCTTTTCTGTCTGATGCTGGTGGTGTTTGCCGCTTCCTTCTTCGGGGCATTCGAGTTGACGTTGCCTTCTAAATGGAGCAATGCGGTTGACAGCAAGGCGGAGGCAACAAGCGGCCTGCTCAGCATCTTCCTGATGGCGTTCACGCTTTCATTGGTATCATTCTCTTGCACGGGACCCATTATCGGTTTCCTGCTTGTGCAGGTATCTACGACGGGTAGTGTGGTGGCTCCGGCCATCGGTATGCTTGGTTTTGCCATTGCTTTGGCATTGCCGTTCACGCTGTTCGCCCTGTTCCCGTCCTGGTTGAAGTCTATGCCGAAGTCGGGAGGTTGGATGAATGTCATCAAGGTTACGCTCGGTTTCCTGGAACTGGCTTTTGCCTTGAAGTTCCTTTCCGTAGCCGATTTGGCATACGGCTGGCGTATTCTTGACCGTGAAACATTCCTGGCTTTGTGGATTGTGTTGTTTGCCCTGCTGGGCTTCTACTTGTTGGGCAAAATCAAGTTCCCGCACGATGATGACGATACGAAAGTGGGAGTGGGTCGTTTCTTCATGGCACTCTTTTCACTTGCCTTTGCCGTATACATGGTTCCCGGTCTGTGGGGTGCCCCATTGAAGGCAGTGAGTGCTTTTGCTCCGCCTATGCAGACGCAGGACTTCAATCTCTATAATAATGAGGTGCATGCCAAGTTCGATGATTACGATCTCGGCATGGAATATGCCCGCCAGCATGGCAAACCTGTGATGCTTGACTTCACCGGTTACGGTTGTGTGAACTGCCGCAAGATGGAACTTGCCGTATGGACAGACTCGAAGGTGAGTGATATCATAAACAACGACTATGTGCTCATCACACTCTACGTAGATAATAAGACTCCGCTGACCGAACCCGTAAAAGTGGTTGAGAATGGCAGGGAGCGTACGTTGCGTACCATAGGCGATAAATGGAGCTATCTGCAACGGGTCAAGTTCGGTGCGAATGCACAACCGTTCTACGTACTGATCAATAATGAAGGCCGTCCTTTGAATAAATCTTATTCCTATGACGAGGACATTCCTAAGTACATCGAATTCTTGCAAACCGGATTGGAGAACTATAAGAAAGGAAAATAATACTAACAGAATGCCTGGCCGACACCAACGACCGGGCATTTTTATTAACCCCAAATATTTATGAAACATATTGTAGACATTGACACATGGGAACGTCGGGATAATTATAATTTCTTCCGGGGTTTTGTAAATTCATGGTATTCCATTACCACAGAGATTGATTGTACCGAGGCCAGTGCCATAGCAAGAGCTTCCGGCCGTTCATTCTTCCTTTATTATCTTTATGCCGTGGTTCGTTCGGCCAATGAGGTGCCGGAGCTTCGTTATCGTACGGATAAGAACGGGCAAGTCATTTTCCATGACAAGGTGGATATCATTTCTCCGATAGCCGTTCCGGGAAAGACATTTTATACCGTCCGTATCCCTTATCATGAAGACTTCGAGCGTTTTTATGCCGAAGCCTATTCACTGATAACCAATATTCCGGAAGATGGCGACCCATACGGAGCCGAGAAAGTGTTGGGAGCGCAGGGCGTTTATGATGTTGTTCATTTGAGTGCGGTTCCTAAGATGTATTTCACATCTACCACTTACACTTTGGCGGAAGCCGGCAACGGTTGCAGCTATCCGCTGATGACTTCCGGTAAAGCCGTGTCCCGCGCAGGACGTTTGGTTTTTCCACTTTCCATCTATGTAAACCATGCGTTTGTGGATGGTTCGCACCTGAGTTTATTTTTCCAGAAGATAGAAGAACACCTGAAACGAATTTCACGGGAATAAATTGATAGAATAAGTAAGCTATGCTTTCTTCTTATTTTATCTTTTCCCTTTTTTATTTCCCGGATTTTACATACGTTTGCAGCATCTATTAAACTTTTGTTTCCCGAAAAAACTAAAGATTGCTATATGTGTGCAGATAATTTCTCAGAAGAACGTTCACTCATTCTCCGCTTGATAGAGGGGGATGAGGACGCCTTTTGTGAATTGTATGCTACTTATAAAAACCGTCTGATATACTTTGCAATG
>ERZ833963.3242-NODE-3242-length-13269-cov-2.276222_pt1 | contig 13269 bp, 10 predicted proteins | sample MGYA00519693_ERZ833963 | MGnify/ENA primary metagenome ERZ833963 (study PRJEB31850, sample SAMEA3708748) | human gut metagenome | biome: human gut; feature: human-associated habitat; material: faeces | place: China | collected 2014 ... | reverse complement strand
CTGGGCGACGCCCGCGAGGAACACGCCGGCGGTGTTGGTCTCCACGGGGCGGAGCTTGCAGTGGGATTCCATGAAGAACCCGAAGCCGTCGTAGGAGATGTGCAGGGTTTCGGCGAGCTTGTTCGCGCCCTTGGAGCCTTCGATGCCCACGGCGAGCACGACCATGTCGGCCTTCACCTCGACGGGTTTGCCGAGCAGGGTGTCGGCGCCGCGGACGATGTACTGCCCGTGCCCGTCGGGCTGGATGGCGGACACGCGGCCGCGGATGTACTGGGTGCCGTATTCCTCGACGGCGCGGCGCGTGAATTCGTCATAGAGCTTCGCGTTGGAGCGGATGTCCATGTAGAACACGTAGGACTGCGAGTCGGGGATGTGGTCCTTGGTCAGGACGGCCTGCTTGGCGGTGTACATGCAGCAGAAGCCGGAGCAGTAGGGGCGGCCGATGGACTTGTCGCGGGAGCCCACGCACTGGATGAACACGACGCTCTTGGGTTCCTTGCCGTCGGACGGGCGCTTGATGTGGCCGCCGGTCGGGCCGGAGGCGGACATGATGCGCTCGTACTGGAGCGAGGTGATGACGTCGGGGTACTGGCCCGCGCCGTATTCGCCGTAGACCGTCCAGTCCATGAGGTCGTAGCCGGTGGCGGCCACGATGGCGCCCACGGTTTCCGTGACTTCCTCATCCTTCATTTCGTAGTTGATGGCGCCGGTGGGGCACACCTTGGCGCACACGCCGCATTTGCCCGAGGTGAGCTTGCGGCAGAATTCGGCGTTGATGGTGGCCTTCTTGGGGATCGCCTGCGGGAAGGGGATGTTGATCGCCGTGGTGGGGCCGACGAACTCGTTGAACTTGTCCGGGGTCTTCTTGGCGGGGCACTTGTCCATGCAGGCGCCGCAGCCGGTGCACTTGGACCAGTCGACGTAGGTGGCCTTCTTCTTCACGGTCACGGTGAAGTTGCCCACATACCCGGACACGTTGGTCACTTCGGAAGCGGCCATGAGCGTGATTTTGGGATGCTGGGCGACGTCGACCATCTTGGGGCCGAGGATGCAGCTGGAGCAGTCGACGGTGGGGAAGGTCTTGTCGAGCTTCGCCATCTTGCCGCCGATGTGGCTTTCGCGTTCCACGAGGAGCACGTCGAGGCCCGCGTCGGCGCAGTCGAGGGCGGCCTGGATGCCGGCCACGCCGCCGCCGATGACGAGCACGCGCTTGGTGGATTCGAAGGACTTGGGTTGTCGCGGCGCAGTTTTTCAACGGCGATGCGGACGAGTTCCGCGGCCTTGTTGGTGTTGGCTTCCTTGTCCTTGCCGATCCACGACACGTGTTCGCGGATATTGGCCATTTCAAACATGTACTTGTTGAGCCCGGCGCGTTCCACGGTGCGGCGGAAGGTGGGCTCGTGCATACGCGGCGTACAGGAAGCGACGACCACGCCGTCAAGCTTGTGTTCCTTGATGGCGGCGACGATTTCTTCCTGTCCGGGTTCCGAGCAGGTGTACATGGTGTCGGTGGAGAAGGCCACATCGGGATAGGTTTTGGCGATCTCAGCGACCTTGCCGCAATCCACGGTCCCGGCGATGTTCGATCCGCAGTGGCAGATAAAAACGCCTATTTTCATGCCTTGGCCTCCTCTGTGGCTTCATCGGCCTTGGCCGCGGCGGCCTTGGCAGCCTGCGCGGCGTCGATCTTCCGCAGAAGTTCGTCGGGGCTGACGCAGAGCTTTTCGAAGCCGAGTTCCTGATGCGGCAGGCCGAGGGCCAGCCCCATGAGCTGCGTAAAATACAGCACCGGCATCTTCATGCTTCCGCCCACGGCCTGACGCTGGCGCAGGTCAAGGTTCATGTGGCAGAGCGGACAGGCGACGACCACGGCGTCCGCGCCGAAGGCCTGCGCCCGTTCAAGGATGCGGCCGGTAAGGCGGGCGGTGATGTCGCGGCGGGGAATGCCCATGGCTGCGCCGCAGCATTCCGTCTTCAGGGGGAAAGGCACGACTTCGGCGCCGAGGGCGGTCATGATGTTGTCCATGGCCATCGGGTTCTCGGCGTCGTCAAACTGCATGATGTCCGCGGGGCGGCTCATCAGGCAGCCGTAGTAGCAGGCGACCTTGATGCCTTCGAGGGGCTTCTTGACCTTTTCGGCGATGGCGCCGGTGCCGTAGTCCTCCACCAGGACCTGGAGGATGGATACGGTTTCGGGCAGCTCTTCGGGGCAGGGATTGTCGAGAAGGGCGTTGACCTTATCGCGGAACGCCTCGTCCTGCATACGGTACTTGGCGGTCTTCAGGTTGGCGAGGCAGCTCGGGCAGGGCGTGCCCACGCGTTCGGCGCCTTCGGCGGCGGCAAGCGCGAGGTTGCGCGCGGAAAGCGCGGAGGAGAGCACGTGATCGCAAGCGTGGGCCGGCGTGGAGCCGCAGCAGCTCCAGTCGGAAATTTCCTTGAGGCCGATTTCAAGCGCGCGGCAGACGGCGCGGGTGGAACGTTCGTATTCGGCGGACGTCCCCTGACCAGAACAGCCGGGGTAATAGGCGAGTTTCATTTACTTGTCCCCCTCGGCGCTGCGCTGCTCGTCGAAACGCTTGAAGATACGGGCCACAGCGTCCTTGCCGACGATGGTGTGGGGTTTGAAGGGCAGCTTTTGCTTGGGCAGGATGCGCGGCGCGAGATCCACATCGGTGAAAACCCGGCCGGTGCGGGCCATGAACATGGCCATGACGCCCAGTTCGTACGTGCGCCCGAAGTGGCGGACGGTGGTCAGGAAGGACTGCCAGAACGACGCCATGGCGTAGTTCGTCTTGCCTTCCTTCCAGGCCATGTGCCGCAGCACGTCCATGACCTTGGCGACGTCGATGTTGTTGGGGCAGCGGGACGTACAGGTCGAGCACGACACGCAGAGCCACAGCGAACGGCTTGAAAGCGCCATTTCCTTGTTACCGAGCTGGACGGCCCGCATGACTTGGCTGACCTGCAGGTCGTATTCAGGACCGCAGGGGCACCCCGCCGTGCAGTTTCCACACTGGTAGCAGTTGGTCACCTTCTGACCGCTTTCTGCTTCCACCTCGCGAAGAAACGCTTCGTCGCGCGTGGTTTCAAGATTGATTGTTTCCATGATTCTCCCGGCAGTAGAGTGGTTCAAAGACCAATAGACCTTCTTCACGAGAAAAAATCTAACATATCCACGCTAACGGGGCAACAGGGCTGGAGAAAAGAAAAAGGAGAACCCCTAGGTCTTCTCCTTGCCCGCCCCGATGCAATGCAAGGAAAAAAGCTTCCCCCCGGAGCAATGCAAAGGTGAACTTTCACATGCTATCAGACGAACCGCTAAGATGGAACCCCTTCTTGCGAAAAGGGACTGTTTGGTTGCTCAGAGAGTTAGAATCATACCGATTTCCAAAAAAGCAAGCCGGCCCCCTGTTACGGAGGGCCGGCAAGGGCAGGGTAAAGGGAAACCGGGAATGTTACTTGTAGTCGGGGATGGGCTGCTTGACGAGCTTGAGGAACTTGTCGGTGGCGTAGGAGCCGTCCTTGACCACCTTCAGCTCGTCGGGCGTGATCCGGCCCACGCCGGCGAAAAATTCGGCGATGTCGGCCATCCACTTGGCGGCCTTGCTCTGCCCCTTGGAGCCGTCGAACAGGGCGAGCTGTTCTTCAAGGTTGAAAACGGGGTGCGTCTTGATGTCGAGCGCGGCCATTTCCGGCGTAAAGCTCTTGCCCACGAATTCCTGGAAGAAGCGGCAGTATTCCGGGGCGAGGGATTCCGGGGTTTCCTTCTGGAGCATGTTGGCGGAGCGCAGGAACACGCGCAGGAACTTGGCGACCAGTTCGGGGTTGGCGTCGCAGAACTTCTTGTCGCCCATGAGCACGGTGGGCAGGCCCACGCCGCAGGTATTGGGGGTTCCGGCGACCTTCCAGCCCTTGTCGATACCGAAGAACATGTGCGGTGCCCACAGGCAGACGCCGTCGCCGATGCCGCTGTCGAACGCCGCGAGGCCCTGCGCCTGATCGATGTTCTTGATGGTGACGTCGCTTTCCTTGAGGCCGAGCACGCGGAGCCAGTGGCTCAGGGTGAAGTGGGGGGAGGACATGGTGGTGATGAGGAACGTCTTGCCGCGCACGTCGTCCGGATGTCCGTACACTTCCGGGTAGTCTTTGTTGTAGCCCTTGGTCTTGAGGATAGGGCTGTCGGGGCGGAGCAGGAGGGCGTTGGTGTAGGATTCGTCGTTGGTGACGGCGATGGTGTACGTCCCGTAGCGGAGCGCGCCCATCATGCCGGGCACGGCGCCGGTTCCGGCGAGTACCCACTCCCCTGCGGGAAGGGCGTTGAGCTGCGCCATGCCGGATGAGAAGAGGAGCATTTCGATGTCCAGCCCTTCCTCTTTGTCCCACCCTTTTTCTTTGGCATACCAGACGAGGAAGGCTTCGTGCTCGTCAAGCCATGCGGTGCGGAGTTTGACCGGGGCCGCCGCGAATGCCGCACAGGAAAATGTGATGAAAAGGACAACCGCAAGGGAACCCGTAAGCATTTTGAACCACCGTTTCATAAGAAACTCCTTCAGGTATGAGGTTCCAGTCCGTACAGCCAAAGCATGTTTCCGGTGAAAACATAAAAAAGGGAGACCCCCCTTTCCGCAAAAAGATAAAGGGTATTGTTCGCCGCTTAAGGTAAAGCCGCTGTTCTTGGAGGGTAAAAAGGAAAAAGCCCGTCCGGATAAAAGAGATAATGCGTTTATAGATAGGGATAGACGAATTGGATAGCCGTGTCTCATGAGAAAATGCCAATGTATATCGAGAAACGGCCAAAGAGAGCCCGGGAAGATGCCTGCATTGAGGGGGAGTTGGGAAAAGGCGGCGGGGACGGGGGAGAAGAAGGGCGAAAGAAAAGGGAAGGGCGCTTCTTGAAGGCGGCTCCTTCCCTCTGCTTGGGGTAAGGGCTTTATTCGGGGATTTGGAACGGTTCCCCGCGCATGAGTTTGACGAACCATTCCGGTGGGCGCACGGGGCGCCCGTCGCGTCCGGTGCAGGCGTGTTCAGTCATGCCCTCGGCAAGCAGGGTCTTGCGCTCGGCGTCCATGACATTGTACACAAAGACGAGAGAGGCGCGCCTGACTTCGGCTATCCCCGCGCGGATATGGATCAGATCGTCATCCCGGGCGGGCCGCCTGTAGCGGCACTGGGCTTCGCGTACGGGCAGCATGATGCCGAGGCGTTCGACCTCCGCGTAACTCATGCCCATCTCGCGGATGTACTCGCTGCGGGAACGTTCGAAGAGGTGCAGGTATTCCGCGTAATAGAGATACCCCATCGTATCGGTTTCTCCATAGGAGACGCGGTGGGCGAGCCAAACATCGGGAGTGGGAAAATCGTGCATGAACAGCATCCTTTGCTGAAGGTTCCACAAAAACGCGGTGCGGGAACGGCGGCTCTGGCCGCGGCCGTCCTTGCCCTCGGCCTGCTGGCGGGGTGCGCGGCTCCCCTTCCCGCTCCCTCAGCTCCGGTCCGGGACGTCGCGGGCGATCTTGTCCCCGAGAACGACGAGCAGGCCGCCGTGCTGGCGGGGAAGCTCGATCGCGCCGGGCAGCGCCTGCATTCGTGGAAGGAGCTGGCCCCGGCCCTGCGGGCCAGCCGGGCGCATATCGCTGGGCGCGAGCCCGGTCAGGTCGCGGTGGCGCACGGCGATGTGGCGGTGACGTGGGGCGATGTGGCCAAGACGCTGGATTGCCTTGAGGCCCTGCTGCCCCGTCTCGACGCCGAACCCGGCCTGCTGGCGGAGCGGTTCCGCTGGGTGAAGCTCAAGGATGGCGCTGCCTTTTCGGGATACTATGAGCCCGTCGTCAAGGCAAGCCGTACCCGCAAGCCCGGCTACACGGCCCCGTTGTACCGTGTGCCGCCGGATCTGCGCGAGCTGAATCTGGGGAGCTTCAAGAGCGAGCTTATCGGCCAGCGCGTCGTGTACCGCATGGAAAAGGGGAAGCCCGTTCCTTATTATACGAGGGCCGAAATCGACGGGCTGGACGGCAGGCCCGGCGTCCTGCGCGGCAAGGGGCTGGAACTGGCATGGCTGTCCGACCCCGTGGACGCTTTTTTCCTGCAGGTGCAGGGTTCGGGGCGGCTGCGCTTCGAGGACGGCAAGGAGATGCCCGTGCGCTTTGCCGGGTCCAACGGCAAGCCGTACCTGAGCATAGGGCGGTATCTCGCCGATCAGGGGGAAATCCCCACCGGGCAGGTGAGTATGCAGTCCATCCGGCAGTGGCTGCGCGATCACCCGGAATTGCGCGACGATCTGCTCCGGCGCAATCAGCGCTACATCTTTTTCCGCAAAGGGCCGGAAACCTCTTCCGGCAGCATCACGTCCGGCCCCGTGGGCAGCATGGGGTCGCCGCTCAGTTCGATGGTCTCGCTGGCCGTGGACCGCACGACTTTCCCGCTCGGTTCGGTGCTTGCCTTCGATGTGAATATTCCCGATCCTTCCTCCCCCGTGGAGGAAGGCCCCGTCTCGACCACGCCGCTTTTCGGCATCGGGTTGGCGCAGGATACGGGAGAGGCCATCAAGGGACGCCGCGTCGACCTGTTCTGCGGCAAGGGTGCGAGGGCGGCCTATATCGCGGGGCACCTCAACGGCCCCGGTGAAATCTGGATGCTGCTGGCGAAGTAACACTTGTCTCTGAAGAGATTGGCCCCGTTCCATGAGCGGGGCTTTTCTTTTGGATGGATAAGGAATGAGAGGAACGCCCCGTTGTTCTGTACGGTTCGGGGCGGAGGCCGCCGAGGTGGGTTGGCCTCTGGACAAAAAATAAAAATAGGAATAGTATTTTTTATCGTTAATTCATTACTACGTCCCCGTGGGGACAATATGCGCAGCCTCGCTGCAAAGGAGCTTCTCCCATGACCTACCGTTATCAGCTTTATAAATGCCCCATTTGCGGAACCGTGACCGAAATCGTGCATGACGGCGTCAGCGCCATGATCTGCTGCGGCAAAACGATGGAAGTTCTTGACGACCGCGAACCCGTTGGGACTAAGGAATCGCACATGCCCGTCGTGGAAGCCACGGAAAAGGGCTGCAAAGTGAGCGTGGGCTCCAAGCTGCACGGTATGGACGCCGATCACCTGATCGAATGGGCTGAAATCCGCACCTCCGACGACACCGTGCTGCGCAAGTACTTCAAGGCCGGGGAGACTCCGGTCGTTGAATTCCCCATTCCCTTTGATCAGGTCGTGTTCGCCCGCGCCTACTGTAACAAGCACGGCGCTTGGCGTGCGAAATAGTCCTGCTGTACTGTGATCTGTTGAGCCCCTCATTCCACGGAATGGGGGGCTCTTCCATTTCAGCGGACGGCGTCAGCGCAGATGGCCGCTGGATTGGGCAAGGATGAGGAAAAAGCCGCCCTTCGTGATGGCTTATGGCTTCGCAGGGGAGCCTTCTCCATGCGCCTATGGCTGTGGGATACGCCCGCATGGGAGGGTAAGGCTGGGGGAACTCTTTTGAGGCAAGGCGTCGCGCCTTCTCGAGAGGGATCTTGTCAACATTGTAAAATCGTCCTCCTCTGCCGGGCTATTCCTTTTCTTCATGGAATATGGAGAATAGTCGTGTAAAAAGAGCAGGTTTATTGCAGCGCCCTTCTTCTTGTGAAGAAGGGTACCATTCGCCGCGGGCATTTGCGGCAAAGAAAATACTAAGCAAAAAGATAAGTAAAAATTCAGTGTTACATAAAATAGTAATAAAAATTATTTCCGCATTATTCTCTAGTTGTTATGAATAACAAAAGTTCTTTCTAGGTCAAGTGGCTATATTGTTCGAGTGCACAAATAACACTCGGTTGACAGAAAAAGGAAAGTATCCTTTAAACCAAGAAGGAATGCCATTATACTTCAATAAGAAGTAAAGAGTGTTGATGCTTGCGGCGTCAGCTTTTGGCGGAATTGATAAAGGAGTTGGGAATAAGGAGAGGCGGAAGGATTTATAAGGTCTTTTTCATTCTTTGAGGAGGGAATCTAAAGATGGCTCAGGCGAACATCACTTCACATGTCAGATTGCGCAATCATATTTCAGGATACACCGATGTCATCCAGATGTTGACCGGTGTCCTTCTCTGCTGTTTTGTGCTGATGCATATGGTACTTGTTTCGAGTGTCATCTTGAGTCCGAAGATAATGGACTCGTTGGCCGTATTCCTTGAAACGTCTTATCTGGCGCAGATTGGCGGGCCGATCATTTTGCTTGTCATGATCCTGCACTTTATTCTCGCCGCACGGAAAATGCCGTTCAGCCCGCTGGAACTGCGGGAGTTCTGGCGTCAGGCCAAGATGATGCACCATATGGACACATGGCTGTGGCTGGTGCAGGTCGCCACCGCAATCGTCATCCTTGTCATGGCCAGCGCGCATGTCATCAACATCCTGTCGAATTTGCCCATCTCTGCGGATAAGAGCGCGGCGGCCATTCAGGGCGGCATGGTCCCCTTCTATCTGGTGCTGTTCGCCGCGTTGGATCTGCATATCGCCATCGGTTTGTACCGCGTCGGCGTGAAGTTCGGCATCCTGAACCGTGAAAACCGTTTGAAGTGGCGCAAGTATGCCCTCTATCTCGTTATCGGTCTGGCACTGCTGAGTCTGGCAACCCACTACAGCTTCGCCACGATGGCCATCTAAGGGAGGGCGTCATGAGAACGATTTATTCCGACGTGTTGTGCATTGGTGCCGGGCTTGCCGGCGAACGCGTGGCGCTCGCCGCGGCTATGGAAGGTTTCCACACCATCTGTCTTTCCGTCGTCCCTCCCCGCCGGTCGCATTCCTCGGCGGCGCAGGGTGGTATGCAGGCGGCCCTCGGCAACGCCGTCATGGGCAAGGGCGACAGCACCGACATCCACTTCGCCGACACCGTGAAGGGTTCCGACTGGGGCTGCGATCAGGAAGTGGCCCGCATCTTTGCGGACAGCGCGCCCATCGTCATGCGTGAAATGGCCCATTGGGGCGTGCCGTGGAACCGCGTCGTCGCGGGCAAGCACACCTATTATAAGGGCGGCAAGCCCTTCGAGGCCGAAGAAGAGGAAAGCAAACACGGGCTCATCCACGCCCGCGCCTTCGGCGGCACCGCGAAATGGCGTACCTGTTACACGGCTGACGGCACGGGACGTTCCGTGCTGAACACCCTCGACAGCAAATGTCTCCAGTACGGCGTGGAAATCCACGATCGGATGCAGGCCGAAGCCCTCATCCATGACGGCGAGCGCTGCATGGGCGCCATCGTCCGCTCCCTGCGCGACGGTGAGCTTGTCGCCTACATCGCCAAGGCGACCCTCATCGCCACCGGCGGCTACGGGCGCATCTACCGCGCCACCACCAACGCCATCATCTGCGACGGCGGCGGACAGATCTGCGCCCTGAATACCGGCGTCGTGCCCCTCGGGAACATGGAGGCCATCCAGTTCCATCCCACCGGCAGCGTGCCCACCGACATTCTGATGACGGAAGGCTGCCGCGGCGACGGCGGGACGCTCCTCGACGTGAACGAGTACCGTTTCATGCCCGACTACGAGCCGGAGAAGGCCGAGCTTGCCTCCCGCGACGTGGTTTCCCGGCGCATGACCGAGCACATGCGCAAGGGCTTCGGCGTGAAGAGCCCCTACGGTGACCACCTGTGGCTGGATATCCGTCACCTCGGCGAGCACCACATCACGACCAAGCTGCGTGAAATCTACGACATCTGTACGCATTTCCTCGGCGTGAACCCCATTCACCAGCTTATCCCCGTGCGCCCGACGCAGCACTATTCGATGGGCGGCGTCCGCACGGACAAGGATGGCCACGCCTACGGGCTCAAGGGCCTGTTCGCCGCCGGTGAAGCGGCGTGCTGGGACCTGCACGGCTTCAACCGTCTGGGCGGCAACTCCCTCGCCGAAACCGTGGTTTCCGGGCGTTACATCGGCAGCAAGATGGTCGAGTACCTCAAGGGTTCCGAAAGCGTGTTCAAGACCGAACCCGTCAACGACGCCCGCAAGCTCGTCGCCAAGACCATCGACGACATCATTTCCTGTCGTAACGGCAAGGAAAACTGTTTCGATCTCCACAACGCCATGCAGGACATCATGATGGACGACGTGGGCATTTTCCGGAATGCCAAGGATCTCCAGAACGGCGTCGACAGGCTGCTCGAGCTTTCCGAGCGGGCTAAGCACATCGGTCTGCACGTGAAGGGCTTCACGCCCGAGCTGTCCATGGCCCTGCGCGTGCCCGGCATGATCAAGCTGGCGCTCTGCACCGCCTACGGCGCGCTTCAGCGCACGGAATCGCGTGGGGCGCATACCCGCGAGGATTTCCCCGCGCGCAACGACGCCGAATGGCTGACGCGTACGCTCGCCTACTGGAAGGAAGGCGACTCTCTGCCCACTCTCAAATACGAAGACGCTTCTCCGTGGTTCGAGCTGCCTCCGGGCGAGCGCGGCTACGGCGGCGGGAAGATCATCCCCGCCGAGATCCCCGCCGACAAGATCAAGACCAAGGAACAGGCGGAAGAAGCCATCAAGTAAATGCGGGTACGCCGCGGGGGAAGGGCCTCTTCTGAAGAAGGGCTTCCTTCCCCCGGACCCCCTTCCCCTCATCCTCCTAAGACTTTTGTGTCTTGAGTGAGAGGAAGCGCGAAAGGCGCTCTGAAAAGCACACATCTTTTTTCAGATTCGGGAGTTAGAATGAGTCGCAAATTGCATATCGAGGTGTTCCGGTACAATCCGCTTGATCCCGCCTCCGTTCCGCACATGCAGTCTTTTTATGTGGAAGAATACAGCTCCATGACCCTGTTCATCGCGCTGAACATCATCCGTGAGCAGCAGGATCCGAGCCTCCAGTTCGACTTCTGCTGTCGCGCGGGCATCTGCGGTTCCTGCGGCATGGTCATCAACGGGCGTCCCGGCCTCGCCTGCCATACCCAGACCCGGGATCTGCCCGATCATATCGTCCTGCATCCCCTGCCGGTCTTCAAGCTGCTTGGCGACCTGTCCGTGGATACGGGCGTGTGGTTCCGTGAAGTGGGCCGCAAGATCGAAGCGTGGGTTCATACGCAGGACAAGGCGTTCGATCCCCGCGCCGAAGAAAAGCGCATGGAAAACGAGCTTGCCGAGCAGATTTTCGAGCTCGACCGCTGCATCGAATGCGGCTGCTGCATCGCGGCCTGCGGTACGGCCCGGATGCGCAAGGACTTCCTCGGCGCGGCGACCATCAACCGCCTCGCCCGTTTCTACATCGATCCCCGCGACAACCGTTCCGAGGACGAGTACTACGATGTGATCGGCAACGATCAGGGCGTATTCGGCTGCATGGGCCTCCTCGGCTGCGAAGACGTCTGCCCCAAGAAGATTCCCCTTCAAGACCAGCTCGGCATCATGCGCCGTATGCTGGCCCTCAAGTCCGTCAAGGGCATCCTGCCCAAGGCCCTGTACGAAAAGTTCAAGGGCTGCGGTTCGCACTGCCATAGCTAAAAAGATAGGCCTCCGGCGGCAAGGGGCTTACCGCCCCTTGGCCCCGTCCGGGGGGCGAGCCGCCCCCCGGGCCCCGGCACAACCGGAATCGCTGAAGCTCGTTTCCCCCTGATCGGCAAGAGAAAAACGGCGCGCCGTTTCTCTTGCGCTTGTGGGGGCGGCATGGGCGCGTTTTTGCCTTCGTCCTTTGCTCGGGCATAACCGAGGGGCCGGGGGAATTCGGCCCAAAGGGGCGGCGAAGCCGTGGCCGTACCGCCGGAGGCGTCGCCTTTCACCTCTATTTATTATTATAAGGAATACGTACATGGCCTTGTTTACGCGGGAAGAAGCTCTTGAATACCACCGTTCCCCCCGTCACGGGAAAACCGAAGTGGTGCTGACCAAGCGCTGCGAAAGCCAGAAGGATCTGTCCCTCGCCTATTCGCCGGGTGTGGCGGAAGCCTGCAAGGCCATCGCGGAGGAGCAGGCGCTGGTGTCCGAGTACACCGGGCGCGCCAACCTGGTGGCCGTGATCTCCGACGGCACAGCCGTCCTCGGGCTCGGCAACATCGGGCGCGCGGTCGTTCCGCTCGCCAAGGCTTTTGGGTGTTCCGTGGCCGCTTGCGACGCCTTCTGGCCTGAAGAGTTCGCGGCTGAAAACGGGGTCGAGCGTATGGATGTGGCGGAGCTGTTCGCCGAGTGCGACGTGGTTTCCCTGCATTGCCCGCTCAACGGCAGTACCCGCAACCTTGTGGATTACAACCTGCTTTCGTCCATGAAGCCCCATGCCCTGTTGATCAACGCGGCCCGGAGCGGTGTGGTGGTGGAAGCGGATCTCGCCCGCATCCTCGCGGAAGGGCGGATACGCGGCGCGGCGCTCGACTGCTTTGCGGACGACGGGCGCGCCGAAAATCCTTTCTTGTCCATTCCCGCCGAACGCGTCCTGCTGACGCCGCATCTCGCGGGCGTAACCCGCGCCGCGTTCGGGCGGATGCTCTCTCAGGCGCTTGAAAACTTGGAGCGTGTGCTCGTTCATGGCCAGCCGCCCCGTTTCGTGGTGAACGGCGTGTTGGCCGACTATTCCGATTAGCCTTGCGCGGCTGACGTCCCCTTTGTGGGCCGGTGTCTCGCTGTTTGTTCCCTCCTTTTTGGGGAGGGTAGGAGCTTTGTACCCTTTGTTAAGATAAAATAATTAATAAAAACAATATATTACAAAGAAAGTTTTTGTCCAGGCCCCGTCGCCCGAATCGTTTTGGACGGTGGGGGAAGGGACGCAGGGAGGAGGGCGGAACGCCGTTCTCAAAGAGCATTCCTTTTCCCGTATTCCCGCTTTCTTCCACAGGAGCCTTTTCATGCTGCAACATTTTTCGGAACTGATTGACAAGGTGAAGGCCATGCCCCGGACAGTGGTGTGCGTGGCGAACGCGGACAGTGAAACCGTGGAAGCCGCGCGCATGGCTCTGGATAAAGGGCTGGCCGACGTTATCCTGTACGGTGATGAGGCGGTTGTACGCCCGTTGGTTGAACAGGCGGGCATCGAAGGCCGGGCCGAACTCCGCCATGCCGCCGATCCCGCGACGGCGCTGCGGGAGGCCGTGCGCTCGGTGCGCGGCGGGGAATCCGGGGTACTCATGAAGGGTATGCTCAACTCTTCGGATTTTCTGCGCGGTGTGCTGAACAAGGAAGAAGGGCTGCGCACGGGCCGGAGGCTGTCGCACATCGCCGCCGTGGAACTGCCGGGCTATCACAAGCTCATTTACAGTACCGACGGCGGGATGAACATCAATCCCGACCTTGCCGCCAAGAAGGACATCCTCGCCAA
>ERZ833963.3231-NODE-3231-length-13337-cov-3.139286_pt1 | contig 13337 bp, 13 predicted proteins | sample MGYA00519693_ERZ833963 | MGnify/ENA primary metagenome ERZ833963 (study PRJEB31850, sample SAMEA3708748) | human gut metagenome | biome: human gut; feature: human-associated habitat; material: faeces | place: China | collected 2014 ... | reverse complement strand
TTCTTGGTACGACAACGAGAACTCCTACACCTCCCAGATGGTCCGCACCATCAAGTACTTCGAGAAGTTCGTCGCCTAAGTTGCCGATGGCTTCCATTTTCGCTTGATAAGCGTCTAAGAGGGGCGCGGCCTCAAGGCTTCCAGCCCGGGGTCGCGCCCTTTTTATATCGTGGCCGCACGTATGTGCGACCGCATTCGATTTGAAAGGTAGATGCACATGGCTTTCACCAAGAAGACCGTTCGCGACATCGATGTCGACGGCAAGCGCGTCCTCGTCCGCGTTGACTTCAACGTGCCCATCAAGGACGGCGTCGTTGGCGATACCACCCGTATCAAGGCTGCTCTTCCCACTATCAACTACCTGGTCGAGCACAACGCCCGCGTTATCCTCATGAGCCACCTCGGCCGTCCCGACGGCACCGGCTTCCAGGCCGAGTTCTCCCTCGAGCCCGTCGCCGCCAAGCTTGCTGAGCTCTCCGGCCTGGACGTCTCCTTCGTCGCCGACACCTATGGCGAGAAGGCCGCTGAGGCCGTTGCCGCGGTCGAGCCCGGCAAGGTCCTGGTTCTCGAGAACGTCCGCTTCGACAAGCGCGAGAAGAAGAACGACCCCGAGATCGCCAAGACCCTCGCCTCCTATGGCGACGTCTTCGTCCTCGATGCCTTCGGCACCGCTCATCGCGCCCAGGGTTCCGTCGTGGGCCCCGCCGCTTACCTGCCCGCCGTCGCCGGCTTCCTGCTTGAGAAGGAGGTCGACACCCTCACCGGTATCTTCGCCGAGCCCGAGCGTCCCTTCGTCGCTATCGTCGGTGGCTCCAAGGTCTCCTCTAAGATCGGTGTTCTGGATCACCTCATCGACTCTGCCGACACCCTGATCATCGGTGGCGGTATGGCTTACACCTTCTTCCTGGCCCAGGGCCTTTCCGTGGGCAACTCCCTGAAGGAAGAGGATTGGGTCGAGCGCGCCGGCGAGATGCTCAAGAAGGCAGAGGAGAAGGGCGTCAAGATCCTGCTCCCCGTCGACAATCGCGTTGCCGATCACTTTGGCGAGGACGCTGTTCCCGAGGTTGTCTCTTCCGATTCTATTCCGGACGACCGCGAGGGCATGGACATCGGCCCCAAGACCGAGGAGCTCTACGCAGAGGCCATCAAGGGCGCCAAGACCGTCTTCTGGAACGGCCCCATGGGCGTCTTCGAGTTCGATAACTTCGCTCACGGCACCGAGGCCGTTTGCCGTGCCGTCGCCGACGCCGATTGCACCTCCATCATCGGCGGTGGCGATTCCGTCGCAGCAGTTAACAAGTTCAACCTGGCCGACAAGATGAGCTGGATCTCCACCGGCGGTGGCGCTTCCATGGAGCTCGTCGAGGGTAAGGCCCTTCCCGGAGTGGAGGCACTCAATGACGCAGAATAAACGCACCCTGCTCATCGCAGGCAACTGGAAGATGAACAACGACGTTCAGGCTGCAGCCACCCTGGCTGACGAGCTGGTCGCCGCTCTTGACGGCGTCGACAACGGCGTCGAGGTCCTTGTCTGCCCGCCCACCATCGACCTCACCACGGTCGCTGCCAAGCTCGATGGCTCCGCTATCAAGCTGGGCGCCCAGAACGTCTACTGGGAGGCCGCCGGCGCCTACACCGGAGAGTCCTCCTGCGACATGCTGAAGTCCGCTGGCTGCACCTACTGCATCATCGGCCACTCCGAGCGTCGCGACTACTTCCATGAGACCGATGAGGACCAGAACAAGAAGGCCAAGGCCCTGGTCGCCGCCGGCCTGGTTCCGGTCTTCTGCTGCGGCGAGCCCCTCGAGGTCCGCGAGGCGGGCACCTACGTCGAGCACGTCGTCGCCCAGGTCAAGGCTGGTCTGGAGGGTCTCGAGATCGCTGACCCGGCTCAGCTCGTGGTCGCTTACGAGCCCATCTGGGCTATCGGCACCGGCATGACCGCCACTGCCGATGATGCCCAGGAGGTCTGCGCTGCCGTCCGCGAGGCACTGGCCGATCTGTTCGGCGCCGAGCTCGCTTCCGGCATCCGCGTCCTTTACGGCGGCTCCGCCAAGCCCGGCAACATCGCCGAGCTCACCGCCAAGCCCGATGTGGACGGCGCTCTTGTCGGCGGCGCTTCCCTCAAGGCCGCTGATTTCTCCCAGATGGTTGTGAAGTCTGCGGAGTAGTACCTGTTTGGTATTCGGGCCGTGGCGTTCACGCGCTGCGGCCCACTCTTTTGAAAAGAGGAAAATTAGATATGGCTAACCATCATCTTCCTGCGCTGCTTGTCATTATGGACGGCTTCGGTCTGGCGCCCCAGGGCGCGGATAACGCCGTCGCCGCTGCGAGCACCCCGTTCATCGACTCGCTGTACGAGAAGTATCCCCACACCACGCTGGGTGCTTCCGGCGAGGACTTCGGCCTTCCCGACGGCCAGATGGGCAACTCCGAGGTGGGCCACCTCAACATCGGTGCCGGCCGCATCGTGTTCCAGGAGCTCTCCCGCATCAACAACGCCATCAAGGACGGCTCCATCAAGACTAACGAGGTCTTCACCAAGACCATGGACGATGTCGCCGCTTCCGGTAAGACCCTGCACCTCATGGGTCTCATGAGCCCCGGCGGCGTCCACTCCATGGAGACTCACTGCGAGGCCCTGGTTTCTATGCTGCCGAGCGCGGCGTCAAGACCGTTCGCGTCCACTGCTTCATGGACGGCCGCGACGTCGATCCCCAGTCCGGCGCCGGCTACGTCGCCGACCTTGTCGACTTCCTGGCCAAGGTTTCCGCCGAGACCGGCTGCGATGCTCGCGTCGCCACGGTCGAGGGCCGCTATTGGGCCATGGACCGCGACAACCGTTGGGAGCGCGTCCAGCTTGCCTACGACGCCATCACCAAGGCGTCTAACGCCGAGTGCGATCCCGTCGAGGGCATCAAGGCCTTCTACGAGAGGGACCCGCGCGGTGACGAGTTCGTCGACCCGTTCGCGTGCCACAACGAGGGCGTGGCCGATGGCGACGCCGTCATCTTCTTCAACTTCCGCCCCGACCGCGCCCGTCAGATGACCCGCGCGTTCACCGAGGAGGGCTTCGACGGCTTCGCCCGCGAGGTTGTTCCCGCCCTGTCGCACTTCGTCACCATGACCGAGTACGACCCCTCCTTCAACGTCGAGGTCGCGTTCCCCAAGACGTTCCCCGAGAACGTTCTGGCCGACGTCATCGCCGCTAACGGCTTGAAGCAGCTGCACACCGCCGAGACCGAGAAGTACGCGCACGTCACGTTCTTCCTCAACGGCGGCATCGAGGAGCCCAAGGAGGGCGAGGAGCGCGTGCTTGTCGCTTCCCCCAAGGTCGCTACCTATGACCTCAAGCCCGAGATGAGCGCCCCGGAGGTTACCGAGAAGCTGGTCGCCGCCATCAACGAGGACCGCGCCGACTTCTACATCGTCAACTTCGCCAACTGCGACATGGTTGGCCACACCGGCGTCTTCGATGCCGCTAAGGCCGCCGTCGAGGCTGTTGACAACGCGCTGTCCCAGGTTATCCCCGCCATCCAGGCCAAGGGCGGCTTTGCGCTCATCACGGCTGACCACGGCAACGCGGATCACATGTTTGACGAGGTCAATGGCGAGACGAAGCCGTTCACCGCGCACACCACCAATCGCGTCCCCTTCATCATCGTAAGCGATTCCGCTAAGCTCACCGGTATCGAGGACGGTCGCCTGTCCGATATCGCTCCGACCATGCTCTCTATGGCCGGCCTTGAGCCCAGCGCCGAGATGACCGGTCGCGTCCTGGCTGTCGAGGAGTAGACGCGCCCCTCAGCCTTCATTAAGCTTTTGGACGAGGATTCTTTGACATGAATCATATAGAGCTCGTTCCTCTCTACGCAAATAGGGGAGGACGAGCTCTTTTGCCTTTGCCGAAAACGTGCAATTTCCCTTGGTTTCACCGAATGGTCGCATGCTGTGATACCATGATGGGCTGTCAGTAATCCACTCAAAGGAGTCAACGTGGGTCCGTTCCAGATTCTTCTCTTCGCCGTTTGGGCGCTTTCCGCGATCGCGCTGATCGCTCTCGTTTTGATGCATTCCGGTAAGGGCACCGGCGTTTCCGACATGATCGCCAGCTCCCTATACAACTCCAGTGCTGCTACCGGCGTTATGGAGCAGAATCTCGATAAGCTTACGGTTATCGTTGCCGTTGTATTCTCCGTCTGCGTTGTTCTCGCCATGTTTTTCTTCCCCCAGGGCATCGTCGGCCTGTAAGGCGCTTGCCACAATAGGGGAGAGCCCTCTTATTTATTTCTAAACCCGTCTCAGTTTCGAGGCGGGTTTTCTTATATGTGTGGTCGTACGGCATGTCGTGGTTTTCGCGATGATCATCTTACGCGCTAGGACAAATTGTTGTTATAAAATGCTTGCGCATTCTGCCTTGACAATCAGGGATATACTGTCAAGTACAAATCTGTTAACGGATAATTGTGCATGAATATCTGATTCAATATATACAATATGCTCTAAAAATAATAAGGGAATATGCTTCAACATATTCAATATATAGAAAAGTATATGCAATGTATACAGTTGATTAACGGTTGTTCATCAACTTTTCTACAAAACTCGTCCACTAAACGGCTATAATAATGTGCCGTGGAGTGCGCAAAGGTATGACCAGCCGCTGCACGCTCCAATATCCGCAAGAAGGGATTAGAGTCGGATAAAAGGAGGTTGGAGAGTTGGTAGGAATTGTTATCGCTAGCCATGGCGAGCTCGCACCCGGTATCAAGCAGGCGGGCAGCATGGTGTTCGGTGACCAGCCCAACGTCGGCGCCGTGTCGCTGATGCCAAGCATGGGTCCCGACGATATCCGTGCCAAGATCGAAGAGTGCATCTCTTCGTTCGACGACCAGGATCAGGTTTTGATTTTGGCCGATCTCTGGGGTGGTACCCCGTTCAACCAGGCGAGTGCCGTGCTTGATGGCCATGAGGATTCTTGGGCTATTGTAACCGGTCTCAATCTGCCTATGTTGATCGAGGCATATGCATCCCGCATGTCATGTGAGTCCGCGCATGAAGTTGCCGTCGCGGTTCTCAAGACTGCCCGAGAGGGCGTTCGCATCAAACCCGAGGAGCTCGAGCCCGCAGAGGAGAAGCCCGCTGCAGCCGCCGTCGCCCCCCAGGGTGCAATTCCCGAGGGCACCGTTCTTGGTGATGGTCACATCAAGTACGTGCTCTGCCGCATCGACACGCGTTTGCTCCATGGTCAGGTTGCAACCACGTGGACCAAGATGACCGGTCCGGACCGCATCATCGTGGTCTCCGATGCCGTCGCGCATGATGATTTGCGCAAATCCATGATCGAGCAGGCTGCTCCTCCGGGAGTCAAGGCTCACGTCGTGCCCATCGACAAGATGATCGCCGTTTCAAAGGATCCGCGCTTTGGCGCTACCAAGGCGATGCTTCTGTTCGAGAACCCGCAGGATCTTCTGCGTGCCATCGAGGGCGGAGTTGACATCAAGAAGGTCAACCTGGGCTCCATGGCCCACTCCGTCGGCAAGGTCGTTGTTTCCAACGCCGTCGCTATGGGCAAGGAAGACGTCGAGACCATCGAGGCTCTTATCGCTAAGGGCGTCGAGTTCGACGTCCGCAAGGTTCCGGCAGATTCGCCGGAGTCTATCGACGCCATGCTTAAGAAGGCTAAGGCCGAACTTGCCTAAAAGGAGGTAGAAATGTCGATTATCACGATTTTACTCATCGTCCTCGTCGCCTTCCTTGCAGGCATGGAGGGCGTTCTGGACGAGTTCCAGTTCCATCAGCCCCTGGTGGCGTGCACGCTCATCGGCCTGGTGAGCGGTCATTTGGCCGAGGGCATCATGCTCGGCGGCTCCCTGCAGATGATTGCCCTTGGTTGGGCGAACGTCGGCGCCGCCGTTGCGCCGGATGCCGCCCTGGCTTCCGTCGCTTCCGCGATCATCATGGTGCTCGCGCTGGACGGCGGTAGCGCGAACTCGACCGACGCGATCAACGCCTCGATCGCCCTGGCCGTGCCGCTGTCCGTCGCCGGCCTGTTCCTTACCATGATCTGCCGTACCATCGCTATTCCTATAGTTCACGCTATGGACGCGGCGGCAGAGAAGGGTAACTTCGCAGCTATCGACGGCTTGCAGATCGTAGCCATCTGCCTGCAGGGCGTCCGCATCGCCATCCCAGCGCTCGCGCTGTGCTTCGTTCCCGCTCAGGTCGTTACCGACGCCCTGAACATGATGCCCGCATGGCTCTCCGGCGGCATGGCCGTCGGCGGTGGCATGATCGCCGCCGTTGGTTACGCCATGGTCATCAACATGATGGCGACCAAGGAGGTCTGGCCGTTCTTCGCGCTGGGCTTCTGCCTCGCCGCCATCAGCCAGCTCACGCTGATCGCCCTCGGCGTCATCGGTATCTCCCTCGCCCTTATCTACCTTGGCCTCAAGGACCTTGCCAAGAACGGTAACGGCGGCGGCTCCGGTGACCCGCTCGGCGACATCTTGAACGATTACGAGTAGGAAAGGGGGACAACGATAATGGCAGAGAAGGTTACTCTCTCTAAGAAAGACCGTATGGCCGTTGCCTGGCGTCACCAATTCCTGCAGGGCTCTTGGAACTACGAGCGTATGCAGAACGGCGGCTGGTGCTATTCCATGGTCCCGGCTATCAAGAAGCTGTACTCCAATAAGGAGGACCAGGTTGCCGCGCTTAAGCGCCACATGGAGTTCTACAACACCCATCCGTACGTCTCCGCTCCGGTTATCGGCGTTACCCTGGCCCTCGAAGAGGACCGCGCCAACGGCGCCAAGGTGGAGGACGCAGCGATCCAGGGCGTTAAGGTCGGTATGATGGGCCCGCTGGCCGGCGTCGGCGATCCCGTCTTCTGGTTCACCCTTCGCCCCATTCTCGGTGCTCTGGGCGCTTCGCTGGCGCTCGGCGGCTCCATCCTGGGTCCGCTGCTGTTCTTCTTCGGCTGGAACATCATCCGCATGCTGTTCCTCTGGTACACCCAGGAGTTCGGCTACAAGGTCGGTACTTCCATCACCAAGGACCTCTCCGGCGGCCTGATGGGCAAGATCACCGAGGGCGCTTCCATCCTCGGCATGTTCATCATCGGCTCTCTGGTCCAGCGCTGGGTTTCCATTTCCTTCACCCCGGTCGTCTCCCAGGTGACTCAGTCCGAAGGTGCCTATATCGACTGGGCTAGCCTGTCCTCTGGCACCGACGGCATCCGTGAGGCTCTTACCCAGTATGCCGCCCTTGGCCCCAACGGCCTTGATGTCATCAAGACCACCACGCTTCAGGCCAACCTCGACTCCCTTATTCCGGGTCTCGCAGCTGTCTGCCTGACGCTTCTGTGCTGCAAGCTTCTCAAGAAGAAGGTTTCCCCCATCGTCATCATCCTGTGCCTGTTCGCCGTCGGTATCGGCGGACGCCTGCTCGGCATCATGTAAGTCCTTGTTCGACGTGCATGTACGGCTTTTCTGGACGATGAATCCGATAGCAGCCTGATTCTCGCATTCGCGCCCCGTGTATTCGACTTTGCGTCGCGTGCACGGGGCGTGCTGTATTCTCTGGTACCTATGTGGTACGGTAAAGTGGTTTCTGCATATTCTAATGAGGGGAGTGGGGATGGCTCAGTCGCAAAACAGCGTCGTGGACCTTACGATTCCCGCAACGTCCTACCATGGTCTTGCCACCTACGGCAACGTCATGATCGGCAACAAGGCCTTTGAGTTCTATAACGAGAAGAACCCCGAGGATTTCATTCAGATACCGTGGGAGCAGATCGACCACGTAGCGGGCTCCGTCATGTTTGGTGGCAAGTGGATCGCGCGCTTTGCGATCATGACCAAGAACGATGGAGACTTCTCGTTCTCTACCAAGGACAACAAGAAGACACTGCGCGCTATGCGCGCTTATATTCCAGAGGACCATCTGGTGCGGTCGCTGAGCTTCTTCGATGTGGTCAAGCGCGGCTTCTTAAGCTTGTTCAAACGGTAGGTAAAGCGCTTGTAAACGCATATTGTTTCTAAATGGTTTCATTCATCTGGGCATGACACCGTTCGCCGAACTTGAACTTGACTTATTTGAGTTTGGTGAGCGGTGTCATGAGTTTGCAGGTAGAAATAGTGCGATTCGCTAAAAAGTATCAATATGCACAATCGCACTTTTGCCAAATAAAGAAAATCCTTGCGGTTACACAAAAAGAGACGTTAATTATGCATTAAATGCGCTAAGGTAGTACAACATCACAGCCTGTTACCCAAGTGTGGGCAATGGGTTGGACGATGATACGGTGCGCGGTTTTGCTGCGGTCGAGTGCGCTCGAAATCACCGTGCATCGGAAGGTTTCATCTTAAAGGAGGATGGCATGACTGAAATGAAGAACCAGCCCGTAGTCGGTCGTCGCGCGTTCGTCGGCGGCACCCTCGCTGCGAGCTCTCTGGCGTTCCTCGCCGCATGCGGCAAGAAGGAGGCTCAGACTCCCGCTGCTGGTAGCGGAGACGGCACCGCTGCTGCTGAGGGTGGCACCCTGAACTACTACATCAACAACCCGGTCTGCATCGATCCCTACAACGTCCAGGAGGACCAGGGCACCCAGGTCGAGTTCCAGCTCTTCGATTCCCTCATGAAGTTCGACTTCGAGGCCAACGAGCTCAAGCCGCTCGCCTGCGAGAGCTATGAGGCTTCCGATGACGCCAAGACCTTTACCTTCCACCTGATCGAGGGCGCCACCTTCCACAACGGCGACCCCGTTACCGCTGCTGACTTCAAGCGCGGTTGGACCCGTCTGGTCAGCCCCAAGAGCGCGGTTCAGGTAGAGTACGGTCCCTCCCAGATCGCTTACCACCTGTCCATGGTCAAGGGCTACTCCGAGCTCGCCGCTGGCGACGCCGACGACTTCGCCGGCGTTACCTGCCCCGACGACAACACGCTGGTTGTCGAGCTCACCGCCGCCTACGCTGACTTCCCCTACGTCTGCTCTCACCCCGCTCTGGCTCCCGTTCCCGAGGCCGCTGAGTCCGACGCCAAGAACTTCTACCTCGCTCCTATCGGCAACGGCGCCTTCATGATGAAGCCGGACACCAAGTGGGAGGACGGTCAGTACATCGACCTCGTCCGCTTTGATGATTATCACGGCGACAAGGCCAAGATCGACGGCATCCACTTCGGCGTCCAGAAGGACATCGAGACCGCGTACAAGGAGTTCCAGGCTGGCAACTTCGACGTCGCCGACGTTCCCACCGCTCAGATCGATGCCGCCAAGAAGGAGTACGGCACGTCTGAGGACGGCTACACCATGAACGACAAGGGTCGTATGCTTCTTGGTGCCGAGCCCTCCACGTATTACCTGGTCTGCAACACCACCATCGAGCCCTTCAACAACGCCGACTTCCGTAAGGGCGTTTCTCTGGCCATCAACCGCGAGGCTATCTGCGAGTCCATCTTCAAGGGCACCCGTACCCCCGCCGACGGCATCGTTCCTCCGGGAATCGACGGTTACAAGGAGGGCGCATGGGAGTTCTCTGCCTATGACGTCGACAAGGCCAACGAGTACCTCGACAAGGTCGCTCCCATGAACGGTGATTCTCGCGGCATCTCCATGGTTCTGTCCTACAACCAGGATGGCGGCCACAAGGAGATCATGGAGTCCGTCATCGGCGACCTCGCCAAGGTTGGCATCGAGGTCACCTCTGATACCCCCGAGTGGTCTGCTCTTCTGTCCAAGTATGACAACATGGACTTCCAGATCGGTCGTCTGGGCTGGGTTGCCGACTACCCGATCATGGACAACTTCCTGTACCCGCTGTTCCACTCTGATTCCCTGGGTGGCGACAACAAGTCCGGTTACAGCAACGCCGAGGTTGACAAGATGATCATGGACGCCCGTGGCATCACCGACGACGCTACTCGTATCGCCAAGATGCAGGAGGCCGACGCTCTCATCGGCGCCGACCTGCCCGTCATCCCGCTGATGTTCTACACCCACACTCTTGTCGGCTCCAGCCGCATCAAGAACCTCTACATCGATCCTCAGAAGAAGGCCTACCTTGGCCGCGCTGAGCTGTCCGCGTAGATAATGTCAATTAACGTACAGTAATTGCCTTTTAGGTTATACTAACTGTTCGCGAAAACGGGGTGCCGATGCTCGCGTCGGCATCCCGTTTCCTGATGGAGAGGAACCCCGACCGTCTCCATCTTCACATTTAGTCCCGACGACAGGGGAGAGATCGTATCTATGGGAAAGTACATCCTCAAGCGAGTGCTGCAATTCATCCCGGTGTTCTTTGGCGTAACGCTTATTCTGTTTGCGCTGCAGAACATTGTCCCGGGCGATCCGATCAAGCTTATAGGCGGCGGCGGTAAGGCCATGACTCCGGAAGCGGAGCTTAACCTGCGCATTCGCTATAATCTTGTTCAGGTCGATGAGAATGGCCACGCTATTCTCGACGAGAACGGCGATCCCGTTCCGGTCCCCATGCTGGACCGCTACGTCACCTACATCACCGACCTGTTCCATGGTGATCTGGGTGAGTCCTACCAGCGCAAGATGGAGGTCACGGATATCTTAAGTTCCAAGTATCCGTATACCATCAAGCTTGCTATCTGCGCCATCGTTTTGGAAGCCATCATGGGCGTCGGCGCAGGAATCATCTCGGCAGTGAAGCGATACTCGTTCTGGGATATCCTCGTAACCCTCTCTACGTCGGTTTTGGTCGCAGTGCCGGCATTCTGGTTGGGCATGCTGCTCCAGCTGATTTTCGGCGTCTGGATCAAGGACTTGACCGGCGGCGCGTTCTCGCTGCCTATCTCCGGTGCCGGCGGTGCCGCATCCCAGTACCAGGATTGGGTCCACTATATCCTGCCTTCCATCACCCTGGCTTCCGTATCCACCGCCTATGCCGCGCGCATCATGCGCTCGCAGCTGTTGGATGTTATGAACCAGGACTACATCCGCACCGCTAAGGCCAAGGGCCTTTCAAATCGCGCCATCATCTGGAAGCACGCTCTTAAGAACGCCCTTATCCCGGTTGTCACCTATATTGGCGTCGACTTTGGCGCTATGCTCGCCGGCGCAATCCTCACGGAGACGGTCTTCAACTGGCCCGGTGTTGGCTATGAGATCTATCGCGCTATTACGCAGCGTGACTGGCCCATTGTTATGGGTGGCGTGACCGTGGTTGTCGTCGTGGTCATGGTTATCAATCTTCTGGTCGATATCAGCTACGCATTCCTTGATCCTCGCATTCGTTACGGTGCGCCCAAGGACAAGGCGTAGGGGAGGGTTAGCATGCAAGAACCGAGTCCTACTCAGCGCGCCGGCATGGCCGCAAAGGCGGAAACCAAGGGTCAGGTTAAGCCCGCCGCCAAGTCCCGCACGCTTTGGGGCGATGCCTTCAAGCGTCTTCGTAAAAACAAGCTCGCCGTCCTCGCGGTGATCTGGATCATTTTCGTCGCCCTGGTCGCTCTCACCGCGGACCTATGGGCGCAGGATTGGTTGGGTTCGCCCACCGCGTCCGACTCTACGCTCATGGCGACGACCTCGCTGCTGCCTCCTTCGGCTGAGCACCCGTTCGGCACCGATCCGCTGGGCCGCGACATCCTTGTCCGCGTTATCTACGGCGCGCGCGTCTCGCTGTCGGTCGGTATCATGGCCACCGCCATCTCTACGGCAATCGGTCTGATTCTTGGTGCGATCGCAGCGTTCTACGGCGGTATCTGGGACACCATCATCATGCGTCTCGCCGACGTGTTCCTGGCGTTCCCCTATATCCTGTTCGTCGTTGCCATGATCGCGGTTATCGGGCAGAGCCTTACCAACGTCTTTATCGCTATCGGTATCCTTGGCTGGCCGTCGATCGCCCGTGTGTTCCGCTCCGCGATCCTTACCGTCAAGGAGAACGACTACGTCGACGCCGCTCGCGCTATGGGCGCATCTGACGCTCGTATCATCGCGCGTCATATCTTCCCCAACTCCGTGGCTTCCATCGTCGTCTACGCGACCATGAACATCGGCGGCGCCATCCTTACCGAGTCCTCCCTGTCCTTCCTGGGCATGGGCGTTGTTCCGCCCACCCCGTCTTGGGGCTCCATGATTCAGGCCGGCCAGGCGTACCTTGAGACCGCTCCGTGGATGATGATCATGCCGGGTCTGGCGATTCTTTCCACCGTTCTCGCCTTCACCCTGCTTGGTGACGGCCTGCGCGATGCTCTCGACGTCAAGATGAAGGATGCGTAAGTTCATGAAGAAGAAGTCCAATAAGAACTACGTCGACCTTAAGACGCAGCCCATCCCCGAGGGTCAGCACCTGCTCGAGGTCGATAACCTCAAGATGTATTTCCATACCGAGGACGGCATCGTCCACGCGGTCGATGGCGTTTCCTACACGCTCGATCGCGGCGAGACCCTCGGCGTCGTCGGCGAGTCCGGTTCCGGCAAGTCCGTGACCGCCATGACCATCATGGGTCTTATCTCCATGCCTCCCGGCCATATCGAGGGCGGTCGCGTCATGTATCGCGGTCGCTCGCTGCTCGATATGTCCGAGGAAGAGATGCAGCACATTCGCGGTAACGACATCGCAATGATTTTCCAGGACCCCATGACCTCCCTGAACCCGGTTTACAAGATCGGCAAGCAGGTGGGCGAGGGCCTTCGTCTGCATCGCGGCTACACCAAGGAGCAGGCTCTCAAGCGCGCTACCGAGCTTCTTGACCTGGTCGGTATTCCCGAGCCGGAGAAGCGCGTCAACGAGTATCCGCACCAGTTCTCCGGCGGCATGCGCCAGCGCGTCATGATCGCCATCGCTCTTCTGTGCGACCCGGAGCTGCTCATCGCGGATGAGCCCACCACCGCCCTGGATGTAACTATCCAGGCCCAGATCCTGGACCTGCTCCGGTCCATAAACGAAAAGCTGGGCACCTCCATCATTCTTATCACCCACGACCTGGGCGTCGTGGCCTCTATGGTGGATACTGTGGCAGTGATGTACTGCGGCCACATCGTGGAAAAAGCTGATGTGCGCACCATCTTCCAGCACCCTCTTCACCCCTATACGGAGGGACTGCTCCGCTCCATCCCGCACATGGATGACAGCCAGGGGGACCTGGCCACCATCGAAGGGTCGGTCCCCAGTATCTATCACATGCCGGAGGGCTGTGCCTTTCACAACCGCTGTGCCTGCTGCCGGAAGATCTGCACCCAGAAACAGCCTCCCCTCCTGACCCTGGATGGGGAACACACCGTCCAGTGCTGGAAATATACGCCCCAGTGGGACGAGGAAGGGGGGAGCGATCATGTCTGAACGCCCGATCCTGCTCCAGGC
>ERZ833963.3224-NODE-3224-length-13375-cov-3.214264_pt1 | contig 13375 bp, 9 predicted proteins | sample MGYA00519693_ERZ833963 | MGnify/ENA primary metagenome ERZ833963 (study PRJEB31850, sample SAMEA3708748) | human gut metagenome | biome: human gut; feature: human-associated habitat; material: faeces | place: China | collected 2014 ... | reverse complement strand
GCCGCGGCAGTATTTGCCGGTGGAGGGCCATACAGCGTGATGATAGGTGGCGTCGAACTGGCCGGTCACAAGACGCGGAGCCAGGCAGCCAAACGAAGCGCCGACCTTATGGCAGCCGGTCGGGAACCACTTGCCGGACATGGCCAGAATGCGGCACGGAACGCCGGAAACGGAGGACGGGATCTCAACATAGTTCGGGGTCTTCTGATACAGGCCGCCGGACTCCTTGGCCTCGTTGTGCCAGCTGATGCGGAACAGGTTGACGGGGTCAACGTCCCACAGGCCGGTGTGCGTCAGCTTTTCCTTGATCTTCTCGGGGATCAGATCAGGGTTCTGCATCTGGGCGATGGTCGGGATGATGATGTTGTTTTCCTTGGCCTTCTGGATGTTGTGGGCCAGGCCTTCACGGTTGATGGTCAGATCGATCTTGCTCATAGTTCGTTTGTTCCTCCTGTTTTACTGTTGTCTAAGTATGAATAGAGCGTGTACTTGGAGATGCCGAAATGCTTGGCGATCTTATCGCCGGATTTAGTGATCAGAAGTGCGCCGGAATTACTGAGATAGCGGATGGCCTTGACCTTGTCGTCCTTGGTCATGAGCGCGGCGGGCTTGCCCACCACGTGTTCGCATTCACGGAACAGGTCATCGAGCAGGTCGCCGACGTTGCGGGTGATGGGTTCGGGGTCCACATGCTTGGATTTCTCTTCACCGATGAAGGTCCACAGCGTACTCTCGAATGCCTTCATAAGGGTGATGTCGAAGTTGATCGCAAGTACGCCCACCGCGTCGCCGTCGTCGTTGCGGATGAAGATGGTACTTGATTTCAAGATCTTGCCGTCCGAGCTCTTGGTGAGGTAGGGCTGGCGATCCTCCATCTTCTTGTTTCCCTGCAGTGCTTCGAGGACCACGTGGCTGGGCCCATCGCCAAGCTTGCGCCCGCTCACATGGCCGTTTTCGATTGCAACGATGGAGCGGTCCAGGTCGCTGGTTTCTAAGTCATGCACCACCACCTCGCAATTGGGTCCAAATTGCAGGGCGAGCCCGTGTGCGAGCCTTTTGTAAAACTCGATCTGGTTGTCGGTCATGGCGCTCCTCAGTACTCCTAACAAACAATTTGTAAGGTATATGTTGACACATTATCGATGCAATAGGTGTGACATGCGAAAACTACCGTTTATCGGCATAAAACGACCGATTAGGAAACCAAACAAAAAGTCTGTACAATAAGTCTTAGATGTGATAAAACCTTATCAACAAACAAATTGTTTGGTATCCAGATGAAAGATTTGAACATTGGGCAGCAAAGAGCTTAGGAGAGAAGCATGGCTGACAGGATTCAATGGTCGGACAACCACATGGAGAAGAGCGACGACGCCCACCTCGGCATCATGTCGCTTGATAACGTCGCGAAGGCCCGTGCCTTCCACAAGAGCTTCCCGCAGTACACGGTGACCCCGCTCGCCCGCCTGGACAATCTGGCTGCTCGCCTGGGCCTTAACAACCTGTGCGTCAAGGACGAGAGCTATCGCTTCGGCCTGAACGCGTTCAAGGTCCTGGGAGGCTCCTTCGCCATGGCTAGCTACATCGCGGACGAGACCGGCCGCGACGTCTCCGACATGACCTACGACTACCTCACCAGCGACGAACTCGCCCGCGACTTCGGCCAGGCAACCTTCTTTACCGCTACCGATGGCAACCACGGCCGCGGCGTCGCATGGGCTGCCAAGCGCCTGGGCCAGAAGGCCGTCGTGCACATGCCCAAGGGTTCCACCAAGCCTCGTTTCGACAATATCGCCGCCGAGGGCGCGACCGTGACCATCGAAGAGGTCAACTACGACGAGTGCGTCCGTATGGCGGCCGCTGAGGCCGATGCCTGCGAGCGCGGCGTCATCGTCCAGGATACCGCTTGGGAAGGCTATGAGAAGATCCCCAGCTGGATTATGGAAGGCTACGGCACCATGGCATCCGAGGCCGCGGAGCAGCTCCGCGAGGCCGCTATCAACCGTCCCACCCATGTGTTCGTGCAAGCCGGCGTCGGCTCGCTGGCAGGCGCTGTGGTGGGCTACTTCGCAAACCTGTATCCGGATAATCCCCCCACGTTCGTGGTTATGGAGGCCACCAACGCCGCATGCCTGTACAAGGGCGCTGTCGCGGCAGATGGCGAGCCTCGCATCGTGACCGGCGACATGCCCACCATCATGGCCGGCCTGTGCTGCGGCGAGCCCAACACGCTTGGTTGGGACATCCTGCGCAACCACGTCACCGCTTTTGTGGCCTGCCCCGATTGGGTCGCCGCACGCGGCATGCGAATCCTGGGAGCACCCGAGAAGGGCGATCCCCGCGTCATCTCCGGCGAGTCGGGAGCCGTGGGCGCGGGCCTCATCTCCACGCTCATGACGGATGATTCCTATGCCGAGCTGCGCGACCTGATCGGGCTGGACAAGACCAGCAACGTCCTCATGTTCTCCACCGAGGGCGACACCGATCCCGAGCACTACCGCAAGGTCGTGTGGGACGGCGCGTATCCGGCCGAGTAGCCGCGAGCGCTTGGGCGAACAATCCACATGGTTTCAACTTCTAGAAAGAAGGGACAGATACACAATGGCTAAGGAACTGGACTTCGAGGGCATCAAGAAGGCGGCACAGGATTACGGCAAGGATATGACCGCGTTTCTGCGCGCTATGATCAGCCATCCGTCCGAGAGCTGCGAGGAGGGCGAGGTAGTCGCCTGCATCAAGGCCGAGATGGAGAGGCTCGGCTTCGACAAGGTCGAGGTCGACGGCCTGGGCAACGTTATCGGCTGGATGGGCGAGGGCGACAAGATCATCGCCATCGACTCGCACATCGATACCGTGGGTATCGGCAACATTGAGAACTGGACCCATGACCCCTACGAGGGCTATGAGGACGACGAGGTCATCTACGGCCGCGGCGGCTCCGACCAGGAGGGCGGCATGGCTTCCGCTACCTACGCTGCCAAGATGATGAAGGACCTGAACCTCATCCCCGAGGGCTACAAGATCATGGTCGTCGGCTCCGTCCAGGAAGAGGACTGCGACGGCATGTGCTGGCAGTACATCTGCAACAAGTACTTCGCATCCGTTGATGAGGCTCGCGAGAAGATCGCGTTCGTCATCTCCACCGAGCCCACCGACGGCGGCATCTATCGCGGACACCGCGGCCGCATGGAGATCCGCGTCGACGTTCACGGCGTCTCCTGCCACGGTTCCGCTCCGGATCGCGGTGACAACGCTATCTACAAGATGGCCGATATCATCGCCGACGTCCGCGCCCTCAACAACAACGGCTGCGACGAGTCCATCGACATCAAGGGCCTGGTCAAGATGCTCGACCCCAAGTACAACCCCGAGCACTACGAGGACGCTCGCTTCCTGGGTCGCGGCACCTGCACCGTCTCCCAGATCTTCTACACCAGCCCGTCCCGCTGCGCCGTCGCCGATTCCTGCGCGATCTCCATCGACCGCCGCATGACCGCCGGCGAGACCTGGGACTCCTGCCTGGACGAGATCCGCAACCTGCCCGCTTGCAAGAAGTATGGCGACGACGTCGAGGTCTCCATGTACATGTACGACCGTCCCAGCTGGACCGGCGAGGTCTATGAGACGGAGTCCTATTTCCCCACGTGGATCAACGCCGAGAACGCCGCCCACGTGCAGGCGCTCGCCGACGCTCACCACGGCCTGTTCGGCGAGGAGCGCATCGGCTGCGAGCAGTCCATGGACAAGCGCCATCGTCCGCTGATCGATAAGTGGACCTTCTCCACCAACTGCGTCTCCATCCAGGGTCGCTACGGCATCCCCTGCGTCGGTTTCGGCCCGGGCGCAGAGAGCCAGGCCCATGCGCCCAACGAGGTTACCTACAAGCAGGACCTGGTGACCGCCGCCGCTCTCTACACGGCAGCCGTCAACCTCTACGACGAGTCCCGTGCCACCGGCGACGTCACGGTCTTCCGTGCCGGCGCAACCGATAACGACATCAAGTAATCAGTGACCAACCACTTTGTGACCACAGGCTGCCGCGTGCCCCACTCTCTCTTCCCAATGCCTGGCGCGCGGCGGCCTTTGGCTTGTAGCTAGCCGTGCGACCAAATCCGGTTGCACGTTGAATCCATGATGCGAAAAAGGAGCACCACCATGGCAAAGAATTTCAACGAGATCCTCGAGACCCTGTCCGGCCTCGACTACTCCGGTATGTACAACAGCGACTTCCTGCACACCTGGGACAAGACCACCGATGAGCTGAAGGCCCTCTACGAGACCGCTGCCGCTATCCGCAACCTGCGCGAGCGCAACATCTCCAGCCGCATCTTCGATTCCGGTCTGGCCGTCTCGCTGTTCTGCGACAACTCCACCCGTACCCGCTTCTCCTTCTCCAAGGGCTCCAACCTACTTGGTCTTGAGCTCCAGGATCTGGACGAGAAGAAGTCCCAGATCGCCCACGGCGAGACCGTTCGTGAGACCGCTACCATGATTTCCTTCATGGCCGACGTCATCGGTATCCGCGACGACATGTACATCGGTGCCGGCGACGCCTATATGGCCGAGGTCTCCGAGTCCGTCCAGCAGGCATACGCCGACGGCGTTCTCGACCACCGTCCCACGCTGATCTCCCTGCAGTCCGACTCCGACCACCCCACGCAGTCCTCCGCCGACATGCTCTCCCTCATCGAGGAGTTCGGCGGCCTTGAGAACCTCAAGGGCAAGAAGGTTGCCGTTACCTGGGCTTACTCTCCCTCTTACGGCAAGCCGCTGTCTTGCCCGCAGTCGCTGATCTCGCTTCTGCCCCGCTTTGGCATGGACGTCACCCTGGCGCACCCCGAGGGCTACGATCTGATGCCCGAGGTCGTCGAGAAGGCGAAGGCCTACGCCGCCGAGTCCGGCGCCACCTTCAAGCAGGTCAACACCATGGCCGAGGCCTTCGAGGGCGCCGACATCGTCATCCCCAAGTCCTGGGCTCCGTTTGCCGCCATGGAGCAGCGCACCAAGCTGTACGCTGCTGGCGACGACGCGGGCATCGCCGCTCTCGAGAAGGAGCTGCTCGCCCAGAACGCCACCCATAAGGACTGGGTCTCCACTCGCGAGCTCATGGCTACCACCGCTAACGGCCAGGACACCATCTTCATGCATCCGCTGCCCGCCGACATCTCCGGCGTCTCCTGCGAGAACGGCGAGGTCATGGCCGACGTCTTCGAGGATCACCGCATCGGCATGTACAAGGAGGCCAGCTACAAGCCCTACGCCATCGCCGCTATGATGTTCCTGCAGAAGGTCAAGAACCCGGTCGAGACCCTGCGCGCCCTCGAAGCTGCCGCCACTCCCCGTTGGAACCAGCAGTAAGGACCGGTTGGCATGAGCAAGCGCATTGTTGTCGCCCTTGGCGGTAACGCCCTGGGTTCGAACCTCCCCGAGCAGATGGAGGCCGTCCGCGGCACCGCAGCAGCGATCGCGGACCTCATCGTCGCCGGCAACGAGGTCGTCATCGTCCACGGAAACGGCCCGCAGGTGGGCATGATCGCCGACGCCGTGGCCGAGCTCACCCGCAGCGATCCTGAGAAGTACGTTCCGGTGCCGCTGTCCGTCTGCGGTGCCATGAGCCAGGGCTACATTGGCTACGACCTACAGAACGCCCTGCGCGAGGAGCTTCTCAACCGCGGTGTCGAGAAGGGCGTGTCCACCGTCCTCACCCAGATCGAGGTCGACCCGGACGATCCCGCGTTCCAGAATCCCACCAAGCCCATCGGCCCGTTCTACACCGAGGAGCAGGCCCGCGAGATCATGGCCGAGAACCCCGAGATGGTCTTCGTCGAGGACTCCGGCCGCGGCTGGCGTCGCGTCGTCGCCTCTCCCGAGCCCAAGAAGATCGTCGAGGCCGACTCCATCCTGAACCTGCTCGACAACGAGTTCATCGTCATCGCCTGCGGCGGCGGCGGAATCCCCGTTGTCCGCGACTACAACAACAAGGGCTGCTACAAGGGCGTGGCCGCCGTCATCGACAAGGACATGGGCGGCGAGCTGCTCGCCGAGGACTGCGGCGCCGATGTTCTGTTCCTGCTGACCGCCGTCGAGCATGTCGCCATCAACTTCGGCAAGCCCGACCAGCAGGAGCTCGAGGAGCTCACCGCTGACGAGGCCGAGCGCCTCGCCGACGAGGGCCAGTTCGGCAAGGGCTCCATGGAGCCCAAGGTCCGCGCCGCCATCAAGTTCGCGCGCTCCCGCAAGGGCCGCACCTGCATCATCGGCGCCCTCGACAAGGCCGCCGAGACCATGGCCGGCCTCTCCGGTACCCGCATCTGCGGCTAACCCCGTCTCCCTTCAGCAGGGCAACCTGCAAGCTAACCTCTCTCCTCGACGCCCCCGCTCCCCCTGCGGGGGCGTCCTCGTTTAAATGACATCTTCATCTATGCTTCGGGTCCGTCATCGCGGCTCGTTACATTTTATGAACCGAGATATTGCTTGTCGCAAAGCGGGAAATTTGCCCGCTAGCTGGGTAGGATAAAAAGACGTGTGCGCGGGGTGCATGGATGCGCCTCGCGCCCGTTCGCTGCCCATCTATATATCTCGAAAGGTGCCGCCCATGCATGGAGACACCATTTTGCTCATGACGTTCGTCCTTGCCCTGGTCGCCGCGTTTGCCGGCGGTTTGGTCGCTCGTGCCCTGCGTTTGCCCCCGTTGGTGGGTTATCTGTTGGGCGGCTTGGCGGTGGGCCCGTTTACGCCCGGCTTCATTGGTGATTCGCAGGCCATGAACCAGCTCTCAGAAGTGGGCGTTATGTTCATGATGTTTGGCACGGGCCTGCATTTCTCACTTAAAGACCTGGCCCAGGTCAAAGGTATCGCCGTGCCGGGCGCCATAATCCAGATTGTGCTGGGCACGTTGGCAGGTTATGGCTTGGCCCAAGCTTTTGGGTGGTCTGCCCAGGCGGGTATCATGCTGGGTCTTTCCGTGTCCATTGCATCGACCGTGGTCCTTATCAAGAACCTTACGGATGAGGGCTTGTATCAAACGCGCGGCGGACGCATCGCCACGGGATGGCTGATTGTAGAGGACCTTGCCACCGTCTTGATTTTGGTGGTGCTGCCGGTGGTGTTTGGTCCGGGCGAGGTAGAGCCCGCGCAGCTTGCGGGGCAGATTGGCGTCGCCCTGACTAAGACTGCGGCGTTTGTGCTGCTTATGTTGGTTGTTGGGTCTAAGGCGCTGCCGTGGCTCCTCGACCATATAGAGCGCTCCTGTCCACGCGAGCTATTTCAGCTTGCCGTGGTGGTAGTGGCGCTGGGAACGGCCATGCTGGCGTCGGTGGCGTTTGACCTTTCGGTTGCGCTGGGCGCGTTTTTGGCCGGCGTGGTGGTATCCGGCGACAAGCTGTCGCACCGCATCGCCGCAGAGGCAATTCCGTTCCAAGACCTGTTCTCTATTATCTTTTTCGCATCGGTGGGCATGATGGTCAACCCGGCGATTTTGGCGGCGCACCTGCCGGAGCTTCTCGCCCTGGTCGCCTTGATCATGGTGGGCAAGTGGCTCATCAACATGGTGCTGGGCATGGCGTTTTCCGTGGGCGTCGAGACATCGCTTACCATCGCGTCTGGTTTGTCGCAAATCGGTGAGTTCTCGTTCATCATCGGGCAGACCGGTATGGCGCTGGGGATTTTATCCGCGGATCAATACAGCCTTATTCTGGGTGGCGCCGTGGTTTCGATTGCACTGAACACCTTTGTGTTCAAGCTCGCGGGGCCGGCGGCGCACGCGATCCACAGCCGCCCGGGTCTGGCGAGGTTCTACGAGCGCCATGCCAAAGCACCCGAGCCGGTGGCGTGCGATATGTGCGGCCACGTGGTAGTTGTTGGTTACGGTAGCGCCGGTGAAAGCGTGGTCGATGCGTTGACGCGCCTGGACGTGTCCTGCCTGGTGGTCGAGCGCGATTTGGAGACGGCGGAGGCGGCGCAGGCGGCGGGCGCGCACATTCTTGTGGGCGATGCGGCGAACTCCGAAGTGCTGCGCCATGCGCACCTGGACCAGGCCCGCGTACTTGCAATCGCCATGAGTCACGAGCATTCCGCCGAGAAGATCGCAAGCGAGGCGCGCGCGGCGAACCCCGACATCAAGATCGTGACGCGCGCCGATACCGCCGCCGGCGTCGCCGCGCTGGTGGAAGCCGGCGCGGACGAGGTTGTTCGTCCCGAGCTTGAAGGCGGCATAGAGCTGCTTCGCCATACGCTGATCGACCTGGGGTATCGCCCCAAGCAGATCTCCGGTTGCGTGGAGCGCCTGCGCGAGAGCGGCTACGAGGCGCTGGGCGAGACGTCGCGCACCAAGCGCATCCAGGCGTTTGAGCGCATGGTATCTACTATGTCGGACATCGACATCCAATGGGCGAGCGTGGGCGAGGGCGCTGCCGGCAAGTCGCTGTCGCAGCTCGATGTTCGCGGTCGCACCGGGGCCCAGGCGGTCGCGCTGCGTCGTGCGGGGTCTGTGCAGCCGTTTGTTAATCCTGCGGCGCCTCTGCAGGTCGGCGATGTCCTGGGCCTTATGGGCACCGTTGAGCAGACCGAGGCGGCCGAGCATCTGTTGGCGTAGGGCGCATGCGGGCGAGGTAGAGGTGGGCGTAAACGCATGAACCTGCCAATTCTCGTCCAAAAAAAACTAGCCATAACTCGTATTTTTACTAGATACGACTAGTAAAACTGCGTATGCAGAGGCGAGAGCATGTATCAAAGGAATCGGGTTTCCACCCTTGTTCAGCGCCTTGTCGAAGATACTGTCTGGACGATGCAGATCATCGTTGGTCCCAGGCAAACAGGAAAAAGCACGATGATCGCTCAGGCGCTTAGCGCTGCCGACGTCATTTCGCATTATGTTAGTGCTGATGACGCTGCCAACCCAAACGAGTCGTGGATTGAGCGCGAGTGGCAAGTTGCGAGGGGAATGACGCGCAACGGTTCGAGGAAGGTGGTTCTGTGCATTGACGAGGTCCAGAAGGTCTCGGGTTGGGCTCGACAGGTGAAATCTCTTTTCGATCGCGACAGGATGAACGGAACGCCTGTCCGCGCCGTTCTAAGCGGCTCATCGTCCCTGCTTCTTCATAAGGGCTTGGAAGATTCCCTTATGGGTAGATTCGAGCTTATCCATTCTCCGCATTGGAGCTATGCGGAATGCAGGGATGCCTTTGGATTTTCGCTTGATCAGTTTCTGTACTTTGGTGGCTATCCGGGTGCGGCGGCGCTTGTCGCGGACAAGCAGCGTTGGAAGGCGTACGTTCGCGATGCGATAGCGGAGCCTACAATTTCCAAGGATGTTCTGGAGATGGAGGACGTGCGCAAGCCCGCCCTTATGCGCGCGTTGTTTAGGCTTGGCTGTGCGTATTCGGGCCAAGAGCTTTCGTACACAAAAATACTGGGTCAGCTTCAGGATCGGGGCAACACCATAACAGTGGCGCATTACCTGGACTTGCTGGGAAAAGCGGGCACGCTTTCCGCTCTTCCCAAGTTCTCGGATAAGGAAGTGGCAAAACGCCGTAGCTCCCCTCGACTTATGGTGCATAACACGTTCCTCATGACGGCGATGTCCGATAGGGGTCCTGAGGAATTCCTTGCACGAGGGGACCTTCGCGGTCATTTGGTTGAGTCTGCTGTCGGTGCTTATCTCATCGCGCGCTCTGAATGCGAGGGCTTTGAGGTTATGTGGTGGCGCGAGGGCAATAAAGAAGTCGATTTTGTTATTCGCAGCGAATCCGCTCTTACCGCTATTGAGGTCAAGGGCGGTGCGGAGTCTGGGCAGAGTGGCATGGCGTCGTTTCTCGGTGAGCATCCAGAAGCAAAAAGACTGGTTGTGGGAGGTGCGGACGCTGGCGCGTGTACGGTCGAAGAATCTCTCGCGGGCGATGTGGATCTGTTTTTGAGTCGCCTGCGCGCACGGTAGAGGTTCCTCGTCCAAAAACTGCACGGGGGACGCGTGCGACAGTGGGAACAAATCTGCAGGTAAAAATGGCACCCAAGCAGGAGCTTTATTCAAATGCAGCGCCGTTGGTCGGTAAATTGCATCCGTTCATTTTAGCGGCGTTTCCTCCAATCGGTTTGCCCCGCGCCGCCCGTCCGGCTCCCCGTATTGTTCAACTCAACGAGCGCGCACGGTCGCGCGAGAGGGGAGGGGCAAGCCGGTACGGGCTCGCTCCCCGCGAAGGGGGAGGCCATACGGCGGCCCCAAAGGCTAGGGACGAAGGTACACGTCCCAAAACTACGAAAGGAGGAGTGATATGGCGGATACGACTGCAGATCAGGGCGGAATGAAGAAAACACTGTCGCTCTGGAACTTCTTCACCATCGGCTTCGGCGCGATCATCGGCACCGGTTGGGTGCTTCAGGTCGGCGACTGGATGGTCGTCGGTGGCGGCCCCGTTCCCGCAATGATCGCGTTCCTCATCGGAGCCATCTTCCTGGTTCCCATCGGAGCAGTGTTCGGCGAGCTCACGGCTGCCATTCCCATCTCGGGCGGCATCGTTGAGTACGTTGACCGCACCTTTGGCCGCGTTCCTTCCTATATCACCGGTTGGTTCCTGGCTCTGGGTAACGGCATCCTGTGCCCGTGGGAGGCTATCGCCATCTCCACCCTGCTGTCCGATATGTTCGGCACCATCCCCGGCCTCGAGTGGCTTCGCGCTTTCGAGCTCTATGAGATCCTGGGCGCCAAGGTCTACCTGTTCCCCACGCTGATTTCCCTGGGATTTGCCGCCTACGTTATCTTCCTGAACTTCCGCGGCGCATCTTCTGCGGCTAAGCTGCAGGCCTTCCTCACCAAGGCCCTGCTCTGCGGCATGCTGCTGGCCATGGGCATCTCCATCTTCACCGGTTCCCCGGCGAACGCCCTTGCCGACGGCCAAGTCTTCTTCCAGGTCTCAGGTGCTGGCGGCGGTGTCGCGGCGACGGGTGCCGACAACATCTTTGGCGGTATCCTCTCCGTCCTGTTGCTGACCCCCTTCTTCTATGCTGGCTTCGATACCATTCCCCAGCAGGCAGAGGAGGCAGCCGAGGGCCTCAACTGGAACAAGTTCGGCAAGATCATCTCCCTCGCCCTGCTTGCCTCCGGCGGCTTCTACATGGTGTGCATCTACTCCTTCGGCACCATCCTGCCCTGGCAGACCTTTGTTGAGTCCCCCGTGCCCGCGCTGGCATGCCTCAAGGACATCAACTTCATCTTCTACCTGATCATGCTCTGCATCGCGACGCTTGGCCCCATGGGCCCCATGAACTCCTTCTACGGAGCTACCAGCCGCATCATGCTCGCCATGGGTCGCAAGGGCCAGCTGCCCGAGAAGTTCGCCGAGGTCGATCCCAAGTCCGGCGCTCCCAAGCTCGCCTGCATCGTCCTGGCTGCCATCACCCTGGTTGGTCCCTTCATGGGCAAGAACATGCTCATCCCGCTGACCAAGGTCTCCGCTCTGGCGTTCATCTTCTCCTGCACCATGGTCGCCCTTGCGTGCTTCAAGATGCGCTTCTCCGAGCCCGACCTGCCTCGCCCCTACAAGGTTCCCGGTGGCAAGTTCGGTATCGCCCTGGCAATCGCCGCCGGTCTGATCATCATCGCCCTGATCGTCCTTCCCATCACCGCCGAGTCCCTCGACCTCACCGGTTGGATCATCGTTCTCGGTTGGCTCGCCCTTGGCTTGGTGCTGATGTTTGTCACCAACGCCCGTGCCAAGGCAAAGGCATAGCCGTCGGGCTCTCCTGGTAGCTTTGCTCCCCGCGGACGCTGGCTTATAGCCCAAGCGCCGCACCCCTGCCCGCGTCTTTGGACGAGAAGTCCAAGCGCATCCGTAGGCAATCTGGCAGGGACCGCTCATATCAGTCACACCGCGGTCCCTGCTCTGTGATTTTGATCCATAAGGAGGAACCATGTCCACTAAGTACGCAATCGTTGGCGGCAAGCTCATCGACGGCACCGGTGCCGAGCCGGTCGAGAACTCCCTTGTCCTCGTGGACGAGAACGGCAAGATCGAGTACGCCGGCGCTATGCAGGACGTGCCCGAGGGCGCCCAGGTTATCGATGCCGCTGGCAAGACCGTTATGCCCGGCCTGATCGATACCCACCTGCACTTCTCCGGCAACCTCACCGACGATGACACCGACTGGGTCATGCAGCCGCTGCTCGAGAAGCAGGCCGTCGCCGTCAAGCAGGCCTATGACTGCCTCACCCATGGCCTGACCACCGTCTGCGAGATCGGCCGCTTCGGCATCCAGGTCCGCGACTGCATTGAGAAGGGCGTCTTCAAGGGCCCCCGCGTTCTCGCTACCGGTCTGGGCTTCTGCCGCACTGCCGGCCACGGTGACTCCCACCACTGTAGCCAGCTCGAGAACAAAGAGTCCCATCCCTGGGGCGATCAGGTCGACGGTCCGTGGGATCTGCGCAAGGCCGTTCGTCGTCGCCTTCGCGAGAACCCCGACGCCATCAAGATCTGGGCTACCGGCGGCGGCATCTGGCGCTGGGACTCCGGTCGCGACCAGCACTACTGCGCTGAGGAGATCAAGGCCGTGGTCGATGAGGCCAAGATGGTCGGCATCCCCGTGTGGAGCCACTGCTACAACAACCACGCCGCCGCTTACGATTCCGTCCGCTTTGGCTGCGAGCAGCTGATCCACGGCTTCGACATCGACGAGCGCACCATGGACCTCATGGCCGAGCAGGGCACCTTCTTCACCCCGACGATCGCCTTCCTGCCCACCTGGTACTCCACCTATCCGCCGGTCTACGTGCCCGAGCTGCATGACAAGTACGAGGGCACCCTGGTCGAGAAGGAGCTGCAGCGCAACTACGACTGCCTGCGCGAGGCCAAGAAGCGCGGCGTCGTGATGACCATCGGTTCCGACTCCTTCTCCTTCGTCACCCCGTACGGCACCTGCTCCATCGAGGAGATGTACGAGTTCGTCGACAAGATCGGCTTCACCCCTGTTGAGACCATCACCTGCGCCACCCTCAACGGCGCCAAGATGTGCCACATCGAGGACGAGACCGGCTCCCTCGAGGTTGGCAAGTGCGCCGACCTGCTGGTTGTCAACGGCGACGTCGCTGCCGACATCCACACCCTCAACGTCGACAACATGGACGTCATCATGAAGGACGGCTGGATCGTCGATCCCGGCACCTTCGGCGAGGGCAACAAGTACTCCGAGTAGCACCTCCTCCAAGCTACGATAACCTTACCAACTCCCTCATCGGGCCCCCGGCGGAACTCCAGCCCGCCGGGGTCCTTTTTGATGGAGCTCAAGGGGATTCGCGGTTGGCCCCCGGGGGTTGCGTGGCCGCATGGTTCACCGATGGGTAGGCGCGCGGTCCGGCAACCTTTTCAGGTGGAGCCGCCGAGCGGCG
>ERZ833963.3220-NODE-3220-length-13387-cov-26.406841_pt1 | contig 13387 bp, 8 predicted proteins | sample MGYA00519693_ERZ833963 | MGnify/ENA primary metagenome ERZ833963 (study PRJEB31850, sample SAMEA3708748) | human gut metagenome | biome: human gut; feature: human-associated habitat; material: faeces | place: China | collected 2014 ... | reverse complement strand
GGCTCGACCGCGAGCGCGCGGGCGATGCAAAGGCGCTGCTGCTGGCCGCCGGAGAGGCCGAGCGCGTTTTTCTTCAGGCGGTCCTTGACCTCGTCCCAAATCGCCGCGCCGCGCAGCGATTTTTCAACGATCTCATCGAGCTTTGCCTTGTTCTTCACGCCGTGCGTGCGCGGACCGTAGGCAATGTTGTCGTAAATGCTCATCGGGAAAGGGTTCGGCTTCTGGAACACCATACCCACCTGACGCCTAAGCTCACTCACATCGACGGACGCGTCAAAAATGTCCTCGCCCTTATAGAGGACGCTGCCCGTGATCTTCACATCGGGGATCAAATCGTTCATGCGGTCGAGCGTCTTTAAAAACGTCGACTTGCCGCAGCCACTCGGGCCGATGAGCGCCGTAATGCTTTTTTCGGGAATTTCAATGTTGATGTCCTTGAGCGCCTGATGGCTCCCGTACCACAGACACAGGTTCTCAACGGAAAAGATGTTGTTCATAGCCCTCTCCCCTCTTTCAATTTGTCTTCAAAGGCGAGGCCGTACCAGTGGCTCTCGCCGCGTTTTGCCGTTTTCTGCACGCAGTCGTCGCAGAATTCCGCCGCGTCCTTCAGGGCTTGCGGCATGCCTTTACCGTTCATCAGCTCGCCGCACAGGGCGGAGACGAACACATCACCCGTGCCATGCAGCGTCTGCGGAAGGCAGGGCTTGAAAATTTCCATATACTGCCCGTTCAGCCGCGCGCAGTAGCCGATCTCCTCCCCGCGGTGGACGCCGGTGATGATAACATTTTCCACCGTGAGCGCTTTAAGAAGCGTTTCTATCGGTGCGTCCATCCCGCAGCCCGCGAGAAGCGCCGCCTCCGTGCGGTTGGGCGTGATGAGCTGTGCGCTCTCGCACAGCGCGCGCATCGCCTGCACGTACTCTTCGGTAAAGCAGCCGTACAGCGCGCCGTTGTCGCCGAGCACGGGGTCGACCACAACGATGGTATCCTCCCCCGCAAAGTCGCGGAGGAAATCTTTTGCAAAATGCATCTGCTCCACCGAGCCGAAAAAGCCCATGCAGATGCCGTCGAATTTGATTTGAAGCTGTCCCCAGTGCGCGGCAAAGGCCTTCATCTCGTCCGTCATATCGCGCATGACGTAGCTGCCGAAGCCGTCCGCCGTGTGCGTCGATAAAATGGCCGTCGGCAGCGGTACCGTCTCCACCCCGTAGGAAGAGAGGATGGGCATGGCCACGCTCAGCGAACACTTGCCGAAGCAGGAAAGGTCATTTAAGAGCGCCATGCGCTTCATGCCGCTTCCGTTGACAGGTCGTATCATTGCTGTTTCCTCCTGAAGTATCGGCCGACCAGATCGGCGATGAGGTTAATGAGCATCGTCAGCAGCAGCAAAATGGCCGCGATGGCAAACACCACCCCCGTATCGCTCGACTCCTTGGCGTAGAAGTACAGCGCCACCGTCAGCGTCGCGCCCGCGTTGTGCATGCCCTCAAAGAAGTTGTAGAGCATGTGCGCCGAGCCCGCCGTGAATAAGAGCGCCGCCGACTCGCCGAGGATGCGTCCGATCGACAGGATACAGCCCGTCACGATACCGTCCACGCAGCTTGGCAGCACCACCGTGCGGATGGTGCGCCATTTGCCCGCGCCCAGGCCGAACGCGCCCTCGCGGTAGCTCTGCGGTACGGTCTTGAGGCTCTCCTGTGTCGTGCGCATGATGGTCGGCAGGTTCATGATCGTCAGCGTCAGCGCACCCGCAAGAAGCGACGTGCCGTTTTTGCAGAAGATCAGCATGCCGACAAGGCCGTAGATGATCGACGGGATACCGGAGAGCGTTTCGGACGCGTATTCGATGATGGAGACGAGCTTTTTGTTCGCGGCGTATTCATTTAAGTAGATGGCCGCGCCCACGCCGAGCGGCAGCACGATTAAAAGCATCGCGATGACGATGTAGAGCGTGCTCAGGATGTCCGGCAGGATGCCGACGCGGTTGGCAAGATAGCTCGGCGCGGTGGAGAGCATCTCCCAGGTGATGTTCGGAATGCCGTTGCCCAATATATAACCAATCATACCGACTACGAGCGCGCAAGTCAATACTGCGGCGACGCCCATCAGGAGCTTCATCGCCGTGATATAGGCCTTGCGGCGGGCCGAGGACTGCATTTTCAGCATCAGTTACCCTCCTTGTCGCGCTTTAAGAAGAAGTTGAGCGCCGCATTGATCAGCAAAATGAACAGGTACAGCACCAGTGCGATGGAAAACAGCGCCTGGCGCTGGAGGCTGCCCGGGCTTGAATATGACATCTCACTCGCGACCGCCGTTGTGAGAAAGCGGACGCTCTCAAAGATCGACCCGGGCATGTTCGGCGCGTTGCCCGAGACCATCATCACGGCCATCGCTTCGCCGATGGCGCGGCCCACGCCGAGCACGACCGCCGCGGCGATGCCGCTCTTTGCCGCCGGAACGGAGACGCGGAAATAGGTCTCGACCTCAGTCGCACCGAGGGCAAGCGAGGCGTCCTCATATTCATGCGGAACGGCCTCGAGCGCTGTGACGCTCACCTTGATGATCGACGGCAGGATCATGACGGCCAGCACGATGATGGCCGCAAACAGGCTTGCGCCGTCCGGCAGGTGGAACGTCTTGCGGATGGCAGGCACGAGCACCAGCATACCGACAAGGCCGTACACGACCGACGGGATCCCCGCGAGCAGGCTGACGGCGGCCTCCAGCACGGTGCGGACCTTCTTGGGCGCGACCTTGGAGAGGTACACCGCCGTCAAAAAACCGATGGGCACGCCGAGGACGATCGCGCCTGCCGTGCCGTAAACACTCGTTAAAATAAAGGGCAGAATGCCGTACTTCGGCTCCGCCGACGTCGACGACCACACCTTGCCCGTGAGAAACGGCACAAGGCCGATCTTCTGAATGGCCGGGATGCCGGAGATGATGAGATACACCGTGATCAGCAGCACGCATCCGACCGTAATGAGGCCGAGAAGCAGAAAAATACCGTGGACGACGGCTTCAAACATTTTTTTCTTCTGCGCCATAATTGTTCCCTCTTTTTGCTGTCAGCGGGAGACGGCTCACGCCGCCTCCCGTGATGGTTCCTGTGGTCTGTTAGTTGGCTGCGACCGCACTGGCAGCGGCGATGATGCTTGCCGCGTCAGCGGACAGCGCGTAGTCGAAGAAGGCCTGTGCCGCGGGAGAAAGCTTGGTGCCCTCCTTCGTGACGAGCACGAACGGACGCTGTACCACATAGCTGCCGTCCTTGACGGTCGCCTCCGTGGCTTCCACACCGCCGACTGTCAGCGCCTTGACGCTGTCGCCGACCGCGGAGAGAGAGGCATAGCCGATGGCGTCGGGGTTCTGGGACACGGTGTTGATGACGTCGCCCGTGGAGGTCAGCTCCTGACGGTACTGGCAGGCGTCCTTGGTGCCGGTGATGGATTCAAAGCCGTCGCGCGTGCCGGAACCGGCCTCGCGGCCGATGAGCACGATCTCGGCGTCGTTGCCGCCGACGTCCTTCCAGTTGGTGATCTCGCCGGTGTAGATCTTGGCGATGGTGTCAATGTCGAGATCGGAGACAGGGTTCTCGGGGTTCACGACAATGGCGATGCCGTCGAGCGCGACGACGGTCTCAACAAGGCCGGAGGCCTTTTCGTCATCCTTGAGCGCACGGCTCGAAAGGCCGATGTCGCAGCGGCCTTCGCTAACGGCCTGAATGCCGGAGCCCGAGCCGGTGGGGTTATAGGTGAACTTCACGTCCTTGTTCATGGCCATGAAGGATTCGCCAAGAGAGTTGATGACCTTTTCCATCGAGGTGGAGCCGTCGGTCGAGACGGTGCCGGAGAGGGTCGTTTCGGTGTTGCTGCCGTCAGTGTTGGTGTCGGCGCTGTTGTCGTTCTTGCTGCCGCAGGCGGTCAGCAGGCTCAGCGCCATGACAGCGGTCAGCGCAAGAGTGAGAAACTTTTTCATTTGAAATACTTCCTTTCCATTTTTCCAAGATGTTGTTCCTTGCTACATTTGCCATCATAAAGGCAGGTTGTAAAATCAGAAAGTCGCCTTTTGTAAAATCGCGGTAAAAGAGAAAAAGGACGTTTTCCGTCGGAAAACGTCCTTTTTGAAGGTCAAATATCGTGTTATTCGGTGCGCAGCGCTTCGACAGGGTCCTTGCGCGCGGCGATGCCGGAGGGGATGAGGCCGGCGATAAACGTGAGAAGCATGCTGATGACCACGAGCGCCGCGCCGCCCGCCACCGGCAAGATGGCGTTCAGGCTCTCGATACCCGTCAGGTGGTGCACGACGAGGTTGATGGGGATGATCAGCAATAGCGTGATGCCGATGCCGATGGCACCGGAGCAGAAGCCCTCGATGAGCGTCTCCGCGTTGAACACGCGCGAGATATCGCGCTTGCTCGCGCCGATGGCGCGCAGGATGCCGATCTCCTTCGTGCGCTCAAGCACCGAGATATACGTGATGATGCCGATCATAATGCTCGACACGATGAGCGAGATGGCGACAAACGCAATGAGCACATAGCTGATGGCGTTGATGATCGTTGTGACCGAGCTCATCAGAAGCGCCACATAGTCGGTGTAGTCGATCTGGTCATCCTCGGAAACGCTGCTGTTGTACTGCTCGATCGCATCGGCGATGGCATCCTTGTCGGCAAAGGTCGAGGCGTAGATGTTGATGGTCTTGGGACTTGCGAGGTCGACGTCGCCGAGGAGCTTCAGATTGTCCTCATACGTGCCGTTCGAGACCGTCGCGGGCATGTAGTTATCATAAAGCCAGTTGTACTGCTCGCTTGTCAGCGGCGTGACAGCGGGCGATTTTTCGAGCGCCAGGTCGAGCGCCATGGCGAGCTGATCGCTTGTCATGTTAGATAGCCGCGCCTGCACGCCCGCGGCGTACTGCTCTGTCACCTGCTCGCGGATAGACTGCTCCACGTAGCCGAAGAGCGTCTCGTCGTCCATCTGCGCAATATAGGACTTGACGGTCGCCTCATCCACGCTCATCTGCTGGGCGTAGGTCGAAATGACCATCTGCTCGATGCTCGCGCGGTCGAGCGAGCCCATCTGCTGCTCCACGATGGCGGAAAGATACTCCTCGCTCGGCACGCTCATCATCGCGGTGTAGGCCGCGGCGCGCTCGGTGACGGAAAGGCCCTCGAGATAGTCGGTCACGTCCGCTTCCTTCTGCTCGTCGCTCACGGAGTAGTCATCGGTCAGGAACGGCAGGCCGAGGATAACGTCGGTATCGGGGTCTTCTTCCTGCTTCTGCAAAATCTCGGTCTGTCCCGCCTTTTCGACGAGGTAGTCCGTCAGCGCGGACGTATAGCCGATCGCGCCGGAGAGCATCGAGGATACCGCGTTCTCATTCGGGCGCAGGATGCCGACGATCTTCACGCGCGTGCCGACATCGTCGGAGTTATAGAGGAAGTCGAGCCCCGTATCCGTCGTGCTGACGTCGGTATATGTGCCGCTTGCGGAATCGTACTGGTAGCGCTCAGCGGGCAGGACGATCTTGAAGCTCATATTGCACAGGTCTTCATAGCTCCAGCTCTGGATGTCCTTGCTGTCGAATTCCGAGCCGTCGAGCATGTGCTGCATCGACTCCACGACCTCGTCCTGTGCGCTCAGGCCCAGCGAATAGATGACAAGGTCGGAAATTTCATTGTCCTTGTTGACGATGAGCATGACCTCGTCATAATTCTGCGGCCAGGAGCCGTAAATGAGGTCATACTGCTCGTGCAGGAGGTCGCCCACGAGCTCGCCGCTCTCACTATCCTGCGGCGGGAGCATCTGCTCCCAGGTCTCCATCGCGGAGTAGGCCGAGCCGAAGCGCTCGAAATAGCTGCTGTAATCGCCGCCGTAGAGCTCGCTCATGCAGGTCTGCAAAAGCTCCGTCACGTCGGACTTGAAGACCTTGCCGTCGGTGTCTTTGGCATAGATGCTCATGCCGAGGTCGTAGTCATAGGAAATGGAGCTGATGTGGCTTGAAAGCTCGTCGTCGCCCTCGAGGTAGGTCTTGAAATCCTTCAAGTTGTTCGTCTGCGTCTCCGCCGAGGCAAACGAGCTCATCATGTCGTACATAATGTTGTTGGAGTAGACGGCGTCGAGGTCATGCTGCTCCCCGTCGCCCTCGCCCTGCGCATGGACGCCCATCATCGAACTGACCATGCTGGACATGTCCATGCTCTCAGCCTCGATGGTCAAGGGATAGCTCGAGAGCGTATCCTCCTGCACGCGGTCGATATAGGTCTGGATGCCATTGCTCAGCGACAGAATGAGCGCGATGCCGATGATACCGATGCTGCCGGCAAAGGCCGTTAAAAACGTCCGTCCCTTTTTCGTCATCAGGTTGTTGAGCGACAGCGACAGCGCCGTGCCAAAGCTCATTGAGGTCTTTTTGCTCTTGCCCGCGGCGGGCTTTTCTTCCACGGCCTCCTCATACGGCGCGCTGTCGTCCACGATCTCGCCGTCCTTTAAGCGCACGATGCGGCTCGCGTAGGTCTCGGCAAGCTCGGGATTGTGCGTGACCATGATGATGAGTCGGTCCTTGGAGATCTTTTTCAAGATCTCCATCACCTGCACGCTCGTCTCGCTGTCGAGCGCGCCGGTCGGCTCGTCGGCAAGCAGGATGTCCGGGTCGTTGACAAGCGCTCGCGCGATGGCGACGCGCTGCATCTGGCCGCCGGACATCTGGTTCGGCTTTTTGTCGAGCTGGTCGCCGAGGCCCACGCTCTCAAGCGCCTTGACCGCGCGATCGCGGCGCTCTGACTTGCTCACACCCGAGAGCGTGAGCGCCAGCTCCACGTTGCTCAATACCGTCTGGTGCGGAATGAGGTTATAGCTCTGGAAGACAAAGCCGATGGAGTGGTTGCGGTAGCTGTCCCAGTCCGAATCAGAAAAGTCCTTCGTCGATTTGCCATTGATGACAAGGTCGCCGCTCGTGTACTGATCCAACCCGCCGATAATGTTCAAAAGCGTCGTCTTGCCGCAGCCCGAATGGCCGAGGATGGCGACAAACTCGCTCTCACGGAACTGTAGGCTCACGCCGCGCAGGGCGTGGACGGTGGTGTCGCCCGCCTGATAATCCTTGACGATCTGTTGCAGCTTCAGCATATCCTGCCTTCTTTCTGAGGAAATGAATGAATAAGAATTCCAGAGTAGGATATCATTTTGGCTTTTTTCCGTCAACGTGTGCGCGGAAGAATTCACCGAAAGTTCATCTTTGTTTACTACTTGATAAAAGGAGCGCCGCGGCATCGCCGCAGCGCTCTCCGATCTTCTTTTAAGCGAACGAGGTACTCATCTGCCGCTCGATCTCATAGCGCAGCACTTCTGCGCCTGAGGCGTCGTATCCGACAAAATACACCCGATCCCATCCATAGTCGCCATAGTTGGCCTCTGTCGCCACTCCGCCAGTGAGGAAATACCGATAATCGCCGTCTTCAATCAACTCAGCGGCGAATGCTTCACGTTTCTCAAAGGTGTAGTCCCCGGTTTCATCTTGTGAAACCGCGCGGTATCGCTCGATCACGGCGCTATCGACCGCGGCATCGTCGACGCGTCCCCAGTAAAAGATATCCCTTACGACGCCGTTGCGCGCCATATCCCACCAGCCCGCGTGAATGCTCTCACCGTCTGAGCAGTCAAGCGGCACACCGAAATCGTCCTGCCAGCCAAGCAAGGTGTAGAAATGGCTCGCGCCGCAATAGGTCACATTCTCGCTGGCCATCAGCGTGACGCGCAGCGTCTTATAGATGTTCTCGGCGGGAAGGGATGTGATCTCGTGCGTCTTTTCATACACGCCGTAGCGCTGTTCGCCGTCGCGCAGAGCCATGGCGCGCGTCAGGTGTCCGCCGCCGAGCATATTGCAGATGAGCAGCGCGCAGAGCATGATGACAACACTCTTGACCGCGCGGCGCGCTCTCGTCGGCCGCTTTTCGATCTTCTGCTTTTTCATGGCTGCGTTCCCCCTTCCGGAAGCTCGATCCTCGTCTCGATGCGCTCGCCGAAGCGGTCGTAGACGAACGTCACGTAAGTATCGCCCTCTTCAAGCGGCACGGTATGCTGGCCATAGTGCACATACAAGCTGCCGCTGCTGCCCCAACAACTGGAATACCGGACACCATCCCTATCGTACACCGTCTTGCCGCGCTCGTTTTGCAGTGACATCGTCTCGAACAGGCGCTCATAGACCTTTCGCCCCGGAATGCGGTCATAGCTGCTCACCCAGAGCACCGCCTGCCGCTCTCCCTCGCGCACGCCGTATTCGATGCGGTTGAGCTGCACAATGTCATTGCCGACGGCAATGCGCTCACGCAGGTCCGCCGCGCCGTCGAGCTCTTCCCATGAAATGCTGTTCACCGTCGGGCTCACGCGCTCGCGGAGGCTCTCGTACACGCCGCTGAGCATCGGCAGCATAAAAAAGCCTTGCACGCAGGCGACGATCGTGACGAAAATCGCGGCGTGCTGCACGATGACGAGCCAGAAGTGGCGGTACTGCTCGCGCAGGGCCCTGCCCGTCTCCTCCGGGTCTCCCATCAGCGCCACCGCACGCGCAGCGGCATCCTCCTCCGTATAGCCGTGCTCGACCAGCGCTTCGGCGTGGTCTTCGATGTGACCGGCGAGCTCATTTCTCAGATCGTTCGCCTCGTCAGCCGTCAGCCGGCCGACCTGCGCGAGCACGCGATCGCAATACTCGTTTCTGTTCATAGCCTCACCCTTTTTAAGCAAAGTGCAGCACGGCGTTCACTGCGCCGCTGTACTCCTGCCAGGCTTTCTCCTCTTCTGTGAGCGCGGCCCGCCCGGCACGCGTGAGGTGATAGTATTTGCGCACGCGGCCTGTGGGCGCCGCCTTTTCATAGGCTTCCACATACCCCTCGCTCTCCATCCCGTGCAGCACGGGGTAGAGCGTGCCCTCCTTCATCTCGAAGACATTGCTCGAGCGGCGCGCCAGCTCTAAAATGATCTGGTAGCCGTACATGTCCTCGGTCGAGAGGAGCTTGAGCAGCAAAAGCTGCGTGTGGTCAATGCTCTTTTTCTTCATGTTGCACCTCCGATGATACATAGAGTATCTATGCTTAGAGTATACATAGAGTTACGAGGTATGTCAAGCCAAAAATATTTGTAAATTTTTGTTCATTTTCTTAACAGACCCTAAACTTTACTTCTTGTCCTTTTGCGGCATACAATTATAATAACAATCTGAAAATCCGGCGGGACTCTTTTACCGCCAAATCGCATCGACATGAAAAGAGAGGTTCCCCATGAAAACGTATCAAGCAGGCATCGACGTAGGCTCCACCACGGTCAAGCTCGTCGTGCTGGATGAAAACGGACAAATGATCTTCGGGCAGTACCAGCGCCATCTGTCCCACACACAGCGCGCACTGTCCGACTTACTCAAGCAGGCGCGCGCAGCGCTCGGCGAGTGCGCGCTCGAATTGCGCGCCACCGGCTCCGGCGCGATCAACCTTGCCAAGGCGCTCGGCATCCCCTTTGTGCAGGAGGTCGTCGCCGTCGCGCAGGCGCTTGAGCGCGTCGCGCCGCAGGTGGATGTCGCCATCGAACTCGGCGGCGAGGATGCCAAGATCATCTACTTCAAAGGTGGGCTCGAAGAGCGCATGAACGGCGTCTGCGCCGGCGGCACCGGCTCGTTCATCGACCAGATGGCATCTCTTTTGCAGACCGACGCCTCGGGGCTCGACCGCGAGGCCGCGCACTATCAGCAGATCTACCCCATCGCCGCGCGCTGCGGCGTGTTCGCCAAGACGGACATCCAGCCCCTCATCAACGAGGGTGCGACGAAGGCCGACCTTGCCGCCTCGATCTTCCAAGCGGTCGTCAACCAGACCATTTCGGGCCTTGCCTGCGGCAAGCCCATCCGCGGCCATGTCGCGTTCTTAGGTGGGCCGCTGCACTTCCTCCCCCAACTCAAGGCCGCGTTTATCCGCACGCTGAAGCTGACGGATGAGACGACCATCGACCCTGAAAATTCCCATCTCTTCGCCGCCACCGGCGCGGCCATCGACGAAACGCCCGCCAAGGCGCAGCCGCTCAGCGCGCTCATCAAGCGTCTCGACAGCGGCGTGCAGATGGATTTTGAATTAAAGCGCCTGCCGGCGCTCTTTGAAGACGAAGCCGACCTCGAGGCCTTCCGCACCCGTCACCATACGGCGGTCGTGCCGCGCGGCGATCTTGCAACGTATAATGGCGACTGCTTTCTCGGCTTCGACGCGGGCTCGACGACGACAAAGCTCGCGTTAGTTGGCGAAAAGGGCGAGCTTTTGTACTCGTTCTACGCCAACAATCAGGGCAATCCCATCCAGACCGCCATGCAGGCGGTACATACGCTGCGCGAGCATCTTCCCGCAGGCGCACATATCGCGCGCTCCTGCTCCACGGGCTACGGCGAAACGCTGCTCAAGTCCGCGTTCTCGCTCGACGAGGGCGAGGTCGAGACCATCGCCCACTGCACCGCCGCGTCGTTCTTCGACCCCAAGGTCGACTGCGTGCTCGATATCGGCGGACAGGACATGAAGTGCATCAAGCTCAAGGACGGCGCGGTTGACACGGTGCTTCTGAACGAGGCCTGCTCGTCCGGCTGCGGCTCGTTCCTCGAAAATTTCGCCAACTCTCTTGGCATGACGGCGCAGGAATTCGCGCACGAAGCGCTCTTTGCCAAGGCCCCCGTGGACCTCGGCACGCGCTGCACGGTGTTTATGAACTCCAACGTCAAACAGGCGCAGAAGGAGGGCGCAAGCGTCTCCGATATCTCCGCCGGCCTTGCCTACTCCGTCATCAAGAACGCTCTTTATAAGGTCATCAAGCTCTCCGACGCGAGTGAGCTCGGCTCGCACGTCGTCGTACAGGGCGGCACATTCTTCAACGAGGCCGTGCTGCGCGCGTTTGAGCGCATCTCCGGCGCGCAGGTCACGTGTCCCGACATCGCGGGCATCATGGGCGCGTTCGGCGCGGCACTGCTCGCGCGCGACCGCTACCACGGGCAGCAGAGCACAATGCTCCCTCTTGAGGAGATCGAGCAGCTCACGTACAAGACCTCTGCCGCACGCTGTCAGGGCTGCCAGAACCACTGCATGCTCACGGTCAGCGTCTTCCCCGGCGGCCGCCGCCATGTGAGCGGCAACCGCTGCGAAAAAGCCCTGCGCGGCGAAAGCGCTGCCAAACCCGGCGAAAATATCTTCGCCTACAAGCGTGAGCGCATGTTCGCCTATCCCCCGCTCGAGCCGGAAAATGCGCCGCGCGGCGAGATCGGCATCCCGCGCGTGCTGAACATGTATGAAAACTACCCGTTCTGGGCGACGTTCTTCCGCGACCTCGGCTTCCGCGTCATCCTCTCCCCGTTCTCCACGCGCGCGATCTACGAGCTGGGCATGGAGAGCATTCCGTCGGAATCTGAGTGCTATCCTGCCAAGCTCGCCCACGGTCACGCCCAGTGGCTTATCGACCACGGCATCAAGACCATCTTCCACCCCTGCGTGTTCTACGAACATCAGGAAGTGCCGGGCGCGCAGAACCACTTCAACTGCCCGATCGTCGTTTCATATCCCGAGAATATCAAGAACAACGTCGAAGCCGTGACCGACGGCTCCGTGCGCTACCTGCATCCCTTCCTCGCTTTCACGAACGAGAAGGTCGCCTCCGACCGTCTTGTCCAGTTCTGTAAGGAAGTATGGAGCATTCCCGAAAAGGAAACGCGCCATGCCGCCCACCTCGCGTGGGAAGAGCAGCGCAGGGCCAAGGCCGACGTCTGCGCCGCGGGCGCGAAGGCACTCGCCGACATGGAGAAAAACGGCGGCAGCGGCATTGTGCTCGCCGGACGTCCCTACCACGTCGACCCCGAGATCAACCACGGCATCCCCGAGCTCATCGCGGCCTACGGCCTGACGGTGCTGACCGAGGATTGCCTGCCCATCGACTTTGTCCCCAAGCGCCCCGTGCGCGTGAATGACCAGTGGGTCTATCACTCCCGCCTCTACACCGCGGCGGAATTCGTCTGCGGGCGCGACGATCTTGAGCTCATTCAGCTCAACTCGTTCGGCTGCGGTCTCGACGCCGTCACGACCGATGAGGTCTGCGAGCTTTTGGAGCAGGGCGGCAAGCTCTACACCTGCCTCAAGATTGACGAGGTCAACAACCTCGGCGCGGTGCGCATCCGCATCCGCTCGCTGCTCGCCGCCGTCGCCATGCGGCGCGAGCGCGGGATCCATTCGACCTCTCACGTACAGCCGTTCGAGCGCGTCTACTACACCAAGGAGATGCAGAAGCAGCACTACACCATCCTCGCCCCCCAGATGAGTCCCATCCATTTTGACATTCTCGAGCCTATCTTCCGCCGCCACGGCTATAATTTTGAGGTACTGCAAAACGACGACCGCGCCGCCATCGACGCGGGCCTCAAGTACGTCAACAACGACGCCTGCTATCCCTCGATCACGGCGGTCGGCCAGCTGATGGAGGCCGTGACCTCCGGCCGGTACGACACCGACCACCTCGCCCTCATCATGTCGCAGACCGGCGGCTGCTGCCGCGCGAGCAATTACATCGCCTTCATCCGCCGCGCGCTCAAAAAAGCGGGTCTTGAACACATCCCTGTCATCTCGCTCAACGCCAACGGCATGGAGACGAACGAGGGCTTCCGCATCTCGCCGTCACTGCTGTTGGACGCCGCGCACGGTATCGTGCTTGGCGACCTGCTGATGCGCTGCCTGTACCGCGTGCGCCCGTATGAGCTCGAAAAAGGCAGCGCGAACGCGCTGCACCGCAAGTGGCGCGACATCTGCATCGACTCGCTCACGAGCGAGCATCCCAAGTACCGCTACGCCCAGCTCTGCCGCGGCATTGTCGAGGATTTCGACGCGCTGCCCATCGACGAAACGCTCAAAAAGCCGCGCGTCGGCGTCGTCGGCGAAATCCTCGTCAAATACATGCCACTTGCCAACAACCATGTTGTCGACCTTTTGGAACGCGAGGGCGCAGAGGCGGTCGTTCCCGATCTTCTCGATTTCTTTGCCGCCACGATCTATGAGCAGGACTTCAAGCACACCCACCTTGGAAAGGGGTGGACTGCTTCGGCCAGCGCCAAGTTCGGCATTCCGGCACTTCAGCGCATGCGCCGCCCCGCGATCGAAGCGCTGAAGGCCAGCAAGCGCTTTGATCCCCCCATGGCCATCAACCATGTGGCGGAGCTTGCCAAGCCCTTCCTTTCAATCGGCAACCAGTACGGCGAGGGCTGGTTCCTCGCCGGTGAGATGGCAGAGCTCATCACCTCCGGCACGCCGAACATCGTGTGCATCCAGCCGTTTGCGTGCCTGCCGAACCATGTGGTCGGCAAGGGCGTCATCAAGGCGCTGCGC
>ERZ833963.3215-NODE-3215-length-13407-cov-3.355153_pt1 | contig 13407 bp, 14 predicted proteins | sample MGYA00519693_ERZ833963 | MGnify/ENA primary metagenome ERZ833963 (study PRJEB31850, sample SAMEA3708748) | human gut metagenome | biome: human gut; feature: human-associated habitat; material: faeces | place: China | collected 2014 ... | reverse complement strand
ATGCCGCTTTTTATTTTGTCTGCTACTGGATAGCAGACTATTGTTTAAGGACTTATTTGTAACGCAATTATGGAAAACAAAACTTTCAAAGAAGCTATCAAGAGTTATCTTGATAAACGTGCCAGGACTGACGAACTGTTTGCCAAGTCCTACGCAAAGGAAAACAAGAATTTGGACGAGTGCTGTTCTTACATCATGGGGGAAGCCCAGAAGCGAGGCAATGCTGTATGTATTTCTGATAACGAGGTATTTGGTATGGCCGTACACTATTACGACGAGGACGACATAAAAGTCAATAAACTTCCTGCCGGCACGAGAACCGTCACTTCCATTTCACCCAAGTCGGTGAAGTTGACTGAGGAAGATAAACAGAGGGCTCGTGAGGAAGCGATTAAACGTCTTACAGAAGAGCAATATGCCTTGCTCAAGAAAAAGCCGTCACGGGGAAAGAAAGAGGCAACAGAAGTCCAACAGATGTCATTGTTCTAAACCATGAAACCACGTACTAAATTACAAAAGGAAGTCGCCGAGCTGAGTGAAAAGTTGGGTGAAATCTCCGAATCTCCCAAGAATTGGGCGAAAGAACATCTGTTTGCTCGCACTGCGTATAAATGTAAGGATGAACTTTGGTGTTCAGAATGTGGTAAGATGTGGATAAATACCGATAATAGCGAATTGGGTACTATCCTTTTGGGTAATAAGACCGAATGCCCTTATTGCCACCATAAATTGGATGTAACGGTCAGTCGTAAGAGCCAGAATAAAGAGGAAATCTACATGGACATACTGCAAGTTGTAGGTAACTTTCAAGTTATACGCCATGTCCTGTGTTGTAAGTATTCTTGCAAAAGTGGTTTTCGTGAGCATCCGATATCAAATCCTTATTACAGTTTCTTTGAGACTGTTCAGGAATGGATTGCAGTTAATGGCAAACGTACCATTATCGCCAGGCCTATGAATATGGGTGGCAATGGATGGTTGTATAGTGAGCCTTTGAGTATAAAGAACGAATACGGTAGCGGTTATTACAGTTATGGAGATGTATACTCTATACATGGATGGTTATATAGCAAGATAGAGCTTCTCCCGGAATTAAAGAAACGCGGTATAGGTCGGAATTTTCCCGATGTCAATCCGTCGAGGCTTATACGGTCGCTCTTAACCGGTAACAATGATGCCGAACTCTGTTTGAAAACAAAGCAGATGGCAATGCTTAAGCACATGGCTAAAGAGGGCTATTATCAGCTTCGATACAAGCCGTCTTTCAATATCTGTAACCGTAATCATTACATCATCAAGGACGCTGGTATGTGGAATGACTACATCGACTTGCTGCTCTATTTCAAGAAAGACGTACGTAACGCCAAATATGTCTGTCCTAAGAACCTGAAAGCTGAGCATGATTTGCTGATGAATAAGAAAAGGAGCATTGAAGCAAAACTTCGCAGAGATAGGGAAAGACGGGAGGCAATCCGTCGTGAAAAGGAACGTAGAGAGAACATTATTCAGTTTTACAAAAGAATGGAGAAGTTCTTCGGTTTGGAGATTACGGACGGAAGTATAACTATCCGTCCATTGGAAAGTATAACCCAGTTCTACCAAGAAGGGAAAGCAATGCACCATTGCGTATATACGAATGGGTATTATAAGCGTAATGATTGCCTTATCCTTTCGGCCCGTATTGGGGAAAAACGTATCGAGACGATAGAATTGTCTCTGAAAACTCTTGAAGTAGTCCAATCCCGTGGTGCATGTAACCAGAATACCATGAACGTATCATAGGACTTGTCAAAAAGAACATAGGTTTAATCCGTAATAAATTATCAGCATGAAACATATCATCAGAAAATAGAATAAATAATGTAATAGAGATATGAAAAATAATGTTTTGAGGTTTGATTATTGGTTCTCTTCTCATTATAAACGGTTGCGAGGTATATTAGGATGGAAACTAAATGAGGACGTTTTACACGATACTTATTTACTCCTTAGGAAAGATATATTATTTATAGATTTACCAATAATAGATTTTGAACCTTTATTTTGGGGAGTTTATAAAAGAACCAGGCTTCGAGATATAGCAAAAGAGAGCCGATACTATAGACCTGATGAGATGTTTTTCCAGCTAATAAGTATGGAAGAGGATTTATCTATTGAGGAACTTGTAGAGTTTGACAAAATTACAAAAGATATTCTTTCTTTCATTAAACATAAATATCCGAAAAATGATTATAGGCTATTTAAACTAAAAGTTTACGATACCGGATGCTCTTATAAGGAACTTTCAGATTACACAGGTATTTCAGTAAGCACCATATATCGTAAAATCAATTCAATAAATAATGCCATTCGAAGTAATATAAGTTTTGCAAACCGATATTCATGTATAACAATCGTATAATATTAAAATCTACCAATTATGAAACTTGTAATATACAACAGAGAAAACAGCCAGCCAGTAGGACAACGCAACGGAGAAAGAACTTTAAGATTTAATCGTGAAAATGGTATAATTTACATATCTAAGGCTTTTGCAGCTGAGTTAAACATTAAAGATATAGATAAAGTTCAGTTTGCCAATGATGAAGAAAATACAAAGAACTGGTTTATTGGCAAAACAGACAGTGAACAAGGCTTTTCTATCAAGTATGACAAAGGCGGTATTCGCTTTATGAATAAGTTCCTAAGTAATAAAATACTTGATTGTGCAAAAGTAAAGGATAACGCTTCCTTCCTTATTGAGAAGGAGCCTATTACAGTTGATGGTGCTAAATATTTTAAGATAATGCTTTCTTCTCCCATAATCGTAAAGCGTTCATCGAATAAAAAGGCAGCGATAGATAATAGAAATGGAAAGTGAGTGGAACGTAATAAAGTAAAATATGGGATTTGATTGGTTTTGGTTTACTGTAGTAATTTTGATAATCTGCGTTACTATATATTCCAGTCTCAATAGTTATTGGGAACATAAATATGGGAATAAGAATGAAGATTGCGATATGTGGTGACATTACAAAATCTACTGCCAAATCGTGTCAGTAACTTCTTTGATGCCGGATAGTCCGTTCATGGATTATTCGGTATCTTTATTTTGTAAATCAAAATAATAAAGTATGTACGCAGTAAATCAGTATGATGCAATTGCAGAGAGTTACGATTCTCTGTTTAAAGACAAAGCCAGTATTGAGGAGAACTTAGAGCAAGAAAAGACCGAATATATTGAAATGGCATGTCCCCATTGTGGAGAAATAATCAGGATGAAGAAGTGATATGGCAGCACCTGCGGGAAATAAATTTTGGATGTTAAGGAGTAAGCATGGGAGAGATAAACTCTTTTCCACGCCGGAACTTTTATGGGAAGCTGCCTGTGAGTATTTCCAGTGGTGTGATGAAAATCCCTGGCTCTCTAAAAAAGCTATTCAAAAGACGGTTCCTGTGAAAAGAAAGAAAGGGAAGAAAGTGGAAACTGTTAATGAGCAGCAAGTGCAACAAGAAGTTTCCCCGACTTCCCGTCCATACTCCCTTACCGGATTTTGTATTTACGTAGGCGCTTCATCCAAATGGTGGAGCACCTTTCGTACGGAATGTAAAAATAAGAACGACGAAGATTTTTTAGAGGTCATCGCACGCGTGGAAGAAACAATCGAAACGCAACAGTTTGAGGGTGCATGTGTCGGTGCTTTCAATGCGAATATTATTGCTCGTAAACTTGGGCTTGCGGATAAGCAGGAAGTAGACCATACGAATGCAGGGAAAGAGTTTAAGTCATTTTCATTTCTTCCATATACCAAAGAAGCGGAGAGTGTGAAGTGATGGGAGAGAGAGTCAACATAAAACAGCGTTTAGCCTATAACTATCTTCGTGACGATGTTACGAAGTTCTTATGTTATGGTGGTGCCGGTGGCGGTGGTAAGTCATGGCTCGGTTGTGAATGGCTGATGCAATGTTGCCATTATCTTCCCGGAACTCGTTGGTTTGCGGGGCGAAATAATCTCAAAGACAGTCGAGCATCTATAGCGGTGACATTTGTTAAAGTGGCTAACTCTCATGGCTATCCATATTATCACTTGACAAATGACGGCATCAAGTTCGATAATGGGAGTGAGATTATCTTTTTGGATTTGACATATTACCCCTATAAAGACCCGATGTATGAACGTTTCGGCTCCTTGGAATTTACGGGTGGATGGATCGAAGAGGCGGGTCAAGTGAATAGATTGGCCTTTGAAGTGTTACAGACCCGTATAGGGCGGCACTTGAATGATGTCTATAATGTTCCAGGGAAAATTCTTATTACTTGTAATCCCAAAAAGAATTGGTTATACGATAAATTTTATAAACCATGGAAAGAGCATAAGTTAAAAGATGGTTATGCTTTTATACAGGCGTTGGTACAAGACAATCCATTTGCAACAGAAGACTATATAAACACTTTGAAAAATACTAATGATAAAGTAACGAAAGAGCGTTTGTATTTCGGCAATTGGGAATATGATAATGATCCGGCAGTACTTTGTGATTATGATGCTATTTGTGACTTGTTTACAAATGAACATGTAAAGCCAGTAGGTTTATCGACGGGTTCTTCTGACCTTGCAATGAAAGGCCGTGACCGCTTTGTCAGTGGGCATTGGATAGGTAATGTATGCTATATTAGATTAGACCAGGAATACAGTACGGGTAAATCCATTGAAACGGACCTTAAAAATATGATGATACAGTGGAGCATTCCACGTAGTATGATGATAGTTGATAGTGATGGTCTGGGAAGTTATCTTGAAAGTTATCTGAATGGTATCAAAGAATTCCATGGTGGTAACCGTCCTATCAATCCAGAGTTTGATAATCTGAAATCAGAGTGCGCTTTTAAGCTCGCAGAGCTAATAAATAACCGACAGATAAGGATTATATGTACGGAAGCCCAAAGAGAGCGTATAACCGAAGAATTAGGTGTCTTAAAGCAAGACCATATAGATGCTGATACCCGAAAGAAAGGAATAATTAGTAAAGAGAAAATGAAAGAGATACTTGGTCATTCTCCGGATTATCTTGATATGCTGATAATGGCAATGTTTTTCCGTATAAAACCAATCCCAAAACGACCAAAAGCGAAATTAGGACAGATATGACAGTAAAAGAATTTTTGATATTGAGTGAAGTAGCAAGTAATGCTACTGAATTGCTGGAACGGATAAAGAAGTTACCGAAACCGGATTTTGTAGCAGGTGTTCGGGTTCCTGACAATTTGAATGCTCTCACCGTAGGGAAGCTGTTGGAACTTCAATCCATATCGAATGAGGTAGATTGCATAATGATACCTTGTCATGTGGTTTTGGATTTGTCTATTGGTGAAGTAGAAGGTTGCAAGGTAGAGGATATTCTTGGCTTTTCCTCATGGGTTACTAAGGAAATTGAACGAATAGCCAAACTTTTTGAAACAACAAGTGTAGTACCTACTCCGGAAGAAAAACGTGCTGGTGTAGACCGTCTTTCATTTGGATTATTTGGCTTAGTTGATTATTACGCTACTCGCATGGGAATAACAGACCATGAACAAGTAGAGAGTGTCCCTTGGGTGAGAGTATACAAATGTCTTGATATGGATGCCGAAAGAATACGCTATGAACGAAGATTACGTAAAATTTATCAAGATAATAGCAAATGAACATGAGTGTAGAGAGGAAGATAGCTTCCATTGCAGAAAGGTTGAAAGGTATATCCTATTTGTTTGATAACTGGGCGACAGCTAATGTACGATTGGATAAGATGCCATTGCCGGCTATTATTAACTTACTGCCTGTATCTGGCAAGTTTATTATATCCAGAACACAGTTGAGAGATTGCCCTAATTGTATGATAGCATTTGCAGATAAGACAAGGTTTGATTTCGACGGGGTGGAGAATGATGAGGTTATTGAGAGGTGCAAAGGATATGCCGTACAGTTTATCAAAGAACTGAATAAAAGCGGACTGTTTGAGTGGGTGAGCGATGAAGTTCCTTACTCCATATTTTACGATAAGTTGGATGTGAATGTTACTGGGATAATGATAGAATTGAAACTTAAAGAGGTTCAAGGAGTACCTATGTGTTAGTTATGGAAGATAGGAGAAAAGAAATAAAAGGTATTCTGATTGAGGAGTTGGACAGTCTTCGGCAACGTATCATTGAGAATCATATACGGGCTGGGCAGCGTGCAAGTGGAAGGACTATCAAAAGCTTGCATGTTGTGGTAGATGATAATCATGGCTTCTTGTTTGGTAGGCAGGCTTTCGGCGTATTGGAAACGGGACGCAGACCGGGGAAAGTTCCTAAAGGATTTTATAAGATTATCCGGCAGTGGATGATGGATAAGGGGATTCAAGTAGAGAAGCCTAAGTCTTTTGCATACCTCGTAGCTCGGAAAATAGCTCGAGAAGGTACTGAACTATATCGGACAGGAAAGCATGAGGACATATATTCAAAAGATATTGAACTAACAATACAAAATATAATGAATCGTGTATTTGGTATTTTCTCAAAGGATGTACAACATATAAATTTGAATAACAATGCGAACAGCAATATTTGAAAATAATCATCAGATATGGTATCCTGATGCTGTGTGCTTCTGTTTTAATCCACAAGAGATAACAGTTCAAACTAATAATACAGTGACTATCAGCATTGCGGCCAATGGGAAAAAATATACAGATGTAAGGAGTTCTTATTCAGGAAAAGTATATGCTGATATTTCGTGTTATATGCGTTCTTTCTTTTCTGTTGATACTTCATTGCTACAGTCAATTCGAGTGTCGGTAACGGTTTCTACGAGTGTTGATAATTTTAGTTTTACTACTGATAGTATTTGGGGAGCAATTAATATTGGTGAGGTATTTAATGCACCTCGTGTAGTGAGATGGTTCCGAAAGTTTCCTTTTACTTTCTCATTGTTTGTGGCTGAGGGAGCGACTGTTCGCTTTCGTTATGACCAAAATAGATATGTTACAAAAAACTTATCCGCAGGATTAAATCACATCAATGTTGCAGGATTGGTTCCGTCAGCTAAAGATTTTGCGGTAATTCGTCTGGATGAGGATTTGCCTGCCAGTACATTTGAATACACGTTTGATAATACGTTTACTCCGATAGGTGATGGGGCTGTTATAAATAGGTTGGTAGTAGATTCTTCAGAGTGTGGTATTTATCTTCGTTGGATAGATAGACATGGTTTTTATCAGTATTGGTTGTTCCAGATTGGGGACAATATATTGCAGGTAAGTACAAATGGTGAATTGCTCTATCAAACTTTTTCGGACAACAAATATGCTTATTATGGGGTATCACGTCAATCTAAGAAAATGCAGAAAGCTTTTGCTACACTTATAGATCAGGACACATTTGATATGTTGTCTACTTTACATACATCTCCTTTAATTGATTTGTATCATGAGGGGAAATGGTTCCCTGTAAGATTGGCAACGGGAACAGTGAATCATCTACGGAAACCTCTACAGGATTTTGAAATTGAGATAATGTTACCAGAAATAATATCACAGATCTTATGAAAAAAGAATTATTTATTGATGGTGTAAAGGTTGATTTGGGAGAGGATACAAAAATCACATTAAATCTTAAAAGCAATTTGTTTTCTGATTTAGGTAAAATTGTCAGTAATAATAGCTATACGATAAAACTACCCAAAACAGTACATAATCAACGTATCATAGAACATGCTGATATGCCTTCATGTAGTACTGGGTACCCAAGAAAATACCACCAAGCAAGATATTTCCGTAACGGAGTAGAGATAATCTCAAATGCCAAGGCTGTACTCCTATCGGTTTCTGATACCATTGATATTGCCATTACATGGGGAAATATAACGGTATTGGCAGGTATCGTAGAGAATAATAAATCTCTGAATGAACTTGTTGATAATGGTTATTATATGACTTGGAGGCGAGAAATCAGTAATTATCAATATTGGAATTCCTTTATTGTTTCTGATATGAATATGGGGATAAGAAGCTTTGATACTTTAAACTATGTGCATCCCAGTGTAAGGGTTCGTTGGATATTAGACCGTATATCCGCTGATAATGAACTTGGCTTTTTATTCTCAAATGATATTGTGGAAAGATATATTAGCAAGTTGATTGTTCCATTATTGACGCGTCATGGTCGAGGGTTTGATGTAAATAATCAATTTGGATTGGCTGCGAGATATAATAACGGAGTAAGATATGACTATTACTTGACTGCAATATTGAAAGATGCCTATGCTAATAGTTTTTTGGCGGTAATCAATGCCGGTACCAGTAATTCGGGAATAAAAATTCTCAAAGAAAGTACTAAGATTAGAATATCGGCAAGAATGTTTTTTGATTTTGCTAGTACGGTTCCGGTAAATCCTGCTTTTGTGGTATATAAAGTGATGGATGGGAGAGCTGAAGAAGTGTTTTCTGCTGATGCTTCTGAATTACAAGGAAAAGGTGGGCAGACTTGGACTGCGTATTTTGATTTTGAGGATGAAACATCTGCATTATCAGAGGGGGATATTATTTATTGTGCTTTCCGTGATACGGGATATTTTGTTAATAATTGGGGAACAGATTCTTTTTCTCTTACTTTAGCACCCTATATTGACGAAGCGATAGTAGAGGGGCAGGGGAGCGATGGGTATTACCCCATAATACCCAATCTGCCGGATATAAAGCAGGTTGATTTTATTAAAACGATTGCTGCAATATCCGGAACATTTGTAGTCGTCGTTAACGATACTACTTTGGGCTTTTTTTCTGTGGATGATATTATATCGAATCGAAATAAGGCATACGATTGGACGCGTAAAGTGGTTGCTCCTTTCAAAGAAAATAAACCACAAGAAATTAGTTACTCGCTTGAAGATTTTGCGCAAAAGAATTTACTTACATGGAAAGAAGATAATACAGTAAAGGGTGATTATAATAGTGCCTTGTATGTGAAAGATGAAACAATTGAGGTTGAACGTACTGCTATTGAACTTCCATTTGCCGCCACTGATATGTCTTTTGGCAGAGCTTCTATTCCATTGTATGAATATTCCGGTAGTGAGACTGTTGGGAAAATGAATAGTGTAGAGCCACGGTTATTGGTTGAGGTGGATAATAACGGAAAGTCTAAAGCGTCATTCGAAGGGTTGAGGTGGGACACTTTGGTAAACAGAAATTATGAATCATACCAGAAAATTATTCGTAATCCGATTGTGATTAGCGAAAAGGTTGAAATTAGTGATATTGAGTTGAAAGAGTTAGATGTGACTATTCCTGTTTATTTAGGTCAATATGGTAGATATTATGCTATATTATCTGTAAAGGCAGAAGATACGGGGATATGTGAGTGTAAATTATTGCAATTGGAAGTGTAACTATGGAAAATGTAGAAGAAAGAGTACTGGATATCCGGGTGAGATATGACGATGCTATCCGAAAAATAGCAGAATATCGTACTCAGTTGGATGTTTTACATCAAGTTGAGAAAACGCTTAAAGAGGATTTAAAGGCGGGGCGTATCAGCCGTGAAAAGTATAATCTGAAATTAACTGAAAATAAGGTTGCCGCTCAAAAATACACAGATGCCATTCGTGTTTTGAATAAACACATTCAAAATGAATATAAGGAGCAAACAGAGCTTGAAGGTAGCTTGGTTAGATTACGTGCAGAGCTTTCTAATCTGACTGCTTCTTATGACAGGTTAAGCCGTGCAGAACGTAACAGTGCCAGAGGTAAAGAGATTCAAGATAAGATAAATGCTATTACCGATGAATTGAAAGAAGCGGAAGAAGGCACGCAACGCTTCTATCGGAATGTCGGCAACTATGAGGAAACTTTGAAAAGATTTGTAGGTATCAATAATGACTTTGCAAACTCCTTGTTGAACATCGCCCAGAACTCAAACGGAGTGAAAGGATTTTTCTCCAATATGAAGGTGGAAGCATCTGCTTTAGGTTCAACACTAAAAGCATTATTGAAGAATCCGGTATTTATGAGTATCGCAGGTGTGGCTGGAGTTAGCTTTGCTTTCAAATGGTGGTATGACTACAATAAGGGGATAAAGGAAGCTACTAAATTAACGAAGCAATTTACGGATAAGTCCGGTGATGACTTGAAAATCTATCGGAGTGAAGTACAAGCTTTGGCTGATTACTACAGTAAAGATTTCCGGGATATGTTGACTGCTATTAATTCCGTAGAAAAGCAGTTTGGCATATCTTCTGATGAAGCGTTGAAAGTAATCAAAGATGGTTTCATTGCCGGGGCGGATGCAAATGGAGAGTTTCTATCTGCTTTGAAAGAATATCCGGCGTACTTCAAAGAGGCTGGTATATCTGCGGATCAGTTTGTTGCTATTGTTGCAGAAACCAATAAGCAGGGTGTTTTCTCTGATAAGGGAATTGATACTATCAAAGAGGCGAACACCCGGCTTCGGGAAATGACTACATCAACGGCCAGTGCATTGGATGGTATCGGTATCAGCTCTAAACAAGTTCAGGAAGATTTGCAGACAGGAGCAAAGACTACTTTTCAAATCATGCAGGAAGTATCTGCCAAATTGGATGAACTACCGGAAAGCAGTGCGGTGGTTGGAACCGCAATAGCCGATATCTTTGGCGGTCCGGGAGAAGATGCCGGCTTACAATATATCCGCACCTTGAAAGATATTTCTGTGAATTTGGATGAAGTCAAGGGTAAGACCGGGGAATTGGGTAAAGTGGAAGATGATTTGCTTGCTTCCCAAGCGGAGCTAACGAAAGAGGTCGCTTTGCTTTTTGATGCTACCGGCAGCTCATTTGAAAAGATGACGGCTAAGGTTGAGACTTTTGTTAATGACGTTTTATCCTCTTTGATTAAAGATGTACGAACTTTGTTTGAATCGGTAGAGGATATAACGGAACGGGAAACAAAAGCGGCAGTTGAGCTTGGAAAGAATGTTGCAGAGGCTAATGTCGGAGATGAATATGCCAAGATAGAGGCGGCACGGGCTCGGTATGTGAAAGCGGGGCTTTCAGAGGAAGCAGCTATGAAAAAAGCCAAAGAAGAAAGACTGCAGATGCTGAACTTATCCCTGAAGCAGGAAGAAGAATACTTGCAGGAAACTGTTGCCATCAATGAGAAATACAATAAAGAACTGCGGGATGCTTCATTCTGGCGTCAAGGAATTGGTAAAGACCGTTCCAATGCAGTCATAAACAAGGATATTGCTTCTTCATGGAATAATCGCATGGCACAGTTGTCGGCTGTGGAGTCCAGGAAAGAGACTATTAACTTGGTGTCTTCATATACTGGAGATGCCGATAAAAAGAAAACGCCAATTGTAGACCCTAAAGCTGTGGCCGAAGCTCTAAAAATCAAAAAGAAAGAGCTGCAAGAGATACGTAAGGCTGAAGATGAAATGCTAAAACTCATTAAAGATAGCCGGGAAAAGCAGACACAAGAAATAGAATATGAGTACAGCCGGCAAATTGAAGACTTGAAAATCCGTTTGGAGACCGAAAAGGACTTGACACCTCGTGCCAAAGATGAAATCGGAAAACAGATTCTTTCTCTTGAGCAACAGAAAACTATTGCTTTACAAAAGCTCTCTGATGAAGAACTGAAAAAGGATATTGAAAATCGGCAGAAGCTTATCGCCTTGCAGCTTGATTCTGTAAAGGCTGGTAGTGAGCAGGAGTATCAACTAAAGATGCAGCAACTCGTAGCCCAACGTGATGCAGAGCTCCAGCAGAAGGAGCTAACAGAGCAGATGAAACTTGCTATCGTGGAGAAGTATAACAAGAAAATTGATGATTTATCAAAACAGCATGACAATGCTGTAATTAAGAAGCAAGAGGATGCAATGAAACTTCGCTTTGAAACTGAGATAGCCCAAGCATATGGTAATGAGCGGGAGATTCTCCGTATTAAGATGGAACAGAAGCTTGCAGAGTTGAATGCTATGCAGCAACTTGAGGGGGAAAGTATAGAAGCTTTTAATTTGCGTAAACTTCAGGCTCAAAATGAATATAATGATGCAAAAAAAAATGTTGCAGATAAAGAAATAGCTATTGAACAAGCCAAATATGATGCTATGGCTACTGTTACAAATGGACTTATTGCTTTGACAGATGAGATAGGCAATCAAGACCGTAACTTTGCCATTGCAAGCAAGGCTTTGGCTCTTGCTGAAATTGCTATCAATACTGGTAAAGCCATTTCTAAAATGATTTCTGCTGAAGCTGGTAAGGGAGTCGTTGGACTTGGTACAATGGCAAGTGGTATAGCTACTATACTTTCTAACATTGCGGCTGCCATTTCTACGGTAAAAAGTGCTAAATTTGCACAGGGTGGTTCAGTAGTAGGCCCGGGTTCGGGCACAAGTGACTCTATACCGGCAATGTTATCCAATGGTGAAAGTGTAATGACAGCCGCTGCGACTTCTATGTTTGCGCCGTTATTATCGGCCTTTAACCAAATGGGTGGTGGTATTCCTATCAACGTAACAACCTCATCCAATCAGGCAACGGGTGAGGATATGCTTGCAAAAGCTGTTGCAAGAGGTATGATGATGGCTCCGCCACCGGTATTGTCCGTAGAGGAATTTACTTCTGTTGCAGATAGAGTAAAGTATGTCGAGAATCTTGGTAGTGTATGAATGCGTATGAGTTATTAATTCTGAATAGGAACATCCTCCAAGCAATGGATGGTGTTTCTCTTGATGTTGGGGATGTGAAATATATTCCCGTATATCAAGATTATGTTCGCTTATCACAGGAAGGACATAAAAAAACTTATATCATGCAATATTTATCTGATGAGTATAATATTGCAGAAAGGACAATTTATCGAATCATTGATAAATTTTCAACTACAGTTAATATCTGAGGTTTCATTGTGAATTATTTTTTTAATTCTGTGTTCAACCCTAATTAGGATATAAATGCCAGGTGTTTTTTCTTGCTAAAAATAAAAATGTTGAAAACAAATTTGTATATATAGTTTGTAACTAAAATGTAATTTTCTTGTAATCAGGTATGTTTTAATTGCTCTATAGATTTGCAATCTATTTTAATACACCCAGGTTATGATAATGACAAAGGTTACTTATGAGGATGAATATTTGTTTTCACTACTAAAACAAGGTAATCAAGATGCTTTTACACAGCTTTACAATAAGTATTCTTCGATGCTTTATGGTCTGTCGTACAGGTATTTGCAAGATAGGAATCTCGCAGAAGATGTCGTTCAGCAGGTTTTCTTGCACCTGTGGGAAGTACACTCCACTTGCCATATTAAAGTACACTTGAGAAATTATCTTTATACTATGACGAAAAATTATTTGTTAAATATGATTCGGGATACGAATGATATAATCGCAAGAGAGGATATGAAAGGAACTGAACAGAATAATAT
>ERZ833963.3213-NODE-3213-length-13414-cov-12.455573_pt1 | contig 13414 bp, 9 predicted proteins | sample MGYA00519693_ERZ833963 | MGnify/ENA primary metagenome ERZ833963 (study PRJEB31850, sample SAMEA3708748) | human gut metagenome | biome: human gut; feature: human-associated habitat; material: faeces | place: China | collected 2014 ... | reverse complement strand
AGAGTATAAAAAAACTGGTATTGATTGTTCATCAATACCAGAAAGTTTAGAACCATTTTTTTGCGTAATATTTAATACATAAGAGCTGAACATTCACGACTTACATACCACAATGTCCATATAAAAGAGGAGACTTGATAATCAAGAGACTATTTCCATGCATGAAATTTTAGATAAGTTTTAACAAAATAATTCAATAATCAAAAATAATTTTATTATTTATTAACGTTCAACACTTTAATTATGAACTATCATAATAATAGAGATAATTGAAGGAGTGACGTGTTACGTTCAATAACAAAAATGGATTGGCTGTTCTATCGGCTTTATTATTGACATTTATTGTTCTCATGCCGTTTACTGCTCAAGTGGTTTTTGCGGACACCGACAGCGATGCTATTAACAATGCGCCGGTTGGTTTGGATATTTCGAAGTATTTTGATGTTGGCAATTTTGAGAAGACATCTACTGAAGATGACAATTATTCGTATCAAACTAATTCGGCCACCATTTACAATAATTCTAGCGATTCATCTGATAAGCATAATGGTCGTGTTTTGGATATGGCTAAGAGTGGTGACGAAAAAAGTGTAGGTGCTGCTTGGTCAAAAATCGGTAGTGGTAGCGACAATTATATTGATATAAATAAGAAACAAACCGTTTCAGTTTGGCTTTATTTTGGTTCTGGAGAAGATACCGATCCTTTGAGCAATGGCGAAGGGATGTCGTTAGTTTTGCAAAATGATTCGCGTGGAACCTCTGCCATGGGAGCTGGGATGCAATCTCTAGGTTCGATGGGAGCCGATACAGCTAAATTGAAAGATATTGGGACTAATCTTTTGGGTAATTGGAGTTGGAGTAAGGACTCTAGTTCTGGCGCTACTACTAATACCCCGGAACAGGCCGCTCAGACTGCAGTTGGTAACAGTATTGCTTTGAACTTCAAAACAGAAGATAACAATTTGATGGGGAGTAAGCTTCAACAGCCTATTCAAATTGGTGAATCTTCAATAGATTACGATAATGTCATACATACCGGTGGAAAGAAATATTTGTACTACACATTGAATAGTTTTGATACACCTAAAGGTACAGACACTCCACCTGCTACTTTTCCAGCCTATAATGATTTGTTGAATGTTGATTTTGACAATTATATTCCTTCATTAAAATTAGGTAATACGGGTAGTTCTTATGGTTTGATCAATTTGACTTATCCTGGCAATTCAGTTTCATACAAGTCATTGGATTTAAACAATATTCGTAACGATGATCAACTAAAGGCCAGCCTTTCAACGATTGGAAATGGTAGCTTGTGGGCTTATATCACAGGTGTTTCCAATAAAGGTAAGGCTTTGTCAACTTATCAAGCAGCACCAACTCAGACTCACTTGATTGACGGTGACGATGAAAATGGTAATCCAATTTATTGGCATCATTTGACCTTTACTTGGAATCCAGCTGAAAATGGCAATCCGGCTACGATTAGTTATGACTACAATGACAAATATCCTGACGGAACTGCTAATACAGGTCAGAGTGAATATTATGACGAAGTTAAGGAAACTATTCCGGTTGATCCTAGTGAACTTGGTAATCCAACCGATGGACACGTTTATTGGGGCTTGACCGGTGCCAATAATGAAAAAGCCAATTACAGCAAGTTGGCAGTCTTTGAATCAATTCCTGCTTTAGCCACCGCCAAAGTAACATCTTCATTGACTGATAACGATTTGAACAAAACTATCACTGACGATTCAACCGACAATACCGTCAATAATGGTGATAATTTGAGCTTTGATTACAACTTGAAATGGGATGATACTTCACGTGAAAATTGGCAAAATATCGTCTCTGATTTGAATTTGCCAACTGACGTTACATATCGTTCAGCTACGATCACTTATAAAGACGCCAATGGCAATAGTAGTGCACCAATCACAATTTCTGATGCTAAAGGGATGACCAATAGTACTTTGAGTTACACTTTGACAAAAGACCTCGGAACAATCGATGCAAGTACTGGCTACACGAGTGCTGACATCGTTTTAAACGGCACTGCCACTAATTCAACTGGTCAAGAAATTACGGTTTCACCAGCACCAGCTACGTTCAAAGGTGATAATGCGATTGAAACAACAAGTACTCCGCAATTCAAAATTGAAGGCAACAAAGTCCCTGATAAAATTTTGAAATTGACTGTTTCAAAAAATCTAGATTTTCAAGATATTAATTATCAGACAACTAAGAAATACATTGCCAGAAAAAATGATTTCGATTTGACCGTCACAAGTCTCAGATCTCCTTGGAAGCTAGATGTTTCATCAACCGGATTATCAATGGATGGTAAAAAGTTTAACGGTGATTTGGTTTATAAAAAGAATCAAGCAACCACTGAACCATTGACTAGTTCTGATGAATTGATAGCTCAAGACTTGACCTCATACCAAGATAAGACTATTAGTGATCTATCAGCTGGTTGGACGAAAAATACTGGCTTGTTACTAGAACCAAACCAAGACCAAGTATCACCAGCAGGCAAATATCAAGGAACTCTAAATTGGACCTTAGTCAATTCAATTGCAAATTAGGCAAAATAATAGCTCTATAAGAATGTAAATTGCATCCTTATAGAGCTATTTTGATTTTTTATCGTAATTAAGAAATAAAACAACTATCTAGTCGGTAGCAAAAGCCCTGTGATGGCTCAGCCGCCAAATTATTCTTAGCAACTTGTTGCTTAGAATAAGACCAATCTTGAAGACTTTGCCCGAACTTGGGCTTAGCAAAGGCTCCAAGTTGTGTCGGCAGCGTTCCAGCCAATCACAGGGCTTTTGCGGACGACGGCAATATAACACCAATACTACAATGCCTTTTTCTTCTTTTCTTCATCTTGTTTATTCTTGATTTTCTTAACGTAAACCTGATTCAATTGAATCAACAACCAAATATAATCAGGACGCGTTGAAGAAATATCCCAAGGAATAACTTTCAAATTCTCAGGATACTTCTTGCGTTCGATATCCAAAGGCAACACATCCATTGAAGTGATCAACACATCGACATCATCGAAAACATTGCTAGGAACGATCTCAACGAAGTCCAAAGTCCGGATATTTCTCAAAACAACTTCGGCGGTTTGGTTACCAGGATCAATCAAGACTTTGACTTTGATAATATCTTCAGCACGGATAGTGGAGATATAACTAGGCAAAACTTGATATAAGTCTTTAGAAATCAATTCTGCAGCGTTGTAGATTCCAGGGAATTCATTTTGGTCGACGTTAGAGAAGAAGGTGTAGACATCTTTATACAAGTCAGTAAAGTTCTTCTCACTATCTTCATTAGGATACATCGAATCCAAATGCATTAAGGAATAAGGTGCCATAATGTAGTAGAAAACGATGTCACGTGTTACGTAAGTCATGATGTGTTTCAAAGTCTTTTGGTTATGGTAGACCGACATATCATCGTGGTAATGTTCCTTTAAGAAATCTATAAAGTGATAAACGAGTGCATAGAACTTCGGATTGATTCTAGCGTTGGCATTGATTGGTTGCTCAAATGAAGTATCGCTAGGTTGGAAGGCGGTTCTTCTGAAGAGATTGATCAATTTGTTTTCATTATCTAAAGCAACTACTGGCACGATAGGATAATCTTCTTGTGTCAAAATATCTTCGCCTAGACTTTGAGTGCCAAAAACATCGCTATAATATGGTAGTTCGTCGATATAGTGACGTTTGATCAAACGAATTCTAGAAATTGCTAGAAAATATTTTAATTGGAAATGAACGATTGGATTATCGAAGGTAATATCAGTCCGACCGATAATTTGATCGATAGAATTTTCTTGAATCAAACTAAATGGCCATTCTTGCCCGTGATATGTGTACCAATAAACATAGTATGCCATCCAACGGATATTTTTCTCATTACCTTTGATCTCAAGTGTCGAGTTGGAAATCTTGAGACCGAAGTTTTTGAGAAAAGCTCTGAATTTAGACATTCGACGATTTAAAGTGGACTTACTCGTAAAGTGTTCGTCACTGAAACTCTCAAATGACGGATTGGCATTAGTCAAACCATAATTGAAGGCTTGGAAAACGACTGAGTTTTTTACCAAAAATAGTCGGTAAGTATCAATGGAAACTTTTCTGAAGTCGATTGACTCGATTTTCGTATCGCTAGGGTCAATGTCGGGAGCGACGTCAGCTAAATCTTCCAGTAATGCTTGAAAAATATTATATGTTTTTTGGTAGGTGAATTGTAGTCGATTACTAATGTTGCTTAGGTTTACTTCACGAGGAGGTAAAGATTTTATAACAGTTAGCATTTTGTATTTTTCTACGTCTTGCTTAACTAAGAAAATTTGCTCCAACATTTGTCTTCCCCCGGTAACGTTTAATTAAAATAATTTAATAATAAATGAAACACTACTTGCTACTATCTTAACATTTATTTATAATGTTTTGTAATCAGATAGAGGTGCAATCTTTATTATTAGTATTTTGGAGTATGGATAGGGTACTTTGAAAAGATATGAAAGGAAAGTTTGCCGAAATCAATTATCCCTACTTGGTAATTTGATTGGGCTACTGCTTAATAGGTGGTGGACTGTCGATTAAGAGAGTGGAGAACGGCGTTTAGGTTCTGGGCAAAAGCACAGCAGCCTGCCGTTTGTAACTCGTTTCCGCAATATTGCCGGCAAACGGAGACACTCTCTAATTCGTTGAGCTATTGATTAATGGGATAATTATAATCCTTATTGTCGGTAGTTCCTCTGATAATAAGGATTTTTTTTATATCCAAAAAGGGGAATGAAAGATGGAAAATAATGATGTGAATAGGTCGTTGAAGACCCGTCATTTGTCGATGATCGCACTTGGTGGGTCAATTGGAACTGGTTTGTTTGTGGCAAGCGGTTCCTCAATTTCAACAGCTGGTCCTGGAGGTGCCTTGATAGCTTATGTGGCTATTGGTATTATGGTTTACTTCTTAATGACTAGTTTGGGAGAAATGGCAACTTACATGCCAGTTTCCGGCTCATTTGCGACATATGCTACAAAATTTATCGATCCTGCTTTTGGTTTTGCGTTAGGTTGGAATTATTGGTTCAACTGGGCGATTACTTTGGCGGTCGATTTATCCACAATCTCTATAGTTGTAAAATATTGGTTCCCAAGTTGGACCTCGTGGAAGATCAGTTTAACTTTCATGATCGTGCTCTTGGTAATTAACTTTATTTCGGTAAGTTCGTTTGGTGAAACTGAATACTGGTTATCATCAGTCAAGGTTACTGCTGTTATCATTTTCTTGATTGTTGGTGTCTTAAGTATATTAGGAATTTTAGGAAATGAAAACTTTGTTGGGTTGACAAATTATACATATAAAAAAGCACCTTTCGTTGGAGGCGTTCCGGCGATTCTAAGTGTATTCGTTGTTGCCGGGTTCTCCTTCCAAGGTACTGAGTTGATCGGTATCACAGCTGGTGAATCAGCAACTCCTGAAAAGAGTATCCCAAAGGCTATCAAACAAGTCTTTTGGAGAATTTTATTGTTTTACATTTTGTCTATCGCCATTATTGGTGCTTTGATTCCTTATACTAGTCCAAATCTTTTGGGATCAGACGCTGGCGATATTGCTATCAGTCCCTTTACGATTGTCTTCAAGAAAGTTGGTATTCCACTAGCTGCCGGAGTTATGAACGCTGTTATTTTAACTTCAGTAATTTCCGCTGCTAATTCTGGACTATACGCTGCCAGTCGAATGCTCTGGTCAATGAGTAAAAATAATATGGCACCAAAGGTCTTTGAAAAAACTAATGGTCGTGGTGTACCAGTCTTCTCACTTCTACTAACTGCTTTAGTTGGTGGGGCAGCCTTATTCACTAGTTTGTATGGAGATTCCTTCTATGAACTCTTGGTTGCAGCCAGTGGTTTGACCGGATTTATCGCTTGGATTGGGATTGCCTTTTCTCATTATCGTTTCAGAAAAGCATACTTATTCAAGGGCTACAGTCTAGATGACTTGAAGTATAAGGCTAAGTGGTTCCCATTTGGACCAATTCTAGCTATCATCCTAGGTATCATTATTATTATTGGACAAGATGTGCGTTCGATGGTTGATTTCAATATTGGTCGTCTCTTGATCAGTTATAGTGGTTTGATTATTTTGTTCATGTGTTGGGCTTACTACAAGATCAAGCATAAGACGAAGTTCTTGAAGCTAGAAGATATCGATGTCGAAGCTACTAAAAATGGTGGTCATTACTAGTTGATATTTATAACATTTTAAATTATGATTAACAATGAATATAAAGCTAAGAGAGTGCCTACTCACAAACCTTTCAGAGAGACGATGGTCGGTGAAAATCGTCAAGGTTTTATTCCAGCATTCTGGCAACGGGTAATTCCGTTCGGGTTGATCCGATAAAATCTGAAAGTGCAGGGTATTGTTATACTCTGAAACTGGGTGGTACCGCGAATGGTCGATTCGTCCCTTTATTGGGATGTTTCGACCTTTTTTTATATTAGAGAGCGGAACAAGGACGATTAGCCCTTGTGTAGCTCGTTTCCGCTATATTGCAGGAAACAGTTACCTAGGCTAATCGTGCAAGTTCACAAATAATGGAGGATGAATTTATGTTAGACATTAAGCTAATCAGAAAAGATCCTGAATGGATCAAAAACAAATTAGCTTCACGTGGCGTTACAAGTGAAGAAATCGACGAATTACTTTCATACGATGAAAAACGTCGTGAGTTGTTAGTTAAGACAGAAACTTTGAAGGAAGAAAGAAACAAGGTTTCTCAAGGAATTGCTAACAAGAAACGCAACAAAGAAGACGCTAGTGACGAAATCGCTGCTATGAAAAAAGTCGGTGGCGATATCAAGAAGATCGATGCTGACCTTGAAGAAACACAAAACAAGATGAACTACATCTTAGTTCGTCTACCCAACATCCCTGATGATTCTGTTCCCGTTGGTCCTGATGAAAGTACTAACGTTGAAATCAGAAAAGTCGGTGCCGTTCCTAAAGAAAACTTCAAACCAAGACACCACTGGGATATCGGTGAAGAACTGGGAATTTTAGACTTCGAACAAGCTACTAAAGTTTCAGGTTCACGTTTTGTTTACTACATTGGTATGGGTGCTAGACTTGAACGTGCTGTTTACAACTTCATGTTGGATCAACACCAAAAAGAAGGCTATACAGAAGTAATCCCTCCATACTTGGTTAACAACAACGCCATGTTTGGTACTAGTCAATTCCCTAAGTTTACCGAAGATGTCTACACAGTTATGGTTGATGAAAACCCATTGACTTTGATTCCTACAGCCGAAGTTCCTTTGACAAACTACTTTGCTGACAAGATTTTGGACGAAAAAGATTTGCCAAAATATGTTACAGCTTTGACACCTTGTTTCCGTTCTGAAGCAGGTTCTGCCGGTCGTGATACTCGTGGATTGATCCGTATGCACCAATTTAACAAGGTTGAAATGGTTAAGGTTACAAAACCTGAAGAATCATACAACGAACTAGAAAAATTGACTGCTAATGCTGAAAATATCCTAAAACAATTAGGACTTCCATACCACGTAATCGTTCTTTCAAGTGGGGATGCAAGTTTCAGTTCTGCTAAGACTTATGATCTTGAAGTTTGGATGCCTGCTCAAGACAAGTACCGTGAAGTTTCAAGTTGTTCAAACTGTCTAGACTTCCAAGCTCGTCGTGCTCACATCAGATATCGTGACGAAAATGGTAAGACAAAACTAGCTCACACATTGAATGGTTCAGGACTTGCTGCTGGTCGTACAGTTGCCGCTATTTTGGAAAACTACCAAAATGAAGACGGTTCTGTAACAATTCCAGACGTTTTAGTGCCATATATGGGTGGAGTTACAAAAATTACTAAAGAAAATGCCAAATAGTTATTGACCTGAGGCTTATAAATTGATAAGATTTAATAGTTCTGTTAAAGAGCTATTGAATTATTCCGGATTAGCTCAGTTGGTAGAGCATCTGACTGTTAATCAGGGTGTCGTCAGTTCGAGTCTGACATCCGGAGTTATAAATACTTAGGAAATACCTAGGTGTCTCAATATATTACATCTAGTTCATTGGAATTAGGTGTATTTTTTTTAAGCCGTCTTAGCTCAGTTGGTAGAGCATCGGTATCGTAAACCGGCGGTCACAGGTTCAAATCCTGCAGACGGCATTGATAATTTTAGGAAATACCTCCCATGAAGGGCATCGTTTAGCGGTGTCCTTTTTTAGTGCAAAAAAATAGGAGTGCAATTGCACTCCTAAAAGAGTTTTATTTAATTTGTTTCAAAGCATCAGAAACGGCTTCTTTAATAGCTTTACTTGAAGCAGAAGCACCAGAAATTGTATCAACATCGACCGAATTCTTTTCTACGATTTCTTTTGGCAATTCCTTAACAGCTTTGAGACCGTAATCGTCAGATTCACTTTGTTTCAAAACTTCGATATCTTGAATGTCGTCTTTGCTATTGGCAGTGACACGAACGACGATTTCATTTCCCATACCGGCAGTTGATTTACCGATGTATTGGTTGTCGTTAGTTTCATAGTGTTCTTCGCCAACATCAGATCCTAAGCCCTCTTCGTGAACACTAGCTGAGGTATTAGCGTCGACTTTAACTGACTCAACGTCTTTTTCTTTAGCAGCATTTTCACCGGCAATCTTACCAAAAATCAAGTTTTCAGCAAGGTTACTACCACCGTTGTATTGACGTCCCATCAAACTTCCTAATTCACCACAAGCGTATAGGTGAGGGATGATTTCATCGTTTACATCAACAACTTCTGCGTTGGAATTGTGAACGGGACCACCTTGAGTATTCAATAATCCTTGAACCATAGCTAAACAGTAGTAAGGACCATCATCGAAGGCTGTCAAAGTATCAGCATCACGGTCAAAGGCATAGTCACGTTTGATTTCTGCAAAGTGGTTGAAGTCTTTGATAGTGCTTGCCAACTTGTCAGCATCAACGTTCATTACTTCAGCTAAACTGTTCAAATCATCAGCTTTAACGACTGACTCTAAGAATTCTGGATAAGGAGCGTTTTTATCATTCTTTAATTCGTCGTACTTCTTTTGATCAAAGACAACATAAGGATGACGTTGAGCTAAAGGAACTCTCCAATTGCCGTGATCTTGGATGTGTCCGTGACGGTGGATTTCATTTTCATCGAAGTAACGAGTTCCATCATCACCGACAACAATCAAACTGCCTTGGTGGAATGCAGGCCAGTCGAATGGCAAGAATTGTGAACGTTGACCTTTAGCTGGCTTAGGAGTTAGTCCATGGAAAATGCCATAAGATTCATAATTGTTCATGTTATAAAGTTTAGCACCGACTTCACTAGCCATTGTGACACCGATACCTTTGTTATAAAGGGAACCGATAGGATTTAGACTAGTTTCGCCGAGGTAATTTTCGACCATTTCAGGATTGTTTTCAAAACCACCGGTAGCCATGACGACACCATTGTTGGCTTTGACATTCAAAAGTTTGCCATTACGTTCGATTTGAACACCAACGATAGCCTTTGTTGCTGGATCTTGAATCAAGTGTTTAGCGGGTGTTTGATACAAGACATCAATTTTGTCAGCACGGTCTAAAACTTGTTGACGGAGATTTTTCCAAAGAGCAGAGTCAGCGACACCTTCATGGACAGCGACTAATTCGTGAGTAGCTTGACCACGGAATTCTGGGTATTCGTGAGCCATAAAGTGCAAAGCCTTAGATACTGGTGATTCTGGGTGTTTTCCCATGATAAATGGTTTAACACCGAGATAATTTTCTAGGTAATTAGGGATGTCATAGAGTCCTTTGACGAAAGTTTCCATCAAATCCTTGTCATATGACAATGGGAAAGCTAAATCTTCGTAATATTTACGTAAATCATCTAAATTGTCACCTGATGAAATAACTTGACCAGCATAGCGAGTATTGCCACCCTCATGACCCTCTGGAGCTGAGTCAGTAATCAAAACTTTGGCGTTGTTGTCAGCCGCAAATCTAGCAGCACTGGCACCAGCACCACCGAATCCTAAAACGATAACGTCATAAGTTGCGTTCCAATTTAATTTTGAATCCTCAAACATTTCATTCACTCCAATTCCTCTAAATGTTAGGATTAATATAACTCTATTTATGGATATTGTGAATAACTTACCTTTGTCGTAAACGACACAAAAGACTATGATAGAGGGTGTTCACTATCGTAAATTATTTTTTTATGAATTGAGGAAAGTTCAATGGGGCTAATTAACAAGAGCTATTATGCATTGGGAACAGTGATCAACTTGTCAGTGGCAGAACCTAGTGGTGTGGCTGATTTAGAGGCTGGTTACAAGTTGATTCAAAACTTTGAAGATAAGTTGACCGTCAATCGTAACGAGTCAGAAGTCATGTCGATCAATCACAATGCCGGTATCAAGCCAGTTCAGGTGCCAGAAGATACGTATGATTTAATCAAACGAGCTGTTTTAGTCAGTCGCAAACATCTAGGCTTTAATGTAGCAATCGGACCTTTAGTCAAATTGTGGAAAATTGGTTTTAAGGGTGCCAACAAGCCTTGTGACAAAGATATCAAGCAACGCTTACAAATTATCGACCCTGAAAAAATAATCCTCGACGACGCCAATATGAGCGTATTTTTGCAAGAAAAAGGTATGGAGATCGACCTTGGTGGTATTGCCAAAGGTTATATTGCTGACGAGATCAAAAAGCTTTGGCAAAAACGTGGTGTTCAGACGGGAATTATTGATTTGGGTGGTAATGTTTTGTTAGTCGGCGACAGTTTGCATGAGGACAAGTTATGGAATATCGGTATTCAAAATCCCATTAAGCCGCGAGATGTCTCCTTAGGTGTCGTGCATATTCCTGAAAAATCAATTGGTACGTCTGGTATTTATGAACGCAAGTTAGTAATTGATGGTCATGAATATCACCACATGTTTGATTCAAAAACTGGCTATCCAATCAAAAATAACCTTGCTAGTGTGACAATTATTAGTGACAAGTCGATTGACGGTGAAATTTGGTCAACGATTGGCTTTTATCAAGGTATAAAACGTGGTATGGCTTTGATTGAAGCACAAAAGGGAATTGAAGCTGTCTTTATTACGAAGGACTTAGAGACCTTTGTTACTAGCGGATTGAAAGATATTTTTAAGAAAATATAACTATACTATATGAAAACAATCACATAATTATATTGCTTTACCTAGTGAAACATTTTACAATTAACATGACAATAAAATAGAAGTGGGATGATTAATGATGAATAAATTTATCGCTATTGTGGGATCAAATTCCCAAAAATCAACCAACCGTGAATTATTGAAGTATATGAAGAGACATTTCCAAGATTACGCTGAAATTGAATTAGTTGAAATCAAGGATTTGCCAATCTTTAAGAAGAGTGCAGATAAGTATGTGCCACAATTGGCCAAAGACATCGCTAAGAAAATTGAGGATGCTGACGGTGTCATTATTGCTACTCCTGAATACGATCACTCTGTAACGGCTGTTTTGTCGAGTGCCTTAGCTTGGCTATCATATGGAATCCATCCATTTGTCGACAAGCCCGTTATGATTACCGGTGCTTCTTATGGATCTCTTGGGTCATCACGTGCCCAAGCTCAATTACGTCAAATCCTTGATTCGCCAGAATTAAAAGCTAGAATTATGCCTAGTTCAGAGTTCCTTTTGGCACATTCATTACAAGCCTTTGATGATGAGGGCAATTTGAAGGATAAAGATGTTGTTAAAGAATTAGACGGTCTCTTCCAAGACTTTCTTCAATTCGTTAATATTTCAAAACAATTGAATAATGCAGAAGACGCTACAAAGCAAAAAGCTGCTACATTCTCATGGGACAAAGACTAGGAGGGATAGTATGAAATTAGTTGGAATTGCTGGATCAATCGCTGATCAATCATATAATCGTACATTATTAAACTTTATCGCCAAACATTTTACAGGACTAATCGACGTCGATGTCTTGGATATCAATGAAGTACCAATGTTCAACCAAGATGATGACCAAACAAATAGCCCCGTTATTCAAAATCTTTGCAAGAAAATTTCAGCTGCTGATGGTGTTATCATTGCTACTCCTGAACACAATCACACTGTTCCTGCAGCCTTGAAGAACGTTATCGAATGGCTATCTTATGAAGTACATCCTTTCGACGGCAAACCCGTTATGATTGTCGGAGCTTCATACCATACTCAAGGGTCATCACGTGCCCAATTACATTTGAGACAAATTCTTGAAGCACCTGGTGTTAATGCGGTTGTCTTGCCTGGTAATGAATTTTTGCTAGGTGACGTTAAAACTGCTTTTGACGAAAATGGTGACTTGAAGGATCAAAGAACAGTTGATTTCTTACAAACTACTTTGCAAAACTTTATCAAATTTGCCAAAGTTATCAACTTGATTAGTCAATCAAACGGCTATCAAGACGAAGACCTTTCTGCTAAAAAAGGAACTGACACAACTATTCAAGGTATCGACATGAACGACGATGACTGGTTGGACAAAGCTGCTAAGAAAGTCAATGCCGTTGAAGGTGGCACTTATGTCAAATTAGACAGTGGTTTGTTGACAGTTGATCAATTGAACTACTTCTTAAAGACTATGCCAGTTGAATTGACTTACGTTGATGAAAATAATCAATTTATTTATTACAACAAAGTTGGCAAAGCTGAAGATATGTTAGCTAAACGTGTTCCTGCTCAAGTCGGAGATGCTTTAGATAAGGTTCACCCTAATATCGAACGCGTTATGAAACACGTTAAACAAGTTATCTATGACTTGAGAAGTGGTAAGACTGATTTAGTTTCAATGCCAGTACCTGGTGGTGACGAAAATCATCACGTAATGCACTATTACAAAGCAATGCATGATGAAAATGACAATTACAAAGGTGTTAACGAATGGGCTGTTGATATCAAACCAATCGTTGACCAATACTTACAACAAACTGGTCAAAAACTAGTCCCAGATCCAAACGCTAAGTTGGATGCTACATCTGGTGCTTCGAAAGATGAAAGTAAATCAGCAGTTGATGCAAACTCTGGCGCTTCAGAATCAGCTGAAGAACCTGCTGTTAAACCTGAAGTAGAAGTAGACGCTACATCTAGTGCTTCTAAAAATTAGATATTGAATATTGTTAATAAAAATCCCGTTAGAATGTAATTTGTTTACAATCTAACGGGATTTTTGTATTGGCGCATGAAATAATTACGATAAAATTAAGTATATGGAATCTAGTCGGTAGCAAAAGCCCTGTGATGGCTCAGCCGCCAAATTATTCTAAGCAACTTGTTGCTTAGAATAAGACCAATCTTGAAGACTTTGCCCGAACTTGGGC
>ERZ833963.3185-NODE-3185-length-13577-cov-44.322438_pt1 | contig 13577 bp, 10 predicted proteins | sample MGYA00519693_ERZ833963 | MGnify/ENA primary metagenome ERZ833963 (study PRJEB31850, sample SAMEA3708748) | human gut metagenome | biome: human gut; feature: human-associated habitat; material: faeces | place: China | collected 2014 ... | reverse complement strand
CGGTCTTGCCGTCCAGCACGCCGAGGTTGCAGTCGGAATCGTAGTATTTCTTGATCGCCATGGTAGTAGTCTCCTTTTACTCTTTCCTGTTTTATTTTTATATTTTGATTTTTATGAAAAACTGAGAGATTATGCCTTACTGCGGGCAATGGGTCCCGGGCAGGGGCAGCTGGGCTGCCCGCACCTCCTGCGGGGGTTTCTGCATGTGCTGGTGCATCCCGCCGCGCTCCAGGGCGGTTACGCCGGTGCGGCACTGCTCAAGGATCTTGTAGTCCGCCAGGATCTTGAGGAACGCGTCCACCTTTTCGGGGCGGCCGGTCAGCTCCAGCACCATGCTGTCGGGCGAAAAATCAATGATCTTTGCCTTGTAGATGCTGGCGATCTCCCGCAGCTCACTGCGGTTGTGGACATCGGCAGCCACCTTGAGCAGCAGCAGCTCCCGCTCCAGCGAGTTCTCGTGGTCCAGCACGAACACCTGCCGGGTCACTTCCAGCCGCTCGGTCTGGAGGATGAGCTGGCTCAGCGCCTTTTCATCGCTGGTGATGGTCACGGTGATGCGGCTGACCGCCGGGTCGTTGGTGGCGGACACCGTCAGGCTGTCGATGTTGAAGCCGCGGCGGCAGAACAGGTTGGACACCCGGGCCAGAACGCCGCTCTGGTTGTCCACCAGCAGGCTGATGACCCTGCGCTGACTGGATTCCATATTGCTGTGTCCTCCTTATTCCATGATGATATCGTTGATGTCACCGCCGCCGGGGATCATGGGCAGGACCTTTTCGTCCTTGTCGATGATGCACTCGATCCAGGTGGGGCCCTTCTGCTTGAGGGCATCGGCAAATGCGGCCTGGAACTCGGGGAGGTTGGTGCAACGGTAGCCCTTCAGGCCAAAGCCCTCGGCCAGCTTGACAAAGTCGGTGCGGCGGTGGGGGTCGGTCTGGGAGTAGCGCTTTTCGTAGAAAGTGGTCTGCCACTGGCGCACCATGCCCAGCACGGAGTTGTTGAAGATGACCGTGATGATGGGCAGTTCATAGCTGACAGCGGTGCAGGCCTCGTTGAGGTTCATGTGGAAGGAACCGTCGCCCGTGAACATGACCACCCGCTGCTCCCGGCCCAGCGCCATCTGCGCGCCGATGGCCGCGCCATAGCCAAAGCCCATGGTGCCCAAGCCGCCGCTGGTGATAAAGCCGCGGCTCTTGGTGTGGCGGATGTACTGGGCCGCCCACATCTGGTGCTGGCCCACGTCGGTGACATACACGGCCTCAGGGCCGCACTGGCTGCACACCTCGCCGATGACCTGATGGGGCATCAGGCGGGTGGGGTCGGACACAGGGTGGTAATCCTGCGCCTGCCACTCGCGGATCATCTTCATCCAGTCGGGGTGCTTCTTCTCCTCAATGAGGGGGAGCATCCCGCTCAGAACGTAGCAGACATCACCGGCAATGGCAAGATCCACATCCACATTCTTGCCCAGCTCACTGGGGTCGATATCGATCTGGATGATGGTGGCGTTCTTGGCAAAGGTCTTGGGGTTCAGGGCCACGCGGTCAGAAAAGCGGGTGCCCAGTGCGATCAGCACGTCACAGTCCGCGACCGCCCGGTTGGAGGTGTAGCAGCCGTGCATTCCGACCATGCCGATGTTCATCGGGTCACCGTAGGGCACAACGCCTGCGGCCATCAGAGTATAGGTGGCGGGGATCTCCGCCTTGTGGATCAGGTCACGCAGGGGCTGGCAGGAAGCCGCGCTCCGCACGCCGCCGCCAAAATAGACCAGCGGGCGCTTGGCCGCGTTGATGATATCGGCGGCCCACTTGACCTGCTGTTCGTCGTAGGTGGTCACGGTGCGGATCTGCTCCGGCTGCTTGGGGGTGAACTCACAGACAGCAGCGGTGACATCCTTGGGGATATCCACCAGCACCGGGCCCTTGCGGCCGCTCTGCGCAATGCGGAACGCCGCACGCATGGTGTCGGCCAGCTCTTCTACCTTGCGCACCGTGAAGTTGTGCTTGGTGATGGGCATCGTGATGCCCTCGATGTACGCCTCCTGAAAGCTGTCCTTGCCCAGACCGGGGGTCGGCACATTGCCGGTAAAGGCGACCATGGGCACGGAGTCCATGTAGGCAGTGGCAATGCCGGTGACCAGATTGGTGGCACCCGGGCCGCTGGTGGCCAGCACCACGCCGGTGCGGCCCGTTGCGCGGGCATAGCCATCGGCCGCATGAGAAGCGCCCTGCTCGTGGGCGGTCAGCACATGGTGGATGCGGTCAGAATTCTTATACAGCTCGTCGTACAGGTTCAGCACAGCACCGCCGGGATAGCCGAAGATGGTGTCCACGCCCTGTTCGCAGAGGACTTCAACAAAAATTTGCGAACCATTCAACTGCATGGTAAGTTGCTCCTGTTCCTTTTCCTCTTACACTCTCAACAAAATTTCACTCAGACACGTTACTTTTCGCATCTTGCATTCCGATTTGAACGTTGGGTCAATTATACTATAAATCGGGCCTTTGTCAATCGACGATTTGTAAAGTGAATCAGCCGAAAGATGAAGATAATTGAACACACCCTTGCGGACAGCTTTCTCTGCGTGTATAATCTGGTAAAAACCTCTCCGTCAGTCTGCCCGGTTCCTCTGACCGGGGAAGCAGGAGCAAAACGCCGGAGGGGTTCTGTCAAGAGGAGAGTCTGATGATGCAACTTCGTGAATGGAACGCCCGGCTCCACGGGCTCGTTGTTTTCCGTGCCCTGCTGGGCGACCCTGTTGTGGCAAAGCTGGCAACGCTGACCGACCGGCTGGAAGCGGCTGACGACAGCATCGCCCCCCTGTGCGATGCTGTGGCCGCCTTTGAAGCCGCCCTGTTTGCCCACACCACCAATCTGGGCGATTATCTTTCCAACGCCGTGCTGGAGACCGAGACCTTCTGTGTGCGGCAGGCTGCTGCAGGCCAGCTCTCCCCTGTGATGGAGGCCGCCCTGAACAGTGAGCTGAACTTTTTGCAGAAGCTCTGCGGCCTGACGCTGGACACGCTGCTGGAAGCTGCCGACCGGCAGAACCGGGAGCTGGCGTTCCTGCCCCGCTGGGAGGCAAGGCAGCTCGACCTGACTGCCGCCTACAACCAGCGGATGCGGGAAGCCGGGAAGAAAGGCTACGGCATGTTTGCCAAGCACCACGTGTTCACGGTGGAGAACGGCCAGCTGGTACCCGTGAAGTACCCCGACCCCCAGAAGCTCAGTGAGCTGCCGGGCTACGAGAAGGAGCGGGAAAAGGTCATTGCCAACACCCGCGCCCTGCTGGCCGGTTCCCCCGCCAACAATGTCCTGCTCTACGGCGATGCAGGCACCGGCAAATCCAGCACGGTCAAGGCCATTGCCAATGAGTACGCCGCCGACGGCCTGCGGCTGGTGGAGGTCAAGAAGAACCAGCTCTACCAGATCCCCGACCTGATGGATCAGCTGGCAGCCAACCCCCTCAAGTTCATCCTCTTCATCGATGACCTGAGCTTCTCCTCCAACGACGACAACTTTGCCGCCCTGAAAGCCATCCTTGAGGGCAGCGTGGGCGGCCGGGCCCGGAACATTGCGGTGTACGCCACCTCCAACCGCCGCCACCTCATCAAGGAGACCCTGACCGACCGCACCGGCGACGACATCCACGAAGCCGACACCCGGCAGGAGCTGATGAGCCTTTCCGCCCGGTTCGGCCTGACTGTCACCTTCCAGCGGCCCGAGAAAGCCCGCTTTGCCGCCATTCTGGAAGAGCTGGCAAAACAGCACCACATCCAGATGCCCATGGAAGAGCTGCTGGTCAAAGCCGAGGCCTTCGCCATCCGCGCCGGCGGCCGCAGCCCCCGCGTGGCCAAACAGTTCATCGAACAGTGCGAGAGCGGCGTGCAGAAATAATGTTTGCTTTTTCGTTTTTATGGATAAGAAAAAGCGCTGTGCAGTGAAATGACTGCACGGCGCTTTTTGCTGTTTTGAAAGAAAACTGCCGCCGCAGGCGGCAGATGAGGCGGTCAGAAAATCACACGCGCTCGGCCACCAGCTGGAAGCCCTCTTTGGTGAGCTCCTGCCGGATCTGCTCGATCTGGGCATGGTCGCGGGTCTCCAGCACCAGCTTGAGGAAGCAGCTGGAGATGGGCATATTGGGGTCAGAGCCGTCATGCAGGACAGAGACCACATTGCTGCCGCAGCGGGAAACGATGGCAGCCACCCGCTCCAGCTGGCCGGGCTTATCCTCCAGCGCAATGGTCAGGTTGGCCTTGCGGCCACTCATCACCAGACCACGGGTGATGACGCGGTTGAGGATGTTCACATCGATGTTGCCGCCGGAGATCAGGCAGACCACCTTTTTGCCCTCGATGGGCAGCTTGTGGAACAGCGCCGCTGCCACAGGCACCGCACCGGCCCCCTCAGCCACCAGCTTCTGGTTCTCCATCAGGGAGAGGATGGCGGCGGCGGTCTCGTCCTCGCTGACGGTCACGATGTCGTCCACATATTCCTCGCAGAGCTGATAGGTCAGCTCGCCGGGGGTCTTGACCTGAATGCCGTCCGCAAAGGTGGCCACATTTTTCAGGGTCTGATACTTGTGCTCATGCAGGCTGCGGTACATGCTGGGGGCACCCTCGGCCTGCACACCATAGACCTTGACCTCGGGGCGCAGGCTCTTGATGGCAAAGGCCACGCCGGAGATCAGGCCGCCGCCGCCCACGGGCACGATGACGGCATCCAGATCGGGCAGCTGGTCAAGGATCTCCAGACCAATGGTGCCCTGACCTGCGATGACCTGTTCGTCATCGTAGGGGTGGATGAAGGTCATGCCGGTCTCGGCCTGCAGCTCCACGGCCTTGTCGTGGGCATCATCATAGGTGCCGGGCACCAGACAGACCTCCGCGCCCAAGCTCTTGGTATTTTCCACCTTCATAATGGGGGCACCGTCCGGCATACAGACGATGCTCCTGATGCCCCGGCGGGTGGCGGCCAGAGCCACGCCCTGTGCGTGGTTTCCGGCAGAGCAGGCGATCACGCCCTTTTCGCTCTCCTCCCTGGAGAGCTGGCTGATCTTATAATAGGCTCCCCGCACCTTGAAGCTGCCGGTCACCTGCAGGTTCTCGGTCTTGAGGTAGAGGCGGCAGTCCTTGGAGAGCTTGGGCGCTTCGATCAGGTCGGTCTTGCGGGCAACGTCCTTGAGCACAAAGGCGGCGTGGTAGATCTTATCCAGAGTCAGCATGACGATACTTCCTATCTTCTATCCTTAATTTTTGCATGTGAATATGCATCCCAGTATAAATTAGCAAAAGTATTTTGTCAAATGAACGTATTTCAACATTTTGTTTGCTGGGGTGACCGCCAATGGCTACGCCCGGGCAGGCGGCAGCCCTGCGGCCCGATGCGCGCTCCACCTGTGCCCATGCCGTGGGAGCGGTTTCCCCTGACCAGAAACGCCCCTCTCCGGCATCTGTGAGACCGGAGAGGGGCGTTCTCGTTTTTAACCTTTCATCGGCACAAATCCGACCAGATCCTTCACGACCTCGCCGCCGATGATGAGCCCGGCCACCGAGGGCACAAAGGCGTTGGAGCCGGGGACCGAGCGCCGGATGGTGCACTTGCGCTGGGTGCCCGGAGGGCAGATGCAATGGTTCTTACAGCTGATGGAATCATCCTCGATGGGGGTCATGGCAGGCTCCTTGGAGTAGACGACCTTCAGGTGCTTGATCCGCCGCTTGCGGCACTCGGTGCGCATCACCTTGGCCAGCGGGCAGACGGAGGTCTTGTAGATATCCGTCACCTCAAAGCGGGTGGGGTCCATCTTGTTGCCCGCGCCCATGGCGCAGATGATGGGGGTGCCGGCCTCCTTGGCCTTGACCACCAGTGCGATCTTGCCGGTGACGGTGTCGATGGCATCCACCACATAGTCGTACTGGGTGAAGTCGAACTGATCCTGCGTTTCCGGGGTGAAGAAGATCTTGTAGGTGGTGACCTTGATGTTGGGGTCGATCTCGTGGACACGCTGTTCGGCCACATCCACCTTGTACTGGCCCACGGTCTTGTGGGTGGCCACGATCTGACGGTTCAAGTTGGTCAGGCAGACCTTGTCATCATCAATGAGGTCCAGCGCACCCACACCGCTGCGTGCCAGCGCTTCCACCGTGTAGCCGCCCACGCCGCCAATGCCAAACACTGCCACACGGGAATTGTGCAGCTTTTCCATTGCTTCCTTGCCCAGCAGCAGCTGGGTGCGGGAATATTGATCCTGCATAGATACTTGCTCCTCCATTTTACACTGTGCCGTTCGTTTTACCGGTTCGGCACAGCTGCTTCTGTTTTGCTTTATCACTTTCCTGCAAAGCGCCTGAGCGGTTTATTCCACCGCAACGATGGTGCCGCCCCCCAGCACAACATCCCCCTGATACAGCACCACGGCCTGACCGGGCGTGGGGGCACGCTGGGGCTGGTCAAATTCCAGCCGGAACTGCCCCTCCCCTGCCGGGTAGACGGTGGCCGCCTGCTCGGTCTGGTGATAGCGGGTGCGGGCCGTGACCCGCAAGGGCACGGTCAGCTCCGGGATGGTGATCCAGTTCACCTCGTCGGCATAGACGATGCGGTCAAACAGGTTCTCCTCCGGGCCCACCGTGACGGTGTTGGCCTGCATATCCTTGGCGCAGACATACACCGGCGCACCCATGGCAAGGCCCAGGCCCTTGCGCTGGCCGATGGTATACCGCACCGCGCCATTGTGAGTGCCCACCTTTTTGCCGTTCTCGTCCAGAAAATCACCTGCCGGGTAGTGCTTGCCGGTGAAGTCCTCCATGAATCGGGCGTAGTCGCCGTCCGGCACAAAGCAGATATCCTGGCTGTCATGCTTGCGGGCGTTGATGAAATGCTGCTTTTCCGCGATCTCACGCACTTCGGCCTTGTGCAGCCCCCCCAGCGGCAGGCGCACATGGGCCAGCTGCTCCTGGGTCAGGTTATAGAGCACATAGCTCTGATCCTTACCCTCGTCCAGCCCCTTTTTCAGCAGCCAGCGGCCGGTGGCCTCGTCCTGCTCCACCCGGGCGTAATGGCCCGTGACCACATACTCCATGCCATGGCTCTCAGCCCAGCGGAGCAGGTGGTCGAACTTCATATACCGGTTGCAGTCGATGCAGGGGTTGGGCGTGCCGCCCATCTCGTATACCCGGATGAATTTTTCGATGATCTTCTCCCGGAAGTCGGCGGTGAAATCCAGCACCTCATAGGGGATATCCATCGCAAAGGCCACCTCGGCGGCATCCTCGATATCCTTTTCGGAGCAGCAGGTGTGGAAACCGGACTGCCCCAGCGTCTCGTTGCGGGTGAGCCGCATGGTGATGCCGGTGCAGTCGTACCCCGCCTGCTGCATCAGCCATGCCGCCACCGAGCTGTCCACACCGCCGCTCATGGCGATGAGCGCCCCGGGGCGCTTCGTGTTCTGTGCTTCTGTCATATCGTCCCTCATTCAATAACACACTAAAACAGTAGTATAATACTACCGCAGCTTCTTTCTCTTGTCAAGACGCAGAAAATTGGGCTGCCGCAGCCAGCAGCGCGTCTTTTTCATTGGGTGTCTGCCCGGTGATGACAGCCTCCAGCAGGGCGTTCAGCACCTGCCGCAGACCCGGGCCGGGTCTGACCCCCGCCGCCATCAGGTCACGGCCATTCACGGCCAGCTGGCTCACCCGGCAGCAGGCATTTTCTGCTGTCAGCCGCTCCGCCTCGGCCCGCAGGGCAGCAAAGGCCCTGGTCTGTTCCGGATGCCGGGCACTGCAAAGGGCGGTCAGGCGCTGGATCGTCGGCAGCTCATAGCGGCCCAAAAGACGTTTGGCTGTAAGCTGCATCTCGGAGCCGGGCGTACCGGGAGCTTCCTCTTCGGACACGGTTCGGGCCATTCCATCGCCCGCCCTACTGCCTGCGGCAGCAGGGTCCCACCCCAGCGGACGGTCCTCAGAGGAACTCCCGGCCCACCTGTCTCGGCTCCGGGGCAGGAGAAAGCTCCCGGCACCCCCTCCAGCTTCCCTTTCCAACACTGTCACCTCATCTGTGAGCGCGTTGGAGCATTTCAGTTTGCGCAGAGCTTTGCGGGCACCGGCTTCACCCAGCGGGCAGAGAAGGGCCGCCAGCCGGGCGGGCACGTTCTCCGCTGTCGGTTCGATTCGGTCGATGGTGCGGCAGAGTTCCGCAAACCGTTCCGGCTGTTTTTCCGGTTCCAGCTCCGGCAGGATAACGGCCAGAACGGCGGGTTCCAGATAGCTTCCGGGCCGGGGTGCCGCCAGCAGCTTGAGCAGTTCTTCCTGGATGCGCTCCGCCGAGACGCAGTCCAGATGCGGCCCCAGTGCCCGGGCAGCAGCACCGGTGGCTAGGTCGATGGCAAAGCCGAACCGGGCCGCGAACCGGTAGAGCCGCAGGATGCGCAGCGCGTCCTCCTCAAAGCGGCGTTCCGGCTCCCCCACCGCCCGCACGAGATGGGCGGCAAGGTCGTCCCGTCCGCCAAAGGGGTCGATGAGCCCTTCCTCGGCGCTGTATGCCATGGCGTTGATGGTGAAATCCCGCCGGGCAAGATCCTCCCGCACATCCGGCACAAAGCAGACGGCATCCGGGTGGCGGCCATCGGAGTAAGCCCCCTCGGTGCGGAAGGTCGTTGTCTCATAGAGCCTGCCGCCCTGCTTCACCGTCACGGTGCCGTGCTGCAGGCCGGTGGGGATACACTTTTCCTCCCCGAACAGCGCCATCACCTGCTCCGGGCGGGCGCTGGTGCAAAGGTCCCAATCGTGGGGGTCCAGCCCCAGCAGGCTGTCCCGGACACAGCCGCCCACAGCGTAGGCCGCATGGCCCGCCCCATGGAGCGCATCCAGCAGCAGGGCTGCACCCGGGTCAAGTTTGATCGTTGTCATGTTGCTTCCTCGTCATATTGCAGGATGATCTGTTTGCCGTCAAAGCCGCACTCCGCCGCCGGGAATACCGCCTGCGCATTGGGCAGGGCGGCTTCCGGTTCAAGGATCATGGGCGAATAATGCATCAGCCAGAACCGGCGCACATCAGCCTTTTTTGCAATGGCCGCACCCTGCGCAAAAGTGCTGTGCCCCCACTGCTTCGCCTGCGCCTCCTGCTCGTTGTCGGGGTAGGTGGCATCGCAGAGGAAGAGGTCTGCGTTCTGCGCGGCCTGTTCCAGTGCCGGGCAGGGAGCGGTGTCCCCCGAGAACACGAACCGCAGACCCCGGCGTGCCTGGCCCAGCACATCCGCAGGGGCGACCACAGCCCCGTTTTCCAGCGGGATGCTCTGGCCCCGCTGGAGCAGTTTCCATGCAGGCACCGGAACGTTCAGTGCCCGGGCCTTTGCAGGGTCAAAGCGGCCCGCCCGGGGCAGGTCGAGCCGGTAGCCCCGGCTGGGCACCCGGTGCCGGGTGCGGAAAGGCGTAAGCTGCGCCCCCGCAGGCCAGCCGGAGGAAAGGGTGGTCAGGTCGATGGGGTCTGTGTCCAGCTGCACAGCCCTGACCGGGTACGGCAGCGGCCCGGCCAGGGTGCGCAGGGCGGGCCAGATTTCCCCCAGCCCCTCCGGGCCGTAAAGGGTCAGCGGGCGCTCCCGGCCCTGACAGCCCAGCGTCTGCAGCAGGCCCGGCAGGCCGAAGATATGGTCGCCGTGATAGTGGGTCAGGCAGATGGCATCCAGCTTCATCAGGTTGACCCCGGCGCGGCGGGCCGCCGCCTGCGTGCCCTCGCCGCAGTCAAACAGCAGGGCATGGCCCCCGCATTCGGCCAGCGCGGCGGTCAGGGCACGGTCCGGCAGGGGCATGGTGGCCGCCGTACCCAGCAGTGTAATGGTCAGCATAACAGTTCCTCCGTGATTTGTCGGTAACAGTGTACCACATTTTGCGCCCGCACACAATCGGCACAGCCCGGCATAGGATGGCGCAGAGCTCTGATACAAAGGGAGGTTTGACCATGCAGCGCAAAAAAGTCCCCGCCGGGCACCACCGCTTCGGGCTGGCCCGGCTTGTTCTGGTTCTGGCACTGCTGTTTCTCGTTGTGGCGCTCACCGCCGGGCTGGCGGGCTGCCTGTTCCAGCCCGTACTGGCCGCCCGGGGCACGCTGCTGTTTCTGCCGGGGTAATAGAAAGAAAAAGCGGAATCGTTCCATCCTTGCCTGAGAGAACGATTCCGCTTTGTGCTATTTTATTCTGCCGTTTTCAACTGCTGTGCTTTTTTCCATGCGCGAATGGCTTCTCCATAGGAGATTTGCTCATCCGGCTTGAACTGCTCCGTATGCTCTTCATCAGGCAGCTCCATCAGCTCGTTTTCCACGGCCCACTGTGCGGCCTGCTGTGCCGCTTCCTCATTCAGGCCGATGTCCTCATACATTGCATTTACATCCGGTACAGGCTCTCCTGCATTCCTCCAGAGCAGTTCCGCCAGCTGGATCCTGTTATGGGGAATTGCCGCCCCACTGGGCAGCAGATATTTCAGATAGAGCTCCGTTCCCAGCTGATGCGCCTGATAGGCCAGTACAACAGCCGAAATTCCCACTGCGCCGATCAGTGCAGCACTGCCCAGCAGTTCGGTTTCTCTGGCATTTTCTGCGCTTTCGTACATTGCCTCTATGGTCACATCTGCCGCCGGCATGGGAAAGGTCATGGTCTGGCTGGTGTGTGCTACATCAGGGTTCCCCATCAGTGTCGGATCACTGATGTTCCACTGCGCAAAGACCATTCCTTCCGGTGCCGCATTTGCCGCAACCGTAACCATTGCGCCCGCAGGGATCTTTCCGGTCTGGGTCGTACCCTCTTTTTTCAGCTCCACATTCTTCGTGATATCCACAGTCGTTCCATTTTTCTCAACCGTCACACGCACAAGAGTACCGTCTTTTTCCGTCAGAGTATACTTTTGGGCCGTATCAGGGTCAGGGGTAGGGGTAGGAGTAGGGGTAGGATTAGGATTAGGGTTAGGGTTAGGCTCAGGGTCAGGATTAGGGTTAGGCTCAGGGTTAGGCTCAGGGTCAGGATTAGGGTTAGGCTTAGGCTCAGGCTCAGGCTTAGGCTTCACGCTCCAATGTGCGTAAACCGTCACATCTTTCGCCGGCATGGTAAATTTCATGGTGGTGTGTGCTACATCAGGGTTCCCCATCAGTGCCGAATCACTGATGTTCCACTGCGCAAAGACCATTCCTTCCGGTGCCGCATTTGCCTCAACCGTAACCATTGCGCCCGCAGGGATCTTTCCGATCTGGGTCGTACCCTGTTGTTCCAGCTCCACATTCTCCGTGATATCCACAGTCTTTCCATTTTTCTCAACCGTCACACACACAAGAGAACCGTCTTTTTCCGTCAGAGTATACTTTTTGCTCCAATGTGCGTAAACCGTCACATCTTTCGTAATTTTCTGGTTGAAATCAAACGGTACGCCGCCATTTTCTTGCGTATACCAACCATCAAACTGGTAACCTTCCGCTGTTGGATCATCGGGCGGGGTGACAGTTCCTTCATACTGCACCACTTTCGGCTCCACTTTGCTGGTTTCCTCTGCCTGATTGCCGCAGTCAAAGCTCACAGTGTGGGCGCAATCAAAGTTCTGCGGATTAGTCAACAGGGTATTGTTATTTTTAAAATCATTTTCCTTTGCAAGTTTATCCCATTGTTCCTGGGTTCCCGTATAATGCAGTTCCACTAATCGTTTATTTTCACCACCAAATCCAAAGTGAAACGCATTTGCTCCTATCGTCTGTACACTACTCGGAATCGTCACACTTTTCAAATTTGTGCAACCATTAAACGCACCTGTTCCAATTGAGATAATCGAATCCGGAAGTGTCACACTTTCCAAAATTGTGCAACTACTAAACGCACCTGTTCCAATTGATCTAATTGAATTCGGAAGTGTCACACTTCCCAACATTTTGCAAAACATAAACGCATTATCACCAATTGAACGAACTGAATTTCCAAGGTGCACCTTTTCCAGCTTTGTACATTCATAAAACGAAGCTGTTCCGACAGAAGTTACTGAATCCGGAAGCATCACCGTTTTCAAATTATTGCAGCCTGCAAATGCACCATCTCCAATCGACTTAATGGGTGCTTTAGTTTGAACGCTTTTCAGCGCTGCGCAGTTGTGAAATGCATAAATTCCAATCGAAGTCACACGATGTCCCTGCGCGGTCGAAGGGATCACTACATTCGCTTCCTCAGCTGCGGTAGAAAACCCCGTCAATTCCACGGTGTCGTCATCAAGCAGCATATAGGTATAAGTATTCCCACCGTCTACCACTTTCATAGGAGTATTTCCCGCTGCGTTCTCCTGCTCTGCCGCAAATGCAGACAGGGGCATCAGCCCTAAGACTATTCCCAGAACCAGCAAAACGCTGGTAAGCCTTTTCAATTGTTTCATCCCAAAAATCCTTTCTCTGCATTTTCAACAAAAATCGCACAAAAAATGGCTATATATATATATATATATATATATATATATATCAGATGGATCTGTCAATATTCAGTCTCATTTTCGGTATATCAGTATATTATTTTGCTTAATATTTTTCATTTTTTGTGTTGTTTGCATAAATCAAAAACATGGTTCTTCAAAAACAGTGAAAATCAAAATCCCCTTCTTGACTTCAGGACAGTGACGTGATAAAACCCAGCCAAACCAGCGAGAGGGCATCCTGCCTGCCCCCGAGAGCAGCCACGCCATCCTCTGCAAACAGAAAACCGCCAGCGTATCACTACGTCGGCGGTTTTTTTATGGGCGCGGGTGGATCACGCAAGCCGCGCATCTAAAAAAGCCCCGCAGGGGCTTTTTTCCCCGCCGGACTATTCGGCGGGTCGATGCTGTTCTCATCCACCCTTGTAGTGCGTTATAAAGTCCAGATAAAACAGAAACTCCAACGTCATAACAACGTTGGAGTTCTTGGTGGAGCGAAGCAACCCAAATCCGAACCATTGCCCTCTGGGGCATCTTTGGCGGCGATTTCATCGAAAGTGATGGTTTTTGTGCCGTCTTTGTAGTTGAATGTAATCAAAACTTTTTCATCATAGAGATAAACGGCGTTCACGAATGTATTGATAAGCGTTTCCCGGTGGCTTTTCACGTTCGGGTCGAGCTTGCGGAACCGGGTCAGCCAGAACCGAACCTGATTTTCACTCAACCGAGGCCGAGCGATTTTTTCTTCGGCAATCCGAATTTCAAGCTCTTTCTGCTGGGCTTCCAGCTTTTCCAAACGTAATTTGGTGGAGTTGGTCAGCACACCCGCTTGAATAGCGTTCAGCATATTTTCAATGCCGTTCTCCACCTCGCGCATCTGCTTTTCCAGCAAAGGGAGCGTGGTGTTTTCCTGATCCTGCAACTCCATCACTTCCGCAACGATGGCATCAATCACGGCATCGTCCTGAATCAGCTTCATGGTTTCAGCTATGACCAAATCTTCCAGCCACTCTTTACGGACGGTCTTTTTCTTGCAGGTCTTGAAACGCTTCGCGGTGGCGCACTTATAATAATGATGAACGACCTTGTTTCTACCCGTACCGCACTCGCCGAACATCATCGCGCCGCACATTCCGCAGAACAGCTTGGTGGTGA
>ERZ833963.3174-NODE-3174-length-13628-cov-10.849260_pt1 | contig 13628 bp, 12 predicted proteins | sample MGYA00519693_ERZ833963 | MGnify/ENA primary metagenome ERZ833963 (study PRJEB31850, sample SAMEA3708748) | human gut metagenome | biome: human gut; feature: human-associated habitat; material: faeces | place: China | collected 2014 ... | reverse complement strand
GAGTATAAAAAAACTGGTATTGATTGTTCATCAATACCAGAAAGTTTAGAACCAATAAAAAGACCAGAAGTCATATGATTTCTGGTCTTTTTGATATAAGAGATTAGATTAAATCGTTAGCGCTGACCCATTCGTTAGTAGCTACACGGTACATTGTTTGACCATTGATAGTTGCTGATTTGTCAGTTCTCCAAGCTGTGTTCTTAGCTAAAGCACGGTTAGTAACTTTTTGACCATTGGCTTGGTATAATCTAGCATCATTCTTTGTGAAGACATTTTGGTTGAGTGGTGTAACTTCTAGTCCATCAGCTAATTTAGCCCATTCGTTAGTAGCCACACGTAAGTAATTTACACCATCGAGGTTCATTAATTTATCGGCATGCCATGATGAATCTCCACCTAGAGCACGGTTCTTTAATGCATTACCATTTTCATCGAATAAAGTTGCGATTGTGTTTGGTAGTGCGTAGAAAGTAGTTTGGTGGTTAGAGATTGATTTGGTGTGAGTTGGTTTTGTTGTTGGTTTTTCTGTTTCTGGTTTGTTGTTGTTATGATTTTGTGTATCAGAATTGTTAGAAGATGAACTAGAGTTTGTTGTAGTTATAGCGTCCTCTGGAATTATAACTTGACCATTTTCACCATATTCAATATCGCCAGCCCAAAGTGTAAATTTATCGTTTGTTTTTATTTGATTACCATCACGGTCAGAAATAAAAGCTTTTTCTATTTTTTTATTTTTATCAAAGTTTAATGTTATAAATCCTTTAGGCGGATTGATTTCAGTGATACTTCCATTTTTTATTTTCAAAAATGAGAAGGTACTAATAGATCCGGTGCCATCATTTTTGATCATATTAATATTAGTTGTATATTCATTTTTTAAATTGTTGAGATCGGTTCTTATTGCTTTTATTTCTTCTGAAGTTTTATCGAGAGTCACTTTATTTGTTAGTTCATCTAATTTTTCTGCATAAGTTTCATAAGCATCTTCTAAAATCTTGTTAGGACCTAAAAAAAATTTATGACTATTTTTTTCAATTGTTAAATCAGATTTTAGTGCTTCAACTTCTGATTGTGCTGCTTTGATTGTTGTTTTTTCACTATCGATAGTCAAATCACTATTTGAGGTCACTTTACCATCAGCGGATATATTGATGGTACCAGATAATCCAGTAAGACTACCTTTACTTATATCAATATCAGAAGTAGAACTGCCTGATTCGGTAGGTACGTCTGTAATAGTTGTAGTAGAAGTTGTATCGTTGGATGATTTAACTGAGACTGTAATATCATTTAGTAAAATTTTATTTTGATAGTCTTGTTGTAATTGATTCATTTGAGTTTTTAATTCATTTATTTCTTTAATAGATTTAATTTCTGCGTTATCAAGCTTTTCATTAGTTTCAGTGATGAATTTTTGAATGTTTTTAGTAGTTGTTGTTGAACCGTTTAATGAATCAATTGGAACTGAACTTTTGAATTCATCATAATCAGGGATGAATTCGTCAAGGGCATTTTTTACATTTTCTGGACTTTTATCGCCAGTAGTATCGACTATTGGTAATTGTCCTTTGCCGTTAACCTTAGTAGAATCTATTGTTACAGTACCATTTTCATTAAGCGTGAATGATACGTGGTAATCATTTGTTGATTCAGTATCGTTTTTTGGATTAACAATAAAATAATTTGCTGGAAGAGTTAATTCTACGTCTTCAGCAACGCCAGTTTCCTTAAAAGTGTGTGTTACAGAAATACTTCCAACTTCCTTTGATTCAATATCATAAGTTTTTACGTCAAACGTTTTCGTTAATGAATCTTGGTTTTGATTTTCCGATTCAGCCGTTTCATCAGCCAAAACCGTAGTAGCGTTACTTACTGGTGCAGCGAGTGTTAGTGCAATAATCCCTAAAACAATTGGTCCATAATGTTTCTTCATATCTAATCCCTCCATGTGGTTGTTTACAAGAAAAATATATCAAATCAAGACGACATCTCTTGTCGTTTTGTTACATTGAGGAAAATTTGTTTAAAAAAAACAGGCTTAGTATACCTGCTTAATTATTTAATAGCTGAATTTTCGATAATTCGATTCAATTGTAAGTTTACTAGTAATGCGCCAATGGCAAATAAGACTGCTCCGAAGCCGACATTATTTAATCCAACGTTACCAACGATGATTGACCCAAAAGCTGAGCCTAATGATATTCCTAAATTAGAAGTAATTGGATTCAACGATGAGGCTAAAGCAACTGCTTGAGGATAAGACTCCTCAGCAATATTTAAGAAATGAATCTGAATAGGTGCGTTGATTAAGTACATGACGACACCAATCACAATTAAGTTAATCAAGCCAAAGTATTTGTAGTGTATCAAGAATGGTAAAGCTAATAAGATAAAGATTTCGGCACCATAAACTTTAGGCATGAATTTCAAACCGCCATGTTCAGAAATTCGGCCGGATAATTGATTACTAGCTAATGATGCAAAACCGTAAACGGCTAAGAAGATACTCAAACTACCAACTGAGAAACCTAAAGTTCCGTACAATGGTTGTAAATAAGTATAAATTACGTAAATAGCGGCAATGGCAAAGAATGGTAGAAAGAATCCGACGTAAATTCTAGAATCTTTAATTAAATCTAATTGGCGCTTAAGCGGACTGTTGATTTTTTCCAAGTCTTTTGGCAAAGATAACATCAACAAGATAAGCGTTATAACGCTGACGATGGAGATAATAAAAAAGGTCATTCGCCAGTCAAAAACAGCACTGATGGCCGTACTAAAGGGCACTCCGAAGACTGAAGCAATACTAAAGCCAGAGAAAATCCAGGATACAACACTACCTTGTTTAGAACGTGGTGCAATCACGCTGGAAAAGGTCATTGAAAGGGAAATGATGGCACCAGCGACCATAGCTGAGATAACTCGAGAAATTATCAGAACAGTGTAGGTAGTCGCAAAACCACTTAAAGTATTACCGGTAATGAAAATAATGGTCAGCCCCAAAAGTGTGTAGTAGCGATTAAAATTACCTAATAATGACGTTATGATTGGTGTACTGATGGCGTAAATCAATCCGTAGGCGGTAATTAGTAAACCAACGTTTGCGATGGATACGTGATAAGTTTTAGAAATATTGGAGAGAACTCCCATGACTAAGAATTCGTTGTTGCCAAGTACGAATGATAATAAGACGAGCATGGCAGTTTGGAATTTGTAATTATGCATAATGTTAACCGAACTTTCATTTATATTTGGGCAAAGAAAAAAGAATCGCAAAGGATTCTTAATGTAAGTTAGTAGCCAAAATCATATCGCGTAGTTCAGAAAAATCCTTACTAGCAAAGGATTCTTGTAGAGCTTCGTCGACGATTTTAGCAGTTTCTTTAAAATGATTGATCCCTGATTGGGTAATTTGTAAGCAAACTTCTTTTTGATTTTCATTACTGTGATAACGAATGATAGGCTTACAAGGCTTATTTTCCAGTCTAACGGCCATTCTGGAAACGGCAGCTGAACTGAGATGTAAGGAGTCTTTAATTTCTAACAAGCTAGCTTTAGAGTCATATTGATCGTAAAGGTAATGTAAGAAACTAAATTCTGCAGGTGATAAATCATACTTAATCAAGATTTTTTCAAGCTTGGTCTGAATGTCATTTTCAAAATGTTTCATATTCAACCAAGTGCAAACATTTGATGGTTGATTGATAATAATCACCTCCAATAAAAAATATTAACGATTTAGTATTATGCAACAATTTTATTGCTTGTGCAAGCAAAGAATATTCGCCATGATTGGGCAATTTGCTATACTAATCGTATAAAAGTAGACGAGGGGATAAAGATGAATTTTTATTCGTATCAATATTTGGTTGATCACAACAATGAACCGAATTTCCTATTTATTATAGGAATTATTATCTTGGCTGTAGCAATTTTTGTAACTGCTTTTTTGTATTTTAGAAACCGCTCTGATAATAAATATCGTGATTTATTAATCATTTTTGCATTTGGTATTTTCTTATTTATAGGTATCAATTACAACAATTACGAGCAACAGTTGGATATTAGTAACAAGACTAGTCAAACATTAGATTTGATGACATCAGTTGCCAAAGAAAAGAAGGTTTCTAAAAAGAAACTTTATTCAAATAATTCTAGTTTGACTGAAGGCATGCTGATCAAAGCGGGCAAAAATATTTATCGGGTCAGTTTTGACAATAACTTGAGTAGCTACACATTAACGAAAACTAGCATCATTAGCTCACAAAAAATAAATCTGATTAAGAAATAGGTGAAACAATGGTCTTACAATATGGTGATTTAACTCTTAAATTTATTATTGGATTTCTATTCATGGTTTTGCAGATCAACTTATTTGGTCGTGGTAATATTGCGCCAACTAGTGCAATCGACCAACTTCAAAACTATGTTTTAGGTGGAATCGTTGGTGGTATGATTTACAATTCCAGTATTACGATTTTACAATTTACATTAGTCTTGTTGATTTGGACTTTGGTAGTCTTCGTGGCCAAATTCTTAACTAATCACAATAATTTGTTTAGAAAGGTCATTCAAGGTGATCCTAAAGTTATTGTGAAAAATGGCAAGATTGATGTCAATTTAGCTCTGAAAAATGGATTGTCAGCTAATGATTTATCTTTTAAATTGCGTCAAGCTGGGATTATGGATATTAGAAATGTTAAACGGGCTGTCTTTGAACGTAATGGTCAATTAACGATCATTATGAAAAATGAAGATAATCTCAAATATCCGGTGATTTTGGATGGTCAAATTGATCACGATGAATTGGAAGCTATTGGCAAAGACAACGAATGGATTGAAAAAGAATTAGAAAAGCGTGACTTGGAACCCTCTGATATTTATATGGCTAATTATATTGATGGCCAATTAGTAGTTTATAAATATTAAGTTAGGTACTCCGAAACGATTTTTATTAAGCGTATAACTGTATTAGAATAGAACTGTAATAAATTTTGGTGGTGATAACATGGCAAGTGGTTCTAAGGCATTCTCTGTGTTCATGCTAATTTTTTATGCGATATTGTTGTACTTTGTTTTCGCTGATAAAAATATGATTGCGATGTATATGATGGCAATCGGCATGTTTGTAGAGGCTTTAGTAAATTGTATTTGCACGTTTCGATCAAAGACTAAATAGGGTGGCGATTATAAATGTCAGATTCAAAAGTTTACAATGATTACTTTTTTGATGAACCAATTTTTGACTTGCACGACGGTGGGTATATTCCACTAGAAAAGGCTGATGTAAAAGATCAACCATTGAACATTCCTGCAGTCATCAAGCCGGATAAGGTAGATGGAAATGACGTCTACTACACAATTACAGCTCAAGAGGGAGAAACACAGATCCTTCCTGGTAAGAAGACTAAGACTTGGGGTTACAACGCTTCATTGCTTGGTCAAACAATTATCTTTAAACAAGGTGTACACTATCACATTCACCTCGTTAATAAATTGTCAGAAGTTACTACTTTCCACTGGCATGGTTTAAATGTTACTGGACCAGTTGTTGATGGTGGACCACACGCTCCAGTTTATCCAGATGGCAGTCGTGATATTGACTTTACTTTGGATCAACCAGCTCAAACAGATTGGCTCCATCCACATCCATGTCCAAATACAGCTCGTCAGGTTTGGAACGGATTGGCTGCAGCAGTAGTTGTAACAGATGATGAAGAAGCTAAACTTCCATTCCCAAGAAATTATGGTGTCGATGATATTCCAGTTATTTTGCAAGATAGAAGTTATCACGATAATCAACTAGATTACAAAGCTGATTACGATGTTGATGGTACTTTAGGTAAATATGCCTTAGTTAACGGCACTATCAATGGCGTCTTCAATGTCACAACTCAAAGAGTTCGTTTAAGAATGTTAAATGGCTCTGATCGTCGTGAATGGAGATTGCATTTTGATGATAACCATGAGTTTACTCAAATCGCTTCTGATGGTGGTACTTTGCCTGAACCAGTTAAGTTCACTAAATTGATGTTGACTTGTGCTGAACGTGCTGAAGTTATCGTTGATTTTGGTGATAAAAAGCCAGGCGATGTCGTTACTTTGATGACAGATGATATGCCAATTATGAAATTTAAGATTGGTGAATTTGCCAAAGATGATACGAAGTTACCAGAACACTTAACAACTATCGATGCACCAAAGGTTACACCAGGACTTCCTGTAACAAGAACTGTTATGTCAGGGATGGACGATCAAGTTCGTTTGGATGGAAAACTCTTTGATATGCAAAGAATTGATCGTAAACAAAAAGTTGGCGATACTGTCCTTTGGGATGTTGTTAATACCAATGATATGGATGGCGGTATGATTCACCCATTCCACATGCATGGTTGCCAATTCTTAGTTCTTAGCCGTAATGGTAAAGAACCTTATCCTAATGAGCATGGTTGGAAGGATACTGTTGGTGTCAATGCCGGTGAAACAGTTAGAATTGCTGTTCAATTCACTAAATTCGGTGTTTACATGTATCACTGCCACATTCTAGAACATGAAGATACTGGTATGATGGCTCAAATTGAAGCATACGATCCAAATCATGAACACAAATATCACTTAATTAGTATGGATGAAATGAATCATCCAAAAAATAAGTAAAATTGACAATTTTTTTGACTAGCTCTAAACTCGACTAGTAAAGTTTGTCAATAAAAAGAGGCAATACTAACATTTGTTGGTATTGCCTCTTTTAAGAAGAAGGACAGTTAAGTGGGTAAATTTAAAGTTCGTTTAGGATATTTGATATTTGCGATTGTTTTAGATGCTTTTTCGAACGCGGTAATGATTGACAGCAATATGGGCAGTGCCGTTTGGATGTCTTCAGCGGTCAATATTTCGTCATTTTTGCATTCGCCGTATGGAACGACCTTGTTTGTTTATGCCGTTATCGTCACGATTGCTAATCAAATTTTGTTGAGAAAATTTGACAGTCATATTTTTATTTCCAATTTATTATTCTCATTTCCTTTTAGCTATTTAGTGGGAATTTTTTCTAATGTTTTAAATCCTTTAAATATGAGTCAGCTTCCATTTATAATCAGACTATTGATTAATATTTTAGGATTGATTGGTGTTTCAATCGGAACTTCAATTTATCAAAGATGCAATTTGATTCAACATCCAAATGATGAGTTAGCTTACTTATTACGTTTCAAATATTTACATGGATCAGCTGGTTGGGGCCAGTTGCTAAGCTATACGCCACCAGTTGTGATTATGATTATTTGTTTCGTTTTGACAGGCAATATTTTGTCAGTAGGAATCGGGACTATTCTGGCAATGTTTTTCCAAGGTGTCATCATTGGTATTTCAGATAAAATTGTCGTTCCTTCATTAAAGCATCACTATTCATTTTAGAAAAATTGTTCAATTGTCTTGCGATAGTAGCTCACATGGTTTACTATGACTAATAGGGACTACCAGATTTAAAAACAACTGATTCCTTCCCGACGGTGAGATTAATTTCTCACTATTTTTTTTGGCTTAAGTGGGGATTTAATAAAAATATTTGTATAAAAAAGGACCCGTCGAATGTAATTCAAAATTACAGTTTGACGGGTCCTTTTAATTATTTATGGTTCTATTTTTTTCTCATCGAAGTCTATTGTCTGACCTTCAACCGTCAAACGATTACGACCAGAATTTTTGGATTCGTACAAATATTTGTCGACACGATTGAATAGATCATCAAAACTTGAGTCGGTATTCTTTAATTGTGAAATACCAAATGAGATACTGACATTTAGCTTTTGTCCTTTTAAAAATAGCGGTGTATTGACTAAAGAATCACGTAAATCTTTAACAATAGGGGTGCACTGCTCAGGTGTTTTGCCACGGAAGATGATAATGAATTCCTCACCACCAAAGCGGAATAGTTGGCCTTTAGTGTCTGTCAAAAACATTTCACGTTCCATCGTATGAGCAACGTGCTTAAGTACTTCATCGCCTGTAGAGTGTCCATATTGATCGTTAAATTCTTTAGAATGGTCGATATCGAACATCGTTACTGTTAAAGGAACTTTTTCACTATGATAAGTTTGATAAATTTCTTGAGCAGTTTTATCTAAATTGGCTCGATTTCTAATTCCTGTCAGTTCGTCATAATTGACTTGTACTTGTAAATCGTTGTAGGTTAGCATTGTTTCTTGAACCTTTTTAGCACAAAATCGGATAATCGACATGTAGATCAAGAAGACAATTAACATATTGGCAATTTCATAAATTGGAAAGCTGTGGTCGACCCATAACAAGACCCACCAAGATAAACCAAAGAGTGTCTGTAAGAATAAGTATTTCCATTCTGAATTTTGAAGCTTTTCCGTTTGTAGATAAATGAAAATGACTATAGCTACTAGGAAAATATACGATGCGATAAAAAATGGTAAGTCTTTATTTTCCAAACGTTCAATATTCATTGAATTGTAATAGACAAAGGGCATTAAGATATTTATCCATAAAGTGATTTGATTTCTGATCAAATACATACAATATAACAAGATTGTCAATTGTGCATTGGCATATAACCAACCATTATTGATTGAACCACTGTTCAAAATGTGGAAAATTTGTTGCAAAAGTATCATGCTAATTGCTAAGACGAATCCCTCAGTTAAATGAGCAATTAATCTTTGATAAAGTGGAGAAGAATTGCTGATTCTTCGTTCGAGTGAGTAAGCCACAATTGTGATTATTGTAATTAATCCAATCGTAACAAGCGTGATAATTGCTGAATTGATATTCAGATAATTATTCATAATACGTTCTAAGATAATGTTTGGCACGATTACCCCTCAATTTAAAATTTTTAAGCATGACTAATTTTGATATTTAGCATGTTTTTTTTATCACATACTCTACATTATACGAGATAATTCATGAGATGTATAAGGTAAATTTAAATTATTATTTTACCAAAAAATTAATTAGTAAAAAAGATATTTAAACATTTATGGATAAAATGAGTTATTATAATATAAATAGATAATTACAAAATTATGTTTTAAATTCAGATTATTGAATATATATTTTATATAAAATGAGGGATTAGCAATGAAAGTAGTAGTTATAGGTTGTACTCATGCGGGGACTGCTGCTGTGGAACAAATTCTGGCAGAACACCCTGGAACGAAAGTTACAGTTTACGAAAGAGACGATAATATTTCATTTCTATCTTGTGGGATTGCACTTTATTTAGGGCATAAAGTAAAGCATCTTGAAGACATGTTCTACGCAGATCCTAAAGATTTGGAAAAACTCGGGGCTAAAGTTTATATGAAGCATGATGTTTTAAAAATAGATTCAAAGAATAAAACTATCATGTGCGAAGATATGAAGACCCATCAAATTATCAACGACACTTATGATAAATTGATTATGACCACCGGATCAACTGTTGCGGTGCCACCAATCATGGGAATTTCTGATACAAGAATTTTAATGTGTAAGAGTTATGCACAGGCAGAAGCAATTTATGAAACTGCCAAAAAGTATAAGCACATTGCCATCGTTGGTGGTGGCTATATCGGTGTAGAACTAGCGGAAAGTTATGCTAATACTGATCATGATGTTTCGTTGATTCAATCACGTGATCAAGTTTTAAATAATTATTTGGACAAAGATATGTCACAAAATGTTATTAACTTGCTAAAAGAACATGAAGTAAATATTTATTTGAACGAACGAGTAACAGGTTTTACTAGAGATGAAGATGATAATGTTGTAATCGAAACTACCAAAGATGATCATAAAGCAGATCTTGTAATCGTCTGCACAGGTTTCGTCGCCAATACGGAATTGTTACGAGGTCAAGTCGATATGGATCGCCATGGGGCCATTATTATCAACGAATATACGCAAACATCTGATCCTGATATTTATGCGGCTGGGGATGCTTGTACAGTAATTTTTAATCCGACTGGTAAACATGCTTATATGCCACTAGCTACTAATGCTATTCGTCAGGGTGCTTTGGCAGGAACCAATGTCTTTGGCAATACTAAAAAATATATGGGTACTCAAGCTACATCTGCTATGGAATTATTCGGTTATACGATTGCTTCAACCGGTTTGACATTACGGCATGCTTTACATAGTAATATTAATGCTGATACGGTAATTTATCACGATTACTATCGTCCCAAATACATGCCAACGACTGAGATGTTGACAGTTAGATTAGTTTACAACAAAGATAACCATTTGATTTTAGGTGCACAGTTCTTCAGCAAACACGAAGTGGCTCAATCGGCTAATACTTTGTCGGTCTGCATCCAAAATAAAAACACAATTGATGATTTAGCATACATGGACATGTTGTTCCAGCCAAATTATGATAATCCGTTTAATTATTTAAATTTGGTTGCACAAGAAGCAGTAGCTAAAGAAAGAGAAGCTAAAACAAACTAAAAAAGGGAATTTCTTCAAGATAGTTTTGGTTCTTAAGTTAGGTTACTGTTAGATGTCGTCGTCCATTCTGCTTTGTGGACGCTGGAACGTACTGGGCGCAACTTTAAGCCAATTCCAGAACCGGGAACAGTCTTAAAGCTGCCACCCCCGACTGGAAAACGGCATTTATTGTTTATTTCAAGTGATTCAAGCTAAAAAATAGCACCTATTCAGATATAGTCGATCAACGGCTGCCATTATCTGAATAGATGCTTATTTGTTTTCGTTTAAAATTTATCGTCGTTTGGTTCTAGTTTAAGCAAACGAGGTTTGCCATAATAATATCCTTGTCTTAAGTCAATTTCCAAAGAATCGGCTAATTGATCATCGTGATCGTCTTCAATACCTTCTAGAATAAAACGCAAATTGTGTTCTTTACTAAAATCACGCCAAAAGATGACCTTTTTTTCAATATCAGGGTCTCGTAATTTTTCTCCAAAATTTTGAATGGCAAATTTGATCTCGGAAGCCAATGGAACTAATTCTTTGATGTTTTCTAGTTGATTAACACCAGTCCCACAATCATCTAGAGAAAAATCCATACCATAATCAATGAAGTCTTTTATTAAGGGAATTAATTGTGAATTGGGCCAATTTTGGTCAGGGGCGTCCTCAGTCAGTTCAACGACTAATCGTAAGGGACGTAAAATCCTTTGCGCTTCTATAATAGCTGTGCGAACTTCTGGATCCATCAATTGATTACGATTGATATTAACCGAGACAGAACCAATTTTGAGTGATAATAATTTAGTTGTTGCAATTAAGACTGAGGCCATCGTGTGTGAGGGGATATCCGAAAAGTTATGGGGCGGTCTCCATCCTTGCTCAGTCTTTTTCTTCATCAATAACTCATAACCTATTAAAGAGTTATTAAATTTGTCAAGCTGAGGCTGAATAAAAAATCTGTACATAACAAACTCCTTTTGACAATCTTCTAATTCCCAAAGTCATGTTAAATCTATGGTAATGGTACTACAAGTCTAGTTTCATGTCATGATGCAAGATGCCGGCTTCTTTGTATTGTTCGCCAACGACTTTAAAACCTAGTTTAGTATAAAACATTTGGGCGTGATCCTGTGCACCTAGAATAACATACTGATAATCATGCTTTTTAGCAAAATCGAAAATATATTTTAACAATTCTGAACCAAGATGCTTTTGGCGATATTCTTTTAAGACCGCTACACGTTGAATGTGAATTCCGTTGTCTGTGGTTACGAAAAATCTAGCAGTTGCCATTGGGGTTTGATCATCGTACAGAACAAAATGAGTACAATGATCTTCCAATTTATCAATTTCGATATTTTCAGGAACATTTTGTTCTTTTACAAAGACCGTTGTTCTAATTTTTAAACTATCATGATAAATTTCAGAGTTTATATCATTTGTATATTTTATTTGATGCATCTTATTCAGCTCCCTAAATAAAAAAGTCAACACAAGATAATTATATTACAAATACTGCTCGATTTTTGTTCTATTTTTGATATAAAAAAATACAATTTTTAAAAAAGCGAATAATTTTATGCTTGATATAATTTACATATATATTGTGTTATGCTTAAAAGAATGGAATGAGTATACAAATGTACAGTAGAGGAGGAACCGACGAATGAAAGTTATTGTTGTCGGATGTACACATGCTGGAACAGCTGCAGTTGAACAAATATTAACAAAGCATCCGGAGACTAAGGTAACGGTCTATGAACGCGATGATAACATTGCCTTTCTATCTTGTGGGATTGCTTTGTATTTAGGAAGAATCGTTAACCGTCTTGAGGATATGTTTTATGCGGATCCTACCACACTTGAAGGTTACGGTGCTGAAGTTCATATGAAGCACAACGTCTTGAAAATTGATTCAAAAAATAAAAAAATTGTTGTTCAAGATTTACAAACTCAGGAAATTTTTGAAGATACTTATGATAAGTTGATCATGACAACTGGTTCTGAAGTTGGTGTACCGCCAATCAAGGGAATGGATAATCAAAGAGTTCTATTGTGTAAGAGTTATGCTCAAGCTAAGAAAATTTATGAATCAGCATTAAATTATCCAAGCATTGCGATCGTTGGTGCTGGATATGTTGGGGTTGAATTAGCTGAAAGTTATGCTAACACAGTTCACGAGGTATCTTTGATTCAATCACGTGATCAGATTTTAAATAATTACGTAGATGATGGTTTGTCACAAGAAATCATTGATAAATTAAAAGAACATGATGTGAAAGTTCATCTTGGTGAAAGGGTATCTGAAATTGAAGATGGCGAACAATTAACTATTAAGACTAAAGCTGGCCATGATTATAAAGCTGATTTAGTAATTGTTTGTACTGGATTCTTTGCCAACACTGATTTGTTGCGTGGACAAGTTCAAATGGATGGCTACGGTGCTATCATTATTAATGATTACATGCAAACATCAAATCCTGATATTTATGCGGGTGGAGATTCCTGTGTAGTTAAATTCAATCCAACTGGGGAATACCGTTACATCCCACTAGCATCTAGTGCCGTTCGTCAAGGTACTTTAGCGGGAATCAATATTTTCGGTAACATTCGTAAATATATGGGAACCCAAGCTACAACTGCAATGGAAATCTTTGGCTATACTTTGGCTGAAACTGGTTTAACTTATAAAAAAGCCATCGCCAATGGTATCAATGCGGATTATGTAGTCTATAAAGATTACTATCGTCCAAACTATATGCCAACGACTGATATGTTAACAATCTACTTAGTTTACGACAAAGATACGCGTAAAGTTTTAGGTGCACAACTATTCAGCAAGCACGAAGTAGCCCAATCTGCTAATGCTGTTTCAATTTGTATTCAAAATGATAATACAATTGATGATCTAGCTTATGTCGATATGTTATTCCAACCAAATTATGATAATCCATTTAATTATTTGAATCTGGTTGCACAAATGGCAATTGATAAAGAAGATAAAATTGATAAAAAGTAACTGTAAAAGAACCTCACTAATTTCGATTAGCTTGAGGTTCTTTTTTTTGTTAGGCGTATTTCCGGACTAGGGATTTGATGCTATTTGTTTAGTCATAAAAAAATAAAACTACTATCTAGTCCGGAATAGCAAAGAAAATTGGCTCAGTAGTGAAATT
>ERZ833963.3152-NODE-3152-length-13735-cov-6.826023_pt1 | contig 13735 bp, 8 predicted proteins | sample MGYA00519693_ERZ833963 | MGnify/ENA primary metagenome ERZ833963 (study PRJEB31850, sample SAMEA3708748) | human gut metagenome | biome: human gut; feature: human-associated habitat; material: faeces | place: China | collected 2014 ... | reverse complement strand
GGTTTGCTGACGGCGATTATGAGTTTTGGCAATCGCAAACAGATCTTGAAGAAAGCGGACGAATTGCACGGGCTAATGGGAGATTCGCCTTATCAGTATGTATTGTCCTGCCAGTGGGAGAAGGATTTTCCTTCAGGAGCAACCAATAGCTTTTATCGGATGTTGTCGTATGCTGATTTTTATGGATATTTTCGGCGATTATATATAGCTTATACACAGTTTGAAAGTCTGGAGGAAGCTTTGATGTTATATCCCGGAATACCAATGGAAAAGTTATGTGCATTTCTTGAAGTTTCTGCCAAAAGTCCTCAAAAGAAACTGAATATGTTTTTGCGTTGGATGATTCGTCGGGATTCGGAGGTCGATTTGGGGATTTGGGAAAGTTTTGATCGCAGAGATTTGATTGTTCCTTTAGATACACATGTATGCCGGGTAGCACATTATTTCAAGTTGACGGATACGGAAACTTTTTCTTTGAAAAATGCCCGTCAGATAACGGCAGCATTGGCTACAGTCTTTCCGGATGATCCTTGTCTGGGCGATTTTGCTCTGTTCGGCTTGGGGGTGAATGGGGAGATTTAAATAGATAAACTAATAGTACTGATTTTTCCGGCTATTATCGAAAATATAGTGTTTTCTTAAGTTATTTCGATTATAACCGGAAAAGTCGATATTAAACCAACTTTATTCGATTATAATCGAAAAACTGGAGAACTGTTAGAACGTTGTTATCTTGTTTGTGAAATCCCTCCAACCATTTGCGTTCTTATATTTTTCCACAGATTCGGCAGGAACACGAATGACGGTAATATCATCCGGAAATCCGTACCATACTTTTTCAAATACCTGCGGAGGTGTTGTCCCTTCTACCTTTACTTCTTTAATACCTGTATTATTGAAAGCCGAAAAATTAATCTGTGTGACGTTTGCCGGAATGGTTAATTGGGTCACTTTCCTATTACCACCCAGTAATCCCTGTCCCAATATCCGAATACTTTCAGGTATTTCGAAGCGAGCCAATTTCGGACATCCTTCAAGACAATAGGGGTGGATCATAGCTTCGGGGTCATCATTGAAAGTACTCCCGTAGGTGGTCACTTCCGCCAATTCCGGGCAGTAGTAAAAAGCCCTGCTTGCTATGTTTGTAACACCGTTGGGTAACTTCACTGTCGTAATACCACTTTCCCGGAATGCTTCCTGACCAATGGTGCTTACATTCTCCGGAATCTCGATGGTTTTCAATTGAGAGGTCTTGAGGAATGCCTGCGATCCGATTTCTTTTAGTGTCACGGGTAACAACACTTCTTCAATACCTGCATATACAAATGTACTGGCAGGAAGTTTAGTGATTTTAGTCTTGCTTAGATCTGCTTTTTTCAGGTTGTAGCAATAATAGAAGATGTCTTCTTTAAGCTGCTCCAAGGTTGATGGAAACACAATTTCCTGGACGGTTGAATTGAAGAAAGCCATATCTCCAATCGATTTTAGTCCTTCATTGAGTACTACCTTTGCTATTTGGCTATTCCTAAAGGCGTCTTTAGGAATTGATTTCACACTATTAGGGAGTATGATTTCATTGTATCCTTTCAATATTTCCGTCAATACTCCGTTTTCTACACGGACAGGAGAAATGTGCACGGAGAAGCTTTTCTGTTTTCCTTCTATTGTTATGGTTACTTCCTGTTTATCGACAGGGACAGATGATGAGAAACCACTGATCTGTTCCGAGGTAACCTTTACGGGGCGTTGTTTCCCGTCATCATACTTGCCTGTCACGTTAAGGCCGGTTAAGTCTATATTCTCTCCTAATGCATAAATTGTTTTTGCGGGCAATTGTTCTATGGAGAAATCTTCAAGTGAAGCCCCTATGGGTTCAACAGGATTTGCTGCCGAAGGTGAATCTTTCTTGTATTCGTCATTTTCGGTGCTGCAACTTAGTAATATTGCTCCCAGAACCATTTGCAGGCAAAGTGTTGTAATTATATAAAGTCTAGTTTGCTTCATGTGATAAAGGCTTAGTTAGGGAATTGGGTTAAACGTATTTCTACTTTTACGGCTTTTCCGGCTTCTACGGTTTTGCCGGAAGACCATATCTGATAGTTGTCAGGGCCGCCCCCTTCTTGTATCACGAATGTCAGGAACCGTTGCGACTGCGTTGCAAACCATTCCTCTCGTGGCAGTACAAAGGTGGCCATACCACTTTCATTTGTCTGTATGATTGCAGTTGGCAAAGTTAAATTATCTTTTTCAAAAACCTTATAGTCCTTTTCATTATACATTTTTACGGGAACGCCCGTTGCAATTTTTCCATTCTCATCATAAACGGATACCACTACTTTTGCTTCTTTCATTTCTTCGTTTCCTTTTTCGCATGCTACCATGAAAAGCATGGCGCTTAATAGAATAACAATATTCTTCATAATCTTTTCTTTTTTCTAATTTTTCGAATGCAAAAGTAATAAGATTGCATCAAATTCAGGTTGTGATGCAATCTCGCAAATCTAACAATTTGATTTAAAGTGTATTGATATTCAATGGATTATGAAAGATGTATTCTAAGATTTCTAACACAGGTCTAACACCTATCCGAAAAGTGCTAAAAACAACTCTTTATTGGCCGTTTCTGCCGATTTGATACGTGATTTGAGCCGTGACTTGCGAGCATATACATTAGCTACCGTATCTTTCATAAACAAACTGATTACTTGTGGCGAGAAACCTACAAAAATATAACAAAGCAGTCGTATGTCAGCTTCTTTCATTGACGGAAAATCATTCCGCAACTTCTCCATTGCATTATCATGGCAGGTATTTACGATAAGTTCCAGTTCTTGGAACATTGCATTGTTCTCTGCAAAATCGGTGATAATCTGTTTCACTTCGTGGAACATGGCCGCTTGTTGTGATGCGGTATTCTCACGTTCATAGTAAGTCTTTCCCAGTTTGTCAATGATGTCAAAACGTGAAGCTACCAAACCTTTTAAATGGCTTTCCGCATTGCGCTGTCCTTCCATGTGTTCTGTCAGGGTTTTGTATTGGGTGTTGGCTTCTTCCGCTAATAGCAGGTAGCGGTCGGTACGTTCGCGTTGCAGGCGCAGGCGTTGACGGATGATGTAGTATGCTACCCCTATTATTAGAAAAATAATACTTGCTACGGCAATTTCCCAGGTAGTACGGTTCTTCATCCGGTATTCGGCGAATTTGGAGCGTTCCTTGAAATAGTCACGTTCCACCATACCGGCGGAGAATTGCATATTCGAGCGTGTCAGCGAGTCAGTCAGATAGATATAATGATGTATCTTCTCGGTTGCTTTCTCGAAGTTTCTGGCCTGCGCTTCAATCCGATAAGCGGTGTATTGCAGGTCTGCCATGTCACGTATATCGGTGGAATGTGTTTCTGCAAGAGCCAGATAGTAGCGTGCGCTGTCTATACGGTTTTTCAGTAGATTCACATCTACTAATGTATGATATCCGTATAGTGTATCTTGCCGGGCAGAAAGTTCGATACGTTGCAGCAGGTCATGGGGAATTTGTTTCTTGCCTGACACCACATAGAGAGAAGCAAGATTGGTAAGGCTAGCTTTGGCTAACTTATCGTACTTGTGTTCATCGGCCAGATCGAGTGCGGCAGAATAGAGCCGCATGGCTTTCTCCATATCTTTCGAATTGAAAGTTGCGGCTGCCATATCGAGAGTTGCCTTTGTTTCTTCGCGAGTATTATCAGCCTGCCGGAAGTTATTGCGAGCTTCACGAAAATAATGATAAGCCCGGCTATAGTTCATCTGGTCATAATACACTTCACCGATCTGACTGTATAAAAGCCCTGCATAATAAGGCTCATTGGTATCCTTCAGTTTCTCTTCAACTTTCAGGTAAAGGCGTAACGCTCCCGGCTTGTCTCCTGCACGCAGTTTGACTTTTCCCCAATAATAGAGAGTCTTGCATTGGCGGCGTAAATCTTTGGGATGATGTTTGTAATACTCCCAAGCCCGGCGAATCAGCGAATCATTCGTTGCTTTGATATGATTTTTGTCTAAAGCCTCTGAATAAAGCAACGCATACCTGGCCTGTTCAGCCTGGCTGCCTTCCGATTTGAGTTGTTGTAATATTGTTAAGGCACTATCCGGCTTATTTTGTAACAGTGCTTCCGCCTCGTCAAGTCGGGAAATTTGTTCTCTGTTATAACATCCTGTAAAAAAGAGAATTGCTAATAGTTCGAGTATAATTCTGCATTTCATGCTGTGAATGTAGTGAAAATATCGCGAATTTAGTTAAAGGCGTCCATAAATATTTCGGTGCTTGTTTTGAGAGTATGGGGATTGAAGAGATAATGAGTGCATTCTTTGTGTTTAATATTATAATTCATGGATGATAATTTTTATCTTTGCATTAGGAATCATTTATCTTTTGCATTTAAATTTTATTGAGGTATGGTAGATGTTTTAACAAAAGAGCAACGGCGGAAGTGTATGTCGAATATTCGTAGTAAAAATACGAAGCCGGAGATTCTTGTGCGGAAATATCTATTTTCCCAAGGTATTCGTTTTCGTGTTAATGTGAAAAAGTTGCCAGGAACTCCTGATATTGTGTTAAGAAAGTATAGAACAGTGATCTTTGTAAATGGCTGTTTCTGGCATGGACATGAAGGGTGTAAATATTATGTTTTGCCGAAGACCAATACAGAATTCTGGAAAGAAAAAATAGAAAGGAATAAAGAACGAGATTTGAAAGAACGAATGCAACTCCGAAATATGGGATGGCATGTTATCTTGTTATGGGAATGTCAATTGAAAAGTAAAGTCCGGGAACAAAATTTGAAAGGGTTAGTATATACTTTAAATAAGATATTATTAGAAAACTTTATGCAAATTATACTTGTCTAGAAACTTTTCTTTGAATGACTATTAGGGGAAGAAAAAGGATATAGTGAAGAGTAAATACTCTGCGCGAATATAAACTCTTCATTGCAGATTCTTCTCATAGTTTTCTATTTACACAAGATTGTGGACAGTGTCTGAAAAATTATTCTTCTGTGAAACCGTGTTGTTTTAATGTTTTGAGATTTTGTTTACATCCCCATGCTAGACGATCATTTAAAGTTTTTTTTCCTGAAATAATTTCATTCATAACATTCCATTGCCAATCTTTAAGAATACGGCGATGTTTATCCCAAGCAACCATTTTTTGTATTAACTCAATGGTTATTCCGTGGTCTGCACTTGTACTGTCTTTTACAGTTGTTGACAGGTCTGTTTTTTGCTCCTCTGTGAGTTCATCAGCTTCTGCAAGCAGCTCAATATTATTCGTACAAACAATTTCGTAAATAGTCATAGCTTTCTTACGATTATTATCTGTAATTTTTCTATTGAATTTTATAGTATTTGCCATATCAAAACCCGCGAAAGATTGTTGACTCGTGGTTAGATAGCCTGTATCTTTTCCCCATTCTTCAATTTTTTTCCAGAGAGCGTATGGAATTGAACGCAATAATGCAGTTTCATATTCTTTTTGAATTGAATCAATATCTAAATTGTCAGCGGCTGACTTACGTTTTTTTAGTTGTTCATCTGTTGCAAAATCAGCCTTAATACTATTAATATCAATATTCCATTGTTGTTGTTTTATAGTTTCCCAACAATCTTCTTTTTTTGCCCATTCAATATAATGGGAACTTGGTGAGTTATGCAAAATGAATTCATTAAGTTGTTTCATTAATGAATAGAGTGCTGCTGACAACTCATCAGAGATCTTTTGATTTTTCCATATTTTTTCTAAATTAAGCTTATAATCAGTGAGGTAACCAAACAGTGAAATAGCATATGGTACAACTGCATTACGCATTTCACCAATGTTATTGGGTTTGATGCCATACAGTTTCTCTGCTTCCCGAAATAATATAAATTTGGCAATGACATCTTCAAAATATATTCCTGTAACTTTTTTAGGCAAGTTGTAGTTTATGAATTGGGCATAATTCTTTTCATTTCCGCGAACAACAATATGTGGACCGATAGTTAGTTTTTTGCCTTCTTGAATTTCCCCATAAGAATTGACGAATTTTGCTAAATCTGTCTTTTTGAACATCTGCTTCTTGGGATATTTTAAATCAAATTGTTTAGCTCGGGAAGGGGTAAATCCATCACGTAAGCGCATGTTTTTATATTGTCCATTAGCTCGTTCAAAAAACCAGATTGTTGGAATATTACGTTGTGGAGTAATGGGCGAGAATGAACGGCGTGATATTTTTTCCAATTCAATAAGTATTGGATTATTGGCCGAAAAATCTGCATTATTAACTTTGTTTTGAGTATTGGCATATTGGGAAATACGCGATACAATCTCACTGTAAGAATCAGCTTTTTTGATGACAGATATTTTCATTTGTACGAAAATATTTGAAATGTCAGCTTTGTCTTTATCCCAAGTATGATAAATGGAGGCGGTTGTTTGCCCACCATTTACAATTTGTAAGTTGCTGATTCTTTTTACATAATGCCCAGTCTCGTCAAGTTCTATGTTGTCAGCTGTTGCAGAGATTCCATTATTATAAGCTAAGAACATATGTGATTCTTCGTTAATGGTTTTTCGTATTCCTCTGTTTATTTTTCCAGTGAATTGTAGAAAGGAACGTACATTTTGTTCTAATAATCGAGCACCAAATTGTTTGTATAGCATTGCTAATCCTTGTCCTGGCATTATAGCAATGTATGATTCATAATCACTATTATCAATAGGAGCTTTCAAACAAGGAATTTTGATTTGCTGTTCATCAAAATCCAGTTCAATAGATATATGAGATTTTTCAGATATCGCGTATAAGCGGTTAATATCAAAGATATTGTAATAAATGTCTTGTCCGGCAACCTTTTCTTGTTTAGGGATATCGCCGTTGTAGGTACCGTTGGTGAGAATTATTGCATTGACCCGTACAAGTGTTTCTCTTATTTCTGGAAGTTTAGCTAAATCATATGCAAATTGAAAAATAGGTGATGATTCATCAATATCTTTAGCATATTCATTGTAAAATGCTTTTCGGAAAAAGTTTGTAATGCGTTTGGCCGCTCTATCTATTTCTTCTTTTGTAATTTTTTGTGGTACTTCTGTATTCTGAAAAATAGAAATAAATAAATCTATCGTTTCATAATTGTCAGACATTGCATAACCATTAATTTTGTGTTGCCCTTTAGTTCCTAGTTCTTTCTCATCATATGCAAATGTGGCATTTTCGGTTTCACCAGCTTCTGCAAGCATTTCTAATGCAATCTGTGTAAATAGCTGCTCTTGGCTTGCTCCATTTTCAGCAGTGTCTTGCATTGTTCGAATCTCTTGTAATAAGGATAAGTAGTATTTATTTATTTCGCTCATAAGATACTTATTTTGTCAAATACAGTATTTTCAGAAATTAAATAATCCATGCATTGTGAAAGTATAATTGAATACTTGATATCACCTATGCCATTACGGATCTCTTGTTCTTTGATACGTGGAAAATCTCCGTCTATTTTGTAGTAGTTTTCATTGCGAATTTGATAACATTTTTCTTCATATAGGTACTTATGTCTATCAAAGTATCCTGCTTCTAGAAGTTTATTGTTAAATAAGTTTTGGGCAGAAATATTGTCTTGCAACACCTTTCTAATAGTATCGATTTTACTATTTAGACTTTCACCGTTCTTTTTGGCTACTTCAACTGATAAGTGAAATAGAAATAAATTTCTTAATAATGTCTCGTCTAATTGTCTTTCATTGCTAATATTAACTTTCTGATGATTGTTGCCAGATGTGGTTTTTACTTCAATCGCCCAGTCATTGTACTGAAAGTCGCGTATTTCCTTATCTGTCCCTACCCAAGCGTTGAGAGCTGCAATAGCGTTTTGCCTGATGATAATCTTTTGTAAAAAATGTAATTCACCATAAAGCCCTTGTTGCTCTGATGATGTTAAACCTTCACCTTTCAACTTTTCGAAAAGTGCTTGCCATTTTTCTAATTGATTAATGATCGTTTTTGCGATTTGTTTTTCAGAATGTAATGATAAAACTGATTGTATCATATTTTCACACATGACTGCGAAAATATCGCGGCTTTGGTAATGTAATAACTTTATGATAAGTAGCTTGTTGCATGGGAATGATTTATCATGCATTAAGACAATTTGTAGATCACGCAAATTAGAGAAAGAGGAAATATCAATATGTGTATGTTCATTGAATGATAAAGCAATTCCACAATGTCTTTCTGGATTTTGAAAAATAGCATAAATAAATAATTCAGAATCATTTGTATATAATCGCTTTAACAATCCGATTTCGTTGGATTGTTCAATATTCTCCCATATTTCCAATATATTATTCATTGTCTTCTAAGTTATCATTGTTATCATCAAAATCAATTTCAGATTGATAATATTCATTTGCTAAAGAGGTATTTATCGCAAATTCTACAGTATGCTGTGTATTACTTTTGGGAAAAACAATAGCAAAACCAATTATTACATCATCGTTTTCCTGAAAAATAGTTATACTATTTTCATCTTTTGGATTTGCACCTAAAGGATCAAGCGGATAGATAATCAATAATGGATTATTTACATCACGGGATAATTCTCGAACAAGTTTAGGTTTTGGATAGTTCTTTTTCCAGTCTTTGTCTTGTTTTGATGCGAGCCAAGCATCAGATAAATCGGCATTATCCAAATCAATGAATTCATCTGTTTGCTTTCCGATAATATGATTCTTCTTAATTATATAAGTCTCGGTGTCTCCTGCTGTGTTTCGAATAAAACAACCTGCACTGACTTTATTTGATACTGTAAAATGTTTTGATGCGTTGGCCTTGTTCATTAAAGCAACACTCCATGCTCCGAGTTCCCCAGCTTGATTGAGTTTGCGAATAAAATTGCTGATTAATGTTAAATCTACTTTAGTAAGTTGTGGGGGGACTGTAAACTCTGAAAAGAATTTTAGAACATCTATGGGAGAGACTTTTAACCAGAGATAGTCATTGCTGCCTTTTATAAGAGGAATTCCCAACTTTGAAAGGAAATCTTGTGTTGCGACTAGGTTCTTGTGGATTACCCCTTTGTCGGTTGGAAGTTGATAAGTTTCAACTAAACGGCCAGACCATGATACTTGTATTCTATCTACATTGCGCATTTTTGTGATTGCTGTAATTTGTAATTGGCCTGGATGAGTACGTACTTTCAAAGCATATTTTTCTGGTGTAGCTTTTGCATTCCACATTGCGTCAAATTCCTCTCGTAAATCTTCACTTGCCATTGTAATGTGTCTGAACCATTCGTTGAGCTCACTGCTTGTGAATAAACGGCATAAATCAACATATCCGGGACGATAGCCAAACCAACGTCCCATTTGCATGAGAGTGTCGTACATTTTTGAGGCGCGTAAAAAGTAGCTTACTGATAGTCCTTCCAAAGTTAATCCTCGAGAAAGTTTGTCACCACCAATGGCTATTACTGAAATTCCTGTTTTTTCATTTTCGTAATACTCCAAGGTGTCAGCAGATTGACCGTTGATTGACATTATTTTGATTTTCTGTACAGCTTTATACAAGTTAGGTTTTATATCTTCCCAACTATGTATTTTTATTTTGCTGTCAATGTCTTTAAACGAAGAGTTTAGTATATTCTGTGTTGTAGTACAATATGAAATATAGTTTTCCGTATCAACTTCAAAAATATCTCGAAATTGTTTTAGGACGCCTTTGTCTTCTTGTTCAATACCTCGTTTGTAGTATAGAAATAAATTATTAATAATTTCTTTAAGTGAATTTTGCCAATTTAAATAACGGGAAACATGAATGAGCATTGAATTGTGTTTGTCTGCTTGTCCTCGTGCAATGCGAATGGCGCAAGTTACAATAAAACACTTTATAGCTGTTTGTAATGATATAGGTAGTGATGTTGGTGGTTCATCATCTTTCTTATGACTATCGGGAAAAAAGCTTTGATAATCATTTATTTTACGAACAATAGGTAATAAATCGTCGTTTGTATCATTTACTTCTAATGAGGTTCCAAAAATCTTTTCAGCGCCTATATAATTACTTGGTGCAGGTAGATTTATAATAAAATCCCGCGGGAATAGGTCATCTTTGTCAAGTGGAATAAAGATGTTGGCAAATGGGGTGGCTGTGTAGCCAACATATCCAAAGCGATAGAAATGTCCGGCGATTTTTCGTATCCATCCATTGATTGCTGTTGGTGCTTCATCTGCTTTTTTGGTGTTGATTGAGGCGTTATCGGCCTCGTCATCGATTATAAGTAAAGATTTATTTGTGATTCTTTTTTCACCGTTAATTTCTTGCGTTTGTGAAAGCAACCAAGTATTAAGACGTTTTAGTACAGTTGTATTTTTCTTTACAACAAGTAACAATGGAGTTTGAATATCAAAACTAATTCCCAAACTGTCAGCCAATGACTTTTTAAAATCAGATTTTATTGTGGTTATGGAAATGGCTGTATTATTATTGTCTAATACACCAACACCAATTCTGTTTGTACCGTTTGTTTGCCATGCTCTTTCGTGTGCTGTATCAAATCCTAAAAAGTCTTCATCTAATCGGTGTTGTGTTTGGCTGCGTAGATTGTTGTGCATACCTGCTAAAACGATGATAAGATTAAAACCTGCATCAGCTGCTTTGCATATCAGTCCTGTGTAATTAGCAGTTTTGCCAGATTGTACTTGTCCGACTACAAGTCCTTTTTTGTCTATACCTTTTACATTATGAATCGTTGGATCGTAAAGCTTGTCCAAAATGTCATCGGTAAGACGATCTATTTCATTAATAACTTTAGGAGCAAAATTTTTACTATTTTGTAGATAGGTAATATATCTGTTCCAAAATTTCCAATCACTATTTTGATGATTTGCTTTAAAATCTAGTAGCCATGGGGTATTTCGTTCATTGTCAAAAAGCATTTTGTATTCTTCTTGTCTGACATTATACAACTTCAATAATTCAATATGCAGTTGCTTTTTATCTATTGTCGGATAACACATAGCACTTCTTTCTATGGCAATGTTAATTTCTTCATCAGTTGCACTTGACTTTTCGCCAATGTTAGCACGGGAGTTTTTAAATGCTTTTTCTTGGCAATATTGATACAAATACTCTTTTAATTGTTGTGTATTTGTTGAAGGGAATTCAATTAAGCACTGTTCGATAATTTTGTTTATTGTTTCTGCATGGATAATAATCTGTTTGCTTAAACAATTCTCACAATATTTTTTTGCACTTTCATTCATATGAGTCTACAATTTCTATGAGTTCAGGAAAATTATTAAATGGTTCCATGCTGGCAAGTATAAGTTTAACTTGCTCAACATTCTTGCCTGTGGCTATTTGAGTTTTATAAATTTGTTTAATCATGAGTTTTACGACTTCTAAATTTGTTTCCTCAAATGGCTCTGTATTTACGCCTTGTTCCGATTCACGAATGAAGACAGATTTGGTCGGTATGGTTTCTTCCACAAAACGTAAAAGATATTCTATAGCTTTATCTGGTTCTATTTTTGCTAATCGTTTGAATTCGGCAATCATTAGATGATCTCGATTGATAATGAATGAGTATTTCTTTCCTTGCTTTTTTTCGAGCCAAAGTGGTTGAAATTCTTGCTGTTTCCTTATTGTAAGAATTTTACCTCTATGCCGAAAAACTTCTACACCACGATTACGGACTTCAAGAGCGTATTTTTTTATTTGTTCTCGGCATGTAAATGGTGGACGCGCTGTCGATTTTTTTATGTCAATTTGCCAATCTGTGTCTAATTTGTTGGGCAGGTCAATTTGAATACGTACTAATTTGTAATGTTCTTCTTTACGGAAAAGTCCTAACCAATCCCCTGCTAATATGAGTCGCTTGCCACGATATACATAAAATCCTTGTTGGTTAGTCCATCCGTTTATACCTTCGGCTGTTTTGTATATTTCTTCTGTAAGGTGACATTTATGTGGTAGAACATATCCTTTCATTTTGGCTTCATTGAAATGCTCTTCAGGAAATGCTTGCGTAGCTTTTTCTGTTAATAGAAAAGGATTCCATGGCTTAATCTCATGCCCCCAACAAAAGAGTTTTATATTCTTTTCTTCTATGAATCTATGAAAAGTCATAGACAAGTGCTGTCTGACTTTTTCCATTTGCTCTAAAAACTTGCCTTTTGCAATTTCATTAGAATTTAATGTGTTTGTAGGAATGATACGGTCTAAATCTGTCCATATGACAAGGGTGCCGGATTTTAATTCATCAAGTGCGTGTAAAAATATGTCTGGAATTGGATAGCGAATAAGTTCCCATTTATTCGTTTGATTTACATAATTCAAATCCCAAATCCAATAAATAGGAGCAAAACCTGCTTTTTTGCTAAGAACAATTAATTTTTGGCATTGTGAAAATGAAGCTGTTTTCAATCCCAGACCGAAACGTCCTAAGTCTTTTTCTGATCGTTCATCCATTGGATTTTTTGCACCAGGCTTCATTGCTTGTACAAGTTCTTCATGATTCATTCCACAACCATCATCTAATATTGTAATGAAAGAATTACCACCTTGCCATTCGGAATTAAACCATATGTTTTGGGCATTTGCTGAAATGGAATTGTCTATAATATCAGCAACTGCTGCTTCCAAATTGTAGCCGATTGCCCGAAAGGTAAGTATCATTGAGGAGGCACATGGCTCTGCTACTGTAGTATCTGTAATATTATAGTTCATAAGTAAATTGCTCTTTAATTTTATTAGCAATTTTTTCTGCTAAAATTACTGGGACTGCATTGCCTATTTGTTTGAAAGCAGCTGTTCTACTCCCCTCAAAATAATAATCATCAGGAAACGATTGTATTCGTGCAGCTTCCCGAACAGTAATTGAACGTATTTGTTTTAGTGACGGATAAATGTAATAATGTCCGTCCATTGCAATATGTGCAACAACGGTATGACAACACCCCTCATGGTTAACTACTTGAAAGCGATTAAGAAAGGCTTGTTTATTATTATGCTTTTGTAATTCAGGAGGTAAATCAGCATAATTAAGTCGTGCTTTTTTTTCTAACCATAATTTTATTGCTCGTTTGTAAATTTCCAGATCAATAAGATTATGGGGCCTGGCAATATGCTGCGTAGTGAAATCTAAGCTATTACGGACTTTAGATTGTTGTAAATATCCTGTAGCCGGAGCTACATATTGAACGATATCTGTTAAACTACCTTCTCCTTGCTGTCTTTCGGGTAAATCAGAAAATAAATCGGGTAAAATCTTATATGGATTTTCTTCTTTTTCTAATTCTGGATATTTTAAATTTAATTCTTTTCTCCATCCTACAATAATAACTCTTTCACGATTCTGGAGAACTCCGTAATCGGATGCCTTCAATTTTTTCAGTTCTATTTTATATCCTGCTTTGTCTATACCTTTCAAGATGTTTTCTAAATGAATTCCATTTTGTGCAGATAAAATGCCTGGAACATTTTCGAATACAAACATTTTAGGTTCATATCGTTTTAGAAATTGTAAATAGTATTTATATAAGAAGTTTCGTGGATCTTTTTTCATGTTTTTAGGATCACGGGCGCGTCCAACAATTGAATAGGCTTGACAAGGAGGCCCACCAATGATAAAATCTACTTGCTTATTACCTTTTAATTTATCAACCTTTATGAAAATGTCGGCTAATGTTTCGTCCGATATTTCTTCATTGATAACCGAGTCGCAAACCTCGT
>ERZ833963.3141-NODE-3141-length-13790-cov-3.655479_pt1 | contig 13790 bp, 12 predicted proteins | sample MGYA00519693_ERZ833963 | MGnify/ENA primary metagenome ERZ833963 (study PRJEB31850, sample SAMEA3708748) | human gut metagenome | biome: human gut; feature: human-associated habitat; material: faeces | place: China | collected 2014 ... | reverse complement strand
TAAAATTTAATTGAAAAGTAGGGATAAAATTGATTAATAGTTTTATAAAAGTAATATTGAATTTTATAAGATTTAATATAAAAAAGATTATATTTAGAGAAAATATACAATTAAAATTAATACAGACTATTAGTTTAAAAACTAAAATTAAAATTATACAAAATGGAAAATTAATCTTGGGATACAATACATGCATAAGTCAATATGGAGATATATTTGTTGGTGAAAAAGGTAATTTATATATTGGAAATAGAGTGTACTTTAATAAAGGAGTATTTATAAGTTGCCAAAATAAAATACATATAGAGCAAAATTGTCAATTTGGCCCTGATGTAAAAATTATCGATAATAACCATAAATTCTCTAGAGAAGAAGGCGTTTCAACAAAGGAACATACTTATGGAGAAATTTATATAGGAGAGAGTTCATGGATCGGAGCTAATGTTGTATTACTTAAGAATGCAAAGATAGGAAAGAAATGTGTAATAGGAGCTGGTTGTGTGATTAATCAAGAAATACCAGATAACTCTATTGTTACTTTAGACAAGAATAACATCATTATAGAGGAAATAAGGGAGAAAAAATAATGAAAAAAAATATATTAATATTAATGCCTTCTATGTTTATTGGAGGGGCAGAGAGAAGTTTGATAGGATTACTAGATTCTATTGATTATACAAAGTACAATATTGATTTATTTTTAAATCGATATGAGGGTGAGTTTTTGAACTTAATTCCCCAAAAAGTAAACTTATTACCTCAAATTGATGCTTATACAAACTTTGATAGACCTATAAAAGATGTTTTATTTAGTAAAAATTTTAAGTATGGTATAGCTAGATTAAAAGCTAAGAATGATATGAGGAAAAATGTTAAATTAGGGAATGAACATAATGTTTGGAGTTCATTGCAATTTATATCAAATAGATTAGTTCCATTATTACCTAATATTGATAAAGAATACGACTTAGCTATAAACTTTCTAGGAATTGCTGATGTCCTTGGACAAAAGGTAAAAGCCAAAAAGAAGTTAGCATGGATTCATACTGATTATACTAAATTAGTTCCAAATAAAAAGTTAGACATGGATACATACTCAAAAGTTGATTATATTGTAACAGTATCAAAAGATTGTGAAAATCAATTTTTAAGTGTATACCCTATGTTAAAAGATAAGAGTTTGGTTATAGAAAATATTTTATCTGAAAAATTTATTAGACAACAAGCAGATGAAAAAATAATAGATGATAAGTTTGATTTTGATAATGATCAAATTAAATTAGTTTCTATAGGAAGATTTACTGATGCTAAAAACTTCGACAATGTACCACAAATATGTAAATATATCTTGGAAAAAGGAATAGATGTAAGATGGTATATTATAGGTTTTGGTGGAGATGAGTCATTAATAAAACAAAAGATAAAAGAATTTGGTATGGAGAAGTATGTAATAATGGTAGGAAAGAAAGAAAATCCATATCCATATATAAAATATTGTGATATATATGTCCAATCATCAAGATATGAAGGAAAGGCAGTTGCAGTTAGAGAAGCACAAATTCTAAATAAACCAGTTGTTATAACCAATTTCAAAACATCAAAAAGTCAATTAAAAGATGGGTTTGATGGAGTTATAGTTCCTATGGATAATGAAGGTTGTGCAGAAGGAATATGTAATTTAATCAAAGATAAAGAACTTCAACAAAAACTTATTGAAAACACAAAAATAACGGATTATACAAATAAACAAGAGTTAGAAAAAATCTATGCATTATTGGAGGGGTAAGATGGCTGAGCAAAAGATACCAAAGATAATACATTTTTGTTGGTTTGGTGGCAAAGAAAAGCCATCTAAGATTCAAAAGTGTATAGAGAGCTGGCATAAATATTTGAGTGATTATGAATTTATGGAGTGGAATGAAAGTAACTTTGATATAAACTCTAATGAATATGTTAGTCAGGCTTATGATGAAAAGAAGTTTGCTTATGTAAGTGATTATGCTAGGATTAAGGCTTTGTATGAATATGGTGGAATATATATGGATACAGATGTTATGGTTTATAAGTCTTTTAATGATTTATTAGATAATCAGTGCATATTAGGATTTGAGGAAGAAAACTATATTGCTACAAGTTTTATGGCTTGTGTTCCGAAGTATGAACTTATAAAAGAGTTTATTGATAAGTATGAAAATATTAGTTTTTACAATTCAGATAAGCGTTTGGATTTGACTACTAATGTTCAAAGGTTGACAGAGATTTTAGAAAATAGGGGGCTAGTTAGAAATAATGAATTCCAAAAAGTTGGGGATATAAGTGTGTATCCGCAGGAGTATTTTTCACCGTATGATTATGGCAATTGTATAAGAAAGAATACTGAAAATACTTATTGTGAACATTTGTTTTTGGTTAGTTGGTTACCTTGGAGTACTAAGTTAAAGAAGATGATTAAGAGAGTAATCATACCTATAATAGGTGTGGATAATATGAATAGAATTAGGAATATTGCAAAGTAAGGAGTATAAAGATTTTATTATGAAAAATATAATGATTGTATTTGGTACAAGGCCTGAAGCAATAAAAATGTGTCCATTAGTTAAAGAATTAAAATCAAGGCAAAATATAAATGTAAAAGTTTGTGTTACAGGGCAGCACAGACAAATGTTAGATCAGGTTTTACATGCTTTTGATATAATACCGGACTATGATTTATCAATTATGAAATCTGAACAAACACTGTTTGATGTAACTACAAATATACTCAATTCGATTAAAGATGTTTTAGAGAAAGAAAAACCAGATATAGTATTAGTACATGGGGATACAACGACAACTTTTACAACAGCATTAGCATGTTTTTATATGAATATAAAAGTAGGACATGTTGAAGCAGGACTAAGAACATATAATTTAAAGTCACCATATCCGGAAGAATTTAATCGACAAGCTGTAAGTATTATATCAGAGTATAATTTTGCTCCAACAGAGTTAGCAAAACAAAACTTATTAAATGAGTCAAAAGATGAAAATACTATATATGTTACAGGAAATACTGCAATAGATGCATTAAAAACTACTGTTAAAGAAGAATATATACATAGTGAATTAGAATGGGCGAAGGATAGTAGATTAATAATGTTAACCGCACATAGAAGGGAAAATCTTGGGGAACCATTAAAACATATGTTTAAAGCAATTAGACGAATTATCGATGAATTTGAGGATGTTAAAGTTATTTATCCAATCCATATGAATCCTAAGGTAAGAAATATGGCTAGTCAAATATTTGAAGGATGTGAAAAAATACATATAATAGAACCTCTTGATGTCCTTGATTTTCATAATTTTATGTCAAGGTGTTATTTGATTTTAACAGACAGTGGTGGAATACAAGAAGAGGCACCTTCATTAGGAAAACCTGTTTTAGTCATGAGGGATACAACCGAAAGACCAGAAGGTATAAAAGCAGGGACGTTAAAATTAGTTGGAACAAATGAAGAAACTATTTACAATGAATTTAAAAAGTTATTAACAGATAAGGATGAGTATATAAAAATGAGTAAAGCATCAAATCCATATGGTGATGGATTTGCTTGTGTTAGAATAGCAGATATATTATGCAAATAGATTAAGGAGTAGAATATGAAAGTATTATATATAGTAGGAAGTTGCTTATATAATAATACCTCAGCGAACATGAGCCATAATGCATATGTACAGGGGTTGTTGGAAAATGGATGCAGTGTAGATATTATTATGCCTAATTCAAGTTTCGGGGAGAGGGATAAGAACTTAAAAAAATTTGAAGAAGCCACTTATTATGAATATAACTCTATAGCTAATATAGAAAAGTTAAGAGATAAATTTAAAAAGTTTTTTGATAAAGAGGATATACCAAAAAATACTTCAAATAAAAGTACTAATATGGAAATTGAAAATAATGAGAACAATAGCTTTAAAATGCAAATTAGAAATATAATTAAGAAAGTATATCATAAAATCCTTATAGGTGATGATCCATATTATTTAAATAAAGAATGGTTAAAACAAGCATCTAGATTTAAAAATAATGATGAATATGATATTGTTATATCAAATTCATCACCGGCAGCAAGTCATAAATTAGCAGAAATTCTTATTAGAAAGAATAATATTAAAACTAAAAGATGGATTCAAATATGGGAAGATCCTTGGTATTATGACATCTATGGAAATGATAATATTAAAATTTTTAAAGAGGAGAATGAATTACTTAAAGCTGCAGATGAAGTTTATTATGTTAGTCCATTAACTTTATTGTATCAAAGTGAGTATTTTAAGGATTATTCTCATAAAATGAAATTTATACCTCTACCATATTTTAAAACAGAACAGGAGACTATTGATATATGTGGGGATGTTTCATTTGGATATTTTGGAGATTATTACTCTAATACAAGAAATTTAAAACCATTTTATGATGCACTTTTAGATACTAAATCAAAGGGATATATATATGGTGATACAGATTTGGAGTTAAAAAGCACAGATAAGATAAAAATTAGTGGACGAGTTACCCTTGATATATTAGATAAAGTTCAAAAAAATACAAATGTGTTAGTCAGTTTATGTAATCTCAAAGGAGGACAAATACCAGGTAAGATATATCATTATTCAGCAACTAAAAAACCTATAATATTTATTCTAGATGGTACAGAAAAAGAGAAGACTCAGATTAAAAAGTATTTTGAAAAATATAATAGGTATTATTTTTGTGAAAATAATGTGGAGTCTATTTCTCAAGTAATTAATCTATTTTCTAATAAAAAACTGCCTTTAGAAGAAGATATATTGATGGATTTTTGTCCTAGAAATATAATAAAACAGTTATTGTAATATTTAAAGTAGGAGGGATTTATATAAAGAAGAGATTATTGTTTGTAAATGGTCATTTAAATATTGGAGGCGTTGAAAGGTCATTAATAGATTTATTAAAAGTTATTGATTATGAGAAGTACGAAGTAGATTTAATTTTATTTGAAGGATTAGGTGATTATATTGATGAAATACCTAAAGCTGTAAATATAAAATTTTATGATTTGACAAATACATATGGGGCCTTTTTAAAATGTATTTTTAATAATCTAAAAAATAAAAAATTTAAATATGCATTGATGAGAATAATATTTAACTTACAAAGAGTGTTTAATGATAATATGCTTTCCTTAGCAAAAATATTTTTTTATGACTTAGGTAGATATGATTGTGCGATTGCATATAGAGAAGGATTTTGTGCTGAATTTGTTGCATATGTCATTAATTCGAGCAAAAAAATATTATGGTGGCATAATGGAGTATATGAACATAAGGAATATAAAGCAAATAAAAAATTTGAAAGATATTGTAGTAAATTTAATTATATAGTTGCAGTTTCAAATGGATGTAAAGATATGATATTACAATACTCAAATATAAATTCTAAAAAAATAATTGTAATACCTAATATAATAAATCATGATTCAATACACAAAAAGGCATTGAAAAAAATAGAAGGTAATTTATTTAACAATGATTTTATTAATATAGTAAGTATAGGAAGATTATCGTTTGAAAAATCAATGATAAATTGTGTATATACATGTAAAAAGTTAGTTGATGAAGGGCATAAAATAAAATGGTATATTATCGGTGATGGACCTGAATACAGTAATATATATAATGAAATAGAAAAAAATAAATTAGAAGAAAGTATTATTTTATTAGGAAATAAATTGAATCCATATCCATATTTAAACCAGTGTGATATATATGTACATCCATCAACTAGAGAATCAATGTCTATTACTATTATAGAAGCCCTATCATTACATAAGCCAGTAGTAGCAGCTAAATCTATGGGACCATCAGAATTTATTATAAATAAAAAAAATGGATTGATGGTAGAGCCTAGTGTGGAAGGATTGTATGAGGGAATATTATTACTTTTAAATAATCCATCACTGGCTAAAGAGATATGTATAAATAATGAAGAGTTGCTTTTAAAATATGCACCTCAAACTGTAATTAAACAAATTGAAAAATTAATTATTAACGTAAATTAGGAGGAAATAATGTGCAAACTGACTATTTTTACTGCTACATATAATAGAGGATATATAATAGAAAAATTATATAATTCTTTAAAAAGACAAAAAGAGTTTGATTTTGAGTGGCTTGTAATAGATGATGGATCGGAAGATAATACAGAACAATTATTTGAAAAATGGAAAAAAGAAGATAATAAATTTGAGATAAGATACTACAAACAAGAAAATAAAGGACTTATAAGAACTTTAAATAGAGGGATAAAATTAGCACGAGGAGAGTATTTTTCTAAAATAGATTCAGACGACTATCTAGTAGATTCCTACACAGAAAATATTTTTAAGTGGATTGAGACAATAAAAGGTGATGAAAATATATATGGAGTTTCTGGAATAAGAGGAATTAATGAAAATACTCCTATAAAAGGAATATGGCCATCAATTGATAAAGAAGTAGGATATATAGATGCTACTGATTTAGAAAGAAAAAATTACAACTTAGATGCAGATATGAGTGAGGCTTGGAAAACTGAGATTTTAAGAAAGTATGAGTTTCCAGTTTGGAAAGGTGAAAAATTTGCACCAGAACAAATAGTATTTTTTCAAATTGCTTTGGATGGATATAAAATTAGATGGTTTCCTAAGATTATACAAATTTGTATATATCAAGATGATGGGCTTACAAAAGGAAGTGCTAAATTAGAAAAAGAAAATCCAATGGGTTATGCTATGATGTATAATCACATGCTAAAGTATAGTGGAAATCTCAAGTTTAAACTAAGAACGGCTTTACAATGCAATATTTTATCAATAATAGGTAAAAATCCATTGTATATATTGAAGAGTAATTCTATTTTATGTTCAATTATTATGTTGCCATTAAGTTTTATAGTAATTCCTAGAAGATATCTACAGTTTAGGAAAATATATTAAAAAGAAAGGATATATATATGTGTAAGGTTAGTGTAATAGTACCTATTTATAATAGTGAAAAGTATTTAGAGAGATGTATAAAAAGTATTATTAATCAATCTTTGAGAGATATTGAAATAATATTAATTAATGATGGATCAAAAGATAATAGTTTGAATATATGTAAGAATTTTCATAATAAAGATAGTAGAATTAAAATAATAGATAAAGAAAATGAGGGGGTAGGAAGTGCTAGAAATGATGGAATAAAAATTGCTAAAGGAGAATGGATTTCATTTATTGATAGTGATGATTTTGTTGAGTCTGATTTTTTAGAGTGTTTATACAATGAAGCAATATCAAAGAATGTTGAAATTTGTGGTTGTTTATATGATGAATATAAAGATGAAAAATTTATAAATGTCCCTAATTTTAAAAATTTAAATATAAATGGATTATCAACAGGAAAAGAATTCTTAAATTTTTTTTATAACCCATCTAACTCATATGAATCTGTGTGTTGTGTTGTAGTATGGAATAAAATTTATAAGACAGCATTTATAAAAGAAATTTTGTTTACAAATGTAAAATCTGCTGAAGATGATGAGTTTAGTTTTAAAGCAGTGCAAAAGAGTAAAATAATTTATGTAGTTGATAAGGTATTGTATCATTATTTTACTGACAATCAAGATTCTTTAATTAAAAAACCATTTGGAGTACATAAATTAGATTTTTTAAAAGTTTTAGAAGGTCGTAAAGATTTAATTAAGGATAATAAATACATATATTATAAAAATCTTTATTTATTATGTAATATTAGCATTGAATATTACTTTAAAATACAAGAATGTGATAAAAGATATAATAAAGTTATAAAAGAAATCTTTAATAAAAATTTTAAAGAGGTATTAAGGACAAATACAATTAAAATAAAAGATAAAATTCGATTCTTAAAATTCTATATAAATGTTGATTTATACAGAATTTTAGCTAAAAATATATAAGTTTAATTTTTGGAGGGTAATATGAAAAATTGTTTTTTATATTCTCATGGTGGGAGCGGAAACCATGGGTGTGAAGCTATTGTAAGAGGAACACAGAAAATCATTGGGAAAGAAAGTATGATGGTGTATTCACTTAACAAAGAAGAAGATAAATTATATGGATTAGATAAAGTTGTTAGGTTAGGGGATTTAAGAATAAATTATAGTAAATTTAATATAAAGAGAATAATTGCATCTTTAAAAATAAAGTTGTTTAAAGATGGAAGTTATGCTGAAAAGATACCATTTGATCATTTATTCAATAAATACGGCGATAATGATGTGGCTATTTCAATAGGTGGGGATAATTATTGTTATTCAAGTTATGAGGTATATGAAATATTAAATAAGAATTTTAACAAAAATGGTACAAAAACTGTTTTATGGGGATGTTCTGTTGAACCTAAATTGATAGATGAAAAAATGGCTGAAGATTTAGGAAGATATTCACTTATAACAACAAGAGAAAGTATATCATATGAGGCTGTTAAAAAAGTAAATAAAAATACTAAGTTAATACCTGATCCAGCTTTTCAATTAGAAAAGGTTGATTTGACTTTACCTGAAGGGTTTGAGTTAAATAATACAATAGGTATTAATATGAGTCCAATGATAATGAGTTATGAAACATCAGATGGTTCTGCTATGAAAAATTATGAAAATCTTATCCAACATATAATAGAAACTACGGATATGCAAATAGCATTAATTCCACATGTTGTTTGGGTAAGTAATGATGATAGAAAACCATTAAAAGTATTATATGATAAGTTTAAAGATACGAATAGAGTTATTATGTTAGATGACTACAATTGTATGGAGTTAAAAGGATATATATCAAGATGTAGAATGTTTATAGGTGCAAGAACTCATTCAACGATAGCCGCATATTCTACATGTGTTCCAACATTGGTTATAGGTTACTCAGTTAAGGCAAAAGGGATAGCTAAAGATATTTTTGGAACTTATGAAAATTATGTTTTGCCTGTTCAATCATTATCAAATAAGGATGATTTGATAAATGCATTTGAATGGATGAAAACTAATGAAGATGGAATAAGAAAACATCTAAATGAATTTATGCCTGGATATAAAGAGAAGGTTTTACAAGGGAAAGTAGAAATAGAAAAATTATTGGAGGAATAAATGAAAGTTAATCAATTAAAAGCAGGTGTTATATTATCCTATATACAGCTGGTTCTTGGAAATATAATATCGATAATATATACTCCAATAATGCTTAGAATATTGGGGCAAGATGAGTATGGATTATACAATTTAGCATCTTCAACAATTTCATATTTAGGGCTTTTAAGTTTTGGATTTGGAAGTGCTTATATTAGATATTATTCTAAATATAAGGTAGAAAAAGATGATAATAAGATAAAAAAACTAAATGGAACATTTATGACCGTATATTCAGTAATAGCAATAGTAGCTTTATTGGCAGGATTAGTACTTATTGCAAATATTGAACTAATGTTTAATAGGAGTCTTTCCACAGAAGAAATTAGCAAACTTAGAATTCTTATGTCATTTATGGTTTTTAATATCGCAATATCGTTTCCTGTAAGTGTTTTTAATTCTAACATAACAGCTAATGAAAGATTTTTCTTCCAAAAAGTAGTAGGAGCTATAAATACAGTAATAAATCCATTTGTAATGTTACCGGTTCTTTTAATGGGATATCAATCTATCGGCATGGTAGTTGTAACTACTGTATTGGCATTAATAAATGCTGGATTAAGTATATGGTATTGTTTTAAAAAGATAGGAATCAAATTTAGTTTTGGAAAATTTGATTTTGTTCTAATGAAAGAGATAACAATTTTCTCTTCATATATATTTTTGAATATGATAGTAGATCAGATAAATTGGAATGTTGATAGATTTCTTTTAGGAATGTTTAAGGGAACTGGTGCAGTAGCAGTATATGGTATTGGATCACAATTTAATACATATTATTTAAGTTTTTCTACATCTGTATCGAATGTGTTTATACCAAAGGTGAATAGAATGGTAACAGAAAGTGATGATAATAAGGTTTTAACAGAATTATTTACAAAGGTAGGTAGAATACAATTTATAATTCTTTCATTAATATTAAGTGGATTTGTATTCTTTGGACAATATTTTGTAAAAATATTTGCTGGAAAAGGATATGAACTTGCTTATCCAGTAGCACTTTTATTAATGTTGCCTGTTACTGTTCCTTTGATTCAAAATTTAGGAATAGAAATTCAAAAAGCAAAAACCATGCATAAATTTAGATCAATACTATATTTTTTAATTGCAATAGGAAACTTATTTATAAGTATTCCATTATGTAAAACATATGGAATAATAGGTTGTGCAATTGGGACAAGTTCTACAATGATTTTAGGAAATTGCATTCTTATGAACTGGTATTATCACAAGAAAGTGGGTTTAGATATATTATATTTTTGGAAAAGTATAGCTGAATTTATCCCAGGATTAATAATTCCTATATTTGCAGGAATTATTATGTCATTCATAGGAATTAACAGTATAAGCAGATTTTTAGGAATGGGAGTTATATATATAATAGTATTCTCAATGTCTATATATAAATTTTCAATGAATGATTATGAAAGAGAATTATTTAGAGGACCTTTATTAAAAATAAAGGCAAAATTATTATCGAGACAAGGGGGACAAGCATATGATAAAAATAGTTAGAAAAGAAGAGTGTACAGGTTGTCATGGTTGTTATAATGTTTGCCCTAAAAAATGTATTGATATGAATTTTGATGAGGAAGGATTTTTATATCCTTCTGTAGATTTAGACAAATGTGTGGAATGTGGTTTGTGTGAAAAAGTATGTCCAATTATACATACAGTAGAAGTTGAAAATGAGCCAATAGCTGTTGGGTGTTATAACAAAGATGAAAAAATAAGAATGGAAAGTTCATCAGGTGGTATATTTACATTGATAAGTGAATTGGTGATGCAGTGTGGTGGAGTTGTATTTGGTGCAGAATTTGATGAAAATTATAATGTTAGACATAGTTATGTAGATAATATGGAAGATTTACAAAAATTTAGAGGTTCAAAATATGTTCAAAGTGCAATAGGAAATTCTTATTATGATGCAAAGAAGTTTTTGGAACAAGGAAGACCAGTATTATTTAGTGGAACACCTTGTCAAATTGCTGGCTTGAAAAGATATTTACAAAAAGATTATGATAATCTAATTTGTCAGGATATAGTTTGTCATGGTGTGCCTTCTACATATGTTTGGGAGCATTATAAAAAATTTATAGCTAATGGTAGAAAAATATCAGATGTTAATTTTAGAGACAAGTCTACCAGCTGGAAAACATATTCCTTGCAGATTGATTTTGATGATGGATCTTCATACAAGGATATAGGTAATGAAAATTCTTATATAAAAGGATTTGTAAGAGATTTTTATTTAAGACCTTCTTGCTATGAATGTAAATATAAGACTTTACATAGAGAAAGTGATATTACTTTAGCTGATTTTTGGGGAATTGAAGCTAATGAACCTGAATTAGATGATAATAAGGGGACATCATTGATTTTTGTTAATAGTGATAAAGGAAGAGGGTATTTCGAAAAAATCAAAAAAAATATTATTTTTAAAGTTGTAGATATTGATAAATCAGTTACTTTTAATCCTTCAGCATATAAAAGTTGTACATATACTAGGAAAAAGAAAAGCTTTTATAAAAAATATAAGGTTAATGATTTTGATTTATTAATAGAAAAATTAATGAAAGAAAAGATTTTAAAAAGAATAGTTATTTTTAGCATGCGTGTAAAGGGTAAAATTAAAAGAATGATATGTGAGAGATAAAAGGGGGGATTATCTTGAAAAAATATAAATTATCATTAGGGGTATTACTATTATTTATAATAGCAAGTGTAATATTATTTAATGTAAAAAATAATAAAGATTATAATGAAAACTTAGGTCACACATCATTATATGTAGAAACATATCTTGCAGGAAAAAATCAACCAACACATCCAAATGTAATAAAATTCGATAAGCCATGGCATGGATATAAATATTGGATGGGATATACACCTTATCCAAATGGGGATGGAGAAGAGGAAAATCCGTCTATAGCAGCATCAAATGATATGTATAAGTGGGAAACGCCTAAAAATTTAGCAAATCCAATAGCTGATAATGAAGAAACTGGATGTAATGAGTTAAAAGATAGTCAACTTATATATAGAGATGATTTAGACAGACTAGAAATGTGGTATTTAGGTAGAGTATCTAAGAATTTAGGTGGAGATGGAGAAACATTATTACTATTTAGAAAGACATCTAAAGATGGTATTAAATGGTCTAAATATCAAGTTATGAGAGAATTTAAATATGTCTCACCAGCAATAATTTGGGATGGAGAGAAATATTGTGTTTGGGGAATAGGTTTTGATGGACAAGGTACAAAAGGAGTTTTTGATTATTTTGAAAGTAAGGATGGGACTAATTGGAGTGATCCTGTTCATTGTAAAATAGGAAATAATTCAAAAACTTTGGATATGTGGCATGGAAATGTTACTTATAATGAAAAGTTAAAATGTTATGAGTTAGTTTATATACCAACATCAAATCAAGAAGTATATTATACAACTAGTAAAGATAAAATAAATTTTGATAAAGCTAAAACAATAATTAAAAATGATGGAACATGGACTAGATTGTATAGACCAACGTTATTGTTTGAAAATAACCAATATTATTGTATATATGGTGCTATTGGAGAAAATAGTGAAAACTATATCTCTATGAGTACTGGTAAAAATATTAATAATTTAACAGGGATATCAGATAAAGACATAAGTAAGATGGCTGATACTCCTATGGAAAAACGTAAAGAAAAAGTATCATTTATGGAAAGATTGTCAGAATTTAAAAAGACATTTTTTAGATTTGAGTTATTGGTGTTTATACCTATATTATTTGTATTAGCGATAATCCTAAAGAAATTAAAGAAGGGTAATATTAATAGTATAGTAAGTGTAATTTCACTTTTAATTTGTGAGTCTTATATGTTTTTAAAGATAGATTTTACTTCAATAGAATCAATTATAGTAGGATTAATTATGGGAATAATACAAGCATTTATACTGAGTTCCGGAAGTATGTATTTAGTATTTATCTCAACAAAGATTAGAATATAGTGGGAGAAAAAAATATTATATAAAAAGTTATGTGTTATTATTGCTTTGGGGGAATAAGATAATGAGTGAAAAAATTAAGGTTCTTCAAGTAACATCTGGATTAGGTACAGTGGGTACTAATATTTTTCCTATTACAGTGATGGAGAATTTAGATAAACATAAATATAAAAGATATTTTTTTATTACTTGTGATAATAAACAATTTTATGAAGAAAGAGTGGTTGAAAGTGGAGTTGAGATTATAAGAGGTAATGAATTAAATGGATTAAAAAATAAATTAAAGCACTTTTTTAACTTAATAAAAATACTAAAAAAAGAGGATATAGATGTAATGCATACTCATATGGATTTTTTTAACGGTATTAATTTATTAGCCGCATTTTTAGCCAAAACTCCAATCAGAGTTTGCCATTCTCACAATACAGAAAGTAATAGAGGATATACTAAAAAAAATTATATTTTAATAATATATAGATTTTTTATGAGAGTACTTATTAATACATTTTCAACTGATAAATTAGGTTGTAGTGATGAAGCTAATAAATTCATGTATGGAAAAAAATATAATGATGCTAAATTTATTTTTAAT
>ERZ833963.3102-NODE-3102-length-14007-cov-4.196029_pt1 | contig 14007 bp, 8 predicted proteins | sample MGYA00519693_ERZ833963 | MGnify/ENA primary metagenome ERZ833963 (study PRJEB31850, sample SAMEA3708748) | human gut metagenome | biome: human gut; feature: human-associated habitat; material: faeces | place: China | collected 2014 ... | reverse complement strand
GCCAGACCTGCCGTATTCTCAGCGGTCTTATAGACAAATATGAACAGCACCACAGCGTTGACATCTCCCCTGACCTTATACCATATGCAGTTAAGCTTGCCGCAAGGTATGTCACCGACAGATTTTTTCCTGACAAAGCAATTGATATCCTTGACGAAGCCTGTGCCTGTGCGGTCATAGAGCAAAGTGAAAATAATTCTGGTGAGAAAATATCAGATGCTTTCAACGATTATGTGAAAGGCAAGCTCACCCGTGACGAATATCTCACCGCCATAACAGAGTGCCGCCCAAAGCGCATACCACTTGAAAAAAGGCACATTGACAGCGTTATTTCATCGCTCACAGGTATAAACTGCGCCGATATCGGACAGGACGAAGCCACAAGGCTCACAGGGCTTGAAGATAAGCTAAGCGAAAGCATTGTGGGACAGCAGACGGCTATAAAGTCACTCTGCTCTGCCGTCCGCCGCTGTCGTGCAGGACTAAAGGGCAGCGACCGACCCATGGGAAGCTTTATTTTCTTAGGGTCAACGGGAGTGGGCAAGAGCCAGCTTGCAAAAGATCTTGCCAAAACGCTTTTTGGCAGAGATAATGCCATTGTAAAGCTTGATATGTCAGAATACATGGAACGCCACAGCGTTTCAAAGCTCATTGGCTCGCCCCCTGGATATGTAGGCTTTGACGAGGGAGGCAGGCTCACCGAACAAATTCGCCGCAAGCCCTACTGTGTGCTTCTTCTTGACGAAATAGAAAAGGCTCACCCTGACATCTACAATCTGCTTTTGCAGATACTAGAGGACGGCTGTCTTACCGACTCCGCTGGCAGGACAGTTTCTTTCTCCAATGTCCTTATAATAATGACCTCGAATATAGGCGTGAAAAAACTTGCCGAAACCAAGACCGTGGGCTTTTCAAACAGCAAGTCAAATGGCGAAGCCAAGAAAAAAGCCATGCTCTCAGAGCTTAAAAGCTTTATGTCTCCCGAGCTTTTAGGCAGGATAGATGAGGTGATTGTTTTTAACGACCTTACCCTTTCCGATATGGAAAACATTACGCGTCTTGAAATATCCGCTCTTGAAAAAAGGCTCTCCGAACTTGGCTGTACACTCGCCTGTCAGCCAGAGGTCTACCCTTTTATCGCAAAGCAGGCACTTTCAAAAAGCGGCTCTGCACGAGAGATACGCCACATAATTACCGCCCTCATAGAAAATCGCATAAGCGATATGCTTATCTCCTCCGCCTGCCGTGACTTTTTTGTTTGCGTATCTGAAAACACCCTAACTGTCGCACAGCACCGCAGACAACTGTGTTCATAGAAATTTTACAAAGTATAGTTGAGGGATATTTTACAAAAGCCCGCCCATATGTTATAATATTTTTATATTGTTGCCCAAGCGGCAAAAGGAGGATAAAAATGTCTGACAGAAAATACAAGCTATATTCCGACTCCACCTGCGATCTGTCGGAGGATATATTAAAAAATATGGACGTGACGCTTCTGGACTTATCTTTTGAAGTAAACGGTGTTGTAAAGCGCAAGAATGACATGACGCTGCCTGAATTTTATTCCCAAATGCGAAACGGAGCAGTAACGAAAACATCGCAAATAGGTATCTCCGACTATGAACAGGCTTTTGAAAAGGAACTTGCCGCAGGCTATGACGTGCTTTATCTTGGATTTTCGTCAGGTCTTAGCGGAAGCTTCAACACTTCCTGCATTGCAAGAGATAGCGTAATGGAAAAATACCCGGAAGGCAAGATAATCTGCATAGACTCCCTCTGTGCTTCAACAGGCGAAGGTCTTTTGCTCATAAAGGCTGACGAAAAGAAAAAGCAGGGTCTTTCCATTGACGAGCTTGCCCAGTGGATCACTGACAACAGGCTTCACCTATGCCATGTTTTCACAGTTGACGATCTGAAATATCTCCACCGAGGTGGCAGAGTATCAAAGACTGCCGCCATAGCAGGCTCTATTCTTGGCATTAAACCGCTTCTCCACGTTGACAACGAGGGACATCTTATCCCAGTTGGAAAGATACGAGGCAGAAAGCAATCCATTGAAAAGCTTGTGGATATGATGTGCGAACGCATGGGAAATTGGGATAATTCCACAGTAGCCGTCTGCCATGGCGACTGCCTTTCAGACGCTGAATATGCAGCCGACCTTATGCGAAAAAAGCTTGGCAAGAAGACCACTGTGCATATCTGCTACACAGGTGCTGTTATAGGCTCACACTCAGGACCCGGAACTCTCGCTCTGTTCTTTATGGGCGACCAGCGATAAAAATACAATACAAAAGCGGACGAAGCCCGAAAACTTCGTCCGCTATTTTTATATGTGATATCAAAGACCCTTTGCCTTTTTCAAAGTTATACCATTATCTCCAAGCGGGATAGCGTGGTCAAGTCCAACGAACTTGCCTCCCTCCTGCCAAAGAACTTCCTTGACAAAATCATACTTTTCTTCATCCCATGTAACAAAATCGTCCTTTACAAGTCCGCCCGTGTCACCTGAGTTTGCATTGAAGCACCAGAAAGTGTGATTTACATGATTGTCCTTTATTAGCTTTCTCATGTAGGTCATCCAAGTTAGGTTAGGCTCTGTCATAAAGCCGCCCCACTCGCCTATAAGAAGCGGTGCGATATCCTGCTCCTGAATGTAGAACCAGTTGTCTTTCCAGCAATCTTTCATAAGGCTCTTGTATGTGTAATCCCCCTCGAACCAAGGCTGCTGATAAACTGTCGGACCATAGTCGTGCGGCGAGTAAACAAGCTTATCCTGATATTTGCCAAGGTCGATAGGATAGTCCTTTACGCCCCTGAGATTTCCGCCCCACCAGTTGAAATAGTAATCATCACTGTTGGTGGAGGAATAATCCCCGTTTTTCTTGATGTTCTTAGGGTATATTTCGATACCCTCGACCATTATAAGCACATTAGGATTTTTCGCAAGCACCTTGCTCGCTGCCGTTTCAGCCACACACTTCCAGTTGTTTGCGTCCTTTGAATCATTCCATATTGCCGCAGCGTCACCCTCGTTAGGCTTGCCGTGAGGCTCGTTTTTCAGGTCAAATGCAACGATAGTGTCATTGTCCTTATATCTGTCGGCAAGCCACTCCAAAGCATGGTAATAGTCCTTTACAGTGACCTTGTCAGTATACCACAGATTTACAGTATGACCGCTGGCATTGGTTTCCGCTGAATGGATATCAGGCATTACTTTAAGACCGTTTTCCTCCGCAAGCTTGAGAAAATAATCAAATATCTCAAGGCTGTTCATAGAGTTCAGCTCTTCATTGTATGCGTTATTGTAGTTCGCCTTTGGATATTCGCCCTCCGACCACTGGTTGATAAGCTCCGCTGACATAGGCACTCTTATAAGATTGAAACCGTGGTCTGCAATAGCCTCCACCGATGTCACAAGCTCGCTGTTCCAAAGTCCGTCAAATGTGTTAGTGCCTGTGTTGTAGCCAAACCAGTTCACGCCCGTGAGCCAAACCTCTTTGCCGTCCTTATCAAGTATCTTGCTTCCGTCTGTGTGGAGCCAATCGTCACCCTGTTTAGCCTTTGAGGTACGCTTCAGAAGCTTTTTAACGTCCTTTTCCGTGACCTTTTTGTCATTATTCTGATTATTGTTGTTATTGTTATTATTCTGTGATACCTTGCCCTTTTTAACAGTACACTCCACACCGTTTAGCTTTGCAGACTTAACATTGAGCTTTGTTCCAGTTCCGATATTACAGCCAATAGAGGTCGAACCGCCCTTTGCGATCTCGCCATTATAATCAACATTCGTGACCGTGAGTTTGTTGCCCTTGACCTTAAAGTTGCCGTTCCAGCCGTCACAGCTTTTGAGCTGGTCTATTTCAAGCTCCAGCGTCCACTCCTTGAGGGCTTCATCGGAGTTGTTCTCAATGCCTATCTCCATGCCCGTCATGACCTTGTCGCCGTCCTGCCAACTGTTGTCCCCTGAATAGGAGATGATAAAGCCCTTTTCCTTTTTATCGTCCTTGCTTTCCTGAGAGCTTTCCTCCTCATCAGCATCAGACTCGTCCTCGCTTTCATCAGCCACAGAGTCCTCCTCACTGGTGTCATCGGTTTCCGAAGCCACCGCAGAACTGCTCTCCGCCTTTGAAGCCGAGCTGTCAACGTCTTTTTTACCTGACGTTGCCACCAGTATCAGTGCAATAACAAGCCCCACTATAACAGCGCCCATGCCTGCAAAAGCGATAATAAGCTTTTTGTTTATGCCCTTTTTGCCCTCATTCTCCTGCTGGCTGTTTACGTCTTTTTTCTCATCACTCATAAGCTTTCCCCTACTATAATAAATTTAGACGTTAAATCCACAGCGAACCAGCTATGGTTTACACGTACTTGTTACATAAGCTATAATGGAAGCAGTGACTGGATCAACGACTTTCTCCTTGGGACACCATGCCCGTAATAAAGACTGTTGACCATGCTTTCATTACAGCATTCGTTTTTGCAGGTAGAGCCAACCTTTGTGCGCTCGCATCACTCAGTAGACAGAATAGGTAATGAGTAAAGCGTGGAGCTATCGTCACTAATTCTATCATTAGGAGAGATATTATGAACGCAGTAGGTATCGACGTTTCCAAAGGCAAAAGCACTGTTGCTGTCATACAGCCATTTGGAGTTGTCATAGCTGAACCATTTGATGTGTCTCACACAGAAAGTGATCTCAATAAGCTTGTGCAGCTCATCAAATCACTTTCAGGTGAAACAAAGGTTGTTATGGAATACACAGGTGCATATTATGAACCGATCGCCAATGCACTCCACAACCAGGGTATATTTGTATCCGTAGTCAATCCTTTGTTGATCGATGACTATGGCACAAATCGTGTTAGAAAGGTCAAGACCGATAAGAAAGATTCTCTAAAAATAGCCTCGTTTGCTATCGATAAATGGCTTGACCTTCGTGAGTACATACCTGCCAATGATATTCGCAAAACGCTTAAGATCCTTAACAGGCAGTATGTTCAATATAATAAAATTCTTGTTATGCAGAAAAACAATCTTATCAGCCTGCTTGATTCCTGCTTTCCAAATGCCAACACATTATTCACTTCACCTCGCAGAGAGTCTGACGGTCACGAAAAATGGGTCGATTTCGTGCTGAAGTTTCCTCATATTCATTCTATTTCAAAGCTTTCCTTATCAGCTTTTAAGGTAAAGTATCAAAGCTGGTGCAGAAAGAACAATTACAACTATAGTGATAAAAAAGTTGCTGATATCCACTCATATTGCAAAACACAGATAAGCGTATTACCTATGACGGATTCCGTCATTAAGATTATTACAGAAGCGGCTGTGATGCTTAATTCCACTCTTGAAACGCTGTGCACGTTCCGTGATGAAATGGACAGGCTTTCATCAACGCTCCCTGAATACAATGCTGTTATGGGCATTTATGGTGTTGGAAAAGTGCTCTGTTCGCAATTGATTGCTGAGATCGGGGACGTAAGAAAACTGAATAATTCCAAATCTCTTGTAGCAATGGCTGGTATTGACCCACCGCCTAACCAATCAGGAAAAGTTGATACAAAATCAAGAAGCATTTCCAAGCGTGGTTCTCCCGTTCTTCGCAAGACACTTTTTCAGATAATGACGATCATTATACAGAATAAGCCTGTTGATGACCCTGTTTATCAATTTCTTGACAAGAAACGTTCCGAAGGCAAGCCTTACAGAGTTTACATGATCGCTGCTGCACACAAGTTCCTGCGCATTTACTATGCTCGGGTCATGCAGGCTCTGAACTGATCTCTAAACAAATATTTTTTAATCAGACTGCTTCAAAAAAAGATTTTGATGCGGTCTTTTAGTCATGCACTTTTTATCTTTGTGAATTGTTTGTAAATTCACTTAATTGGGGCTTGACTTTTATTTGCAGGTCTTTATTTTTGATTTTTACATATTTATAAGACCGCCGAGTATTACGCCCGACGGTCGAACTTTCTTTTTTTGGCGACTTATTTTACTGACTGGAGTTTCTCGCTAAGGAACTTCTCCTCAAACTTGTCTGACGGCATAGGTCTGCCGAAATAATAGCCTTGTATAACGTCAGTTTCCAGATCTCTCAGGATATCGAACTGCACCTGTTCCTCAACGCCCTCTGCGCAAACTGCTATATGCAGGTCGTGAGAAAGATTAACTATCATTTTAACAAACACCGCAGTGTCAGGATTTTTTGCGATATCATCAATAAACGACTTGTCTATTTTAATGGTATTCAGCGGCATCTCCTTGATGCAGTTAAGCGAAGAATATCCCGTTCCGAAATCGTCCAGTGCTATCTTCACGCCCTTGTCTGTTATATGCTTCAAAAGCTCCTTCATCTTTTCCATGTCATGGATAGCAAGACTTTCTGTGACCTCAAAACATATCTTCTCAGGGGGTGCGCCTGTTTCGTCAAAAAGTGTGTCTATCTTGTCAAGGAAATCAGGCTCAATTATCTGACCTACAGACAGATTGATGTTCATTCTCAAATCAAGCCCTGCGTCAGCCCACTTTTTGCACTGTCTGCCTGCGATCCTTATCATGTTCTCGCCCAAGAGATTGATATAGCCAAGTCTTTCCGCCATGGGGATAAATTCGGCAGGGGAAACCTGACCAAACTCAGGTGGATTCCACCTCATAAGCGCTTCACAGCCCACAAGCTTCTTTTCGGAGCTGCTGAATATAGGCTGATAGTACGCCGTGAAATGTGCAAAGCCGTTTGTGATATCCTTGTGCATGAGCCTTTCAAGTTCGATCTGCCTTGAAAGTATCCTGCCGATAGTTTCATTATAATTTATAGTACAATTCTTGCCCTGCTTTTTAGCATATGAAATGGCAAGGTCGATCCTTTTAAGCACCGTATTTACAGTATCATCGGGCTTTGGAAACTTCGCCACGCCCATTGAACAAGTGCAATAGCAACTGCTGTTAGCTATCTGCCACTCTGTGTTGAACTTATCATGTATGATCTTGCATATCTCGTCGATCTCGGCCTGATCCTGATCCCTCAGAAGCACAACGAACTCATCGCTGCCAAATCTAAAAACGCTCAGCTTTTTATTCTTCCAGGCAAAATTCTCAAAGAATTTACCTATCTCTTTAAGAAGTCGGTCACCATTATTATGACCATAGCTGTCATTTATGTTCTTGAAATTATCAAGGTCAATGAGCATAACAGTGCTGTTCTCATCGCTTTCAATAATGCCCTGTATACTCTTATCAAGACTTAATCTGTTAGGAAGACCTGTGAGATTATCGTAAAAGACCTGCTTTTCGATGACCCTCTCATAATTTATCTTTTCTGAGATATCATTAAGTGTGCAAAGTCTGATAGTTCTGCCGTCATGCCATTTTATGAGCTTTTCCGACACATTGAACCATTTGTCCATGATCTTGGAATAATAATCTCCTCCAAAAAGCATTCCTTCCTTGTGAGCAGGAAGTTCACACCAAGTCTTGCTGAAAACGTCACTTTCCTTTTTGCCGACCAGTTTTCCATAATACTGTTCAAAAATCTTGCTGGCAAAAACTATCTCACCGCTGTCCTGTACCACTGCAAGCACATAGGAATTCATATTATCCATAACGTCAGTAAGCGTGCGAGTAGTGCTTTCAGCATGTTCAGCCGCTCTCCTGGTATGGAGCATGCCAGAAAGTATATAGGTCAGACGTGAGGCTAGCTGTATCTCCTCAGGTGACCATACTCTCTCAGGATCAGAGGACAAGAGATTGAAATAAGCAACATACTTATTTGCGTCCTTGACAGCACAAGTGAGTGAACAAGGATACACCGCTCCACGCAGGGTTATTTCCTCATTATCTCCATTCGGGTGAGCCTTATCCGCAACGTGGATACCGGTTTGCATAAGTGCTTTTTTCATTGCATTGTATCTATTTCTATTAAATTCTTTATCAAAAGCAAATACAGTATATTTATGTGTATCAGCGATCAATTCATAACTCAAAGGTTCTGAGTTTTCATAGCCTGAAACAGTTACCGTAGCCGCATTGACATAAAGCGCAGAGCAAATACTTTCGAGAAAATTCTTGCACACATTATCAAATCTGTCATCGCTTTCAAGTATTTTCAAAAAGCTCTCGAACTTTTCGTTATAGGTCTTATCTGGTATGTCCATACAAACAGCCCTCCTCTGCTTATATAAATACGTCTAGCGTTATTATAACATATTCTCCGTAAAATCACAAGGGGAATTATAGAAATTTATTTATAATATACAAAACAAATGACTAAATTTATATATTATTAAAAAGCAAGCCCCGTAGTTAAGCTTAAAAAAGTTTAACTGACGGAGCAAATGTGACCGAACCGATAAGCCGAGTTTTGTCGAGTGCGATAATCTATCTGGACTGTACGTCGCCGCACAGCTCTAGCCACCTATAGCCCCAAGTCTGACGAGCAGCCATTGACTTGCAAGCTACCATTGGTGTTGCATCGGATAAGGTTTACATAGCAATGACGTCTCCGCCATTCTGGTGGGCTTTTACCCCACCTTTCCACCCTTACCAACAAAAGTTGGCGGTATATTTCTGTTGCACTGGCTCTAAGGTCACCCTCGGCTGACGTTATCAGCTATCCTGCTCTATGATGCTCGGACTTTCCTCATAAACCTAGAACGTTTACGCTATCGCATAGCTCGCTCACACTATGATTATATCACATGAATGACGAAATGTCAAATAAAAGCCTGCATAGACAGTGAGCATTCTTAAAAATCATGCAAAACGTCTCAAACATATTTACAATTTACAAAAAATGTGATAGAATTAAAATAACCAAATCAAGGGAGTGTAAAAAATGAGAACTTGTCCTCACTGTGGCAGCGAGCTTCACGATGATTCTACTTTCTGCTTTGCCTGTATGTCCATCGTCAACGAGCGTAAAGAAATACTTATAGAGGTAAACACGTCACGCAAAAGAACCATACCAATGGTTTGTGTTGCAGTCGCTATCATAGCCGCATCGTCAGTGTTTGCCGTTGTCAGCAAGAAAAACAATGCCGTAGAAACTAAAACACCTGAGCCTGCAAAAGCTGTGACAACTTCTGCCACAGTAACGACCATACCGCAGACAACGACTGCCGCCACAACAACTGTACCTACTACCACCACCGCACCTGCACCCACAGCAGATGAGATAGACAAAATTTCAGGCGGTATTAGGCAGGCTTCCACAGGCACGGCAGGCACTACTACCACAGCAGCCGCTTTACCCGTAGAACAAGAAGTTATCCAAGCACAGCCCGAAGAACAAAATGACTATCAGCCAAATGAAGCACAGCAGGAGGTAAACACAGCTCCAGCCGAGCCTGAGCCGTCTTATTATTCGGATAACGGAGCAAATAAGCTAAGCAAAATATTAGTAGATAAAATAAATAAAAAGCGAGAAAGCAAAGGCTACACACCGCTGAGAGTAAGCGGACAGCTTGACAGTCTGCTTGCATTAGGCATTGACACAATGACTTACGAAGAAAGCGAGGGCGAGATTGACCATTGGGAACAGGTGACAATAGAAAAGCTCAAAAGCAATGCCAGCGACTTTGACCTCCCCTCAGACAGCGACTTTATAAATGTTGCTATTTTTAAATTAAACTTCAAGAATTATGATGAAGCTTTTGAATATACAAAAAACGCAGACTTTTCAAACTTGTTATTTACTGATGATGAAGGCAGCCTAACAGTTTATTCTCAAAGGCTGGATCACATATATTTAGGCTGTATAATATATGATGATCTCAGCAGCCAAACGAAGCCAAATGGTGAAGTTTCAAACTCTAACGAATACGTCTGTGAAGTGTGGGTAATGAAATAAGCAAATCAACGTGTTTTTAGGCAATTTACTGTTTACACGAGCCAAAAAATATGCTAAAATTAAGTTATGCGGTCAAGCCGCAAATAAAGTGACAAGGACAAACAAAAAATGAACTTCAATATCAAAAAGGTCGCAGCCGCCTTTTTAAGTGCGGCAATGCTCACCACAGGCTCGGTTCAGCTTTCTGTTTTTGCACAGCAGACGCTAAAATATGAAGCCGAAAACGGCACTTTAGGTGGCTCTGCCTATATCCAAACAGACAGCTCCGCATCAGGCTCTAAGTCGGTGCGCTTTTCAGACTCAAGCTGCACATGGTCACAGACTGTTACAGTCAGCGAAAGCGGATACTACAAAATAAAGCTTTACAGCCGCGGAGAAGGCTCGAATAAGATAAACAACCTTTCTGTAAACGGCTCAAATGCAGGCACTTTCAGCAGTGCAAACGGCTCTGCCTATAAAGCGTCCACAGTGAATGGTATTTATCTCAAAAAGGGTCAGAACACTGTCAAAATAACAATGTCGTGGGGATATTTTACTCTCGACTACATAACCATTGAAAAAATGAGCGTTTCAAATGCCTACACCGCCGCTGAAAATCTCGTTGACCCATACGCTTCACAAAGCACACAGCGCCTTTACAGCTATATGAAGGACGTTTACGGCAAAAAGGTCATAACAGGACAGTATTGTGACGGTGGTCTTAACGGCACTGAGTTCAAAGCTATAAAGTCCGCCACAGGTCAGACCCCTGCTATGTTGGGTCTTGACTTTATGCGCTATACTCCATGCCGTGTCCAGAACGGTGACACCTCCGACGCTGTCGAAAAGGCTATCGAGTTCTCACGGGCAGGTGGAATAGTAACATTCTGCTGGCATTGGAACGTCCCTGACAAATATCTTCTCTCAGGTACAGACGGCGGAAATCCACGTTGGTGGGGTGGTTTTTACACCAAAAACGTTGACCGCTCAAAGTTCTCGCTTACCAAAATAATGAACGGCTCAGACCCTAAGGGCTACAACACTCTTATGAGCGACGTTGACGAGATCGCCAAACAACTCAAACGTCTTTCTGACGCGGACGTTCCGGTACTGTTCAGACCGCTCCACGAGGCAAGCGGCGGTTGGTTCTGGTGGGGTGCAGACGGCTCGGAAGCCTACAAAAAGCTTTGGCAGGCAATATATGACAAGCTCACGAATGAATACAAGCTTGACAATATCATATGGGTATGGAATGGTCAGGCGGCAAATTGGTATCCTGGCGACGAATATGTTGACATAATCGGAGAGGATATCTACCCAGGCACAAGAGATTATTCAGCACAAAGCTCAAAATATCTTGAAGCCACAGACTATTCACCAAACGGAAAAATAGTTGCCCTTACAGAAAACGGCTGTCTTTTCGACCTTGACAAAGCCTTTGATGCAAACACCGCATGGTCATATTTCGGCACATGGAGCGGTGAGTTTTGCATATCAAGCTCTGAGAAATATACCGAGAAAAGAATGTGGCAAAAGGTCTATAACAGCGACTATGCCGTGACACTCTCAAGTCTGCCAGACCTGAAAAGCTATCCTATCAGCAGTGACAATACACAAATAACTCTTGACTCCACGTCAAAAGAAGTCACATACGGCGACAGCATTACCCTAAAAGCCAGCGTGACCTCAGGCACCCCTCAGATAGTAACATGGAAAAGCTCCAACACAGCCGTTGCCACAGTAAAAGACGGTGTTGTGACCGCCAAGGGCAAAGGCACAGCAAAGATAACAGCCTCCCTGCCTAACGGAAGGTCTGCCGTCTGCACTGTAAAGGTCACCACAAAAAAGCTTCCAACATCAGGCTATTCCTATGCAAGCACTGCACAGTACACAGGCAATGCAATTATTCCGACAGTCACTGTTAAGGACGGAAGCAAAGTTCTCCGTCAGAACATCGACTATCGTGTGATAGTCACGAACAATGTTAAAATCGGTCACGCTAACATCACTATCTCAGGCATGGGCAACTACTACGGCAGTTATACCGCAGACTTTGACATTATCCCTGCCAAGCAGACCATACAAAAGCTTGAAACAAGATACAAAGGCTTCTTTGTGGATTGGGCGCAGAAAGGCTCTGCCACAGGCTATGACATTCAGTATTCCACCAGTGCAAACATGAGCGGTGCGGCTTCCAAACACCTCACTGCCAACAAGCCAGATAACCTGACAATAAGTGGTCTGACAGCCGATAAGACATACTACGTCCGTGTGCGTTCCTACACAAACGTTGGAAGCAAGACTTATTATGGTCCATGGTCTGACATAAAAAACATAAAGACCGCAAAATATGATATCACAAAAGCTTCCGTTTCTGGCATTTCCACCAAGGCATACACAGGCAAGGCTATAACGCAGAACATTACTGTGAAATACAACGGCACTACCCTTAAAAACGGAACTGATTACACAACTTCCTACTCAAACAACAAAAAAATCGGCAAGGCAATTGTCAAGATAACAGGCAAAGGCAAATATGGTGGCATTATCACAAAGACCTTTACCATAAACCCTGCCAAGCAGGAGATACAAAAGCTTACGTCTAAATCCAAAGCATTTTTCGTGGATTGGGCGCAGAAAGGCTCTGCAACGGGCTATGAGATACAGTATGCAACTAACTCCAAGTTTACAAACGCAAAGAAAGTCACCATAACAAACAACAAGACCGACAAGACCACAATTTCCAAACTTAGCGGCAACAAGAAATATTACGTTCGTGTGCGTTCGTACACAAATGTAAAGGGTACTAAGTATTATGGTGCTTGGTCGGCTTCAAAGAGTGTGACTACAAAAAAATAAATAAAAAGTGATTATCCATAGCAAAATAGAGGTCTGGCTCAAACGTCAGACCTCTATTATTTTTTATTCGCACACAAAAACACCCCGTATCATATGAAATGCCCCCCTTTTGTTAGACAATGTGGTATAATAGAAATATACCAATAAAAAATCTAACAAAAGGGGCATTTTTATGCCAAAAGGAAAGCCGAACAAAAGATACACACCGGAATTCAAAATCAAAGTAGTGGAAACAATGCCCCCTGAGCCACAATGCTCAGAAGGCTTTGTTTTATATTTGGCCGAAACAGCTATCAAGAACATTTTCAGACAAATTCAAACAAGTGCCTGAAATTCAATGATTGTCTCTTTCGGATCGTCAGTAACAGTTACATCTATTTTAAATTGCTGTATCATTATTCCTTTCAATTTTATGTTGTTAAACTTGACGTATTCCAAAAACATTTTTATGAATAAATCCCTGTCAGCGGTATAATCCTTAAAATATGCACATAGATATTTTCCTGCAGGGAGCACACAGAAATGTCTTGAATTCTTCATTTCTTCACTGCACATTATCATGGTGTGCCAATTATCCACATTTTCCATCTCGGAAATATCATCAAAATCCATATAAAAGCCTATTCGGTCTGAAGCCAAGATCGGCGCAGTTTCGTGAAGATGACTTTCAAGGTGCATAAATTCAAGTGCAACGGATTCACCACTTTTATCAGATTTATTGAGCTGTGATATGATAAATCGCTCTGGAAAATCCTCAAAAGAAAACTTCTCCAGCTCGATATTATTGTCGATAACCTTATCAATGAAATCTATTTTTTCTTTGATAGTCTCCGCCAGCCTTTGTTTGCTACGTATCTCCTCTTCAAGAAGCTTATAGTGTTCTTTCAGCATATCCACAGATTTTTTCATATTTCTCTCAGTGAAATATCCTTTTATCTCATTCAGCGAAAAATTTAGGCTGCGCAGTTCAAGTATCGTGCCAAGCTTCTCATATTGTTGTGGATCATAGTATCTGTATCCCGTCTCAGGGTCAACATAATCAGCCTTGAAGATCCCAATACTATCGTAATACCGCAGTGTTTTTGAAGAAACACCTCGCTTTTGACCCATTTCTTTTATGGAAAGATATTTCTTTTTTTGTTCCTGGTTCATAATGAATACCCCTTTTCATCAGCAAACTGCTATTCAAGCGCCATTTTGCCCTCTTCATCAGTTCTGATCTTTATTACATTTTCTACCTCATATACAAAGATCTTTCCGTCTCCGATATTTCCGCTGTACAGCACACGCTTTACCGTGTCTACCAAAAGTCCAAG
>ERZ833963.3101-NODE-3101-length-14016-cov-6.430413_pt1 | contig 14016 bp, 17 predicted proteins | sample MGYA00519693_ERZ833963 | MGnify/ENA primary metagenome ERZ833963 (study PRJEB31850, sample SAMEA3708748) | human gut metagenome | biome: human gut; feature: human-associated habitat; material: faeces | place: China | collected 2014 ... | reverse complement strand
AGGATGCTCAATGAGCTCAAAATCATTCATCAATACGATTTGACAAAGAGCCCAACTTATGGGGTTCAGTTCAACTTTTGAATGAAGTCGCCTTTTTGTTATATCAAAATCCCATCACAATGATCAATTTCATGTTGAATAATCTGAGCTACAAAATCACTGAATTCCTGGGTATGAGTTTGGAAGTTGCTATCCAAATATTTAACTTTTATCCTATTATAACGGCTAGTCTTACGTTGCCCAACTAATGAAAGGCAACCTTCCTCAGTCTCATATTTGCCGGATTTACTAATAATAGTTGGATTGATCATCGGAACATTCATCATACCCATGGAAAAGACGATGATACGCTTGTTGACACCAATCATGTTAGCTGCCATGCCGACACAATCTTTGGAGTTAGCTTTTAGGGTATCTAGTAAGTCAGTCACGACGTTTTGATCAGCCTTGGTCGCTAGTTCAGCTTTTTGAGCTAAAAAAGTCGTATCGTGGTTAATTGGTTTTATCATTTGTGTGCCTCTATCTCGTTTGATAATTATTAGGTTAAAGATTGAAAGTATGAAAATAGACTTCACCCCAATGTTATTGAAGTAACGTGTAAATTTCTATACTATACTAGTACTAGTTACTGAGTTATCCAACACATACAACATAGATATGGAGTGATTAACCAATGGAAAATACTAAAAAGAGATTAGTTGATAAGAGCGTTGAGGCCTTTATCATGGGGATAGAAATTTATAATAAGCCAACTATTAAGTATAGAATAGAAGGATTCAGCTTTTTTATTTGTAATGCCTGGGAGTTAATGTTAAAAGCAGAACTATTAAATAGAGATGAAAGCATTTATTTTAAAGATATGCCTAATAGAACGTTAAGCCTAGGTGAAGTTATTAAAAAAATATATTCAGATAAGAACACTCGTATTAGATTAAATCTGGAAAAAATAATTGAATTAAGAAATACGAGTACACACTTTATAACTGAAGACTATGAAGTGAAATATGCACCGTTATTTCAAGCTTGCACTATTAATTTTGTAAATGAAATTCAAAAATTTCACGACGTTGATATAACTAAACATATACCACAAAATTTTCTTACAATCTCAGCAAGATATGAACCACTATCAAATGAAGAAATAAAGCTTAAATATCCTGCGGAAATTGCCGAAAGATTAATTAAACAAGCCAATGAGATAGACGTTTTGAGTAAGGAGTATAACTCTGATAAATTTTCTATAAATATTAAACAACAATTATTTATAACTAAGAAAAAATCAGATGCCGATTTCACAGTTAAGGTTGACAAAACTTCCGACAATAAAGTTGCTTTCATCAAAGAACTAAAAGATCCATCCGATACTCATAAATATTCATACAATAGTGTAATTACTGCCGTTAACGAGCGTCTAAATAAACAAAATTTAAAACTAAACTACACTCCTGGATTTAACCAGTATGTACTTAGCCTAATCATAGATTTTTATGATATTAAAAGAATGCCCCAATATTCATATGAACATATCATTGGCAAACAGCATAATTTTACATACTCTCAACAATTTATAGATTTTATTATGGATGAAATAAAAAAAGATCCTAAGAATTTTGTTGAAAGTTTAAAAAAGCCAAATAAAAAAAGATAACCTCAGGCACATAGGAATTCTCAGTACCTTTAAGTACCTACCCCATTATGGGACCCAGCGTTATTCCTTCACAAGTTATCTTAAGTACATAAAATATAACAATATTTTCGTTATTTGTAAATAACGCACGCATTGTGATTTTTGTCAAGAAAATATGATGGATTGTATGTTATAGGTCTCAAGCAATAAGGCCCATTTTTGTACTTTCAAACTTTAGTTATTAGTATAATGGAAATAACTAGGATTGCACAGGAGGGGAAGTATGAATTTATTATTTGCGATTGATGACAACGTGACGCAACAATTAATGACGACTTTGTACTCAATCAAACAAAATTCTACTATTGATAAGTATTCGGTTTACGTGATTCAAGATAAGAAACTACAAGCAACTGACAGGATCAAGCAATTTTGCCAAAAGCTAGGGATGCACTATCATCCAGTCATTATCAAAGACGACCAATTCGACCAAGCACCGACGACTGACCGCTATCCGAAGACGATTTATTATCGGTTGTTGGCTTACAAGTATTTGCCTAAAAATATCAAAAGAATCCTTTATTTGGATGTTGATATTTTGGTGATCAATGATTTGAAGCCACTGTATAACTTAGATTTGAAAGATTACTGGTATGCGGCTGCTAGCCACGTTTCTTTAGATGTGACCGATAACTTGAACAAATTAAGACTAGGAAATTATGAAACAGAAAGCTACTACAATTCAGGGATCATGTTGATGGATTTAGAAGCTATTCGCAAAAATGTCAAAGCTCAAGATATTTTTGATTACATTAATAAAATGGGACGGACGTTACTTTTACCTGATCAAGATATTCTTAATGGCTTGTACGGACAAAATATTATGATGATACCGGACGAGATTTACAATTACGATGCCAGAATGAATCCACTGTATTTTGCCAAGAGTAATGGTGAGTGGGATATCGACTGGGTAATCGATCATACGGTAATCTTGCATTTCTGCGGTCGGGATAAACCTTGGAAACCAGATTACAAAGAGCGTTATTCAGGATTATATAAGCATTATCAACACAAAGCTGAATCGATTTAGGTTCGGCTTTTTTTACACTATGTCAATATCATTGTGATATCACATTGATATTAAGATGATATATAATAAAAATATGGCAGATAAAATGATTGCATTGCGATTAGATAAAGATTTATACGAACGGATCACGGAAGATGCTAACCGTGAAAATCGCAGTGTGAATAACTATATTGTCACCAAACTTAGTGAAGCAGTACCAACTAACAACCTCGAGCAGCGCCAAATAGTAGGATCGGTCGTTGGGGGCGACAAGATCAATATGGCAAACGACTTGATCGAGGTCAAAGGTATTTACTATCGCTATGATTTGTTGGCAAATGATTCCGTTAATAGTAAAAAGAGTTATCAAGTTATCAAAGCAAATGGCAATATTTTAACAATTCAAGAATTAAAATCAGAAAAGTAGGCGAAAATATATGTTTGGGTTAAAAGTAGTCCGTCAAAATCATGTTGGTTTGGTGGAAACATTAGGGAAGTACAGTCGAGAAGTTAGAGCGGGGTTGAATTTTTACATTCCTATCTTTCAAAAAGTCAGAATCGTCGATTTGGCAATGATTCCGTTGGCTTTGCAAGGTTATTCAGTTATTACTAAAGATAATGCTGAAGTGCAGACTAACGTAACTTTGAATTATCACGTGACTGATGCTAGAAAGTTCGAATATGAGAATAGCAATTCAGTTGAGTCGATGATCCAATTAGTCCGTGGTCACTTGCGTGATATCATTGGTAAGATCGACTTAAATGAAGCTCTAGGTTCCACTTCAAAAATCAACGCCGACTTGGCTAATGCGATTGGAGATTTGACCAATACTTATGGAATCAAAGTCGATCGTGTCAATATTGATGAGTTGAAGCCTTCCGCATCCATCACCGAATCAATGGAGAAACAAATCAGAGCTGACCGTGAAAAGACCGCCGCAATTGCCAAGGCTAATGGTGAAGCTAGAAGTATAGAGATTGAAACTAAAGCTAAAAATGACGCCACGGTTTCGACTGCTAAAGCTGAAGCTGCTGCCACGATTGCTAGAGCCGATGCCAAAGCCTATGAGATTAAGAAATTGAATGATATGTTGGCTTCAGTTGATAATAAATACTTCACAGCGCAACAAATTCAAGCCTTTTCCGAATTGGCTAAATCACCAACTAATACTGTTGTGATGAGTAAAGATGAGATTGGAAAGTATTCTGATATTCCTGTGACAGCACAAGTTATGAATCAGATGGCTAATGATAAGTAATAATTATTATATAAGCATAGAATCAAGTCTAGGTAGCTCACGAGCCCTAGGCTATTTTTTTGCAATCATATTCAAAACAAATCCTTGACTATATGTCAATAACGACATATACTATTAACTGTCGATAACGACATACGAGAAACAAGGAGAACTTTAAACATGACAAAAACATTTAAAACTTTAGAAGACTTTTTAGGAACACATTTCATTTATACTTACGATAACGGTTGGGAATACGAATGGTACGCTAAAAACGACCACACTGTTGACTACCGTATCCATGGCGGTATGGTTGGCGGCCGTTGGGTAACTGATCAAGAAGCTGACATCGTAATGCTTACAGAAGGTATCTACAAGATTTCTTGGACAGAACCTACTGGTACAGACGTTGCTTTGGACTTCATGCCTAACGAAAAGAAACTTCACGGAACAATTTTCTTCCCTAAGTGGGTTCAAGAACATCCAGAAATTACAGTTACTTACCAAAATGAACACATCGACTTAATGGAAGAATCACGTGAAAAGTACGAAACATATCCTAAGATGGTCGTTCCCGAATTTGCTAACATCACATACATGGGCGATGCTGGACAAAATAACGAAGATGTTATCAGTGAAGCACCTTACAAAGGTTTGCCAGATGACATTAGAAATGGTAAATACTTTGACGAAAACTACCGTCGTATCAACAAATAGCGTGTTAAAATGATATACAAAGCTGTATATCATTTTTTTGTGGAGAAAATTATGCCGAAGAAACGAATTTTACCATACGTATTATTAGGATTGATTAACAATAAGAAGAAATTATCGGGATACCAAATCAGCCAAGAGTTCAAACATGAAGTTGGCGATTTTTGGCATGCCTCGCACAGTCAGATTTATCCAGAACTTGCTAGGATGAAAGAAGACAATTGGGTCAAGGATGAAGAAGAGGGTAAAGCTACCTATTATATGTTGACAACGACAGGTCATGAAGTATTGCGTAATTGGATGCAAGAACCACTCGATGGCAATGAAGAAATGTTTTCATTAAAACTATATTTTATAAATGATTCAACTGATCCGTTGTTAAAAAAATTGCTGGAACAAGAATTAAAACTCAAACAAGATAAGTATGAGTACTTGCAGGGCCGTTTGAGTAAGGTTTTCACTGATAAAGAAAAAATTAAAGCAAATTTTGGTCATTATTTGATTTTGACGCGTGCTATCGAACGTGAGAAAAATCATATCGAATGGTTAAAAAATAGATTATAAAGAGTTCATCAAATGATTGATGGGCTTTTTTTATAAAATTTTGCTGTTTAGTACAGGAATTTATGTTTAAATAAGGAATGTATGGAATAATTAGTATGTTGCCTATTGCAGTTGTTAATATTTTTATGATTTCTAATATTTTCCTTTATAAAATAAAATTCCAAACTACCATTGTTAGGAATTGCCAAGAAGACTATACTTTTTATATAACAGAAAATAGGTACAAAATTTAAAATATATATCTTGATATATATGGTGTGAAGGATTTTTTTACATTTTTCGGAGGATATAGTGGGATCAGAACAAACTATTAGTATGCTACAAATTTGGGGCATATTGCGTAAACATTTTCGTGCAATTTTAGGAACTACTATCGTTGTTTTCATGGCTTCGGTATTCGTAACTTTCTTCGTTATGACGCCTAAGTACAGTGCAACGACTGAGATTTTGGTCAATCGTAAACTTTCAGCGGACATGCAAGGGGCACAATTCCAACAAGTTCAAGCTGATGTGCAGATGATCAGTACTTATAAGGACATCATTACTAGTCCAACTGTTTTGAAGAGCGTTAATAAGGAAATTAAGCAATATCCAGGCTATCCTGGTTCAATCAGTGCTTTGAAAGATTCCTTATCTATCAGCAATTCTCAAAACTCACAAGTATTCTCAGTGACAGCTAAGTCAGAAGATCCAGGAACAGCGGCAGCGATTGCTAACTATACAGCTAGGGTTTTCAAGAAGAAAGTCGTTAAGATCATGAGTATCAATAACGTCTCAATCGTATCTGATGCGGCTGTCAATCATAAGCCTGTCAGTCCAAAAAAGACTTTGAACCTCTTAGCAGGAATCGTCTTAGGACTACTACTGGGAATTGCCTTAGCCTTTATTCGTGAAATTACGGATAAGACAGTTACAACAGAAGACTTTTTGACTGGTGATTTAGGATTAACTAGTTTAGGGATAGTTAATGAAATTGACCAAAAAGATATTGAAAAGACTGCTGAAACTAGAAGAAATCGTGCAAAAACTACTCGTGGCAATAATTCAGAAAGTCACAGAAGGGTCTAGGTGAAGATGAAATTATTTAAGAGTAAGAGAAAAAAACTAGACAATTACAGTTTGAAACACGGTGTTGGCTTGATTAGTTATGATGACCCTACAAGTACCGTGTCAGAACAATTCAAGACGATTAGAACAAACATTCAATTCTCATCAGTTGATAAGAAATTGAAGTCGATTTTGTTCACTTCTTCAGCACCATCAGAAGGTAAATCAACAGTTAGTAACAATGTGGCGGTTACTTGGGCAAAACAAGGTGACAAAGTCATCTTGATCGATGCCGATTTACGTCGTCCAACCATGCACAAGACTTTTAACCTCAGCAATAAGTTTGGTTTGTCAAACTACCTATTGGGTAACGCTGAATTAGAAGATGTCGTTCAAAAGACGATGGTCGATAACTTGTACGTTATTACTAGTGGACCAATTCCACCTAATCCGTCAGAACTACTCGGTAGTATGCGAACAAAGGATTTACTAGTTCGTTTAGCTGACAAATTCGACTTGTTGATACTTGATGCACCACCAGCTAACTCGGTTACTGATGCTCAAGTACTTGCTACAAAGGTCGACGGGGTTGTTTTGGTAGTTCCTCAAGGAATCGCTGAAAAATCCGGTGTTGCTCATGCACAACAAGCACTAGAAACTGTTCACGCTAATATCTTAGGATTTGTGATGAATCGTGTCATAAGAGAGAGTACCGGCTACTACGGTGGCTATTATGGTGGTCACTATGGCGGCTATTACGGAGCTGATAAAAAATGAAACTAATTGATTTGCATTGCCATATTTTGCCAGGAGTTGATGATGGATCTAAAGACTTACAAATGTCGCTAGATTTGGCGAAAGTAGCTGTGAGTCAAGGAATCAGTCATATTTTATTAACACCGCATCATATGGATGGAACTTATACCAATCACAGTCAAGATGTTGTTAGTCAAACGGCTTATTTTCAAAACGCTTTGGAAATAAATCACATACCTCTAAAAGTCTTTCCGGGGCAAGAAGTACATCTGAATGGAGATTTAACCAGAGCAATCGCAATCGGTGACGTATTATTTATGGATGAAACACGTCGTTACCTATTGCTAGAGTTACCTCATGATAGTGTGCCAGAGTATACGACTGACATGCTGTTTGACGTAATCACTCGCGGTATCACGCCAGTATTGGCCCATCCAGAACGAAACGCGGGATTTCAAAAAGATCCAGATAAATTATATGAATTTGTAAAAATGGGCTGCTTGACTCAATTGACAGCCAGCAGCTACGTTGGTGTCTTTGGTTCAAAGGTCCAACGTTTAACAGAAAAAATGGTCAAAGCCAATCTCGGTTATACCTTTGCTTCTGATGCTCATAACTTTAAGGGGAGAAGGTTCTTGATGAAAGAAGCCTTTGATAAGTTGGCAAAAGAAGAAGGACAGGAGAAAGCTGAACTGTTCAATGAGAATGCCAAGAATATCATCAATGGGGATGATGTGGCAGATATGGACAGTCAGAAGATTTCTGAAATGTTTAAGAAGAAAAAGAGATTTTGGTTATTTTAGGATAAATAATATATGTTGAGGGGGAGAAGCATTGGAATATTTCAATGATGAAGGTAAAAATGTTGCCATAAACTTTGAATATCAAGAAAGACGCTATCTTTATAAAGGGATAAAACGTATTTTTGACTTTGTTGCAAGCTTTATAGGTCTAGTGCTTTTATCACCATTGTTCTTGATAGTTGCCATTGCTATTAAAATTGAGGATCCAAAAGGGCCGGTGTTTTATTCACAGATTCGTTTGGGCAAAAAACAAGAACCATTCAAGATGTATAAATTTCGATCGATGGTCGTTGACGCCGATAAGCATTTGAAAGAATTGCTTGATGAAAATGAAATTGAGGGCGCCATGTTTAAGATGAAAGAAGATCCACGTGTTACTAAAGTAGGCGAGTTCATTCGTAAATATAGTATCGATGAACTTCCGCAACTGGTTAATGTTTTGCTAGGCAATATGAGTTTAGTTGGACCAAGACCACCTTTGCCACGTGAAGTTAAGGAATATACGGAATATGATAAGTTGAGATTAGCTGTGAAACCTGGTTGTACAGGATTATGGCAAATCAGTGGTCGTAATGATGTGGGATTCCATGAAATGGTTGAGTTGGATTTGAAGTATATTGATCATCGTGGGTTTTGGTTTGATATGTACGTGTTGTTTAAGACGGTTGGTGTATTTGTACATCCTAATGCAGCATATTAAGAGGAGACAATATGAAAGTTTGTTTAGTTGGGTCTAGTGGTGGACACTTGACCCATTTATATTTATTAAAGAAATTTTGGATTAATGAAGATAGGTTTTGGGTTACTTTCGATAAAAAAGATGCTAATAGTCTTTTGAAAGGTGAAAAGAAATACAATTGTTATTACCCAACCAATAGAAATATCAAAAACTTAGTAAAAAATACTTTTCTTGCTTTTAAGGTTTTAAAAAAAGAGAAGCCTGATTTGATTATTTCATCCGGTGCAGCTGTTGCCGTTCCATTTTTTTACGTGGGGAAACTATTTGGAGCAAAGACAGTTTATATTGAGGTATTTGATCGAATGGATAAGCCAACTTTAACAGGGAAATTAGTTTATCCTATAACTGATTTGTTTGTGGTTCAATGGGAAGAAATGAAGAAGGTCTATCCTAAAGCTATTAATTTGGGAGGGATATTCTGATGATCTTTGTTACTGTGGGAACACATGAGCAACCATTTAATCGTCTGGTAAAAAAAGTGGATGAAATGGTTAAGGATAATCTAATACAAGATGATGTATTTATTCAAACTGGTTATTCGACATATGAACCTAAATACTGTAAATGGAGTAAGTTTTTGTCATTTGAAGAGATGAATTATTATATGGATAATTCATCTACTGTTATATGTCATGGTGGCCCATCTACTTTCATGAAGTCTCTTTCATTGGGTAAAAGAACAATAGTAGTTCCAAGACAAAAAAAATATGATGAGCATGTGAATGATCATCAATTATTTTTTGCAAATGAAGTTAAAAACAAGGGATATAATATAGTACTTATTGATGATATTGATGATTTAGAGAAAGTACTAAGTAAAACTGATTCTGATAATATTGCTTTCAAGTCTAATAATGACAAATTTATTCTAGAATTCAAAAAGCAAATCCGGAGTTTAATGTAAGTTATATTTTTAAGAAATATTTGATTTGATGGAGGCCTCTATTATTGATAAGTAGTCGATGGAATTCGGGAATTCCTATTAAGTATATAATTAGCCTTTTAATGTTATTTGTTAGTTTTTTTTATTCAGCTATGTCAGGCTTGTTTTGGATAGCATTATTTTTTGCGATAGTGTCAGGTTATTATATTAGTACTTTAAGAATTAGGAGGGAATTGATTTTATATTCGATAATATTAATCCTTGTTTTTCAAAATTTTATTATTGGTGTGGGAGCCCATCTTGCCTCTAACGCAACAGGGTTAAGTTATTTGACACAAGTCCCACTTTTTTTTGTTGTTGGTATTTTTTTAGGAAGTGGACTCAAAAATATTGAGTATGAACGAAGTATGCTTTACTTTATTTTATTGCTTATATTTATTGCATTTTCACTTTTTATAGGTCGAGGAACTTTTAATTCTATTTTTGCTAATCTTAGAAATCTTGTGTTTTTTTATATTGTATACTATGTATCAAAAAAAATAATGCTGAAGGAATTTTCAATACACTATTTTGTGTCCAAAATTGTCATTTTAAGTATATTTATATTGGTAATTGGAATAATTTTATTGATTGGTGGTTTTCCTCTATACAAAATGATTGGTGTAAATGAGGTCTATGCCGCCAAAAGTGCTTCACTTGATGTATTGTCGGCAGTATCGTTGGATGATAGATTTTATTCAGATATAATTGGATTTTCAGTTAATAGAATGGGGTCATTGTACTATGAACCTGTTAGCTTGGGATATTTATTGGTTGGAATGTATTTGTTTGTGACATTATTTGACTGGACTAGTGATATATTGGTTAAAAATATATCAAAGGTTTTATTACTAATTGCAATACTTTTATCATTTGGAAAAGGATCTTTCTTGATTTTACTTTTATCAATTTTTGCACCGCTATTACATAGGTTTTTTAAAAAAATATTTTCTACAAGGTTATTAAAAATTACCTTTATAATGCATCGTATCAAATTTTTATATTACTCGTTCCATTAATAACTACTCCATATTTAGCTCGTGTCTTGGGTCCTACAGGAGTAGGGATTAATTCATATACAAATTCTGTTATTCAATATTTTATACTTTTTGGAAGTATTGGAGTTAATTTATATGGCAATAGACAAATTGCATTTGTAAGAGATGATTCTAAGGAATTAAGTAAGACTTTTTATGAAGTTTTTTTATGAGAATCATCACTGTATGCATATCCCTTTTGGCTTTTCAAGTATTTTTGTTAATAGTCAACGAGTATAAAACTTACTATTTGGCACAGTCGGTTTCAATTATTGCAGCTGCATTTGATATTTCTTGGTTTTTTATGGGCATTGAAAACTTTGCCGTAACTGTCATAAGAAATTTAATTGTTAAAATTATTACATTAATCAGTATCTTTATATTTGTTAAATCATATGATGATTTAACAGCTTATATTCTTATTTTATCGTTATCATTGTTAATAGGAAATTTGACTTTATTTCCCAGTCTTCATAAGTATGTGAAAATGCCCAAAATTACTTCATTAAATATTTGGAGACATTTAATTCCATCTTTGGTTTTGTTCGTTCCTCAAATTGCTACACAAGTATATCTTGTTTTGAATAAAACAATGTTGGGTGCGATGATTTCTGTTCAGTCATCAGGATATTTTGATCAATCTGACAAAATAATTAAAATGGTACTGGCAATTGTTACCGCAACTGGAACTGTTATGTTACCTCATGTGGCCAATGCTTTTGCTAAAGGGAATCATGCAAAGACCAAGGAATATTTGTATAATAGCTTTTCCTTTGTTAGTACTATTGCTATACCGATGATGTTTGGCTTAATGGCAGTGTCTTCTAAATTTGTCCCCTTATTTTTTACGGCTAAATTTAGTGAAGTTATTCCTATAATGGTAATTGAGTCCATTGTAATAATATTAATTGCATGGAGTAATGTTATTGGAACACAGTATTTATTACCAACAAATCAAACAAAGCAATATACTATTTCAGTTATCATTGGAGCCTTAGTAAATTTAGTTATAAATGTACCTCTTATTTTTTTATGGGGGGCAATGGGAGCTTCCTATGCAACAGTACTGTCAGAATTGACAGTAACATTATATCAATTGGTTGTTATTCGTAATCAAGTTAAATATAAAATGTTGTTCAAAGATACCTCGAAATATGTTATATCTGGACTAGTGATGTATGTTGTGATTTATTCTCTAGATAGGATTTTAAAAATGAATTGGTTAGATTTAGTTATAGAAGTGTTGTTAGGAATTTTTATATATATTTTTTTATTGATTATATTTAAAGCTGATATTTTAAATAAATTGAGGAATTTCATGAAAAAATAATTAATTTTATTTAAATTAAATGAAATAACAATTAAGCAAATTAGATTGGGGTATTATTTATTGGAAAATAGTGTTTGTGCGGTTATTGTAACTTACAATAGATTGAAACTTTTAAAGATATGTTTGGATAGTGTTTTAAATCAGAATGTAGAAATAAGTCATATCGTCATTATAAATAACAAGAGTACAGATGGTACTAGCGATTATTTGAATGGGTTAGATAATGAGAAATTGATTATAAAAAATATGGAAAAAAATTACGGTGGCGCCAAAGGATTTAGTAAGGGTGTTGAAATTGCATTTAAATACACTAATGATGATTTTATATGGATAATGGATGATGATACTTTTCCAGATAAGGATGCTCTAGACGAACTACTTAAGAGTTCTAGAATATTAAAGAAAGATTTTGGTTTCCTATGTAGTAATGTAAGATGGAAAGATGGATCCATTACCAATCGTCCTCAAATAGCGAAAGATTGGGGTGAGGAAGTGGAAAATAATCTTATACGGGTTAATACTGCAACTTTTGTATCTGTACTTTTGCCTCGTAATGTTATTAATGGTCTGGGTATTCCTACTGCGGAATTATTTATATGGGGGGATGATACTGAATATACAACAAGAATATCTTCAAAATATCCTTGTTACTTTGTTGTAAAGAGTAAAGTTTTACATTATACAGCAAAGAATTTAAGTAATATAACTATATTAAATGATTCTTTAGACAGAATACCAAGATATACTTATATGTTTAGAAATTTGATTTATATTGATAAAAAGTATGCATCTAAAAAAAGAGTTTTTCGAAGATTTCTTAGTGAATTTGCGTTAATTTTTTCAATTATTGTTCATGGTAAGGATCACAAAATTCTTAGAATCAGTGCGGTTATTAAAGGTATTTCAAAAGGTTTTTTCTTTAATCCTAAAATACAATATATTTCTAAGTAATTACATTACGATATTTCATTAATTAAATGAAAAATATTTATTAATTGAAATGAAGTGTGGGATAATATTTAATTTCAGTAATTTAGGAATTGCCATTCAAATTAACAAAAATAGAGTTAAAATATAAGGTATAGTCGATTGTAAAAAAATTGACCAAATCTTATAGGAGGGGAAATATATGCATAACAATAGAAGAAAAAAGCATACTTTGAGAATTCTTAGTATGTGGTTCGTCTTGCTATTTATCTTAGGTGGGGCAGCATTTGGGGTAACTCGCTATCGTAGTGTGAAAAGTGCTGTTAACAGTTCGTTTGCACCTTCAGGTATTATCAAGCAACGTGATGTTAATTCTGAACTAAAGAATAAGAAACCTATTTCAATTTTATTAATGGGTATTGATACTGATAGTTCAGTTAAGAATTACCAGGGTAATACAAATAGTATGATGATACTAACTTTGAACCCTGATACTCAAAAATCAACTATCACAAGTATTCCACGTGATATCGCTGTTAAGAAGATCAATGGTTCAAACAATGATAAAGCTGCAACAATCAGTTCAGCTTACTCAGTTAATGGTACAAGAACAGCTATTACAACAGTTGAAAAACTATTGAACGTTCCTGTTGACTTCTACGCACTTGTAAATATGGGTGGTATGAGCAAAGCTATTAACGAAGTTGGAGGTGTTGACGTAACACCAGAAACTAGTTTCTCATTCGGTGGCTACACATTCACTAAGGGTGTAAAGACACACATGAATGGAAACAAAGCTATGGCTTACGTTCGTTCACATGCCAACGACGACACAACTCGTCAAGGTCGTCAAAGACAAGTTCTTACTAGCTTAGTTAGCCAAAGTAAGTCAATTTCAACATTGTTCAACCAAGATTTGATTGACTCTGTTACTGATCAAGTTCAAACTGATTTGACATTTGACCAAATGACAACATTGGCTAAGAACTACAGTTCCGTTGGTAAGACAACAACAGATGATTCTCTAAAGGGAACAGCTGCTGAAGTTAATGGTCAAAGCATGGAAACTGTTAAGAACTCAGAATTGCAACGTGTTACAGACTCAATTCGTGATAACCTAGGCTTGGAAAAAGCTACAACAGGTAACATCGAATACGTCGTTACATCAAATGCTAATTACTAATATTTTTGGCTCTTTGTCAAATCGTATTGATGAATGATTTTGAGCTCATTGAGCATC
>ERZ833963.3100-NODE-3100-length-14029-cov-2.612924_pt1 | contig 14029 bp, 9 predicted proteins | sample MGYA00519693_ERZ833963 | MGnify/ENA primary metagenome ERZ833963 (study PRJEB31850, sample SAMEA3708748) | human gut metagenome | biome: human gut; feature: human-associated habitat; material: faeces | place: China | collected 2014 ... | reverse complement strand
CCGAAAATCCGCGTTCGCGGTGCGACCTCCATTTACGGCGACTCGAAGCCGTTGTGGGTCGTGGACGGAGTAATCATGGAAGACGTTCAGGACATCTCTGCCGAGGATCTCTCCTCGGGAGACGCCACGACCCTGATCGGTTCGGCCATCGCAGGTCTGAATCCCGAAGACATCGAAAGTTTCAATATTCTGAAAGACGGATCGGCCACGTCGATCTACGGTGCCCGCGCCATGGCCGGAGTGATCGTCGTAACGACCAAAAAGGGCCGTCCGGGTGTCAGCCGGGTCAACTATACGGGCGAATTCACGTACCGTATGATCCCTTCCTACAGCAACTTCAACCTGATGAATTCCCAGGACCAGATGTCGGTCTATCAGGAAATGGCCTACAAAGGCTGGCTGGGCAATTCGCGGGTCACGAACGCCTCGGCGAGCGGTATCTACGGCAAAATGTATGCGCTGATCAATTCGGGAGCGATGCAACAGGGCAGCGCCGAACAGGTCGCGTTCCTGCAGGCGGCAGAGCGGCGGAATACGGACTGGTTCAAAGAGTTGTTCCAGCCGACGGTGATGCACTCCCATTCGGTGAGCATCACGTCGGGAACCGAAAAATCGTCCTACTACGCCTCTGTCAGCGCCCTGTTCGATCCGGGCTGGACAAAGCAGAGCGAAGTCGCACGCTACACTGCCAATCTCAACGCTTCGTACAAAATCTCGGACGCCCTTTCATTCAATATGATCACCAACGGGTCGTACCGCAAGCAGAAAGCTCCCGGGACTCTCGGCTCCACGACCGACTACGTGACCGGCGAGGTGAAACGCGACTTCGACATCAATCCCTATTCGTATGCGCTGAACACTTCGCGCGTGCTCGATCCCAATGAATTCTATGTGCGCAATTATGCTCCGTTCAACATCCTGCACGAGCTGGAAAACAACTACATCGACCTGAACGTGGCTGACGTGAAGTTCCAGGGCGAGTTGAAATGGAAGGCTTTCAAGGGTTTCGAAGCCGCGGCTCTGGCTTCGGTGCGTTATTCGGGGACCTCGCAGGAACACAACGTCCGCGACAATGCGAATCAGGCCGAGGCATACCGGGCCATGGGCACGACGACGATCCGGGACAACAACTCGTTTCTCTACAAGGACCCGGACGACATCTATGCCGAACCCGTGAGCGTACTGCCCGCCGGCGGTATCTATCAGCGGACCGACAACCGGATGCTCTCCTACGACTTCCGCCTTTCGGCCACTTACAGCAAGACCATCGACAACACGCATATCATCAATGCATACGCGGGTATGGAGACCAACCAGATCGACCGCGAAACGACGTGGTTCCGCGGCTGGGGTCTGCAATACGACGCAGGAGAGATTCCGTTCTACGATTACCTCATCTTCAAAAAAGGCAAGGAGGACAACACCGATTACTATACGATGGAGAAGACCTATTACCGCAATGCCGCATTCTTCTTCAACGGGACCTATTCCTACAAAGGGCGTTACACGATCAACGGCACATTCCGCTACGAGGGCAACAACGCCGTGGGACTGACGACGCGTTCGCGCTGGCTGCCGACATGGAACATCTCGGGCGCATGGAACATGCACGAGGAAACATGGTTCCAGCGCGCGCAGCCTGCGCTGTCGCACCTTTCGCTGAAGGCTTCGTATTCGCTGACGGCCGACCGTCCGTCGGTGACGAACGCACTGGCGGTAATCAAGAGTTCGACGCCGTGGCGTCCGACGGCCGGCGCTTCGGAGTCGGGACTGGCTCTCTCGGAACTGGAAAACAGCGAACTGACCTACGAAAAGAAGCACGAACTGAACATCGGCGCCGACCTGGGTTTTCTGAACAACCGGATCAATCTGGCTGTCGATTGGTACAAACGCGACAACTACGACCTGATCGGACCGATCAATACGCAGGGCATCGGAGGTCAGATCGAAAAGCTGGGCAATGTCGCCACGATGCGGTCGCGCGGCATCGAGCTTTCGCTCTCCACGAAGAATATCCAGACACAGGACTTCAGTTGGACGACCGACATCATCTACTCGCACATGAAGAACGAAGTCACGAAGTTCGAGACATCAACCCGCGCCTTCGATCTGGTTTCGGGCATCGGATTCTCACGCGAGGGCTATCCCGTGAATTCGATCTTTTCCTACGACTTCCGCGGGCTGAACGAAGAGGGTATTCCGACCTTCATCAACGAGGACGGCGAGCTGACGACGACGAATATCAATTTCCAGGAACAGGAGCGTTTCGACCATCTGGTTTATTCGGGGCCGTCGGAACCTACCGACGTCGGTAGTTTCGGCAACATTTTCCGCTACAAGGGACTCCGACTGAACATCTTCATCACCTACTCTTTCGGCAACGTGGTACGTCTCGATCCGGTCTTCTCCGATTCCTATACGGATCTCGACGCCATGCCGCGCGAATTCAAGAACCGCTGGATGGTTCCCGGCGACGAGCGCTTCACGGACGTGCCGACCATTATTTCGACCCGGCAGAAGAAGAACGACAACTCGCTGTCGTACGCTTACAACGCCTACAACTATTCGACGGCACGCATCGCCAAAGGCGATTTCATCCGCATGAAGGAGATCTCGCTGACCTACGACTTCCCGAAACGCTGGATACAGAAACTCAAAATGTCGAGCCTCTCGCTCAAGTTCCAGGCCACGAACCTCTTTCTGATCTACGCGGACAAAAAGCTCAACGGCCAGGATCCCGAGTTCTTCAACACCGGAGGCGTCGCGGTTCCCGTTCCCAAGCAGTTCACGCTGACACTGCGTATCGGCCTGTAATCAAAAAAACGAAAACGATATGAAAAACTACATTGCATATATTCTGTTCGCCGGAGCTCTTGCCGCAGGCTTTTCTTCCTGCAATGACTTCCTCGACGAGAACCCGGACAACCGCACGACGGTCGATTCGGAGGAAAAGGCCATCGACATGCTGGTCTCGGCCTATGCCAGCAACCAGCCGTGGTTCGTATTGGAACTGGCTTCGGACAATGTCGATGACCACGGCGGAACCTACGGCGATTGGAGTCGTTTCTACGAAGAGAGTTTTTCCTGGAATCCGCCCGTGGAATCCAACAACGAATCGCTTATCAGGACGTGGAGTTCGCAGTATCTGGCCATTGCGAATGCCAATCAGGTGCTGGACGCTCTCGGGAAAATGGAAATGACCGACAAGTTGCGCGCGGCCAAGGGCGAAGCGTTGATCTGCCGGGCATACGCCCACTTCGTGCTGGTGAACATTTTCTGCCAGCAGTACGATCCCAACTATCCGGACGACATGGGAATCCCTTACATGGAGAAGGCCGAAACCGAACTCGACCCGAAATACGAACGCGGTACGGTAGCCGAAGTGTACGCCAAAATCGAAAAGGATATCGAGGAAGGACTGCCGCTTATCGACGACGCGATCTATTCGGTTCCCAAGTACCACTTCAACCGGAAAGCGGCTTATTCCTTCGCCGCACGGTTCTTCCTGTATTATCAGAAATGGGACAAAGCCGCGGAATATGCCTCGGAAGCGCTGACCAACGCCCCCGAATCCCAGCTCCGCGATTACGAGGCGCTGTTGGAATATCCGATGAACAACGGGTCCACCCAGAATACGGCAGCCACCTACTATATCAGTACGGACCTGCCGTGCAACTACCTGCTGGCGACGGCTTACTCCTCTTCGGGGACCTATTTCGGCGGATACTCCTCGGGGCGCCGTTACAACCACGGATGGCTGATCGGCCAGACCGAGAGCATCTCCTGCACGAATACGCCCTTCGCGCCCTACGAATGGAAGGTGCGGCCGCTGGTATATAACAGCGGTCTGGACAAGACCCTGCTGCCCCATACGCCGTATCTGTTCGAATATACCGATCCCGTCGCAGGAACCGGTTATATCCACACCGTCTACACGCTCTTCACGGGCGACGAGACGCTGCTGACACGGGCCGAAGCCTACATCATGCAGAAAGATTATCCGAACGCGCTGAAGGATATGAACCTCTTCCTGTCGAACGCCTGCAAGTCGTACACGCCGCTGACGGAAGAGACCGTGACGGCGTGGGCCGCCGGCACCGAATATTACCGGCCGGAAACCGATCAGAACCAGTCGGATATGAACAAGAAAGGTCCTACGCCGAAAAAGGAGCTACACCCTGCGTTCGATCTCGACGAAACCCAGGAGGCCATGGTCCATACGCTGCTGATGCTGCGTCGCTACGAAACGCTGCATTGCGGTCTGCGCTGGTTCGACATCAAGCGTTTCGGCATCGAAATTTATCGTCGCACGCTCGATTCCACCGACGGACATGTCAGCGCCGTGACCGACAAGCTCGCAGTGCGGGACAACCGTCGGGCCATCCAGCTACCGAACGACGTAATCACGAGCGGTCTGCCCGCCAATCCGAGGTAATCCGCCATTTGAGATTAAAAAATGCATATTATGAAAAGAACGATATTTGCACTGTCCGCACTGGTATTCGCACTTTCGAACACGGCGTGCTCGGAGGACGGACTCGACGACAAGAGCGTAATCACGGGTATCGGCTATGAGATCGAAACGCCTTTCGACGAGTGGCTCCTCGAGAACTTCATCGAACCGTATAATATCCGGGTCATGTACCGTTACGAGGACATGGAATCCGATATGACCTACAATCTGGTTCCGGCGCGTTACGAACGCTCGATCGAAATGGCGCAGTTGGTTTCCTATCTTTGTCTGCAAGCCTACGACGAAATCACCGGCAGCCGGGACTTCATCCGGGCCAACTTCCCGAAAGACCTCTTCTTCGTGGGCAGCCCGGCCTACAACAACAACGGCTCCATCGTACTGGGTACGGCCGAGGGCGGTACGAAAATCACCCTCTACAACCTCAATACGCTGGATCCGCGCAATGTCGATGCTCTCAACTCCTCCTACTTCAAAACGATACATCACGAGTTCGGGCATATCCTCAATCAGAAAAAGCCTTACACGTCCGATTTCGAACAGATCGTCGGCAAGTCGGACGGAGGTATCCGCTATGTCGGCAATTCCTGCTGGGAGGTATATCCCACCGAGACCAGCGCTCTGCAGGACGGGTTCATCAGCCGTTACGCCTCGACTTCCGACGGAGAGGAGTTCGTGGAGCTCGCCTCGATCTACGTCACCAACACGCCCGAAGCCTGGGAAACGAAACTGCGGACGGCAGGCGCGAGACGCTCGATGATCGAGCAGAAATTCGACATCGTCTATAAATACTATGAGAATGACTGGGGTATCGACCTGGAGAAGCTGCGCGAGATCGTCCTGCGACGTCAGCAGGACGTGCCGACACTCGACCTGGATATCTGATTCTGTTCCGTATTAAAAAAATGTGAAACCTATGAAACGATTATTGATATTGCTGGGGCTGCCCCTCGTACTGAGCTCCTGTCTTCTGAACGAGGAGGATAAATTCGCGACGGAACGCATGAACGAAGCCATCGAACAGGCCGAGAACGTTCTTCAGGGCGCCGTCAACGGGTGGCGCGTGGAGCTCTATCCGGAGAAATCGCGCATCTACGGAGGTTATACGATGTTCCTGAAATTCTCTTCCGACGGCAAGGTGACCGCCGCCAGCGAGAATTTCGATCCCGCGCAGACGGACGAGTCCTACTACTCCGTAGAGCCGGACAACGGGCCGATGCTCCCGTTCAACACCTACAACGAGATCATTCATTCTATTCGGATGCCGGGACCGGGGCCAATCAGGGAATCGGCACGGCGAACGGCGGTCTGGAGGGGGATTCCGACTTCATCGTTATGGAGGCCACTCCCGAATGCGTAAAACTCAAAGGACGCAAATCCGGCAATTACATCCGCATGTATCCGCTCGATGAGGGCGTGAACTGGGCCGATGAACTGCAAGCCTATGTAGATGCGGAAACGGAAATGCTGCTGGGCTATACGAGCTGCATCGTAGGGGATGCGACCTATCCGCTGGAATTCCAATCGGCTCTGAATAATTTTACCTCGCGCGTATTCCGGATTACGCTCAAGGAGGCCACCGAAACCGAATCGGCAGAGGTCCTGTCCGCGCCCTTCATCTGGACGAAATCCGGTGCGAAATTCTACGAACCTCTGACCATCGACGGCGTGACCGTGGAAGAGTTGTCGTTCAGCGGAGAGTACCTGGAAAATGCCGAGAAAAACGTCCGGATCACTCCGAAATACTCGGATAACCAACTGACCGTAAACATTACGGAAACGACCTACAATTCGCTGAAATACGAAATTACCGCGACGGATCCGGACGACCCGTACATCGTCCGGGCGTTCAGGAAGAGCGAAATCGAAGGCATGTCGGACACGCAACTCCGGAAAAGTATCTGCGAGACGATCGCTTCCGCGAACGAACTGAAGAAGGGCGACATGACAGGGACTCTTTCCGACCTGTACGATGAAACGGAGTATGTCGTGGTGGGCCTGGGAATCGACCCCTCGACGCTGAATTACACCACGAAGGTCTTCAGCGCGGAGAAAACGACCTCCGCACTGCCGGCAGACATGCAGGATGCCTACAGGCAATGGATCGGGACATGGACCGTGACCTCGGCGTCGTCCGAAGTATCGGGTACGTCCTACGATTTCGTCATCGAAATCCGTCCGCGCGAGATCAACAGTACGTACCTGATCCGCGGATGGGGATACACCTACCTGAAGAACGACTACGAATGCGAAGCGAAGTTCAAGGCCGACGGCACGTTCGACATCCACCATCAGATATGCGGGACGTTGAGTACCGGCGGCCAGCTCACGCTCTTCCCGAGATTTGTCTATACCAAAGGAGGCTCCGGGTACGGCGGTCTCATATCGCTCGGATACGGAGAGGCTCTTCAGGCATCTTCGTCCGAGGACGGGAAAGGCGCCATCTACGGATACAATTACGGTCTGTCCGGAGGCGGATCCTGCACGATCACGTCGCTCGACTATTGGGATGTCCGCAACGGCAGCAACTATTACATCCAGGCGATGAGCCCGTACGTATACAAGGATTTCTTCGCAGGTCCCTATACGATGGTCCGCACATCGACGGAATACGGCGTACTGGGAACCCGGACCTCACAGTCCGCACCGGCTGCCGTTCAAAGACTCTCTACCGGAAACAAAGCCGCAGCCGTTCGGGCCGAATAGGTTTCCGTCGTTCGAAAGAGCCGTTCAGATGTTCTGAACGGCTCTTTTTCGATCGAGGCCGGGCGGTTGGTTCGTTCGGGCATGAGATGCCCAGCCGTGAAACAGGCCGCCGATGAAACGGTACGGCCGATCCGGCCAAACGTATATAGGATTCCCTGGATTACCGTAAACCAGAAAAGACGATCCCTCGTGATAAACCAACTGGGATAACACTGAAAACGGATATAATAAAACTGAAACAGTAAGGTTAGGAAAAACACAATATCTTTCATTTCCGCATGCACGAATGAAGAACGACCGGATTCGAAACATGCCGAAAGCAGATCTGCCACTGCCGTTCCATACCCTATCAACCCACAATGGTTCCCGATTTGCAATATCCCCGGTCTGCATGGCATCTGTCGTTTTTATTTCGACCCGGGAAAAATCCGGAAAATTCGCTACCTTTGTCAAAAGTCACTTTCAACCGGAAACAACCATGAAAAAGTACCTGCTTCTGCTCCTTGCAGCGTGTCTCTCGCTCCCGGCTCCGGCCGCAGAGGAGGCCCGCCCCCTGAAACTCATCTCCTACAATATGCGCAACAGCGGCGGAGGGGACGGCCCGAACGACTGGGAACACCGCCGCCACGCCACACGGCAGATGATCCGCCAGGAAGCGCCGGACGTGTTCGGCGTGCAGGAGGCGCTCGCCGACCAGTTGCAATACCTCGACGAGGAGTGCCCGCAGTATGCCCGCGTGGGCGTGGGGCGCGACGACGGCGACAAGGCCGGCGAGACCATGGCGATCTACTACCTCCGCGACCGTTTCGACCTGCTCGACAGCGGCACGCTGTGGCTCAGCGAGACGCCCGACCGCCCCTCGCGCGGATGGGACGGAGCCTGCAACCGCACGATGACCTGGGCGGAACTGCGCGACAGGACGTCGGGCAAGACCTTCTTCTACTTCAACACCCACCTCGACCACAAGGGCAAAACGGCGCGCGCGGAAGGGGTGAAACTCGTCGTCGCACAGATCGCCGCCATCGCGGGCAAGACTCCGGCCATTCTCGGCGGAGACTTCAACACCCCGACCGACAGTCCGATCTTCCGGCCGCTCACGAAAACCATGAAGTCTGCGCGCGACAAGGCGCCCGAAACGGACCGCGAAGGGACCTTCAACGGCTTCGGTTCGGCGCCCGACACCATCGTGATCGACCACCTCTATTTCCGGGGGAAGCTCAAATGCCTGCGCTTCGCCACCCTCACGGGCGACTACGGCGCGCCCTACATTTCGGACCACTACCCGATCTCGATGACATTCAGTCTGTGACGCACGCCGAAAATACCGTACGCCGGGATCGCGGCATCACGCCCCGCCGCGGTCCCGGCGCAGCACGACGAGCAGCACGGCCGCCACGATGAGCAGAATACCCGCGGCCCCTTTCGCCGTGAAAGGCTCCGCGAAGACCGCGACGCCGATCACCACGGCCGTCAACGGCTCCATCGCGCCGAACACGGAGGTCAGCGTCGGACCGATCCTGCGGATCGCCTGCACGAGCGCCATGTTCGAGACGGCCGTGGCCGGGAGCGCCAGCCCGAGAATGCAGAGCCATGCACGGAGGTCCGTCTCGATCCGGACGCCGCCCGTCAGCGACCCGCCGACGAGGAAAAACAGCGCCCCGAAAGCCATCACATAGCATGTGAGCGCCGTGGAGTCGATCCGTGCGGCGCGGCTCCGGCGCACGCCGACGATATAACCGGCATAGGAGAAGACCGACACCGCGGCGGCGATCATGCCCGCGAGGGTGTCGCCCTGCGTGAAATCCACATTGCCCGAGGAGAGGAGCACCGCCCCCGCGATCGACAGGCCGATCGCGGCGAAAGTACGCACCGATCCCCGCTCGCGGAAAAAGCAGATCATCGCCAGCGCCACGGCCAGCGGATACATGAAATGGATGGTCGAAGCCACGCCGCTGGCGATATTGCGGTAGGCTATGACGAGCGAAAACGACGTGGCGGCGCGGAAAAGGCTCAACAGGAAGACCGCCCGCAGTTCCTTCCGCCCGAGGCGGAAATCGCATCCGGCCGCGACACCGCAGACTCCCAGACACAGCGACGCCACGCCCCAGCGGTAGGTCAGCACCTCGAACGAGGAGTACCCCGCTCCCAGCAGCAAGAGGGTGAACAGCGGCGCCAGCCCGAAAGTCGAGGAGGAGAGAGCCGCCCAGAGAATGCCTTTCGCACGTTCCATCGGCTTGCGGTTTTGCGTGCAAAGGTAGCGAATAAATTCCGTATCGGCCACCTTCCGGGCGGAGAAAAACAGGCGCAGCCGCAGGTACGGAGACCGGCTTCGCCGGGAAAAACGACACGCACCGTAGCGTACGCCCCCAAAAAATCGCCGGACGAAGGGAGGTCATATATGCAATCCCCGGACGACCGGACACGCGCAGGTACGAAAAACGGATCCGCCGGAAAAAACAGGCGCAGACCCGGCGGTCAGAACCGCTTGGTGTAAACGTGGCAGTAAGGCTGCGTGCCCCGGCGCTCGTAGTAGTCCTGGTGGTACGCCTCGGCAGGCCAGAACGATCCGGCAGGAGTCACGCGCGTCACCACGCGATACCCCCTCGCACGCAGTTCGGCGATCAGCCGGACAGCCGTCTTGCGCTGCTCGGGCGAGGTATAGAAAATCTCGGAACGGTACTGGGGACCGACGTCAGGCCCCTGCCGTCCCGCCTGCGTCGGGTCGTGAATCTCGAAGAAAAGGCGCGTCAGTTCCTCGTAGGAGACCTGAGCGGGATCGAACGTCACACGCACCGCCTCGGCATGTCCCGTGCGGTGGCCGCACACCTCTTCGTAAGTCGGGTGTTCGGTACGGCCGCCCGTATAGCCCGCCTCCGCATCCAGCACCCCCGGCTGCGACGCGAGCATGTACTCCACGCCCCAGAAACACCCTCCGGCAAAGATCGCCGTTTCGGTTTTCACCGCGGCGTCCGGCTCGCCAGCACGGACCGAATCCGCAGAGCGGTCCGAAACATCCCCCGTCCGGTCCGGTTCACCGGAGACCGCAGAGCCGTCGGACGGCACGGAACTGTCGGAGCGGTCTGAAAGAATCGCCGGTCCGCCGGCCGCAGCATTCCGTTCCGAAGCAATCCCCGTTCCGACCGCCGCGCCGCACTCCCCCGCCGCGACCTCCGGCTCCGCCCCCGCAGCCGGGACGAACCCGAGCGAAAGCGAATTGACGCAGTGGCGCGTATTTTTGGGCGTGAACCCCTCGCCCGTGAAAACGTGGCCCAAATGGGCGTCGCAGCGGGCGCAGACGATCTCGGTCCGGAGGCCGTCCGCATCCGGTGTGCGGCGCACGGCTCCGGGAATCTCGTCGTCGAAACTCGGCCAGCCGCATCCTGCATCGAACTTGTCCTCCGAACGGTAGAGCGGCGCCCCGCAGCGGCGGCAGACATAGGTCCCCGCCTCGCGGTGAAGGTAATAACGTCCCGTGTAGGGCGCTTCCGTACCCTTCTCTTCGATAACCCGCCTCTCACGGGGTGTCAATGGTTCCATCTGCTGCGCATTTACGGTTCCGCCGAACGCAAGGCCCAGCAGGAGCCAAAACCAACGATCGTATCCCGCAACGCTCCGGCTTACGCATTTCGGACCGGCCGATCCGGCCGTCCGCAGACCGCCGATCGGGAGCTTTCGGGAATCCCCTCCGGAGAGAGGCTCCCGGCCGCACTTCCCGCCGGAACCGGAGCGCGACGAGTCCGAGAAAAAACAAAATCCCATACCCGGACCCGGGCAAAAATCATGCCTCGCCGCCGAACTCCTCGCCGCGCAGAAAGACGCGTTCGATGAGCGGCGTGCGGTAGGCATAGGTAAAGAACTCCACGGAGGGCATCGGCCGCGTGAGGAAGAAGCTGGCGACCTTGCCCACCGACACCGAACCGAAGTCGCGGCTCAACCCCATGGCATAGGCGCCGTTGAGCGTCGCGGCGCAGAGCGCCTCCATAGGGGTCATCCACATCCGGATCGAAGCCAGCAAAGCCACCATGCGCATGTCGCCCGAAGGCGACGACCCGGGATTGTAATCCGAAGCGAGCGCCACGCCCAGCCCCGCGCGGATCATCTCGCGCGCCGGGGGATAGTCCATGCCCAGGAAGAACGCGGCCCCGGGCAGCAGCGTGGGCATGGTCTCCGCCCCGCGCAACGCTCCGATCTCCTCGGCGCCGATGCGTTCGAGGTGGTCCACCGACAGCGCACCGCAACGCACGCCCGCCTGCACGCCGCCCGAGACGGCCAGCTCGTTGGCATGGATCTTCGCCCGCAGTCCGTAGCGGGCGCCCTCCGCGATGATCCGCTCGGTTTCCGCCACCGTGAAGAAGCCCTCGTCGCAGAAGACGTCCACGAAGTCGGCCAGCCCCTCACGCGCCACGGCCGGCAGCATCTCGCGGCACACCAGATCGACGTACTCGCCCTGCCGCCCGCGGTAGGCGCGCGCCACGGCGTGCGCCCCGAGGAAGGTGGCGCGCACCTCCAGCGGCGTCTCCTGCCGGATGCGGCGCACGACGCGCAGCATCTTCAGCTCGTCCTCGGTCGAGAGTCCGTAGCCGCTCTTGATCTCCACGGCGCCCGTTCCCATCGCCGCGATCTCCTTCACGCGCTCCATCGCCTGCCGGAACAACTCCTCCTCGGAGGTTTCGTGCAGCCGGTCGGCCGAGTTGAGAATCCCCCCGCCCCGGCGGGCGATCTCCTCGTACGAGAGGCCGTTGATCTTGTCCAGAAACTCCTGCTCGCGGCTTCCGGCATAGACCAGGTGCGTATGCGAATCGCAGAACGAGGGAAAGAGCATGCCGCCCCCGGCGTCCACGACACGGTCGGCGGCGATCCCCTCCTCTCCGCCGCTGCGGCCGAAGGCGGCGATGCGGCCTCCGTCGGCGAGCAGCCACGCGTCGCCGAGCGTCTCCATACGGTCCATCTCCGCACCGCACAGCCGCAGCCGCCCTTCGCGCTCGATGCCGACGATGCGACCGATATTCCTCACTAACAGTCTCATCGTGCGCGCAGAAATTCCACCGAAGCTCCGATGTGGGGATACATGACGCAATCGTTATCGACGAACGGCACGCGGCGGCGGTAGTCGGCCACCATCCGCTCCAGCTCGGGAGACGTGCGCGCCGGACGCCGGAATTCGAGGGCCTGCGCGGCGTTCATCAGTTCGATGGCCAGCACGCGCTCGGTGTTCAGCACCACGCGGTAGAGTTTCGTGGCGGCGTTCGAGCCCATGCTCACGTGGTCCTCCTGTCCCTGCGACGAGGGTATCGAATCGACCGACGCAGGCATGCACAACCCCTTCGACTGGCTGACGATCGACGCGGCGGTGTACTGCGGAATCATGAAGCCGCTGTTCAGCCCGGGATTGGCCACGAGGAACTTCGGCAGTCCCCGCGCACCCGAAATGAGCTTGTAGATGCGCCGCTCGGAGATATTGCCCAGCTCGGCCAGCGCGATGGCCAGGAAATCCATCGCCAGGGCGATCGGCTGCCCGTGGAAATTGCCCGCCGAGACGACCATATCCTCCTCGGGGAAGATCGTCGGATTGTCCGTCGGCGAGTTGATCTCCGTCTCCAGCACGCTCTCCACATAGTCGATCGTGTCTTTCGTCGCCCCGTGCACCTGCGGGATGCAGCGGAACGAATAGGGGTCCTGCACGTGCTGTTTCGGACGCGCGATCAGTTCGCTGCCCTCCAGCAGGCGGCGGAAGGCGCGTGCCGTGGCGAGCTGGCCCCGATGGGCGCGGATGCGGTGCACCTCGTCGCAGAACGGCTCGATGCGGCCGTCGAAGGCATCGAGCGACAACGCCCCGATACGGTCGGCCCAGCCGCTCAGACGGCGCGCGGCCAGAAGCGCCCAGACGCCGTAGGCCGCCATGAACTGCGTGCCGTTGAGCAGCGCCAGCCCCTCCTTCGACTGTAACTCGAGGGGTTTCCACCCCAGCTCGCCGAGTACCTCCGAGGCCGGGCGCACCCGCCCCTCGCACTCCACTTCGCCCAGTCCCAGCAGCGGCAGGCTCATGTGGGCCAGTGGCGCCAGGTCGCCCGAAGCGCCGAGCGACCCCTGCTGGTAAACGACGGGGAGAATCCCCCGGTTGTAGAACTCCGCGAGCCGCTCCACGGTGGCCAACTGCACGCCCGAATGGCCGTACGAAAGCGACTGGATCTTCAGCAGCAGGATCAGCCGCACGATCTCCGACGGTACGCGCTCGCCCGTACCGCAGGCGTGCGACATGACGAGGTTCCTCTGCAACTGCGCCAGCTCGTCGCGTCCCACCGAAATGTCGCACAACGACCCGAAGCCCGTGGTGATGCCGTAGATCGGCCGCTCGGGATGCTCCATCTTGCGGTCGAGGTATTCGCGGCAACGCACGATACGCGCCCGGGCGTCGTCGCTCAGGGCCACCGGCAGCCGCCGTTCGAGAATTTCGCCGAGGCGGGCGACGGTCAGCCGCTCCGCCGAAATATGATGATGTTCCATGACAGATAATCTTTATGATTCGGTTTCGTTCAGTGCATTGCGTATCACATTGTCGTCCGCTGAATTGGGCAGTGTCACCTGCAAGCCCGGCGTGCGGGCCATCTCGCGGCGGATGGCCTCCACGGCTCCGTCGTTGCGCGCCCAACTGCGGCGCGCGATGCCGTTATTGACGTCCCAGAAGAGCATTTCGCGGATGCGGCGGCCGGACTCCTCCGAGCCGTCGATCACCATGCCGAAGCCGCCGTTCACGACCTCGCCCCAGCCCACTCCGCCGCCGTTGTGGATCGAAACCCACGTCGCGCCGCGGAAAGCGTCGCCGATGACGTTCTGCACGGCCATGTCGGCCGT
>ERZ833963.3096-NODE-3096-length-14043-cov-3.895267_pt1 | contig 14043 bp, 13 predicted proteins | sample MGYA00519693_ERZ833963 | MGnify/ENA primary metagenome ERZ833963 (study PRJEB31850, sample SAMEA3708748) | human gut metagenome | biome: human gut; feature: human-associated habitat; material: faeces | place: China | collected 2014 ... | reverse complement strand
AACAAATCAATGAAACACAAACCATTAAAATAAACAATCCCATCAACATAATGCAATAAGGTTCACTAAAATCAAGAATATCATCATATGTCACCTTTTTAGCAAGATAAGGATTTACAATAAAATGTAAAAATAACAAACAAATACTGAGTGTTGTGACAATAGAAACAATTAAACCATATGCTTTTTTTCTTTCTGTCCACAACATTTCTAATGCAAACTTCAACATAACTTTCACCTACTATTCTAATGCTTTTTTAATATCACTTGCTTTGTAATAAACATGATCAATTTTTTTGTCTTCTACATGAATCATCATTGGGACTTGTTTTATTGTAATATCTTCATAGTCTGTCACATTTTTATAATCAAAATCTTTTCCTCTTTTTAATGTAGTATCTTCAATATTGAAATAATAAACATTAGATATGATTGTCATTTCCTTTTTAAGATCCTCATTTGCTTTTTCACATTTCTTATTTCCTACTTCATAAAAATAAACAAAATATGAATCACTTTGAGGATTATTTAAAAGATTCTTTTCTTCAATATGTTGATATAATACCTTACCCCCTTGAAGATTTTTAAATGGATCTTTTGGCCCTTTTAACATATTAATTACCACCACAATTAAAATTCCAATAATACAAATTCCTAACATTTTTAATGTCTTTTTACTCTTTTCCATAAGTCTTTCCTCCCTTGACACCTTCAATGTAGACTATAGAGTCACTTTATACTCAAGTATTTTTTGAAAATTTCTTTAATTTTCCTCTCTACACTTATTATTTTATGTATTTTTTCTGCTTTTTATATTTTTCTGGCATGGAAGTGAGTTTTATGGCACGAAAATAAAAAAGTAGGCTATTTTAACCTACTTCATTGATTGAATACTTTTAAAAACACATAACTCATTATCCTGTGTCACTTTATATTGAGCATCTATATGTTGTGCTGATTGTTTAATAGAATTATCAAATGTTAGTTTCATATTTTTCGAAGTCAGAACTTCGATAATATTAAATCCTTGTTTTTCATAAATGTTGATTGTTATTTGTGTAGCTTCTTTTTTAAATAAATTAATAATTTTAATTAAGTACTCTACATACTCTCTATCCAAATAATAATCTGTATGTGAAATATTAATAGATGTATGGACATCTATTCCATTATTACTTAAATCATTAATTTTTTGATTCATAAAATAATCAAAATAGGGATTATCTGTATTAATAATGGCTTTAAATTTTCCAAAGTTACGAATATACTGATCTATCAATTCAATATTTTCATCATATTTTTTATTTTGTTCATTTAGTTTTACCTGCATTAAGATATATCTCAAATTATGTTCTAATTGATAAATATCTTCAGACATTTTAGAAAGCACTTTTTCATTTTCTTTCTTATATCTTATTTCTTCATTTTTTAAACGAATACGTGTTGATTCTTCATTTTCTTTTAAAAGTTTCCCATAAATGTTAAATATAACCAAGGTAACTATGGCAGTTAAGAACATGCAGAATAAAGTATCTGTTGGATTTATATTGTTAATCGTATAATCATTAGCAAGAATATAAAGTTCTAATAACAGAATCAAGAAAACGCTTATAATACTCGTCCATCTTTTAGTATCCAAATTAGAATTATATTTCATTTTTCTATTCAAAATATACAAAGAAAACAATAAATACATTGTTTTAGAAACAATCATTAGAATCTTTAGCTTTGCTGCTGGATCAGATATTATAAAATCCAGTGAACTTCCTAATATTAAAGTAATCATATTGCAAACCAAGTCCATTATCAAAACTGATAAACAAACAATAATATTCTCTATACTCATTTTTTTATTGAAAACTTTCAAAAACAAAATAAGTACTCCAGCCAATAAAACAATTGCCAACCAACTTTCACTAATAAAATAATTTCCTGCCGTTATTGTTGCAAAAACAGCAAGAATAAAAAGCCATAGTTTTTCCATCTGTTTAAAATCAAAATACTTATATATAAAATAACACATGATAGAACTTTCAATAATATTTATAATCAAATCAAATAAACTCATGATATCAAATACTCCCTATATTGAAACATAAATTCATCCACATATTTTTTCCCAAGTGTAATGCATGTTTCATCTTTTAATATAATATTATTCTTATCTACTTCTTTAATGTACATCATAGATACCGCATAGCTTCTATGAACTTGTACAACAACAGGACTATCTATCAATTTTAAAGCATCTTTTAAACTAGAACGGTAAGTATATGTTTCTTGATCACATACAATGCTGATATCATGTCCAAAAGAAGTAATATAATGGATGTCTTTTAAAAAGATACTTGTCTTTCGTCCATAATAATCAAATGTAATCATCTTCATTGTCTTTTTGTAATAAATATTTAATAGTTTAAATAATTCTTTTAAATCATCTTCTAAATTTTGTTTTCTTACAAAATAAAACGGTTGTGTTGAAAGCGAAGAAAAAACAAGTTCTTGTCTTGATGATACATAAATAACCGGATAATCAACATTGTTCATTTGTAATCTTTTTATAATGTTGATACCATTTAAGTCCTTTAAATCGATATCAATAAATAACAAATCAATATTCTGATATTGAGAAAAATCATCAAACTTTTCATTTATTTCTAACACTTGATAATTTTTAAAAATTCCTTTTAAAAAACTATCAATATAACCACTTAATTTATAACTAAATTCTCGATCATCATCTACTACTAGACATCTCATTTTTCATTTCTTCTTTCTTTATTTATATGTTGTATACTTTTAAAGATACAAATATTATCATCCTGAGTAATTTTATATTGAGCATCTAAATATTGTGCTAATTGTTTAATAGAATTATCAAATGTTAATCTTATATTTTTTGAAGTTAAAACTTCAATAATATTAAATCCTTGTTTTTCATAAATATTAATTGTTATTTGAGTAGCTTCTTTTTTAAACAAATTAATTACTTTAATTAAGTACTCAACATACTTTCTATCCAAATAATAATCTGAATGTGAAATATTGATAGATGTATGAACATCTATCCCATTATTACTTAAATCATTAATTTTTTGATTCATAAAATAATCAAAATAAGGATTATTTGTATTAATAATAGCTTTAAACTTTCCAAAATTACGGATATACTGATCTATCAACTCAATATTTTCATCATACTTCTTATTTTGTTCATTTAGTTTTACCTGCATTAAGATATATCTCAAATTATGTTCTAATTGATAAATATCTTCAGACATTTTAGAAAGCACTTTTTCATTTTCTTTCTTATATCTTATTTCTTCATTTTTTAAACGAATACGTGTCGATTCTTCATTTTCTTTCAAGAGTTTTCCATAAATATTAAAAATCAACACAATTGCCACATAAACTAGAGCAGCGCAAAGTAAATTTATCAATACATTAGCATTATCAAATACATAACTTATACTTAGAAGATAAGTAACAACAAGCAATATTAATATGATAATAACAATTGTTAGCCATCTTTTAGTATTCAAATTTGTGTCATAGGTTACTTTTTGTTTTAAAAAAAGTAACGCTACTATCAAAAATAAAATTTTAGACAAAACTGTCATTTCTAGTAAAGATAACGAGACTATACTTATATAAGAATTTACCAGGTTCCCAATAATTAAGGCACAAACGTTACAAGCAACATCAATAATTAAAGATAAAAAACAAATAATAATACTCTCTATATTAATCTTTTGTCCAAAAGCCTTAAGAAAAGCAATTATCACTATACTCATAACAACTATTAAAAAACCACTTTCATTGATGAAAATACTTCCAATAGTAAGCGTAGTAAAAACTGTTAAAATAAACAACCACAACTTTTCTATCTGCTTAAAATCAAAATATTTATAAATGAAATAGCATATGATAGAACTTTCTACAATATTTATAATCACATCAAACAAACTCATAATAACAACCCCTATAAATTGATATTTATCCTATTTATATTTTGTATGATATTATTAATTTCTTCCTTTTATTTAGCGTGAATTATCCATTTAATAGCGTAAAATTATTATTTTTAATAAAATGTTACTTATATAATGTATAATTAACTTATAAGTTATATAGAAAATTAAAGAGGTTTTTATGAAAATAGTAATAATAGACGATGACATTTCTTTTTTAGAAATGTTTAATAAAAAAATAAATTCAAGTATGAAAAAAATATTCGATCAAGTAATCATTGATCAATATACCAATATTAATCTTTTTCCATTTCAATATGATATCTATTTTTTAGATATTGATTTAATTGATGATAATGGTATTTCTATTGCAGGAAAAATAAAAGAAAATGATAAAAACGCTTTGATTATTTTTGTGACATCTAAAAATAATCTTGTTTTTTCTGCTTTAAAAGTACAACCTTTTTATTTTATCCGAAAAGGTAATTTGGATGAAGAGTTTGAAACAGCATTAACGCTTTTAAAAGAACATTTCAATCAAAAATCATATTTTTCTTTTAAATATGATTTTGAATATATCAAAATATTAACTGATGATATCTTATATCTAGAAGTTGACAATCATTTAACATCACTTGTAACAAGAGCTAAAGTATATCATCTCTACAAACCATTGAAAGAAATTATGAGTGAAATAAAGTCAGATGATTTTATACAAATAAGCAGAAAAAATAGTGTTAATATCAAACATATTAAACAATATAAAAAAAACGCAATCCTTTTAGATAATAACCAAACATTAAAAATAGGTATTGCATTTAAAAGCGCTGTAGCAGAGAGGATGATAAAATGATTTTTGAAATTATAAACAACTTATTAGAAAATTTCTTGCTTTCATACTTTATTAGTTCTTTTATCAAAATGAAGCACAATAAAAAGAACTTTATAATAATTACAATGATTATCAATATGATTATAAGTACAATCATGACATCCTATTATTTAGTTGGTATCGAGCAAACTTTAGTTATTCAATTATGTATTTGGCTTTGTTTATACTTGTTCCATGATGATTTTTCATTTCAAGATATTGCTGTTGCCTTATTTTGTAATCTAATACTTTTTATTTCTGTTTATGCAATGACTATTCTATGCAATTCACTATTTGAAACTCATTTTTTTAATTCATTTAGTAGTCAAACTAAATATGAAATCAATATAATATTAGAAAAAATATTTTATTTTACATCACTATCATTTCTTTTAAAAAGAAAATTACCATTTTTAAAGAAAGACGCCCCTTATATTAATTATTTAATTTCTTTTGAATTTTTTATTATGTTTATCATGGCATATTACTTTTTAGTTAATATATTAAATAACATGCCTAATATTTCTAACCATCTCGTATTTATTGGCTTCCTTGTTCTCATTATTATTTTTAATATTGTTTTCAATAAACTTATCGAATCCAACGAACTTTTATTAAAAACAAAATTAAAAGAACAAGAAAATAAATATATTCAAGAAAATTTAAACTATATTAAAACCATTAAATATGATGTAGACAACATTGAACACCGTATGAATTATATTTTACAATCAATTGAATATGACTTAATTAATGAAGATTATTTAGAAGCTATACATAAAATAAAGGCTCAAAAAGAAACTGTACTAAGTATTTCACCTATTATAGTCACAAATAATGAAACCTTTGATTTTATCTTAAATCTAGAAATCAAATCTTTATTACAAGACGGAAAAGAAATTAAAACATGTATCTCTATTTCAGAAAATGCAGTATATAATCATCCTGTAGCTGCCTATAGAATTACAAAACTTTTAAAATATATTTATAATTTCTATCAACATGTTGAATTGTTTATTGCCGAAAAAGAAGATACATCTTTAGAGGTCAAATTTATTATTCCACATTATTTAGAACTTTCTTCATCATTTGAAGAAGAATTAAATACCTTTGATGATTATTCTATCACTATAATAAAAAATGATGAAACAATGATCATTCAATATATAGACAGCCTATCCTCTTACCATTAAAAAATCAGGAAAATATAAATACCTCCTGATTTTTCAAATATTCAATTCTACATTAATATTTGATGAATAATTATATTGGCTATAAATCGCATGTGCATGATAGTATTCATTATTCTTCAAATTATAAAATGTAAACATTATATTTTCCTTTTCAATCGCTTCATTAAATAGGGAGAAAATATTATATAAAATATCTTTATTTTTCTTATCAAAATTTTCATTCACTTCTAAGAAAACACACCATGAACAATGAACATACTGTAAAATATCATATTGATAACATTGTATGTCATTCTTATTCACAAAATGATTTATTTTATTTGTAAACAATTCTTTTTGAATATTAGCTACAAAAATCTCATCAAATATTTTCATTTCTTTTTTTATACTGCTTATTAATTGATTATTATTATCATTAATAATAACACAGGTTACTTTGGGTTTTATTAATTGAAAGCTATTACGTACAATTCTATTAATATCTAAATTTACTTGATTTTCAATATCTTTAAAATTACGAATTGATTGAATAATATGCGAACGTTTTTCCATAACAATTTTTATTAATCAAGTGCTTTTTTAATATCACTTGCTTTGTAATAAACATGATCAATCTTTTTGTTTTCTACATGAATGAGCATTGGTACTTGTTTTATTGTAATATCTTTATAATCTGTAACGTTTTTATAATCAAAATCTTTTCCTGTTTTAATATCATTTGCTTCTTCCATATTGAATACATAAATACTTGATTTTCCTCTAACATAAGATTTAACCACTTCATTTGTATCTTTGCATTTTTCATTTCCTGTTTCATAGAAATAAACATAATATGAATCATAATCTTTACTATTCAATATATCACTTTCTTCAACATGTTGATATCCAAGTTTAACACGATCATCATTTTTAAATGGATCTTCTGGTTTTTTCAATATATTTACAGCCACCACAATTACAAGTCCAATAATACAAATTCCAATCATTTTTAATGTCTTTTTACTCTTTTCCATAAGTCATTTCCTCCTTTGACATCTTTAACATAGACTATAGAGTCACTTTATACTCAAGTATTTTTTGAAATATTTTTTTATATTTCCTCTCTACACTTATTATTTTATTTATTTTCTTTTAAATCGGTATCTTTCTGGCATAGAAGTCAGTTTTATGGCACGAAAATAAAAAATTAAATAGTTACACCTATCTAAAAAAGCTACTTTCATAATTGAAAATAGCTTACATTATTAATTTAAAAGTGTCTTATATACAATTTCATCCACACAGCTCTTAATATTATTCATCATTTGAACCCACTTCATTTGATCGTTTTATTTAAGTTCTTCAGTAACATTCCACTTGGTCTTATATTCTTCAACCAATCTGTCATATAAATCATCAGCTTCTTTTTGTACTTTTAATAGATAATCATTTAATTCATTTTTTGATAATAATTTGAAATATAGTAGATAATCATGCTTCTTTAAATAATCTAGTTTTGCTCTTCCAAAGCGATTTAAATGCATTTCTTCTACTTTTAAGTTCGGTAATTGATAATCTCCAACTTGAATATATTCTATTTCTTTCATCTTTCATCCCTGCTTTCTCTTTGTTTTATTTTCAATTACCTGTTGAAGTACTTACCGGAAAAGATGCCGATGTGATGATCATGGAAGATTACTTCTTGATTGGTAATTTACAGTATTTTTGTTGGCGGATAGATTTTGATAGAAATCTATCGATTAGTGAAGAATTATTAAAACAAATTAAAATTGCTATTTATAAAGCGAATATTGAAATAGTTAAGCACATTAAAAATCAAAATGATTTAATATATGTATTGAAGCTCTTTGATTTGGATGATGAAGATAATTCTAGTACACTCATTGATTTATTTGAAGAGAATATTCAATTAGTTACTAAAGGAGATTATAACGAAGATCATCAAAGAATAGAAAAACTATCCAAGGTTTTTGATTACGCAATTAATACAAAAAACCTTATCGATAAAAAAACCTATAATTCGATTGTGAATATCCTTTATCCACTTGTAGAATGTTATAAAAATAACCCTGAATAGACACTTATTTTAAGCATCAAAAATTAATGATTTTTTGATGCTTTTTTGGTGGAAATTTTGCACTTTTTTCGAATTTTTTTGGTATTTTTTTGGTATAGCCCATTTTTAGGGCATTTTTGAGCATTATTTTACTTACAAAAAATAAAAACCCGCAAATCAAAAAAACGTTGATTTCATGCGGGTTTTGGCGTAAAAAAAAGGGCTTCTTCTATCTTGAAACCCTTTTTTTATTTAGCATATTTTTCGCTAGATTAAGCTAATTCAGCAAAATATTTAATAGTTCTAACCATGTTAGAAGTATATGAGTTTTCGTTGTCATACCAAGCAACTGTTTGAACTTCAGTAGTTCCGTTGTCTAATGGTTTAACCATAGTTTGAGTTGCATCGAATAATGATCCGTAAGTGATTCCTACGATATCAGAAGATACTAATGGTTCTTCAGTATATCCGAATGATGGAGTAGTTGCTGCTTTCATAGCTGCATTTACTTCTTCAACTGTAACTTCACCTTCAACAACTGAAGTTAAGATAGTTGTAGATCCAGTTGGAACTGGTACACGTTGTGCAGAACCAATTAATTTACCATTTAATTCTGGGATTACTAATCCGATTGCTTTTGCAGCACCTGTTGAGTTAGGAACGATGTTAACTGCAGCTGCACGAGCTCTTCTTAAGTCACCTTTTCTATGAGGTCCATCTAATACCATTTGATCTCCAGTATAAGCATGTACTGTTAACATGATACCAGATTTGATTGGTGCTAAATTATTTAAAGCGTTAGCCATTGGTGCTAAACAGTTAGTTGTACATGAAGCTGCTGAGATGATAGTGTCAGAAGCTTTTAAAGTACCTTCGTTTACACCGAATACGATTGTTGGTAAGTCATTTCCAGCAGGTGCTGAGATAACAACTTTTTTAGCTCCAGCATCGATATGAGCTTGAGATTTAGCTTTAGATACATAGAATCCAGTACATTCTAATACTACGTCTACACCGATTTCTCCCCATGGTAATTCAGCTGCGTTAGCTTTAGCGTAGATTTTGATTTCTTTTCCATCAACTGTGATTGAATCTTCACCAGCTTCTACTGTATCAGCTAATGCATATTTACCTTGTGCTGAATCATATTTTAATAAGTGTGCTAACATTTTAGGATTAGTTAAATCGTTGATTGCTACAACTTCATATCCTTCTGCATTAAACATTTGTCTGAATGCTAGACGTCCGATACGTCCAAATCCGTTAATTGCTACTTTTACTGCCATTTTATTAATATTCCTCCTTGTAAATAGCTTTTATGCCATTATTATAAGTCAAAAACTTCACAAAAGCAACTATTACAACGTTGATTTCTTGTATAAGATGCATTAATTTTTCCTTTATTTTTCTAATAATTCCCATTTCATCATATCGTTAGCGCTTACACTATTTTTTACTATTTTTTTAAAAAATTTTTACTTATTTCATCAGTGCAAAGAATAATTTTTATTATTAATTTCTATAATTACATATGGAGGTTATTTTATGCATCTAATACCAACCGTTATAGAAAAAGATAAAAATCATCAATATGCCTACGATATCTATTCCAAACTTTTAGAAGAAAGAATTATTCTACTTACAGGGACTATCGACGATGCCATGGCAAGTTCAATTATTGGTCAATTACTTTATTTAGAAGCACAAGATAATAAAAATGATATTTACATGTATATCAATTCACCTGGCGGTAGTGTTTCTGCAGGACTAGCAATTTTTGATACAATGAACTTTGTTTCATGTGATGTCAGCACAATTTGTTGTGGCATGGCAGCAAGTATGGCTTCTATTCTTTTAAGTGCAGGTTCCAAAGGAAAAAGATGTGCATTAAAAAATAGTGAAATAATGATACATCAACCTCTTGCCTCTTTAGAAGGACAAGCAAGTGATATTGAAATAAACGCCAAAAGAATATGCAAACAAAAGAAAAAACTTTCACTTATTTTAAGCGAAAATTCTAAACAATCATTAGAAAAAATCATTCATGATTGTGATCGTGATTACTACTTAGATCCATTAGAAGCTTTAGAATATGGTCTTATTGATGAAATCATTTAGATTTAGGGGATTTAACATCCCTTTTTCTACATAAAAAAATACAAATTCCACTTAAAGCACCAAGCATTATAAAATAATTCAACTTTGAACTATCACCTGTTTTAATTGCTTGAATAATTGGTTGATCATACATGATGACTTTTTGTATTTCTCCAGTATCTTTAATCACAAATTCGACTTTTTCACTCTTTTCATAACCATAAGGTGCCATTGTTTCTTCTAAAATATATTTTTTACCAACTTTCAAATGACAAATGCGGTGTTCTTGATCAGTTGAAATCCAAGAATCAAGAACTTCTCCATCTTCATTTTTCACTTGTAAATGAGCTCCAGACAATTCTTTTTTATTTGTTATATCTTTTTTAGAAATATCCACTTTAATATCTTCATCAACAACTTTTAAAACAATATTCTTTTCTCTTATTTCAAAAATTTGTTCTTTAGCTGTTGCATATCCACAAGGTGTCAATGTTTCTCTTAAAATATATTTTTCCCCACTATTAAGTCCTTGTATTAAGTGGGCTGTCTCATTTCCTTGAATATCTATACAATAATATGTCGCATCTTCTCCATCTTTCAACATTAAAAAATAATCATTTGATTTTAATTGGGGAACAACTTTATATTCAATACCTTCTTCATTTTTACCTTGACATATATCCCCTTTTAACAATTTTTTCTTCATAACATCATTAATATCAAAAATATGTTGTCCTGTAATCCATTGATCAATTCTATTTTTTGTTTTTGTAGAAACAACTGTAAGCTGTGCCCCTTTTAACAAATTGCCATCTTCTTTTTGTTTATAAACTTTAACAAAAGTATCAATCATTTCTATTTTTTGATTTTCTTTTTCATAAGAAACTGTAAAAGATATATCATTTACTAAATTAAATCCTAAAGGTGCTAAATCTTCATGTAAAGTATACGTTTTTCCTTCTTCTAACCCACTTACAGGATGTTCATTTCCATCACTATACCATTGATCAACTGTATTCCCTTCCTCATCTATTACTTGTAATAAAGCTCCTTGAATTTCTTCACCACCTAAAGTTACTTTAGAAATTGTTACAACTTTATCTTTCATATTTACTTTTTGAATTTTTCCATCTTCATTGACTTTAAATTCAATTTTCGTTGCTTTTACATATCCTGCTGGACTTGTATCCTCATTTAAATAATAAGTTTTTCCACTTTCTAATCCATCTATTTCATGGGCCTTATTAGATGAAATCCATTCATCAATAACTTTTCCCTCTAAATCCGTAATAGACATTTTAGCACCACTAACTTCTTGATCACCAGTAACATCGGTTTTAGTAAATGTTGTCTTAGTAATTTGATTTGTTTGTTCATGAGAGTTTGTATAAATTGTTGTTGTATGATCTTTTTGTGTAATTTCAAAATCATAAGGTGTAGAATCTAAAACATAACCTTGAGGGCATGAAACTTCAACAACTTGATATTTTCCAAGAGGAATTCCTGTCATTTCTAATTGACCATTTTCATCTACAGAAATAAATCCTTCTTCATTCATTATTCCTTTTGAAACTTGTACACCATTTGAATAAGTAATCATTTGACCATCATTTGTATCAACAATACATTTTCCACTTCCTAAAGTAATTATTTCCCCTTTAGAATATAATTTTTTCAAAGATACTGTATCAACAATATCATTCATTGCTACAACTTTATATTTTGTTTTTTTAATATCTTTATCTGCAAGATCAACAGCTCCTTGACATGCATCTTCAAGTTTCTTTTGAAGTTTTAATGTTCCTGTTGGTCTTAATGTATTTACAACAATTTTCTTTGTTATCTTATCTTTTACAATTGTCACTTGCCATTTAGCAACAACAGGTGCAAAGTGATCTTCACACTCAATCTCAGTAAGTGAATAAGTTCCTACAGGTAAATAATCAATAAATAATTCATAATCTCCATTTTCATCTTTTGTGACTTCAAATGTTTCATCATATCCTGTATAAGAAGTTGAAATTAATCTAAATTTAGAATTTTTTTGAAATTCAGAAGTATTATCTACCTTAGAAAGGCGTAACGCTCCAAAATCCAACCATTCAACTTCATATTTTAATTTATTTCCATCAGGATCTAAATTCCATGAACCTTCTGTTTGTGTTCCTTCTGCACCATCTTTAATAGCTAATGCAGTAAACATTTCACAACCTTTTCCCGCAATATTTCCTGACTTATAATTTTCTGGACTATTTTTGCATGGTGCTGTTAAATAGAAACTTTCTCCACCATTTACAGTTACCGTTCCCCCTGTTTGCATCGTTCCTTTTGTTACGTTATATAGTGTAACATTATTTTGTAAAGGAACTTGAATGGTAGAATGACTTGTTCCTTCTAATTTAACAGTATTTGTTTTTTGAAGTTTATTTGCCTTATCAAATTCAGCCTTAAAAGAGGCTGTAACTCCACCATCTTGACTTGGGCTAAAATAAGCATAACCAATATCAGGTTGATTCATAAGCCAGTTATAGCCCCATAAAATATTATCTCCATAACCACTATTTCCATCTGCATTTGGCCATTTAGCATTGAAATCTTTTAAGTTTAACCCCATTAAATCTCCGCCATAAGCATAAGAAAGCCAAATATGGGTAAACAAATAAGCACCATCATCAAAGTTACCATGCTTTTCTCCAAAATCATCAGGAACACAAGAATTTAATTCAACTGTATACATTTCTTTAATTGCTTGATCATAGCCTGGTCCTCCAAATCCATAATAAAGAATTTTTCTTACAGCCTCATTATTTTCAATCACTTGAGCTGGGTATTTTCCAGCTGATGGTGATTTTTTACTTGCTTCTAAACAATAAGCATATTTATTATCATACTTACACATATAAGTGGACCATTTTTTCGCACTACTTATTTTAGAAGACCACCACCATGGATAATCAATTTGTTTAATACGTGTAAATTCATGAGGTGTACTATTATCCCATGCTTCGACATTATTTGCATATTTTTGTGAAAAACACATAGATAAAATAAACACCATAACTGCAAATATTTTCATAACTTTATCAAATATTTTTTTCTGTTTCATTTCATATTCCTCCATCATAAATAATTTCTAATAAAAAAAGACAATCTCTGATTGCCTACGGACCTAAAATCCACTTATAAACACAATTCACTTTTACTCCTCCTTCAATTTTCTAAAAATGATTAATTCCATAATGAAATCTACTATGTCTCCACTCTATTCCTGAAAATTCAATAGCATCTGTACACTTTGTTTGATCAAACTTCTTTTTAGCATCTTCTAAAGAAACATTTGAATCAACATATAATCCACAAAGATAACATTCATACCAATAAACCGTTTGTTGGGGCTTTGTTTGTTGATGATCATTATCTAAATGATCCTTTACATTATTTTTTTCATTTGATTGAGAGATTGTAATGTCCTCATTCGGTTTATTATTTTCACTTTCAATCTTATTCACATTATTTTCTTGATTATTTTGAGAATTAGTTGTTTCTTGTTTATTTTCTATAACATTGACCTTAAATTCTTTTTCTCTTCTATTTTTATAAATATCTTCTACAAATACTTTTACTTGATATTCACCTATTCTATGAATATCGATTTGACTTGTATCTATTTGAATTTCTTTTAATGGTGATAAATCGGTAGCTATGATCAATGATTTAAAATCAATACTTTCTAAATCACTTTCTTTTATAACATCTACATTTTTAGGAAATGCCAGTACAGGTGCTAATGTATCTTTACAAATAATTTGAATCGTTGAAAGCTTATTATTATATTTTATAAAAATCTTATATTTT
>ERZ833963.3095-NODE-3095-length-14045-cov-13.409793_pt1 | contig 14045 bp, 9 predicted proteins | sample MGYA00519693_ERZ833963 | MGnify/ENA primary metagenome ERZ833963 (study PRJEB31850, sample SAMEA3708748) | human gut metagenome | biome: human gut; feature: human-associated habitat; material: faeces | place: China | collected 2014 ... | reverse complement strand
TGGACCAAATCATTGTTGGTCAGAAACATTTGGTTGAATCACTGCTTATCGGATTGCTTTCCGACGGACATGTTCTTTTAGAAGGTGTACCCGGTCTGGCAAAAACTTTGGCTATCAAAACACTCGCTTCCCTGATCGACGCGAAATATAGCCGTATTCAGTTCACTCCCGACTTATTGCCGGCCGATGTTATTGGTACAATGGTTTACAGTCAGAAAGATGAATCTTTCAAAGTACAAAGAGGACCTATCTTTGCCAACTTCGTATTGGCGGATGAAATAAACCGTGCTCCGGCCAAAGTACAGAGTGCCTTGCTGGAAGCCATGCAGGAACGTCAGGTTACTATTGGTAAGGAAACATTCATGTTGCCGGAACCTTTCTTAGTATTGGCCACTCAGAACCCGATTGAACAAGAAGGTACTTACCCGCTTCCTGAAGCACAGGTAGACCGTTTCATGCTGAAAGTAGTGATTGACTATCCGAAGCTGGAAGAAGAAAAACTGATTATCCGTCAGAATATCAACGGTGAGAAGTTCAATGTGAAACCTATCCTGAAAGCAGAAGAAATTATCGAAGCCCGCAAGGTGGTTCGCCAGGTTTATCTGGATGAGAAAATAGAACGTTATATTGTAGATATTGTATTTGCTACTCGTTTCCCCGAGAAATACGATCTCAAAGAACTGAAAGACATGATCGGATTTGGTGGCTCACCGCGTGCTTCTATCAATCTGGCGCTAGCTGCCCGCACATACGCTTTCATCAAACGCCGCGGCTATGTAATCCCGGAAGATGTACGTGCTGTTGCGCATGATGTTCTTCGTCACCGTATTGGACTGACATACGAGGCGGAAGCCAACAACATGACTTCGGACGAAATCATCAGCAAGATTCTGAACAAGGTTGAAGTGCCCTAATCTGCCGTAATATTACAATGCAGTAAAAGGTAGTCAAGTGTATTTTACTTAACTACCTGACTACTTACTACTTTAACTACTGTATAAATGGAAACAAGTGAAATATTAAAAAAAGTTCGTCAGATTGAAATCAAGACACGAGGACTGTCTAACAATATCTTTGCAGGCCAATACCATTCGGCTTTCAAAGGTAGAGGTATGTCGTTCTCTGAAGTCCGTGAGTATCAGTTCGGCGACGATATACGCGACATCGACTGGAATGTGACGGCACGATTCAACAAACCTTATGTGAAGGTGTTTGAAGAAGAGCGCGAACTGACAGTGATGTTGATGGTCGATGTTTCCGGAAGTTTGGAATTTGGTACGGTTAAACAACTGAAGAAGGATATGGTAACGGAAATTGCAGCTACTCTTGCATTTTCTGCTATACAAAACAACGATAAAATTGGTGTGATCTTCTTTTCAGACCGGATAGAAAAGTTTATTCCTCCTAAAAAGGGACGTAAACACATTCTATATATTATCCGCGAACTGATTGACTTCCAACCGGAAAGCCGTCGTACCAATATTCGTCTCGCATTGGAGTATCTGACTAATGTAATGAAAAGACGCTGTACAGCGTTTATTCTATCTGACTTCATCGATCAGGATAACTTTAAAAACGCTCTGACTATTGCCAACCGAAAGCATGACGTAGTGGCATTGCAGGTTTACGATAGGAGAGTGAGTGATCTTCCTCCGGTGGGACTGATGCGAATAAAAGATGCGGAAACCGGCCATGAACAATGGATCGATACTTCTTCCAAAGCTGTACGCCGGGCACACCGTGACTGGTGGATAAACAAACAGACCGAACTGAACGACACATTTACCAAAAGTAATGTTGACTCCGTATCTGTGAGAACCGACCAGGATTACGTAAAGGCATTGCTGAATTTATTTGCCAAACGAAATTAATGGAATCAAAGATGAATAGAAATATTATTCTGATAGCATTGTTATGTCTGCTTTCTATAGGTAGAACTGTGGCACAGTCTGTTACAGTGGAAGCTAAGATAGATTCGTTGCAGATATTAATTGGCGAACAGGCGAAAGTACAATTACAAGTAGCGATGGACGCCAAACAACGTGCTGTTTTTCCTGCTTATACCGATACACTGGTGCGAGGGGTAGAAATTATAGAAACCGCCAAACCGGATACACAATTTCTGAATGATCGCCAACGAATGCTGATTACTCAGGAATACATTGTTACCTCGTTTGACTCAGCTCTCTATTATCTTCCGCCGATGCCTGTCACTGTGGATGGCAAAGAATATAGATCGAAAGCTCTGGCATTGAAAGTATATTCTATGCCAGTTGACACATTGCATCCAGACCAGTTCTTCGGACAGAAAACGGTGATGAAAGCGCCTTTCGCATGGGAAGACTGGTATGGGCTGATCGGTTGCTCATTTCTTGCATTGCCTTTACTCGGCTTATTGATCTATCTGATCATTCGTATACGTGATAACAAACCGATTATCCGTAAGATAAAAGTAGAACCTAAGTTGCCGCCACATCAGGCTGCTATGAAGGAAATCGAACGTATCAAGAATGAGAAAGTATGGCAGAAAGGACAGCCGAAGGCATATTATACGGAATTGACAGATACTCTTCGTACTTATATTAAAGATCGTTTCGGATTCAATGCACTAGAGATGACTTCTTCTGAAATCATCGATAAGTTATTGGAAATGAATGATAAAGAGGCAATATCAGATTTGAAGGAACTCTTCCAGACAGCTGATTTAGTAAAATTTGCCAAGCATGATCCGCAAATGAATGAAAATGATGCGAATTTGATTAATGCAATCGACTTTATCAACGAAACAAAGCAACCGGAAGAGGAGAATCAGAAACCGCAACCAACGGAAATCACAATTATCGAGAAACGTTCTCTGCGTACTAAAATATTATTAATCTGCGGTATTGTATTCTTGTCAGCAGCATTAATAGGTACTTTTGTATATATAGGTATGCAGCTTTATGATCTCTTTGCATAATGTGGTGTGAATACTAAATAGTAAACTGTTAAATCGAAAATAAAATGGTTTTTGCCAATATTGAATATCTGTTTTTGCTATTATTGCTTATACCTTATATTGTATGGTATATCTTGAAGCGAAAGAAAACTGAAGCTACCCTTCAGATTTCGGATGCACGGGTATATGCGCATACTCCTAAAAGTTATAAGAATTATTTGCTACATGCTCCATTTATACTGCGCGTCATTGCATTGGCTTTGATTATTGTGGTATTAGCGCGTCCGCAAAGCACTAATAAGTGGCAAAACAGCGAAATAGAGGGAATTGATATTATGCTGGCTATCGACGTGTCTACCAGTATGCTGGCGGAAGACTTGAAGCCAAACAGACTGGAAGCTGCTAAAGATGTAGCAGCCGAATTTATTAACGGACGCCCGAATGATAATATTGGTATCACTCTGTTTGCCGGAGAAACATTCACTCAATGCCCGCTGACTGTGGACCATGCTGTATTGCTGGATATGATTCATAATATCAAATGTGGCCTTATTGAAGATGGTACAGCTGTTGGTATGGGAGTTGCAAATGCTGTAACCCGCCTGAAAGACAGTAAAGCGAAATCAAAAGTTATCATCTTATTGACGGATGGTACCAATAATAAAGGAGATATTTCGCCATTGACAGCCGCTGAGATTGCCAAAAGTTTCGGTATCCGTGTGTATACCATCGGAGTGGGTACGAATGGAATGGCTCCATATCCTTATCCGGTCGGTAATACAGTACAGTATATCAATATGCCGGTGGAAATCGATGAGAAAACACTGACTCAGATTGCCGGTACTACCGATGGTAACTATTTCAGAGCTACGAGCAACTCGAAACTGAAAGAGGTATATGAAGAAATTGACAAGCTGGAGAAAACAAAGTTGAACGTAAAAGAGTATAGCAAACGGGAAGAAGACTATCGCTGGTTTGCACTGGCTGCTTTCCTTTGTGTACTACTGGAAGTTTTATTGCGTAATTCAATACTCAAGAAAATTCCGTAGGAATGTTTCGTCAATCGTGATTTGTAACGTAAAATAGGAAGAAGATGTTTCGATTTGAAGAACCTGCATATTTATATTTATTGCTGCTATTACCGTTTTTAGCAGCTTTCTACTTGTATTCCAATTACAGGAGACGGAGAAATATCCGACGTTTTGGAGATCCGGAATTGTTAGCGCAATTAATGCCGGATGTATCTAAATATCGACCGGATGTGAAATTTTGGCTCATCTTTGCCGCTATCGGCTTATTCTCAGTATTGCTGGCTCGTCCGCAATTTGGTTCCAAGCAGGAAACGGTGAAACGTAAAGGGGTGGAAGTGATTATAGCTCTGGATATATCTAATTCTATGCTGGCGCAGGATGTGCAGCCCAGCCGTTTGGAAAAAGCCAAGAGATTAATATCCAGATTGGTAGATGAATTAGATAACGACAAAGTCGGTATGATCGTATTTGCCGGAGATGCTTTTACCCAGCTACCGATCACGAGCGATTATATTTCCGCCAAAATGTTTTTGGAATCTATCAGCCCATCGCTGATTTCCAAGCAGGGTACAGCAATCGGAGAGGCAATCAACCTGGCAACCCGCAGTTTTACTCCGCAAGAAGGAGTGGGACGTGCTATCATTGTCATCACGGATGGTGAGAATCATGAAGGTGGCGCTGTAGAAGCTGCTAAAGCTGCTGCCGAAAAAGGGATTCAGGTAAGTGTGCTGGGAGTAGGTATGCCCGAAGGTGCTCCTATTCCTGTAGAAGGTACCAATGATTATCGCCGTGACCGCGAAGGTAATGTAATTGTAACCCGTCTGAATGAGGGCATGTGTCAAGAAATAGCCAAAGACGGAAAGGGTATCTATGTACGGGTAGATAATTCTAATTCTGCTCAAAAGGCTATCAGTCAGGAAATAAGTAAGATGGCTAAGTCTGATGTGGAATCGAAAATATATACGGATTTCAACGAACAGTTTCAGGCTATTGCATGGATCATTTTACTATTGTTACTAGCTGAGATGTTAATTTTGGATCGTAAGAATCCATTATTCAAAAACGTTCATCTTTTCTCTAATAAGAAGTAAGCTATGCGTATGTTAAAAATGAAATATATCCTGTTCGCTGCTTTTCTGTTATTGGCTGTTGGTGTTTCGGCACAGAAAGCAGAGCGTGACTATATCCGCAAAGGAAATCGTCTGTTCAATGATAGTGTATTCGTAGATGCAGAGGTTAATTACCGCAAGGCTTTGGAAGTTAATCCTAAATCTGCTGTATCCATGTACAATTTGGGAAATACGCTCTCACAGCAACAAAAGTTTCAGGAAGCCATGGAGCAATATGATTCTGCCAGCAAAATAGAAAAGGATAAAATGAAATTGGCACACATTTACCATAATATGGGGGTGCTTTTTCAAGCTGGTAAAGATTATGCAAAAGCTGTGGATGCCTACAAAATGTCGTTGCGCAACAATCCTGCAGATCATGAAACACGGTATAACCTGGCACTCGCTCAAAAGATGCTGAAAGACCAACAGAATCAGCAGGATCAAGATCAAAATCAGGATCAGAATAAAGATCAGCAGCAGAAACAAGACCAGAAACAGGACCAAAACAAAGATAAACAGAACGATCAGAAGAAAGACGATCAAAAGGATCAGCAACAACCGCCGAAGCCTGAAAAACAAGATAATCAGATGTCAAAGGAAAATGCTGAGCAGTTACTTAATTCTGTAATGCAAGATGAGAAAGACGTACAGGACAAAGTGAAGAAACAACAGAAGGTTATTCAGGGCGGTCGTCTAGAAAAAGATTGGTAATAATAAAAAGTTGATGATATAAATTTCATAAGCAATGAAAAAACTGATTGTTATATTGATGGCATTGATAGCATATAGCACCCAAGCGCTTGCCGACAAGGTGTCATTCACTGCTTCCGCTCCCGATGTAGTGGTGGTAGGGGATCAATTCAGGCTATCTTATACAGTAACCACACAAAAAGTTAAAGACTTTCAGGCACCGTCTATCAAAGGATTCGACGTCCTGATGGGGCCAAGCCGTTCTCAGCAAAGCAGTACACAGATAATGAATGGTAATGTCACCTCTACAAGTAGTATTACATTCACTTATATATTGATGGCAAATACTGCCGGTGAATATACAATCCCCGGAGCTTCTATTGTAGCTGATGGCAACCAGATGGTTTCAAACTCCGTAAAGGTGAAGGTTTTGCCACAAGACCAGGCTGGTAATGGAGGACAAAATGACGGTAGCTCATCTGCACGCTCTTCATCTGGTACAAGTGTATCTAATCAGGATTTGTTTATCACGGCAACTGCCAGTAAAACGAATGTATACGAGCAGGAAGCATTTGTCTTGACCTATAAAATATACACCAGAGAGCATGACTTGCAATTAAATAATGCCAAACTGCCTGACTTTAAAGGATTTCATTCTCAAGAAATTGAAATGAATGCAAATGCAAGATGGACACAGGAGCATTATAAAGGACGTAACTATAATACGACAATCTATCGCCAATTCGTATTATTTCCCCAGCAACCAGGTAAGTTATTTATAGAACCGGCACAGTTCCAGATGACGGTAGGTAAAGCTGTACAATCTGACGATCCTTTTGATGCATTTTTCAATGGTGGAAGCAATGTAGTTAAAGTACCGAAATCTATCGTTACTCCTAAAATAGCAATTAATGTCAATCCGCTTCCTGCTGGTAAACCTGCAAACTTTTCAGGTGGAGTGGGAGAGTTCAACATTTCTTCTTCCATCAATAGCAAGGAGCTGAAAACTAATGATGCTATCACTATCAAGTTAGTCATCTCCGGAACTGGAAACCTGAAACTGATTTCTAATCCGGAAATTAAATTTCCAGATGACTTTGAAGTATATGATCCAAAGGTGGACAACCAAGTCAGATTAACTCAGGAAGGTCTAACAGGAAATAAAGTTATTGAGTATTTGGCTATTCCAAGACATGCTGGCAATTATAAAATTCCGGGGGTATCTTTCAGCTATTTCGATATCCGTTCAAAATCTTACAAAACGTTGAAAACGGAAGACTATGTAATCAATGTTGAGAAAGGTGCAGGAAATGCTGATCAGGTGATTGCCAATTTCACCAATAAAGAAGACTTGAAAGTATTGGGTGAAGATATCCGTTACATTAAGCAAAATGAAGTTACTCTCCAACCTAAGGGTAGTTTCTTCTATGGCTCAATGACCTATTGGCTGTTCTATATCATTCCTGCTCTAGCCTTCATCATCTTCTTTATCATCTACCGTAAACAAGCCGCTGCAAATGCCAATGTTGCTAAGATGAAAACAAAGAAAGCTAATAAGGTAGCAACCAAACGCATGAAACTAGCCGGTAAGTTGCTCTCTGAAAACAAGAAAGATGCCTTCTATGATGAAGTACTGAAAGCATTGTGGGGATATATCAGCGACAAACTTAGTATTCCGGTTTCCCGTTTGTCGAAAGACAATATTGAAGAGAAGCTGAGAAACCATGGAGTAAGTGAAGAACTAATTAAAGAATTCCTAAATGCATTGAATGATTGTGAATTTGCCCGTTTCGCTCCAGGTGATGAAAATCAGGCAATGGATAAAGTTTATTCTTCTTCAATAGAAGTGATAAGCAGAATGGAAAATTCAATAAAACATTAACCCAGAAGAGATTGTGTCATGAAAAAAATATTGTTTTTTATATTATTATCAATGTCAGTCACTTGTTTCGGACAAGGAACTCAAAGCATTGATTCTATACAAACAACCGAAGCTGATTCTATCCATGCGGGTTCACATACATTTTCTGATACGAAGTTGGAAGATGTAACAAAAGCCGAAGGAGATTCCGCATATATAAAAGATGATTATGCAACTGCTATCCAAATATATGAATCCTTATTAAAAAATGGGGAATCTGCAGATGTGTACTATAATTTAGGAAACAGTTACTACAAAGCTGGAGAAATAGCAAAAGCCGTACTCAACTACGAACGTGCTTTGCTTATGAAACCAGGAAACAGCGACATCCGTGCCAATCTGGAAGTAGCACGCGCTAAAACAATAGATAAAGTAGAACCTGTTCCGGAAGTTTTCTTTGTATCATGGACCAAAGCCTTGATAAACAGTATGAGTGTAGACGCATGGGCTACATGGGGAATTGTCTCCTTTATTCTATTTATCATCGCTCTTTACTTCTTTATTTTCTCCAAGCAGATTATACTGAAAAAAGGAGGATTTATATCAGGTATCGTTTTCTTAATTGTTGTAATATGCTCTAATCTTTTTGCTTCAGAGCAAAAAGAACGTTTAGTAAATAGAAGCGAAGCGATCGTCATGAATCCTAGTGTAACAGTTCGCAGCACTCCGAGTGAAAGTGGAACAAGTTTGTTCATCCTTCATGAGGGACGTAAGGTCAGTATCAAAGATAACTCAATGAAAGAATGGAAAGAAATTCGCTTGGAAGACGGCAAAGTAGGATGGGTGCCGGCTTCCGCTATTGAAGTGATATAAAATTCGTAAACAGAATTTAGGAATTTAGGAAAAAAGATAAGCAAATAATTTGTTTTATCTTTTTTTTTGCTTAAGTTTATAGCGTGATAAAAAAATCACATAGTATTAACCATTAAATTTATGAGACATGAGAACAATAACGTTTAATGAACTTCGTAAAATTAAAGATTCATTGCCTAGCGGTAGCATGCATAGAATAGCAGACGAACTTGGTTTGCACGTAGATACAGTGCGCAACTTCTTCGGAGGCCACAATTTCAAGGAAGGAAAAAGTGTCGGAATACATCTTGAGCCCGGTCCGGATGGCGGGCTTGTAATGCTGGATGACACAACTGTTCTCGACCGGGCTCTAAAAATTTTAGATGAAATAAACATGAGTATGCAAAAAGAACAAGCTACCGAACCTATGCAAATTTAAAATATAAAACAAGAATCCCAATTGCCCAAACAATTGGGATTTCTTATTTGTTCACCTTCAAAAACAGATTATTATGGAAGATAAATTAGTAACCTTAGCTATTCTGACTTATACAAAAGCTCAGATTCTAAAGAATGTCCTCGAAAATGAAGGAATAGAAACATACATTCATAACGTAAATCAAATACAACCTGTTGTATCTTCAGGAGTACGTCTACGAATTAAAGAAAGTGATCTACCACGTGCATTAAAAATAACGGAAAGTTCTACCTGGTTATCTGAAAGTATAGTGGGAGAGAAGACACCTAAGGTAGATAATAAATCGAACAAAATTTTAATACCTGTCGACTTCTCCAGTTATTCGATGAAAGCGTGTGAATTTGGCTTTAATTTGGCTAAAACTGAGAATTCTGAAGTGATTCTATTACATGTTTACTTTACACCGATATACGCTTCGTCATTACCATATGGCGATGTATTCAATTATCAGATCGGAGATGAAGAATCTGTTAAAACAATCATCCAACAGGTCCATTCAGATCTCAACGCACTATCTGATAAGATAAAGGAAAAAGTTGCATCTGGAGAATTTCCGGATATCAAATATAGTTGCATTTTGCGAGAAGGAATTCCAGAAGAAGAAATTTTAAGATATGCCAAGGAGCAGCGTCCTAAGGTTATCATTATGGGAACGCGTGGAAAAAGCCAGAAAGACATTGACTTAATTGGCAGTGTAACAGCTGAAATTATTGATCGAAGCCGCACAGCAGTATTAGCAATTCCGGAAAATACTCCATTCAAAGAATTCAATGAAGTAAAACGTATTGCTTTCTTAACCAATTTTGATCAGAGAGACTTGATTGCTTTTGAAGCATTTTTCAACACTTGGAAATCTTTCCATTTTTCAGTCTCATTAATACATCTGGCTGAATCCAAAGATACTTGGAATGAAATTAAACTTGCAGGTATCAAAGACTATTTCCAAAAACAATATCCCGGGCTTGAAATTCATTATGATGTGGTAATGAATGATAATCTATTAAAAGGACTTGATCAATATATCAAAGATAATCAAATTGATATAATAACATTAACTTCCTATAAGAGAAATATATTTGCACGATTATTTAACCCAAGTATCGCTCGTAAGATGATTTTCCATTCCGATACGCCATTGCTTGTTATTAACGGATGATGGAGAAAGAACGAAAATAAACTGTTTACGTTCAGGGAATAATTATCATTATGTTTAATAGAAAAATAGATAATACTTATAACTAATTTCTCTCTCTTCTCTCTCTAAAACCAAAAGAGGCATTCCAAATGAATTGGTTATAGCCTCTTTTTCATTTTCTCACAAAAAGAAATTCATCATTATATATTTTGATAAAAAAAAATCAGAATCATCATTCAAGCTTCTTTATTTGTAAAAACAAAAAAGACTATCCTAATTTAAATTTTGGGATAGTCTTTTTATAAAAACTGAATATAATTATTTCATCATCTTATCGATTTCTTCAAATTCAGGACCCATGTTCAGATTATAGTAAACACGGTAAAGACCCTGTAACCACAAATCTTTCTGATCAGGTTTCAAAGCTCTGGCTTTTTCGTAGAATGGCTTAGCTTCTTCATAGAATTTCTTCACTGTAGCTTGTGCCTCTGCATATTTCGGATCATTGATATCTGTTGTAGCTTTATCAGCATAATCCTGAGCCTTCATCAAATACACTAATCCTACATTAGAATATGCCTCTGCATATTCAGGATCTGCAGCAATAGCTTTCTTGTAGAACTCAATAGCTTTATCATATTCTTTCATATTATGATAAAGATACGCTTTCACATAAAGATACAACTTGTTATTAGCATCAGTAGACAACATTCTATCAGCAAATTCCATTGCTTTAGAAGCTTGGTTAGAGCTAGTATAGTAATCTACCAAATTCGCAAAGAAATAATCATTTCCAGGGAATTTTAAAATACCTTCTTCCAATGATTTAACCCATGCTGCAGTATCACCTTTAGCTTTATATGCATCTGCCATCAATTGCATTGCAAACTTACCGCCATCTTTGTCATCCAAAGCAGCAGGAGCATATTTAATAATTGCATCTTTATCTCCTACTCTGTCAGCAGCCAATGTTGCGTAATATGCTATTTGTGCCAAAAGAGTATCTGTTTTAGCCAAATTTTGCTCTGCCAACATAGGATAAGAAGCTGATTCTACGTATGTTGCAAAGAATTGCAAAGCTTCCTTATTCTTATCAAGGTTAAAGAATTGAATACCACCGTTAATTAAGTTAGGACGTTCAACCAATATAGTTGAAGCATTTGCTTTTCTATATTTGTTTTTAATTTTACCTTTTTCATTAGGAATTTGTGCAAGCTCATCACATTTAAAGTAGTATTTGCACATGTTCAATGCGCTGTTGTACACTTTAAGAGTATCATAAGGTTTTCTCAAATATGCATTCTCCATTTCCTTCTCATTGATTCTCTTTTGGATAAATCCTGCTACATCCCATGTCTCAGCGTTGTCCTTAGTCTCGGCATTCGTCAAGGCTCCATTGATAAGTTTCTCTGCTTGGGCAAAGTTTGGTTTTACTTCGTTGGCAATGCTTTTAGCTTCTTTTACGTTCTTCTCCTGAGCAAAAGTGAAGCCGGCAGCAAGCAGTAAAACCATTGAAAATAGTACTCTTTTCATGATTGTAGAAAATTTTAAATTAATATTATGTCTATTCTTCATTTTCATTATTTATTTCGTTTTGAGGGGCTTCTGATGCGGTGTCATCTTCTTCTGCGATAATATCCTCTTCATTTTCGGAGGTAACCTTACATACGGAACCGATCTCGTCATTACGCTTTTCAAGATTTATCAGTCGTACTCCCTGGGTGGCACGTCCCATGATGCGGACATCAGCTACTTTCAGACGGATGGTGATACCTGATTTATTGATAATCATTAAATCATTCTCATCTGTTACAGACTTGATTGTTACCAGCTTACCGGTCTTATCGGTAATATTCATGGTTTTTACGCCTTTACCGCCACGGTTTGTCTTACGATAATCCTCAATATCAGAACGTTTACCATATCCTTGCTCTGACACAACCATGATAGTTTCGGCTTCAGGGTCTTTGATGCAAATCATTCCAACAACTTCGTCTTGTCCGTCTTCATCAAGTGTCATACCACGTACGCCGGTAGCTGTACGTCCCATTACGCGTACTGCGTTTTCGTGGAAACGAATAGCGCGTCCGTTACGATTGGCAATGATAATTTCATTGTTACCGTTAGTCATGCGTACCTCGATTACGCGGTCGTCTTCACGAATAGTAATGGCATTGACACCGTTTTGGCGAGGACGGGAATATTGTTCGAGCAATGTTTTTTTAATAACACCATTCTTTGTGCAGAACAGTACATAATGGCTGTTGATGAAATCCTGGTCGTTCAGGTTCTTCACGCGCAGATATGCATTTACGGCGTCATCAGAGTCTATGTTCAACAGGTTCTGAATGGCACGTCCCTTGGAGTTCTTCGTTCCTTCGGGTATTTCATAAACCTTCAGCCAATAACACTTACCTTTTTGAGTGAAGAACATCATGGTATTGTGCATTGTTGCAGGATAAATATGCTCTACAAAGTCCTCATCGCGTGTTTCTGTTCCCTTAGAACCTACCCCACCGCGGTTTTGCGCGCGGAATTCGCTTAACGGCGTACGCTTGATATATCCCATGTGAGAAATGGTGATAATCATTTCGTCATCCGCATAGAAATCTTCCGGATTGAATTCTTCCGATGAATAAACGATTTCAGAACGGCGTTCATCACCGTATTTATTTTGAATCTCGATTAATTCATCTTTGATAACCTTGCGGCAAAGCTCATCGTTAACGAGGATTTCTTCCAAATAAGCAATCTGCTTTTGGATTTCCTCATACTCGGCATGAAGTTGATCCTGCATAAGTCCGGTTAGCTGACGCAGACGCATTTCTACAATGGCACGTGATTGAATTTCAGTCAATTCAAAGCGTTCCATCAGCCCGCTGATTGCGTCATTCGGAGTTTTGGCGGCACGGATGATTTTGATTACCTCGTCAATATTGTCCGATGCGATAATCAACCCCTCTAAAATATGAGCGCGTTCTTTAGCTTTACGTAAATCATATTGTGTGCGGCGGATAACTACGTCGTGACGATGCTCTACGAAATACTTGATAAGGTCTTTCAGGTTTAATAAACGGGGACGTCCATGTACCAATGCCACATTGTTTACACCGAAAGATGTCTGCAACAATGTCATCTTGTAGAGCTTGTTCAGTACTACGCTGGCGTTGGCGTCACGCTTCACGTCGATGACGATACGCATGCCTTCACGGTCAGACTCATCATTGGCGTTGGAAATGCCCTCTATTCTCTTTTCGTTGGCCAAATCGGCAATAGATTTGATTAATTCGGCCTTATTCACTCCGTAAGGAATCTCGGTGACGATAATCTTGTCGTGAGTGGAAGTTGTCTCAATCTCCGCTTTGGCACGCATTACGACACGTCCGCGACCTGTCAGATAGGCTTCGCGCACACCGCTCATACCGTATATATAGCCTCCGGTCGGGAAATCGGGAGCTTTGACATAAGTCATTAAATCCTCGATGTCAATATCGTTATTGTCAATGTATGCGATGCAGGCGTCTATCACTTCGGATAGATTATGAGTCGGCATATTTGTGGCCATACCTACAGCGATACCGGAAGCACCGTTTACGAGTAGATTTGGAATGCGGGTAGGCATTACGGTCGGCTCCAGTAACGAGTCGTCGAAGTTGGTTTGCATATCAACAGTATCTTTATCAAGATCCTGCATCATTTCTTCTCCAATCTTCTGCAAGCGACATTCCGTATAACGCATGGCGGCTGCGCTGTCACCGTCTACAGAACCATAGTTACCTTGTCCGTCTACAAGCATGTAGCGCATAGCCCAAGGCTGTGCCATACGGACGAGAGCTCCGTACACGGAAGAGTCACCGTGCGGGTGATATTTACCTAATACCTCACCGACAACTCTCGCAGATTTCTTATAGGGTTTATCCGACGTATTTCCCAGTCCCATCATACCGA
>ERZ833963.3094-NODE-3094-length-14047-cov-3.520226_pt1 | contig 14047 bp, 10 predicted proteins | sample MGYA00519693_ERZ833963 | MGnify/ENA primary metagenome ERZ833963 (study PRJEB31850, sample SAMEA3708748) | human gut metagenome | biome: human gut; feature: human-associated habitat; material: faeces | place: China | collected 2014 ... | reverse complement strand
CCGTATGTTGAATCTAAAGAATAAGGTGGTATTTAAGGGGGATCGGACGTTGTGGTACGTGGTCATCGGGTTGATGCTGGCCTCGTTGATCGTGGTGTATTCTTCGACGGGGAGTCTGGCGTTTCGTGTGCGGGGAGGGAATACCAGTTATTATTTGATTAAACAGTTGTTTTTGATGTTCGGGTGTATGGTGGTGATTCTGACATTGCAGTCGTTTCATTACAAGTACTTCCTTTCGTTTGCCAAGATCGTGCTGGGAATGTCGTTGATATTCCTGTTGTGGGCGAAGTTTGCGGGTACGACGTTGAATGATGCGGGGCGTTGGGTGACGATTCCGGGAATCGGGTTCACGTTCCAGCCTTCGGAAATGGCGAAACTGGGGATTATTATGTACTGTGCCCGTGCGATTGCTTTTGAACAAACGGAGGAGTGTTGTAGCAATAATGTGTTATGGCGGATGACGTTAGTGGTGCCGGTGCTGTTCTTGATTTTTATGGAGAATTTCTCGACATCGGCATTGCTGGGCGGGGTTTGTTTGGTGATGTTGTTTGTCGGACGTTTATACTGGAAGACGTACGCGAAGTTGATCGGGGTGATTGTGGGGTTGATGATTTTGATGCTGGCGGTTGTTTTTATCGTTCCGGAAAAGCATTTGAAGTCTGCGGGACGTTTGTTGACGGTGAAAAGCCGTATCGAGCATTTCGTGAACCCGAGCGAGACGGACAGTGACGATTCGTACCAATCGGATCAGGCGAAGATTGCCGTGGCAAAAGGAGGATTGATGGGACTGGGACCGGGAAATAGCGTGCAGAGGAATTTCTTGCCTCACCCGTATTCGGATTTTATATTTGCTATTATTGTGGAGGAATATGGGCTGGTTGGGGCCGGGATCGTGATGTTGCTTTACCTGATTATTTTGTACCGGGTAGGGGTGATCGTGCGACGTTGCACGAGGATGTTCCCGGCGATTCTGGTGGCCGGATTGGGGCTGTGTATCGTGTTTCAGGCATTGATTAACATGGGGGTTTGCGTGGGACTTTTCCCCGTGACCGGACAGCCGTTGCCGCTGGTGAGTATGGGGGGTACCTCTCTGTTGTTCACGAGTGCGTCTTTCGGGATGATATTGAGTGTCAGTCATACTTTCTCGGAAGAGGGAGAACGGGAAGAGAAGGAGAAACTAAAGATGGCCGCTCAAGGTATAAACGAGGAAGAAGAGAACGAGGAAAATTGAACATGAAGATATTTGAGATATGAAGAAAGTAATTATTAGTGGAGGCGGAACGGGAGGACATATATTTCCTGCCCTTTCTATTGCGAATGCGCTGAAACGGTTGAATAAGGATATAGAGATTCTGTTCGTGGGGGCAGAGGGGAAGATGGAGATGGAGAAGGTGCCGGAAGCCGGGTATAAGATCGTGGGATTACCGGTGAGAGGGTTACAACGTAAGCTGACGTTGAATAATCTGAAAGTATTGTGGAATTTATGGCGGAGTTTGAAGAAGGCCAAACGAGTGGTGCGGGAGTTTAAACCGGATGTAGTAGTTGGTGTTGGGGGATATGCTAGCGGGCCGATTGGAAAGGTGGCCACGAACGCGGGTATTCCGTTGGTGTTGCAGGAGCAAAATTCATACGCCGGGGTGACCAATAAGTTGCTGGCAAAGAAGGCTGCCAAGATTTGTGTGGCTTACGAGGGAATGGAACGTTTTTTTCCAAAGGAAAAGATTATATTTACGGGGAATCCGGTGCGGAAGGATTTGTTGAATGCCGTGAATGAACGGGTGGAGGGGATTGCTTTCTACGGGCTGGATGCGAATAAGAAAACGGTGCTGGTCACCGGAGGTAGTCTGGGTGCCGGGTCGATTAACAAGGCTATGGTGAGATGGTTGGAGAAGATTGCGGGGTGGAAGGACGTGCAGGTGATTTGGCAGTGCGGGAGTTATTACCACAAGGAGCTGGAAGAACAATTGAAGGGACGTATGCCGGAAAACGTGAAGTTTATGCCGTTTTTGAAACGGATGGATTTGGCGTATGCTTGTGCTGATTTGGTGGTGGCAAGAGCGGGTGCGGGTACGATTTCTGAGTTGTGCTTGCTGGGAAAAGCCGTGGTGTTAGTGCCCTCGCCTAACGTGGCAGAAGATCACCAGACAAAGAATGCTATGGCGCTGGTGAATAAACAAGCTGCCGTGATGGTGAAGGATGCCGAGGTGGTGGAGCGTTTGGGAGAGGTGATGGAACGCCTGTTGCAGGATGACGGGGAACGGAAAAGTTTGTCCGAGCATATCTTGACGCTGGCAATGAAGGATTCGGATGAGGTGATTGCGAGGGAAATATTGAAGATAGTTTAAAGTGTAGAATGTAAAATTTAGAATTGAATGGTCTGCCATTTTAAATTTTAAATTTTAAATTTTAAATTCATGGTATGGATATTAAGAATATAAAGGCGGTGTATTTCGTGGGTATCGGGGGGATTGGAATGAGTGCGTTGGCTCGTTATTTTAAGGTGATGGGTTACGAGGTGGCAGGATATGACCGGACATCGTCACCGTTGACACGAAAAATGACGGACAAAGAAGGGTTTGAGATTACTTACGAGGATGACGAGAAGGGAGTTCGGGAGGTTTTCCGGGATAAGGAGCATACGTTGGTGGTATATACTCCGGCGGTACCGCAGGAAAATCGTATTCTTAGTTTTTTCCGGGATAACGGGTACGCTTTGCATAAACGGGCGGAGGTGCTGGGATTTTTGTCCCATAGTAAAAAAGCGCTTTGCATTGCCGGAACGCATGGAAAGACGACGACCACGACGATGCTGGCTTTTCTGTTGAATCGTTCGCACGTGGGATGTAGTGCTTTCCTAGGGGGAATTTCCTCTAATTTCGGCACGAATTTATTGATTGATAAGGATTCGGATTACGTGGTGATTGAGGCGGACGAGTATGATCGTTCATTTTTGCATTTACATCCGGAGATTGCGGTAATCACGGCTATGGATGCGGATCATCTGGATATATACGGGACGCACGAGCATTTGATCGAGGCTTTCGAGGAGTTTGCCTTGCAGACACGAGGTGAGTTGTTTTTACGTAAGGGGTTGGAATTGAAAAAAAGAACGATTACCGGGTATTATGCTGCCGGGGAGAAAGCGGATTATTATGCCGATCGGTTGCGGGTGGATAACGGGAGTTACTTGTTTGATTATATCGGGAAAGATGTGGAGATAAGGGATTTGAGAATATGTTTTCCGGGGCGGGTGAACGTGGAGAACGCGACGGCTGCAATCACGGTGGCTTTGTATGCAGGAGTGACACCGGAAGAGATTCGGGTGGCTTTGCCTTTGTTTAAAGGGGTTTCCCGTAGGTTTGACGTACACGCGAAGGGTGACCGATTGATTTATATTGACGATTACGCTCATCATCCGCGGGAGATTGAGGCGTCTCTTTCTTCTATTCGGGAGATGTGGCCGGATAAGAGGTTGACGGTAGCTTTTCAGCCTCATTTGTACTCACGGACAAATGATTTTTACCCGGAGTTCGCGAAGAGTTTGAATCTCGCGGATCAGGTGATCCTGCTGGATATTTACCCGGCACGGGAACAACCGATTCCGGGGGTGACGTCGGGGTTGATTGCCGATCGACTGACGGTGCCATTCGTGCGGGTGACGAAGGAAGAGTTTCCGGAGTATGTGAAGGAGAACGTGAAGGAGGGAGTTTTTATGACCGTGGGTGCCGGGGATATAGATCGTTTTATTCCGATTTTCACGGAGATGTTTGGAGGGACGGATTGTTGATCGGGGTTACAGGTTTGGATGTAATGGATAAGAGACGAGAATTTGAATTAGAAATTTTAAATTTGTAGGCAGGGAATAGAGATGAAACGCATTTTACCTTACATATTATCTTGCATTTTGCTTGTATACCTGATAATTGTGCTTACCTTTGTGGCGACAAAATCGGGGGAGGTAACATGTAGAGGGGTACGGGTGGCTGTCAAGAATACGGATGTTAACGTGTTTGTCGACGAGGAGGATGTTATGAAGGCGATAAAGAAGGGGTACGGAGACATTATGGACAAAAGTATATTGGCGGTGAATAAAGATAGTTTGGAAAGGGTGCTTGTCAAGAATCCGATGATTAAATCGGCTCAGGTTTACTACAGTTTAGACGGTTATATTCATGTAAATATCCAACAACGTGAACCTGTTTTGAGAGTACTAACGGGTGAAGGGTATTACGTGGATCGTGACGGGAGAGTGATGCCGTTGTCTTCTAAGTTTACTTCCAGGGTTGTTGTAGCAACCGGTGATATAAATAAGAAATTCGCTTGCGAGAAACTGGGTCCTTTTGCGATGAAATTGAAGAATGAACCATTTTGGGACGCGTATATCGAACAACTGGTTGTGAGGTCGAACGAGGATGTTGTGATGATTCCTAAAGTGGGGGATTTCCGGATCGTGTTGGGAAAGGTGGATGATTGCGAGGCGAGGTTGGAGAAGTTGATGTTGTTTCTGAAGGACGGTATCACGAAAAAAGGGTGGAATCGTTACAAGGAAATCAATTTGAAGTTTGACAACCAAGTTGTTTGTGTTAGAAAATAAAATATTAGATATTATGGGGTTTGTAGCTTCTTTGGATATGGGGTCTGGAAAAATGGTGATGGCTCTCGGAGAAAAGTCCGGGAGTGATTGTCGTTTGGTCGGTGTCATAAGTATTGCCTCACAAGGAGTTAAACGGGGCAAAATTGTTGATAAACTTCGGGCGAAAGCGTGTATCCAGCGTTTGTTGGATCGTTTTAAGAGCGAGTATGAGGTTCATATTGATGCTTTGAATGTCGCTTTGAGCGGGGCGTGGGTGAAACAGATTGAAGACCGGGAGAATATCAAGTTTTCCCGTCCGAAGAGTATAGACCAAGGGGATTTGCAGGAGATGGAGAAAAAGTGTCGGAGCGTGGTGGGGGCCGGTGATGAGGAAGTGGTGGATGTCGTTCCGTTCGCTTATTACGTGGATAAGGAGAGTGAGGTGAACCCGGTGGGAGTTACGGCGAAACGGTTGGATGTCCATTATCACGTCTATGTGGCAAGGAGTAGTGAGTTGAGGGATTTGAGGGATATGTTTGCCAATCTAGGGGTTGATAAGATAGATTTTTATTCGATGGCCGGGGCCGCGCAGAAGGCTTTGATCACGGCAGGATCGGATATGTTTAATTTCGCTTTGCTTGATTTGGGTGCGGATAGTATCAAAGTACAGGTTTTCCAAGACGGGCTTGTTTATTTTGACGAGGAGTTGCCATTGGGATGCAGCACGATTGACGGGGATATAAATACAGCATTTTCGATTAATGATATGGAGAAGGCACGCAAGCTGAAAGAAGAGTTCGGTATGGCGTTGCGGGCATCGTGCAAGAACCGGAAGATTATGATTCCCGATACGAAGTATTGTATTGATAGTCATGATTTGGTACACGTGGAGCAATCCCGTTTGGAGGAGTTGTTGGAGGGGGCTATTTTCCAAATGCAGGAAAGTGGTTGCTACGAAGATTTGGATGACGGAATTTTGTTGACTGGAGGCGGTTGTCAGGTGGCGGGGATCGAGGTGTTGTTGTCCAAGTTGTCGGGACATTCGGTCGGATTTGCAAAGGTGGCAAGTGTTAAAGCGGATCGGGAGGCTAGTTTGAAGTCCCCGGCGTATTTTACGGCTTTGGGACTGTTGCAATGTGAACGTCGGGAGGTGAGAAAGCCTAAATCCGGTGGATGGTTTAGTAATTTTTTTAAAGAATAAATGATATAAGACCTTTCAGCTATGCTTAATGAAGATGATTTATTGGTTGTGAATATTCCACCACAGGAAGAATCGATTATCAAGGTGATCGGAGTGGGTGGAGGCGGTAGTAATGCCGTGAACCATATGTGCCGTCAGGGTATTCGGGGCGTAGAGTTCGTGGTGTGTAACACGGATATACAGGCGTTGCGGATTAGTCCCGTGAAGAATCGTATTCAGATCGGTAAGGAGCTTACCGAGGGGCGTGGAGCGGGAAGTTTGCCGGAACGCGGTAAACAGTCGGCTATTGAAAGTCTGGATTATATCAAAACGATATTGGAGCGTAACACGAAAATGGTGTTTATCACGGCAGGTATGGGGGGTGGAACCGGAACGGGTGCCGCACCTATTATTGCTAAACAAGCTCGTGAGTTAGGTATTTTGACTATCGGAATCGTGACGATCCCTTTCAGTTTTGAGGGACGGAAACGGGTGGAGCAAGCTATGGAGGGTGTTGACGAGTTGTCGAATTACGTGGATGCCCTGTTGATTATATGTAACGAGAAGTTGCGGGATATGTACGGGGATTTGAAGTTGTCGAAAGCGTTCGAGATGGCGGATAACGTGTTGACGATTGCGGCTAAGAGTATAGCGGAGATCATCACGCTGAAGGGATTCGTGAACGTGGACTTTGCGGACGTGGAGGTGGTGATGCGGAATAGTGGGGTGGCGCTGATGGGTGCCGGAGAGTCGGTTGGTGAGAATCGTGCGCTGGAGGCTGCGAAGATGGCATTGGAATCGCCCTTGTTGAATAGTAATGATATTCGGGGGGCATCTAATATATTGTTGAATATGTTGTACGGTAGTAAGGAGATCACGATGGATGAGATTACCTTGATTACCGATTACGTGAAGGAGTTGGTCGGGAACGATGTGGACGTGATTTGGGGGGCTGGTAAGGATGATGCTCTAGGTGATGAGTTGCACGTGGCTGTGATTGCTACCGGGTTTAACGGTTCACCGATCGAGAGAAAGAAGACGAATATTTCTTTCAAGGTGGAGACCGTGGAAGATTTGGAGATGCAGACGGTGGATGCCCGGAAGTTGGAGGAAGAGGAGCGGATGCGCAAGCAAAAACTGGAGGAAAGTCGTCGATTACGTCAACAACGAGGAGAACAGCGGCGAGATGTCGGGAAACGTCAACGGGCTATCGTGTTTGACGACGATGATGACGATGAACCGGTTCGGGAAGAGGAGACTCATCGGAAACGGATCGAGGAGTACGACCGGGAATTTGAACTGGAGAACGGACGCAAACGGGGAAAGAATGAGGTGCCGGATGTAGATAGTTGGTTCAAGCGTAAGCTGGGGAATATGTTCAACGAGGATATGAATAGGGATTCACAAATGTAATAATGGACGATCATGGTAGATGGATTGATAAATTTTAACCAGTTTGAGATTACTACCCCGATTATTAAGGTGATCGGAGTCGGAGGTGGTGGCGGTAATGCTGTGGAATACATGTACAGGCAAGGGATCTGTGACGTGGATTTCGTGTTGTGTAATACCGATTCGCAAATATTGGAACATAGTCCTATTCCGACCATTATTCAATTGGGGAAGACCCTGACTGAAGGACGGGGAGCGGGGAACCGACCGGAAATCGGAGAGGCTGCCGCTAACGAGAGTATTGATGATATAAAAGCGTTGTTGAGTACCAATACGAAGATGGTGTTTATCACGGCAGCAATGGGGGGTGGTACCGGGACCGGTGCGGCACCCGTGATTGCCAAGGTTGCCAAGGATATGGGTATTCTGACGGTGGGTATTGTGACGATACCTTCCCGCTTCGAGGGGCCGAAACGTTTGGATCAGGCTCGTGAAGGGGTAAAAAGATTAAAAGAACACGTGGATTCTTTGATTATCATAGATAATGAGAAGATACAACGGATATTCGGATCGCAAACATTGTCGAGTGCATTTGCCAAGGCTAACGACGTGTTGAATATTGCTGCCAAGGGTATTGCGGAGATTATCACGTTACCGGGATATATAAACGTCGATTTTGCCGACGTGAGAACGGTGATGACGGATAGTGGAATTGCTATTATGGGTGCGGCGAAAGCCTCCGGTGAAGACCGGGCGAAGCGGGTGATTGCCGAGGCTTTGAATAGCCCTCTGCTGAATAAGAGCGATATACTGGGAGCTAGTGACATCTTGTTGAATATTACATCCGGGACGGATGAAATTACGATGGATGAGATGAGTGAAATCACGAATTACGTGATTAAGGAAGTAGGTGATAATGCAGCTATAATCTGGGGAGTGGGAACCGATGAGGCGCTGGAAGATGCAATTTCCGTGACGGTGATTGCTACCGGCTTTCCCATGGAGGACGTGGAAAACACGTTCACGAAACCCTTGAAGGGAGTTGCGTCCGTGAATGATGTTTCGGAAGAGGCGGTGGATGCCGCCCGTACGAAAAAAATCAAGGACGGGGTAAAGGATTACGTACAGGTCATTTTAAAGGAATCGGAGGTTGTGCTTCAACCGGATCTGTCACCCGAAAAAATAGAAGAATTGGCAACGACTCCGGCGTATACACGGAGACATTTAAAAATAGACAGACCCTAGCGATTTAGTGATTTAATGATTTAGCGATTACGTGATTTCTGGTTATAAGTAGAGGTGTTAGCCTCGTGGGGAGGAATCTAAAATCAAAAATCACTAAATCCGAAATTGTAAGGGGGTAATTTAAAACAGTTTAATGGAAAAATTTAGAGAATTAGGATTAGACGGGGACATTCTTAAAGGAGTCGCAGATTTAGGGTTTGAAACACCGAGTCCGGTACAAGAGAAGGCTATCCCTGTTATTTTGGGCGAAGAAAATGATTTGGTTGTGTTAGCCCAGACCGGGACGGGAAAAACAGCGGCTTTCGGATTGCCGTTATTACAGAAAATTAATCCGGAATGGAATAGTGTACAGATATTGGTTCTGAGTCCCACGCGAGAGTTGTGTATGCAGATCGGGAGTGATTTGAAGAACTATGCAAAGTATCTTCCGGATATTCGTGTGACCTGTGTATATGGGGGTACGGATATTAGGAGACAAATGAAAGAGTTGCAGAAGGGAGTACACGTGGTTGTGGCTACTCCGGGACGTTTGGTTGACTTGTTGAACCGGAAGGCATTGAATATCGAGACCGTGTTTGCTGTCGTGCTGGATGAGGCCGACGAGATGTTGAACATGGGATTCCAGGAAGATCTGGACTTTATCTTGAGTAACACGCCTAAGGATAAAAATACATATTTGTTTTCGGCGACAATGCCGAAAGAGGTAGAGCGGATTGCCCGGAATTATCTGGTGAACCAGAAGGAGATTTCCGTGGGTAAGAAGAATCAGGGTGCAGACACGGTGTCTCACCAATATTATATGGTTCGTGCGAAGGATTGTTACGAGACATTACGCCGAATCGTGGATTGCGCTCCCAGTATGTACGCTATTATTTTTACCCGCACGAAGAATGATGCGCAGGATATTGCGAAACATTTGCAGCGTGATGGGATTGATTGTGATGCATTACATGGGGATTTGAGTCAGGCACAGCGGGATAACGTGATGAACGCTTTCCGGGCGAAACGGCTGAAAGTGTTGGTGGCAACCGATGTGGCAGCTCGTGGGTTGGATGTGGATTGCCTGACACACGTGATCAATTATAATTTGCCGGAAGACGTGGAGAGTTACACGCATCGTAGCGGTAGAACGGGACGTGCCGGAAAGGAAGGAATCTCTATTGCGATTATTCACTCGAAAGAGAAAGGGAAATTGCGTCGGATTGAAGGTATCTTGAAAAAGAAGTTCGAGTACAAGCAAGTTCCGGTAGGGGAAGAGATTTGTCGGGCTCAGTTGGCATTCTATGCAGATAAGATTTTAGCATCGGAGGATCAAGAGGATATGGATCTGTATGCTCCGGATGTGTACGAAAAGTTCGCAGAGCTGACGAAAGAAGAGTTGATCCAACATTTGGTATCTTATGAGTTCGGTAAGTTACTGAAGAAGTATAAGAATACGGCTGATTTGAATATTAGCGAGGATGACCGTGGAGGTCGTTCAGAGCGAGGTGAACGTGGAGATCGGGGAGATAGACGTGACCGTCGGGGACGTGGAGAAGAGACTGTGTACAGCACGTTTATGCTGAATGTCGGTCGGGAAGACGGGCTGACACCTCGTGATTTGATGGGCTTGATTAATAAATATTCTCGTCGTCGGGGGATTGGTGTCGGAGGTATTCGTATTTTTGATACAGATACTAAATTCGAGATTGACGAGGAGAGTGCATCTGATTTCGCCGTAGATTTCAGCAAGGTTCTCTTTAATGGTATTCCATTGGAGATAAAGGCTATCCCGACTCGGGACAATGGACGTCGTCGGGATGACCGGAGTCGAGGCGAGTTTTCTGGAAGACGGGAACGTCGAGATCGGGACAAACGAGATAGCCGAGGTGGCGGACGTCGGGAAGAAAAGAGTGGTGGAAAGAGAAGAGGAAGACCGGGAAGTGATCCGAAAAAGCCGAGAAATTTCAATAGATCGTCTTCTCGCGGCTAGAAAATAATTTGTACATTTGAACATGGGAAATGTAAAGTTTACTTTACATTTTCACATGTTCAATGTTTATATATTCAAATTAAAAAATGATGGAAATTAAGAGTGCCAATTTTGTGATAAGTAACACGGATGTGAAGAAGTGTCCGGATCCGGATAGACACGAATATGCGTTTATCGGGAGATCGAACGTGGGGAAATCTTCGTTAATTAACATGTTGACGAACCACAGTAAACTGGCCAAGACATCCGGCAGTCCGGGAAAGACACAGTTAATCAATCATTTTTTGATTAATGATGAATGGTATCTGGTGGATTTGCCCGGATACGGCTATGCCAGAACATCTAAATCTCAGCGAGGACAATTCAGTTCCATGATAAAGAATTATATTTTAAAACGGGAGAATATGGTATGTCTTTTCGTGTTGATTGACAGCCGGCACGATCCGTTGAAGATTGACCTCGATTTCATGGAGTGGCTGGGAGAAAACGGGGTACCTTTTGTTATGGTCTTCACGAAGGCTGATAAGTTGACGACCACGGAACGAATGAATTGTATTGCCAAATATCAGGAAAAGATGAAAGATACATGGGAAAGTATGCCCATGGCGTTTATTACTTCTGCTGAAACAAAATTGGGACGGGTGGAGTTGTTGTCTTATATTTCTGAGTTGAATAGATTAGAACTAGAATAGTTTTAGATTGTAGATTCCAGTGCGCAAGGCTAACGTTAGGGAATCTTTTAATCTGAAATCATAAATTGTAAATCACAAATTACCATGGAGGCTATTGGATTATACCAATTGAATAGTTTGGTGAAACGGGAGTTAAAGAATCGTTTCCCGGATAGTTTTTTGGTTATAGCCGAGATTGCTGATGTGAAAGAAAATCGGTCTGGGCATTGTTATCTGGAGTTGGTGGAGAAGAGGGAGGAAGATGATGCGGTGATTGCCACGGCTCGGGCTACGATATGGGCGTTTACTTATCGGATGCTAAGACCTTATTTTGAAACAACCACGGGAAAATCTTTACAGAAAGGGATCAAGGTGCTGGTTCGTGCGGAGATCGTTTTTCATGAGTTGTACGGGTATTCTTTAAATATAAAAGATATTGATCCGACTTTCACGGTTGGAGATCTAGAGCGGAAACGTAAAGAGATTATTGATCGATTGACGCAAGAGGGGGTAATTGATATGAATCGGGAACTGGAATTTCCGATGTTGCCGAAGACTGTGGCTATTATATCTTCCCCCACGGCTGCCGGGTATGGTGATTTTGTGGATCAGTTACATCGTAATGTTTACGGGTATGCTTTTCATACCAAGTTGTTTCCTGCCGTTATGCAGGGGGAGAAAACAACAGAATCTATTATTGCTGCCTTGGAAAGAATTTACGAGTATGAATCACTTTTTGATGTGGTGGTGATTATTCGAGGGGGTGGTTCACAAACGGATTTGGGTAGTTTTGATTCCTACGAGCTGGCAGCTAACGTGGCGCAGTTTCCTATTCCTATTCTTGCTGGTATTGGACATGAACGGGATGAAACGATCGTGGACCGGGTGGCTTATCGAAGTGTGAAGACCCCCACGGCAGCGGCGGCTTTTCTGATTGAGTGCTTTAACGAGGTGGATAGTGTATTGGAGGACGCTAAGGAAACCTTGGTGAGAGAAACCAGAAGAATTTTGCAAGAAGAAAAAACTCGTCAGGTAGTACGAATTACGGAGTTCAAGCAATTTACCCGTCTTTTTTTAGAGGGGCAAGCAAATAATTTGACCTTGTCGTCCCGGAGAGTAGAACATGCCTCAAGGCTTTTTGTACAGGGTCGGATCAATGGATTGAATCAATTGAAGATGAAGGCAGAAGGGAAGGTCGGAGCCTTGTTTGAGCGTCAGAGGAATCGTTTGGACGATATGCAAAAGACAATGGTACGTAAAACAACAGAATTGTTTACGGCTAATCGTTATTTTCTGGAGTTGGCAGAAACGAAAATGAAGTATGTTGATCCGAAAAATATACTGGAAAAGGGATTTTCGATCACTCGTGTCAACGGAAAAGCGGTTCGGGAGACGGCTCGTGTGAAGAAAGGGGATGTACTTGAAACAGAGTTGTTCAAAGGAGTTATTCGAAGTGAAATTAAAGATATTGAGACAAACATCTAATATATAATCGGTTATGGAAGAAAAATTGACATATAAATCCGCTATGGAGGAGATAGAAAGTTTAGTGAAGTTGTTAGAAGAAAATAAGTTGGATGTGGATGAATTGAGCGAGAAAGTAAAACGGATGGCAGTACTTGTTGAGTTTTGTAAGGGCAAATTACACCGGACGGAAGAAGATGTAAATAATGTATTGAAATCAATTACCGAATGATGAAATCCGGTTGGCTGTTGTTTTTCATGCTGGTTTCAGTGGCTTCTGCGTTAGGGCAGACTCGAACAGCAGAACGAAATTTGTGGGGAAGGGATGAAGTGAAACATGCAGCGATAGGGGTTTGCGTGAAGAACGTGGAGACGGGACAGGTTGTGTACGAGCATAATCCGGGAATGGCATTGCGTCCGGCCTCCGTGGTTAAATTGCTTTCTTCTGCATTAGCATTAAAACGGGAAGGAGATTCTTTAACTTACACAACAAAGGTTTTTTACACCGGGGAGATTGATGAAGGGAGACTTTTGGGAAATATTGTTGTACAGGCAGGAGGTGATCCAACATTAGATTCAAAGTATTTTCCCAAAGCATGTTTTATGGATAGTCTTGTTTCTAAGGTTGTGAGCTTGGGAATCAAACAAATTCATGGAAATATTATTATAGAGACAGAGGGAGAACCAGTTCGTATTCCGGGGTCTTGGCCGTGGGAAGACGTGGCAAATTATTACGGGGCTCTTTATCATTCATTTAATTACCGGGATAATACGTACACGATAAACTTGAAATCCGGAAAACCGGGCACTCGAACCAAGATCGTGTCTGTTGAGCCTTCTGTTCCGGGAGTAAAATTGCGGAACGAAGTGATGGCTTCTGCCAAGAATGCGAATGATGCGTGGATATACGGGGGGCCAGAGACTGCGACGTTATTAATTCAGGGGACTATTCCAGCCAATCGTTCTTCTTTTGCGGTGAAGGGAGCTATGCATCATCCGGATGCTTGTTTTAGGGCTGAACTGGAAAAACGATTGAAGGAGAAAGGAGTTTTGTTGGATAAACAAAGGATAGAGGAGGGAGAACGTCATGCATTGCTGGCTATGGATTCTCCTTTTTTGAAGGATATTGTTTATTATACGAATAAGAATAGTGTTAATCTTTTCGCCGAGGCTTTGGGCGAATTGATCAGTCCGACAGATTACGCGAGAACGGTAAAGGTAGAATTAAGTCATATCGGGATAGATTCATGTGGAATTACGTTGAAAGATGCCAGTGGTTTATCGCCGGCAAATGCTGTTCCGGCGGAAGTGTTCACGGATTTATTAATTTGGGCAAAGGGGCATTTAAGTGATGCTTTTGTTGCCTCCTTACCACAAGGAAATGTGGATTGGGGATTACGAATTTATTCCGATCATCCGGTTTTAAGGGAGAATGTTATTGCCAAGACCGGCTCTATGTCAGGAGTCCGGGCTCTTGCCGGATACTTAAAAAATCAGAAGGGAGAAACGTTAGCTTTTACGATTCTTGTGAATAATTACGTGGGTGATCC